>VFQN01003341.1_pt1 | contig 23185 bp, 40 predicted proteins | sample 3512371 | NCBI WGS metagenome assembly VFQN01 (sample SAMN10412370, study PRJNA504923) | tailings metagenome | isolation source: Replicate 2 from Balatoc abandoned mine | place: Philippines: Itogon, Benguet | collected 2017-08-28
ATCTTGTCTGTGTTCGGGTTATGTATCCCGATTCCCGCAACTGCATACGCTACACGCACATGATCAGTGAGCAGCCCCTGGTGAGCAGTGCTCACAACTGTGGCCACGGCGCATTGGTTGCCTATCGTACGCTGACCTGCGTCGTGCAAATACCCGGCAGCAAGGCCGGGTCCTGCCTCCTGGTCGCAAGCGGCAGGCAGGGCAATCCGTCAGCGGTCAGCCTGCGGCCCTGCGCACATGCTGCTGGGCAGCTTAAGGCATTGGAGGCGACAAGCGCTGCATCACCAGGGGCCTGGTTGCTGCACCACATGTCATTGTCAGCCACGTAGCGGCATAAGTCACCATGCCGGCCCGATGCCACGCAGGCGTTTGGTTATGTTACAGCAGCTAGGGCACATCGGCCAAACCCAGGCCGCAGACTGCGCCGCCGCCACCATGTTCCACGCATGCGATCTCCCCTGCATGCGATCCATGTACAAGTACACGTACCGGCCAAGTGCAGCCCAGCTGTTCCATTCTCCGCTCGATATTCGTGCGGGACGCTATGCAACAGAGGTGCTGCGGGTGGGCTTGCCTGTGCACGACCGCCGGACACTGCTCACGCCAAGCCACCGCGTGCAAACACTCGCAGGCGGCCTCGGTGGCTGTGCCCGGGCCTGTGCCAGGACAGCCGCACCCACACACATCTTCATCTCAGACCTGCTACTACTCTCCATTATATAGCAAAGCACAAGGCCCTCTCCACAGCGGGCTACAGCGTCCGCCTCATACCGCATGTCCCTCATTACCTTCCCTGTCAGTACGGTGCTACCACGGCACTCCCAATGTGTGTCCCGCCAACATGTGTCATTCAAGTCATATGCAGTGTAGCGACATATATGAAGGAAGTCATGCAACTTTAACACGCACACCGCTACACAGGGACGCACTACCCTGCTACCCCGCTACCCTGCTGCTGCTGGCCCAGGCACTTTGGCCTCCTCAGCACGTCCTGCGCGCCCGGCGCCAGGGCATGTAATGCGCCGCAGCTACCAAGGGCGCGACACGGCAACGCATCTGCAAAGCCACCAATGCGTCAGAGCTAACCCACGTACGGCACAAGAGAGGCCGTGCCATGCTCGCGCACGTCGGCACCGTGCGCTACGTTGCGGCAGGGGCGGTGTCATACCAACAGACGCCTCGTGCATTTGCTTTAACCCGAGCTCATTCGTTCACCACAGCCGCTGCTAGATGCCGCGCCGCTAGACGTGCTTATGGACGGCGGCAACCCGACGCACCATGTGCCCAAACCAGGCGCAAGTGCACGTTGAGCGGTGCCAAACACAGGCCCAAAGATACCAGACGACCGTAAGCGGCAGTGGACCCGAGCCAACCGCGCGTTGAGCCAACCGCGCTGCGTGTTGCACCCCCACAAGGCCGCCCATAGGCACCCAACGTGGCCATGGGCAACTAGCCGCCCGCCGCACAGCAAGCAGTCATGCTCCATCCGCGACTGCCAAGTCTACCTGCGCTGTTGCAGCAGTGCTGTGCCTTGGGTACCCATTCCACGGGCACCAACCGCAACGTCATCTCCTTGGCGCCCTTTACGTCACAGGAAGGACACGTGGTATGACGCGTAGCCCACGCGTTCGCCCAGTGGACAACGTAGGGCAGCGGCGACAAAGCAGACTAGGGCAGCTGCCCCTTAAGCGGCCCCACACTGCTCCCCGACGACCCAGCCATGCAACACTACCGCATGCATCGCATGCCTTCCCAAACCTAAAGTGCGCGGTGCGATGGCGCGCGATGAGCGACACACGGGGTCAAAGCGGCGCGAGAACGTACCCGCAGCGGCAAATCCTACACCGGGACGAAATCTTCTCAATGTGAGGTTCGCACACCATGCAAATGCGGCACTGTTATTTTGCATCATCTTGTACAGCATAGGGTTATTCAAGTTTCAGCCAACTGCACACAGGAGCCCTGCAGGACACGCGGAGAACGCAGTACGGACGAGACATGCAAGGAAGACCACGAACATAAGGGCAATACTGACCACATGAAAGAACGAAGACACTCTGGCCAGCATGGTGGCTTGCGCATGCCTCCCCTCATGGGGCCCACCGCCACCACCACTACCGTCGCCGCCGCCACCTCCTCCTCCCCTGTCCATGCAGAAACCTCCCCCCACACCCAAACGAGCTGCTGCCATGTACGTTATCCCATGCGGCAGATGTCCCCTGCAGCACCAACCAGGACGGCTCGGGCCGAAGCCACAGCCCTGCCTAGCCCAGACCCAGGACGGGACGGCCCACCCCTCACTTGGCCGCCATCGCAACCCGCCGTCGGCGTGTACTTTGCCCAAGCCAACAACGCCGGCGTGCTTGTGCTCCCGTACGGCGGACGTCCCTTGCAGCGCAGGGAGGCTCGGCCCACAGCTGTAAGCCGCAGAGCCCTCCCCCCTCACTTTGCCGCCACCGCCACCTCCGTCGCCGACACCGCTGCCCCCGCCTCCACGCGCGCCGCCGCCGTCGACGGCGTCGCCGCCGCCGCCGCCGCCGAGGCGGCCGCCGCCAGCGCCGCCTGCTGCTGCTGCTTGGCCGCCGCCTCCTTCTTGCCGTCCTTGTAGATGCGCTTGGCGCGGTTCTTGTCGTCGAAGAGGCCGCCCACGTCAGAGTCGCTGGGCACGTAGTCGGTGATGCGGGCGGGCATGTCGCGCGTGTTGGCGCCTGGGGGACACAGTCATGGAGTGGAGTGTGGCATGAGCGCAAGGAAAATGAGTGCCAAGTAGTCGGTGATGCGGGCGGGCATGTCGCGCGTGTTGGCGCCTGGGGAAAGGAGAAGAGCAGGGAATGCACACCGTGCGGTTTGGACGAGTGGATTCCTTTAAGGACAAGGGCTTGCCACGTGTGTATGCGACTAGCGACGAGCTAACTGATAGCATCAGATGTGGAACTGCGTTTGCTGGTTGTGGGGAATCGAGCCAAGGGTCCTCACTTGAAACCACGCCTGGCCACACAACCCGTGTGCTAGGGCGCCAAACAGCACATTGGTAAAGGTGCTGCTTACTCCCCGGTTGTCTGCGTGCCTTTAAGCACCAGAAGGTACGTACGACGAACCCCAGCAAAGCCTGTGGCTCCGCCCCGCAACTGACCCGTTGAGAGCAGCCCCTCCCCGCTGACCACAATGCGGCCCAAGCAGCCCTCTTGCCCACCACCGCCCCACCTGCTCCCGCCGCCACGCGCAGCCCCTCCACGCCCGTCAGCACGTGGTGCGCCGCCGCCAGCACGTTGTCCAGCGCAACGTCCAGCGGGCCTGGGGGGAACACACGTCACATACAAACAATGCTACGTAAGCTTACCCCAAAAGGTGTCCGTTCCTGCACCACCAGGTCCAGCTACTGTGCGGCCTGCATGAAGTTGCGGCTGCGCGACGTAGCTCAGTAGCAACCTCCCGCGCACAGCCGCACTAGCATCTACACGGTACGGTCTCTGGTATACGCGGTGGTGATGCTCACCGATGGTCCCCGGCCGCAGCTCGGCGATGTCCAGGAAGCGCTCCGTGGCCGCCTCCCACGTCAGGCTGTGCAGCTGCTGCGACGTCAGCGGGTGCGGCTCGGAGGACAGCGCGCGCTGCAGCTGCGACGAAAACTCCTCGGGTGTCCTGCGGGGGGAGGGCGTGAGGACACGCGTTGGTCAAGAGCCAACAGCAGTCAAGCGCCCGTTGAGCATCAGCACCATCAGTGCTGCGGGCCTGGGGAAGGACACCACGTGTGGTCACAGGTGGGAACGCCCGTTGATGCGAAGGGAGGCGTGACACCGGTTTTGATGTACGGCACTCGGTGGCACTCCAGCAGTGGTTAAAGCTAAGATGACCAAGAGGGTTCAAGACCACCCCGCACCCAATGCGCCGGTGTGCTGGGTGTCCCTGCCCGCGCCGCTGGTCCCGTCCCCGCCCCCGCCGCCCCATCTGCACACGAGGCAGTTGTGCTAACTCTACCTGCCGTACTTCGTCCGCTACCGCTCTCGCCGCCATCCCCCCCCCCGCTGCCCCACCTGTACACGAGGCAGTTGGGGAACTGCTCGAAGAACTTGTTGGAGGGGTGGTCGGCGCACAGCACGAACTTGCCCATGGCCAGCGCCTCGGCGGTGGTGGTGGCCACCACGTCGGACAGCGAGGGGTTGATGAACACCTTGTAATCCTGCGCAGCGGGTACCGGTACGCACACGCACAAGGGTTACGCACATGTACAAATGCATGAGCAACGGTAATGATGGTACGATGACTGTGCAAACGCAGACGCCTCGCGTCATTTAACACCCCGGTGTACCCAGGTACATGATACAGATTGGCAACAAGCAACCGCTGGACCAGATGCTTGACACGCCAGCCCAACACCCCCTTTCCCTCCGTCCCCACCCCAGCAGCCCCTCCTAGCCACTCCTTGCTCCCCCGCCCCACCTGCAGGCTCTTGTCCGCGTGGTCCCGCGCCCCCCGGAACGACAGCGACAGGTTGCGCCGTGACGCCTCCTCCTCCACAGCCTGGGTCCAAAGCGAAAGGTATTTAGTAAAAGCGTGGTCACTATGTATCCGTATGCATCCTCCATTGCATAGGAAGCGCCACAGCACGTGCCCTTGGCACATTAGCCCAATTCAACTCGATCACTGCCGATCAGTACACCAGCCAGCCGCTGCAATGCACTTGCTCATTACCTTTGGACCAGGCCACCGCTGGACCAGGCCAGCCGCCTGCTACCTCCTTGCTCTGACCAACCGTGCCCAGGCCAAGCAGCAGCCCTATATGCACGCCCTCTGCCCCTAAGGCTCCTCCCTCATATGCGGCACACCGCCCGTCCCACTGCGGTTTTATCCCAGCCCGGCCCAGCCCATTCTCTCCCAAACCCTCCCCATACTCCTCTCCGCACACCGACTGGTTTTCGTTTCTTATCATCTTTGCCGGCCCGCGTTGACCTCTCCCCCTGCCGGCCCGTGCCGTGCCCCGCCCCCAACTCCCCCACCTTGAGGTCCGGCCCGCTGCCGTACACGTCCACGTGTATCCGCTGCCCCGTGGCGTCCGTGTGCTCCTTGAGCCGCTCAAGCAGCTCCGTGTAGCCCTTGGCCCACAGCACCTGGGGAGCGGGGTAGGGGGAGGAGTTACAAGCAAGTCCAACAAAGTGGATGGAGGAGAGGTTATGGAAGGTTGTGGGTGAACGCACGCGAGTGCCTGCACAACAGGTTCTCCTATGCACGCCAATGCTTGATGCCCTCACCTTGCCCAGGAAGTACGCGTCCTTGGTCCACAGTGCGTCGCCGCCCCCGCCCTGCGCCGCCAGTTGCGCCTTGGCCTGGCCAACCTGCGGAGACGAGTACGGTGGAGGCACGTGTGGATCGGGCGCCGGTTCACCCTTCCGGTCACGTGGACCTACCGATACATACTGCCGCTCCTGGACCCTACAAAGGGCATCACGCCTCACCCAAAGGACACAGGCACACAGGTACGCTGCCCACCTGCAGGAACGAGGGCGACACGCCGTGCACAAAGAGCGTCTCCTGGCGCGGCAGCGGCTGCACAGCGTCGCTGAGCTTGATGACCTTGTGGCAGTAGATGCGGCACATCCACGCGTTGATGTGCCTGGGGGCGTACAGGGGAGCGGGGCGGCATGGGTGGTTGGGTGCTACACGGGACCCCAACCCACAAGTCGCAAACCACACACTCTGCACGGCTGCCTCAGCCCATTCGGTTCAAGTTCTTCTTCACCCGAACCCTGAAGAATCCGCCAACTCCGCCCCACCCCACGCCGCCGTATGCCATCCCGCCACCCAAAAGACATAAACCCCAGCCGATAACCGCGGAGCAGTACCCAGTCTGCTCCAGGACCACACCGCCCCCGCTCCCCCATCTGAGCAGGCTGACCCTTTCCGGTTCAGTTACTTCGCCGCTCTGCTATTACCCCACCTGAGGAGCGCCTCCTTGACCTGCCCGCCCTCCTCCCTCCGCGCGTAGTCCAGGTAGTTGGTGTGCATCACGCCCACCACGTGCGCGAACTTGTCCGTCCAGCGCCGCCCGTGGTGGTACCTGGGGGAGGAGGTACAGGGCAGGATGCAGGGTAGGGCTTAGCCACGGTCATACCCATGTGGCCTTGGGGCGAGGGCCATGGCAAGCTCGTCTGGCCTGCCGCATTAATGCATAGCAGGAAGGGCCATGCTGGATCCCAAACACGCGTGCTTATGGCTGCCGGTCCGTATCCACGTATCCATCACCACGGCGGGCGACTCATGCGGCACTTGCATCACCGCAGGAAAACCTGACGCCACCTCTATGTGCCGTACCGTGGCAAGTGCCTCGGCTCGCCCAGCACGACCTTTGACACACTTTTGAAACTGCCTTGGCATATCCCCTGTGCATCCCTGCATCGCATCCTGCCTCACACCCACCAGTTGAGGTGCTCCGGCTCCTCCAGCACTGCCACGTCCGCCTCGTGGTCGGGGATGACCGACGTGATGTCGCCCACCGGCAGGATGCTGCCTGGGGGGCGGGAGAGGAGTACCGTATGAAGAAGCAACAGACATTAGGCAGTGGGCCGACAGACGCAGGCTGCAGGAGGAATCCATGAGGTGGGCTTGGTCGGGCCTCTCGCCTGCTTAGCGCGGACCGTGTCGGGCCTTCCCAGCACGGGCCCTGACATCCACTCTATGCAATAATTCCAACCGGCCTCTTGGCGGTGCCTGTCGGCTAGCAGCTGGCACCTGGCAAAGCACAGCTGTGTTCCCAACGCATAGGGTCTCCGCTGACAGCCACACGGAGTATTCACCGCCCGGCCCCCACCTGCCATCGCTGACCAATTCGACATTGTCCAGCCCTTTCGCCACCGCCCAGAACCCCTTCAGAGATGCACCAAGCCCAGCTACTGACCAGCGGCGATTCCCTTCTGGCTACCCAGCCTGTATGGCGCCAAAACGCCCTGCCTACCCGCAAACCCCCTGCCCTCGTACTGCCAGGCCGCTCAATATGAGCGCTTACGCACGAGCGCTTAGAGCGCATATGCTGCGTTGGGTGCTCCGCCCTTCGATGCTTCCTGCTGCTATGCCCCAGCAGTGTAGCCCTCCGCCCCCGCCCCGGCGCTGCTCACCCTTCTCCGCGGCGTATCTCCCGGGGTAGAACGCCACCTTGAAGTTGCACTCCAGGCCCGTGCGGGTGCGCGCCCAGGAGCGCACAAACTCCTCCTGCAGCGTACACACGCGCAGCAGGCAGCAGTTCAGGTGGAGCCTGGCATGACCGTTTTGCAAGTGCTGCCTGCACCGCTTGTTCCTTTTAAAGGAACAGCATGAGTGGCGCAGGGCAGGGTGTTGCGCCCGCGCCACCTGGCGCTCGCCCACCTCACCGTGCCTCTTGCTCGTACCCCAGGGCCTGCCCCAATACCCAATCTTGTGCCGAAACCGCAAGGCGTGGCTCTGCCCCGGGTCCCGCTCATGTACCTACCCAGAAGCCCAACTCTCGACACCGTCCTGGCATCCCAGACTGCCTCACCCCCACACCTTCGCCCACTTCCAACCCCATCCCTCGCCCTTCGCCCTCCCCGCTATACCCCTTGGCCACCCTCCGGGCCTTCCAGTTCCTCATGCTGCCCCAACGGCGCACATTGGTGCGCCAGGGCCGAGCTCGGACGGAAGCCATTCCTGCCCTTTATCCACTCTGGTCCCAGTCTCCCAAATGCCGTAGCCCCACTTCCCCCGTCCCTTTACACCCATGGTCCCTACCTCACGCCGCCACCTGCCGCCATCCCACCCAGCTCCCGACGGCCCCTTCCCCGCCCCCGCCCCTGTTCTTTCACACACGTGCCGCTCCTACGCAACCCACCTGCTCCTCCGGCGTCTCGAAGGTCATGTCGGAGGGGAACACGCGCTGCTGGTCCGCCTGGGACAGCCACGGCAGCACCAGCGTCACCTTGCGGTCCCCGCTGCTGGCCAGGTACGCCGCGCGCAGCAGCGGGTTCACCGCCGTGCCCGTGAGCCACGGCAGGCTGGCCGTGGTCACGATGGCCACCTGCCGCCCCGGCTCGCGCAGCGAGGACCCGCGCAGGGCCATGAGCCGGCGGTTCTGCTCAAGGCCCTCGATGTACTTCTCAAACGGCGCGTACCAGTCAATGTTTGACTGGTCGGAGCCGTCGCCGGCCGCGAGCTCGGCCTGCTCGGCCTCGCGGGCGCGGAGGTAGCGCGGGAAGACGGCCCAGGGGGTGATGGCGCCGGAGCCGGGGGAGGGCCCTTGCTCGCCGGGCGGGGGGGAGGAGGTGCCGGGCTCGGCGGAGGAGGATGTAGCGTCGGTCTGGCCGTTTGCGACACCCCAGGGCACGAGCGCCATGGTGCCCGAGAGGCCTGATGAGGTGCCGCTCATGGACATGCCGTGCGGTCCGGCAGTGGTTGCGAGGTTCTGCTGCAGCGCGGAGCCGAGGATTTGGAGGTTCTGCTGGCAGTTCGCCGCGGTCTCCTGGATGCTCTGCTGCGCTGACTGCAGCGCGAGGCGGGAACGTTTGAGAATGCTCTGAGCCACCGCCTCCAGGTTGCGGGCCATGGCCTCGTTTGCGGCCCAGGAGTCGGAGAAGTCATGGAGAGATGGAGCGGTTGGCACTCGCGGAAACCCGCGCGAGAACGCGGCTTCCGTGCTTGCTTCCCGCGACAAAGAGGGCTGTATCTGCTGGTCATAGCCGGTGCTGGAGCTGTCATCGTCAACGCTGAAGGTCCAGTGTTGATGCTTGGAGCTTCCCTTCCAGTGCTGCGGCGAGTCCAAGCTGTTGTCCGAAGCTGAGCGCTTCATAGACGATGAAAGCGACAGCGACCCGTTTGCCTTAACGCGGCGAAGGAGGTCCCAGTCCTCGTTCCCCGCCGCGAGTAGCGGGGTTGGAGGTCGGAACGTGCTGAGTCGCTTGGTCGCCTCGTCGCGCAGATTGGATTCCCAGCTTTCGTAGCCGCTCACCTGAGCAGGGTGCATGGGCATGGGTGAGCGGTGGGCGCCTACACAGCCGATGGGAGCGTCCGTTTACCCAACCGCACTTACCAGTCGCTGGACATCCGGATTTTGCCGAGCATAAAGCACAATGCTGTTCGCGTTGGTTTCAGCTGCAGTGCGCAGCTTCTCCGAGAGGGTCTGCAGCGGCAGCGCCCTCGGGTCCACATTGCCCCCCAGGCCAACTGCGCCGAGGGCACTGCGCGGGCCCGGGACCGACCAAGCAAACACCTTGAGGGGACCATCTCCCCCCGAGGCGCTGCTGGGGTCGGTGTAAACCATCCGCTGGCCAACAGTCAGGTCTTGCGTCACTTGTGCGATTGCTATCTAGGAAGAAAACTTCAGAGTTGCGGGCAATAATTCAGTTATAAGCATGCATACATGTGTGTTTGAGGTCTTGGTAAAGCGCAAAGGCCTTCCCGTGCACCGGTGGAGCGGACCAATTTCCCCATGCAATGTGCCGTACGTGCCGTTCGAGAAGGAGAACGCATGTGTTTGGCCTTCGGCACCGAAGGATTACCTTTCCAGAACTGCTGCCCTAGGTACGCGTTACCACCCAAAATTTGTAGCCCTAGCCTTACTGCACAATGATGCTGGTTAAGCGTGCGAACGTTCTTGGGCAGCGCCAGCGCAGCAGCGCTGTGCGGTCGGCAGGTACGCTCCATTCTACTGGAATATGCTGGATGGGCTGTTTCAGCTGTATTCAGACGCTTCCCTGAGGTGCCCGATGGCCGTCCGGCTTGTGCGCAGTTCCTTCGGTTCGCCGTGGACGCAAGGCCGTCGTCGTCCAGGCGAACCTGTTCTCCCGTGTCACCCGGATTGTGAACTCTTGGGCCAACAACGCTGGTGGGTCGAGGGCTTGTTAGGGGGTTTGGGGCTACTCTGTCGCCTTTGAGTGCCACCACTCACGCACGCTGTGTTTACCACGTGCAGTCTCAAATGCTGAGGACCCCGAGAAGCTGCTGGACCAGGTTGTGGAGGAGATGCAGAACGATCTGATCAAGATGCGTCAGGCCGCTGCGACGGTGAGGGGACCGCACAGTCCTCCTACAGTTGTCTTCGCGCCTCGCAGCCTTGCCTGTGTGACGCCTGCAACGTTTCCTTTGTCTGCAGATTCTCGCTCAACAAAAGCAGATTGAGGCCAAGTACAAGCAGGCCCAGACTACCGCGGTAGGTCGCCACAGCAGAGTGCAACATCGCCCGCGACCTTTCGCGCTTTCATGCGAGGCGTACCTGGCTCGCCGTCTAGCGGTGATCATAAATCTATGCTTACTGGCATGCCCCCACGCTGACAACTCTCCGCCTGCGGCTCACCCTCGACGATGGTAGGACGACTGGCTGCGTCGTGCGGAGCTGGCTGTTCAGAAGGGCGAGGATGACCTCGCAAAGGAGGCCCTGAAGCGCCGGAAGTCGTACCAGGTACGCACAGACATGTCTTCACTGCAGTGGGCTGCTGTGCTACACCCTCACAACCACCCCACCAGGGGCACGACACAGCCTGCCCCTATCTCTGTCCACACGCCCTCCGAGCCGTTCGTGATTAAAGGACTCAATCTCCGCACTTTGCGGTATGCAGCCCTCTTACTTTGCCAGGCAGGAGCACCGCATGCCTCCTTCCCATCGGCTACATGATACATTGTTACACGCGCACCCGGATGGTCGATTTGGGTCGTACCCTGCATCCCGCGCATCGCCTCTGCACCCACGTCACCACGCTCGCACGGCAGCGCAAGCCGACACGCTCCCAACCCGGTGCATGCATCCCAAGTCGGCACGTCACCTCTGTACCTACCCGCATGCCCGCGTTCCCTCGGCGCCCCCACACGGTTGTTATAAGCTGGGCCGTGTGCCCGAATGCCACCTCCATGTACACCCACTTACGCGGCCTCTTCCGCGGGCGCAGGCCGACGCGCTCCTTATCCGGGTCATGCACCCCGACCGCCCACTTGCGTCTCCACGTCACACCCACATGCTCACACAGCCTCTCCCGCAGTAGCAAGCCGATACTCACACACGCTATGATCGCCCCCACCCCCGCAGGAGCAAGCCGACACTGCCATGTTATGATTGCCCCCACGTGCTATGACCGCCTCCACCCCCGCAGGAGCAAGCCGACACGCTCAAGGCGCAGGTGGACCAGCTGTCGGTTGCCTCGGGCGACGTGCTCAACAACACGCGTGCGCTGGAGGCCAAGCTCAGCGAGGCGCGCAGCAAGAAGGAGACGCTCAAGGCGCGCGCTGCCAGCGCCAAGACCAGCCAGCAGATCCAGGTGGGTCGTGGGGAGGAACCTTTTGGGGGGTGGGGCGGGCCGGTGGGCTTGGGCTCTGCTACCGAGGCCGCGACAAGAGCAGATCGTTATTAACCCGGTCGCTGATACTGTCTTGGCCTTGGTGGGCGGCCCTCGTCAACGGGAGGCCCCTGGCCAAGGTTGCTGTCCGGCATCTGAACACAATTGGGCTCTGTCACCTGCCACGTGGCCAGGAGGGGGGCTGGGATATTCTGAGCGTGTCCTACCCTGTTTTCTGTCCGCAGGAGATGATGTCCGGCCTCAACACCAGCAACGCCGTGGTGGCCTTCGAGAAGATGGAGCAGAAGGTGCTGTCCATGGAGGCGCAGGTGAGCCCTCGTATGACAGCGGACAAGACTTTAACCTGGAGACACAGCATGTTCGCACTGGGGGCGGGCGTGGGAACATGGCACCGGCGGCTGCTTTGTTATGTAGCGCTCAAGTGGGGCACGGTTGCGACCATGGGCCTGAGGGGCGTGCGTCACGCAGCGTGTACCGCGGGGACCCGCCATGCGGGTGGTGCAGGCCGATACGCTTAGGCGGCGGGTGGGTTGGATGGACTGGGGATGCGCATGCCGGGACTTACCTGAGGACAGCGACGCGGGGTCAGCAAGGGCCGGGACAGGCCGGCGGGTGGTGCCCGTACGCCATGTGGGGGGCAACCGCGGAGCGGCGAACTGGCCAACGGAAACTGTCGGCCTGCGTATCGCCATGTGGGGGGAGGACGGGAGCTGTGCGGGGCAGTGAAGGGGGCCAGGCGTATTCCGGATCCAGCGTCACGTGGGCGTGCTGGCAGCTGAGCGAGGGGCTGGGATGCGGCGCGTATGGCGGCAAGCGCGGGAAACAGCCAGCGCGCCTGCGAGGGGCCAGCAGCGTGAGCTGTGCAGGACGCCAAGCTGCTTGGCCATTACTAATGCCGCGCCCATACCGGTACCCTTGGGTTCTACCCCTGCCCCCAGGCCGAGAGCACCAAGCTGCTGGTGGGCAGCGACACCGTGGACAACCGGTTCAAGGCGCTGGAGAGCGGGACGGGTGGGTACGCTCTCCGCAACGTCATCCGGAGATTGCGCGTTGCCGCACGTACCCGTTACTGTACAGCAGCGCCGCAGCCTGTGCATCAGGGAAGCTGAGCTGCTGCCGGAGGCATCTCACTGCAGGCGCATGCACGTAAGGGGCGGGCTTGGCTGCCCCGTGGCGATGTGCCCCTGGACTCGCTGTACCCTGAGCCTACACCAGCCGTGTGATTACCCACGGACACGTGCCGCCACCCGACGCCCACCCTGGTAAAAGCTCCCCTCGCTCGCCTTGCTCATCTCTCCCGCTTTCGTGCACGTGCAGTGGACGACGAGCTGGCCGCCCTGAAGCGCGGCCTGCTGCCCTCCGCCTCCTCCGGGTCCTCCCCCGTCGGCGCGCTGCCCGAGGGCCGCGCCGCCCCCGACGCCCTAGACCTGGAGCTGGAGGCGCTGCGGAGGAAGGCGCGCGCGGAGTAAAGCTTAGCAACTCCTGGTGGAGAGCTGAGAGCGTGGAGCGGCATGGGGGCCTGCGCGGGCGGGCGCAGGTGCCTTCACAACGAGCGAGCCGGCAGCGGCGGGTGGCGGCTAAACGAGTACCTGGTTGCGCTTGCTCTGGGCTGGAAGCGGGCGTGAGCAGGGCTTGGGGGCCTACTTGCAGACGGCTTGACCGTGGGGCAGCCGCGGGCGGTGTGGCGACCTGCAGCCTGCCGGGCGCAGGTGTAACGAGAGGTGTACTGCAGGGCTGCCATGCAGCTGCGTGGTGCCAGGGCGCTGCCGTCGGGGCTGGGGCTGCGGTTGGTGTCCTGGCCCACGCCAGGGTGTCTGCGGCTGCAGGGTCTTGACTGACAATGCTTTGGTCATTTGCCAATTTTGTTACTGGTGAGCAAGTGTTTTATGACTGGGTGAGGCAAGAGGCAGGGGTCACGGCGCGGGACAGGTTAGGCAAGGGTGCATGCGCGTAGTGGTCGAGGGAAGTGCGAGACGCCGGCAGGACCTGACTAATCAGGGTCAGAGTGAGACGGGCGTGGAATACGTGGACCGAGTGAAGGTGCGGCAGAGCGACGTCATGACTGCCTTGTTTTGTAGTATCGTGTGGTTGAACGTTTGCGGTATGGCAGCTGGTGGGGACCACGCTGGCCACAGAACACAGCGTAGGTGCCTGTGTGCTTGGGAAATCCTGGACTAGACAGGAGGAGGGAAAGGCGCGTGGACGCTGATGAGCGCAACAGGCTCTGGTGGAAATGAAGGCAATCAGTGTGCTGTAACCGGGGCCACGTGTACGACCAGCGGGGGGGTCCTCTCGATGACAGGTGCCGCACCTCCCTGGCACCACCTTGCAACACGCCCCTCGACCAATCAACTGATTATGACTCCGCCGATGCGCAAGTCAAAGCATGACTGCAGGAGTAAAGCCGGCTGGCGGCATGGAGGCTGGGTACTCAGTGCCTAAGAAACTACGATGTGTAGTTGGCACATTCAGACTTTTAGTGCAGGGCATCCGTTTGCCCCCTGCCGTTGACCCTGGGAAATCGTCAGCTACCACCTCTTGTCAGCCGCCAGAGGGGGCAGCCAGTAAGGCTCTTCCCTGCCACTACCTGCCACTACAGTGTGCAGGTGGGGCGTTGACCCGGGGACCGTTTAGCCACCAGCTGTTGCCAACCGTTAGAGGAGAACAGCGGAGGCTGGCAACACAGCAAAGGCTCTTCCGTGCGTGGGGACCTGGTTGCCTTCACCGCCTTCACAAAGGCGGTCAACATGTAGCATAGCGGGACGAAGGCCAAGCCACCTTTGAGCTCGTTGATCCGTGGACAAGTAGGCTTTCACGGCCTTGTCAGCGCGTGGACTTGCAGAGGCACGTGGCAAGGCACGCGCAGTCGCGCACTGAAGCGAAAGGGCACGCCACTGCGGTGAGACCGTCCTGCGCACCAGCAATGTTCGAACTGGTCTGCATGCAATCATGCACGAAAGGGATGCCGTGTTACAAGACCCACAGTGGCAGTGGGATGTCCGAGAAAGCATGGACGGGCACGATGCGTCTTTCGGCCTCCGGCGTGCCACGGGTTGCCTGAGCGATGAGGGCACCAGGTCAGCAGCTTACGAAACGCCAACTGTTACGCATTACTTTTGGCATGCATGTAATACATCTTTTCCACAATTTGGAATGCACAGAAGAAAGAGCGTGAGCTAGCTGGCGGGACGGTTCCCAGCAACTATGTAATACTTTATACCGCGCCAGGGCCGATGGAGGGCCAAGCAGAATTCGCTCATGTTCTGCATCAGAGAGTCAGGCTTCGGGTGGACGCTCGGCGGGGCACGCTGCACGGGTGAGACCCGTCACTGGGGTTCGTTCATATGCAGGCTGGGCAGCTAGTGCTTTCGGCTGGTTACAAGGATGGTAGATAATACCATGGCACTTAATGACAATATCGCAGGGTAACGGACTTGTATGTCAAGCCCGGGCGAAGCCGGGTGGTCGCGCTGAACGCACACAACCTTCTCATCGACGAGGTTCGCGTCGGCGAAACTGTCGTGGATGCGCAGCCGATACAGAAGCACAAGCAGCAGAGCGTGGGGGAGGGCTCGGAGCACAGCAGCAAGGACCTTGCTGACTATGTGACGGACGACTACCGGGCAGGCCTCAAGGCGGAGCGCACCCAGGGCGACATCGCTGTACCCCTGGGCCCTGCGGACGGTGGGTGACCCTAGGGAACTGGTGCACATGCAAACCATCCCAGAGCCTTGAGTGCACGCCACTCACGGTCACCTCCCTTGTCCTTGCCCGCCCTACCCGGCCGCAGACCCCGACCCCACCTCCACAGACCATCCCGCAGACTGCCCAACCAGCCCCCCAAATCATGCCACCACCACCGGACCCTCATCCCAGCCCCACGCAGCCGGTGGGTCCGGGGCCGGGGCGCGCTGGAAGCCCTACCCCCAGCCCGAGTCTTGGGCCCCGGAGTTTGAGCACTGCTCCCCCAGCTTCCGCCAGCACCTCCTGTCGGACCCCGCGCTGGCCTCTGCCGTACGCGTCACGTTGCGGTACAGGAAGTACGGCGCCGACTGTGCCGTACGGTACCTGGGGTCGCTGATGACGACGGACACGGGCCTCAACCGCGCGCGGGCGGTGGTGCCGTGCGTTGACCAGCCCAGCAGCATGCACAGCTGGGAGTTTCTCATTGAGTCGGAAGTCGGGGACACGGCTGTGTGTTCGGGAGCTTTGGTTAGCCAGCAACGGTTACCGGCAGTGGTGGGGGGGGCAGCGGCAGCGGCGGCGGGGGGGTCTGGGGCTGCCAGCGCTTGGAGCTGGGTAGGGGAGGAGGGCTTTGCGGGGTGGGAGGAGCTGGGTCCACAGCGGTGGGCGGAGCTGCTGAGGCGGCAGCTGGAGGGGTGCGGCCTGGGGCAGGCTGCGGGGGCGGGGGACAGGAAGGCGGGGGAGGAGGGCGCTGGGTCGGGGGCGGGTGCGAAGCGGGACGCGGAGGGTGATGTGGTCATGGGCGAGGCGGCAGGGGCGGCGGGCGGTGGGGGTCAAGGTGGGGAAGGTGGGAGTGCGGCTGCGGCGGCTGTGGAGATGGCAGGAAGCCAGCCGGCGACTGGGGCGGCACCAGGGGGGGAGGCGGCAGCGGCGGAGGCAGGCGGTGGTGGGAGTGGCGGCGGTGGCGGCGGCGGCGGAGCTGAGCCCATGGCGGTGGATGCTGCTCCAGTACCTAACCCGCAACAGCAGCAGGAGCAGCAGCAGCAGGCGGATGGTGGTCCTGCCGCTCCGGCGGCGCCGGCGTCTCCAGCGCGGCCTGTGGCGGCTGACGCCACTGACGGTGTCGTGGCTATGGGCATTTCCCCGCCGCCAGCGCCGCCGCCGCCGCAGCCGCCGCCGGCCCCGCGGCGGCTGCACTACTACGAGCAGTCGCTGGCGGTCGCGCCGTGCCACATCCACGTGACGGTTGGGCCGTTGACGGTTATGTCGCAGTACCAGGGCAGCACCAACCAACTGCTGGAGTCCATCATGCAGCAGGAGGGGCTGGCGGCCAAGGGAGCAGCGGTGCAGGTGCGGCGGCATATGGTCGATGTACCAAAGTTGTTCGACAGGGACCCAGAGGCTCGGGTCCCAGGGGGCCAGGGGCTGGGGGGCTCGGGAGATGTCCGTCAGCGCTCGTTAGGTTTGTGTGTTGTGGTAGGGAGGTGCGTTGGCAAAGACGGGAGTGTTGAAGGGGCGCCCGGAGGCTTGGGGCTAAGGGGCTCGGGGGAAGGTGCCTGCGGAGGCCATGGGTACAGGTGCAAGGTGCGTCGGGGTGGGCGTGGGGTACCTTTAGCAGTGGAGGCTTCGGGTGAGAGGGTTGGGCAGGGGCTGGTGACCAAGGGCGCTGCAGCGCAGGTTTGGCGGTCTTGTCCCGGCCTTGTCCCGGCTAAGCAGCTGCGGTTGGGTAGCAAGGCGGGGTCGATTGGGGTACCTCCCCCCCCGCATCGCCGCACCCAACCCTACGCCCGGGCCACCCTCCTACTGCCTGTAAAGTCCAGCCACCAAGCCCCTCAACTCCCGGCCTGGCCCAGCCCTGCCCTACCCTGACCCGCCCTGCCCGTTCCCCTCCCCCGCAGGACACCACCCTCATCACGCACTTCTGCCCCCCCGGCCTGTCCGAGCTGCTGCCCGCATCCACCCGCTTCCTGTACCTGCCCTTCAAGGAGTACCAGATCGCGTCAACCGTCAACTTCCCGCTCACGCAGCTGCAGGTGCGGCGCCGGGGGCGCACGCCCTCGTACCTGCATGTGCACGCCGGGTTGTATGGGTAGGGTTGGGAACAGGGCGACAGGCCCTAACCAACGGTACTTTTGCGTCGCATTAGGTGTCAGATGTCCGAATCAGATGTCCGAACGGGGGAACATGAAAAGAGTAATGCGAGTGTGGTAGTGGGGGGACCACGTGGCGGCCCGTGCGCTTGTAGCAGCTGTGCCGGTCAGTGCCACTGATGCCAAGTCGTGATAATCTTTCTGTAAAGCATTTCCTTCTGTACACTGATGGACTGATGCTCAAATCGCGATGCCCTTCCGGCAGGTGGTGTTCATCCCCAGCGAGCTGGCGGTGGTGCCGGTGCAGGTGGCGGCGGGGTGCATCGTGGTGAGTTATGGGGCGCATGGTGGTGGTGGTGGTGGTGGTGGTGGTGATGGGTCGCAGGCATGCTGAAGCAGGCATGCTGAAGCGCGCTCTTGCATGCCCATTCCCCTTGCCTGCCCCTCCGAAGGTGAGCTCCGAGCTGCTGCACTCGGACCGTGCGGTGGAGGCGGCCCTGGACGGCAAGGTGGCGCTGGCGGAGGCGCTGGCACGGCAGTGGTTCGGGGTCATCCTGCAGCCCAGGTGCGCGGGTCGCTGCGTGCGTGCCGGGTGTGCAGCAGCCCTTGCGTGACACGTCTGTTGGGCCCTGAACGCCATGGTGGCGCTGGCGGCGGCGCTGGCGAGGCAGTGGCTTTGCTGTCATCTTGCAGCCCCAGCGGCCGGCGTCTTGGGTGTGTAGGAGCATGTGTAGCGATGCAGTTTAGCGCACATTTCAGCGTTGACCCGGGGGCCGCTTCCGAGCGGGTGCTGGGGCCGTCCCAGTGGCCACGCGCCTGCGCGGCTCAGCAATCCACGGTGTTGAGTCTGGGTGTTAACATGCAACTGACGCCTGACGGCCCCTCTCACCGCCCCCAGGTCCTCCGCCGACTCGTGGCTGGTAGAGGGCCTTGCGGGGCTGCTGACGGACCACTTCCTCAAGGCGTGGCTGGGGCAGAACGAGGTGGCCTACAGGTGAGGCCAACCGCCGCCTGACGCTGCCCGCTGCCGCTGCAGTGCGGTGCTTGCCGCCAACTCCCAGTGCTTTGCGTTCATGCCTTTTCATCTCTCGCCGCCCGCCAGTTGGCGTGGATAATTCGTTCCAAGCCTATCTGTTCATCCATCCTGCTATGGTATATAAGCATTGCTATGGTGTATAAGCATTCCTATGTTTTGACTATATCCACCCAGGCGCTTCAAGGAGCGGGAGGCTGTGCTGCATGGCGACGACGGGCAGCCGCCGCCGCTGTGCCCCCAGGTGCGGGCCGCACGCGTGCGTCGTGCGTCATGCCTGTGACCCATGGGTCCGTGGCGCGTGGTTGGCAGACACGTGCTGGGGTCGCCAACGGTGGCGATGGATAGCCGTCACGTGACTACGCCGGTGACACACGGGCCTTGGTGTCGGCAGCCGCCGCCACAAGGTGGCGATGTGTACACCAGATTACATGCATGAGAGGAACAGGGCAGACAGTCAATGGCCAATGGTGCAAGGCTTATTTATATGACACAGAGTGTCCTTCCATGTGGATTACAGAACCAAATGGACTACAGCGAGGAGCCAGGGGACGCCGCGGCGGCGGGGGCGGCGGCTGCGGCGGCTGCCGCTGCTGCTGCGGCGGCGGCTCAGCAGCAGCACGCCTACTCGCACCCGCACCTGCAGCAGCTGCAGGCGCAGGCGGCGGCGCAGGCTGCCGCGGCTGCTGCCGCGGCGGCGCTACACCAGCGGCGCCGTCGCAAAGACCCGCTGAGCCAGATGTACGGCAGTGAGGTACGGCAGGGGTAGCGCGGCGGATGCCGTACTGGCGATGTTCGGTGGCTTTTCTGCCGTCACCTGCTGGCTGTGAACTGGCTCTGCGCTGTGCCGGAATCAGCCGCGGGTCAAGCGTCCAAAGCCGCGGAAGCATAGCAATGCGTGCTTCATGCCTTACACGCTGGTCTGAAATTGTCACTCTATGCACGCCAGGCGCTGGACCCCTCCCCGGTGCGGCGGTGGAAGGCTGTGGCGGTGCTGCGCATGCTGGAGCGGCGCACGGGGGAGGACAGCTTCAGGAGCATGGTGCAGGTGGGGAACATGGGCAGGCGTGTGCGTGTGGGTTAGCGTGGGCCTGTTGATCGCGCTGTGTATACTGGGGTGGCGCACGGAGGGAAGGACTGCTTCAAGAGCACGGTGTAGGGAAGCACCTGCGCGCAGCAGTTATCAACATGGTCCTCACTGTCAGCTGGCGTTGGCCTGCGTAATTCGCGTAGTGCGCGGCTGTTTCGACTCGCACCCGCTATACGCCCCCACCCCTCGGTGGTTGTGCAACCACCTCGCATCTCCACAACACTCCGTTGGCGATGCCCCATTGCAACCCCTTCCCCCAGGCGCTGTGCCGCGCGGCCGTGGCGTCCATCCGGTCCTGGTCTCCCTCTGCGGGGGCCGCCGCCCGCCTGCTGTCCACCCGGCGCTTCATCACCGAGTGCGGCACAGCGGCAGGTCAGACCCGCGGGTCACATGGGGGCTAAGGTGCATGCGGCACCATACATGTCAATCCGTCTAAGACAAGCCATACCTGGGGGCTAGGAGTATTAGCATGGACTTCTGTCCGCGAACTGCAGGTCTTGAGGGTCTTGAGGGTCTTGGATTGGTATCGCCCAACAATCGGGTGGGGCAGTGGGGTGGGGCGGTGGGGCGTGCAGGGTGGGGTAGCAATGCACGCGCCACAGTGGGATCATGCGAAGACGGTTTGCATTCACCCTACCGTGTGCGTTTGCGCGCTGCCCCTTCCCCAACGGCATGGCTTAGAGCATGGGTTTGCACTCATTTGGACCTTGCACTGTGCTGCTTCTATCGTGCCACTTCTGCTCCAAAGGCATGGCCAAGGACCTGGCCGCCTTCGCCGAGCGCTGGGTGTACGGCAGGGGCTGCCCGCGCCTCACGGCGGGATTCACCTTCATGCGCCGTACAAACACTCTCGCGGTCGCCATCAAGTAAGTCCGTGCAAAGCGTACAAGCACTGCTCAGCGCAAGGTCGTTTCCTATGCCGTATGCCGCGATCTTGCTGACCGCTACCTGCACACCAGCGGCAAATGTAGGTTTGGCCTTGGACACACGCGGCATTTCATTGTGAAGAACCAGGGGAGCAGTTAGCCGTCTGTGAACGGTAATGCTGCTAGCGGCGGCAGCTTAAGGCATTACGGTACTAGTAGTTCACCCACCCTGACCCTGTTACCCTTACCGCCTGCAGGCAGGAGGGCGGGCCCGAGGTGGCTGCAGCAGGCCGCAGCGCTTCCGCCCAACGCAGCAAGAGCGAGACGGCTGGCCGCGGCATCAAGGTAAGAAAACGGATTACAGGCGCTGAGCCACGTTGGTTACGGAGCACCAGACGGACCGTGCTGCGCCGCTGTACAGCACTGTGCTCGTGCGAGCGCGCTCTTTTGCAGCCGCTTCCTTGCACCCGCCTACAGCGGCCGTGCTGCTTGAATCCACACCTGAATCCCCACAGGTGGTAACATCCTAGAGTTGCAGACGCGCACATTGCGCGCGGCGCTGTCGTGATTCAAGCCTGTGTCACGCTGCCGCCGGTTGGCCCTCCGCAGGTGGCCGTGTACGACTTTGACGGCGCCGTACAGGAGGTGGTGGTCGAGCGGATGGAGGCGCACGTGGATGCTGTCGTACACGAGATTGAGATCGCGCACAAGCCGGGCGTGCCGGGGCGGCGGCGCAAGAGGGGCGCCGGCGCGGCCGCGGCGGCGGCGGCGGCACATGATGATGACGAGGAGGGGGGCGGCGGCGGCGCAGCGGCGGCGGCTGTCGATGAAAACCGCGTACCTGTGCAGTTCTTCAGGTGGGCGGGGAGCTAAGAACTGCTGGTGGATAATTTATTGTTGCGGTTCCCTGATGCTCATATGAAGCGAAAAGGAGTACAATGTGTACAATGGTGAAGACGTATGCTGGAGTGGAAATCGGGCATCCCCTTGCCAGGATGTAGACGCCGAGCATACGGGGCAACGGTGTACGTGCGGTTCCATATCCACTTTGAATGAGCAGTACCGTAGCCACTTACTTGCAGAGTTCGCTCTTATACTCCATATGCAGGCTGGACCCGCCAGAAGTGGCTGTGCGACGTGGCAGTGCCGACAATTACCCAAACCCATGTATGTAGGTAATTGTGGTGATGCATGGTGATTGCATACCGTGTTCCTTGGCGCAGGCTGGACCCGGGCCAGGAGTGGCTGTGTGATGTGGTGGTGCTGCAGAGCGAGGCGCAGTGGGCGGCGCAGCTGCGGGTCAGCAAGGACGTGGTGGCGCAGAGCATGGCCGTGCAGGTGAGGGGGGCGCAAGTGCTGTTAGTCAGATACCATCATGAACTGTAGTATTAAAACATTTTATGATTGGTGGCCGTAAGGATGTGGTGGCGCAGAGCATGGCGTGCAGGTGTGGCTGTATGTGGGTGCTATGCCGTCCATGCTGACAACACGACATGCGTTGCGTCCATGTGCTACTTACTAATTGCTGTCCGGCTCGCCTAATACCTTGAAAGCGAGGGTCAGGCCATCTACCCTTCATCTAGGGCGCCTTCTGCCCTGCACCCCAACCCACCCCGTTGGCCACTTTGCCGCCCCGCGGTTGCCCACCGCACCCCACGCCAGGGCCTGACCCGTCTGGGCATGCAGCTCGAGTCCTCGGGCGACGCCGACTCCTCCTCAGTCATCAACGCACTGCTGGACTGCGTCAAGAACCCCAAGGTCTACTGCAGGTAAGTCACCAAGCCCGCAAGATGGACAGGCGCGCATGTTGCGTGTTCTTCGGCAATCGTTATTTAGGTATGATCCACTGGTAGTGATTTGAGTTACTATTCTGTATGTGCTGAACTGTGTCGAAAATTGCGAGGTCTACTGCAAACAGGTGCAAGGACACGTGCAGCATGGAAAGGAAGCATGGAGAGCGAGGTACGGCATTCTGGCGGAATTGACATACACAGACCCTTGTGGACGCCCCTCCATAAACTTGTGAGTGGTTGCGCTCGCTGCAGGGTCCGCGCGGAGGCTGCCCGGGCGCTGGCCGCCTTCAGTGCATCCATGAGCACTCAGCCAGGTGGGCGTACCAGGTCCCGCCCACACAATCTAGCTGTATGTCTTGCAGATCACCAGTTTGTTCTCATCTACACCATTACAGTCAAGCATGACGCTGTGACGCATATGCGGTGCGTCTGTGAGCACAGAACCAGCAGCTGCGCCTGCTGGGGTCTGTTGGGCCTCGGCTCTTGCTCCATACCCTCGTTGCGTTCGTTCCATGACCCCTTGCTCACGCTCTGCCCCTCCTACTTTCGTGCCGTACAGCTGCCCCCAACATGCTGTCGTACTTTTACGACCAATGCCGCGACCCGGCGTCGGGCGTGCTGCGGCCCAACTACTGGTCGGACCTGGGCAGCCACCTGGTGCTGCAGGTAGGGGGCGGAGGTGGTGGTAGTGATGGCCATAAGGCGTTCCCAGGCCAGTGATCGAACTTCCTCAGGCACTGATCATCCCCGACTCCTACAAACTGCCCCCAGGCCATGCCCGTGGCGCTGGCCTCCATCCGCGACGTGTCCTTCAATTCCACCCCGGAGGCGCTGCAGCTGGTGACCGACATACTGACCAACAACGACAACTCGGGTGGGTGGAACGATGCGGCGTGGGGGATACGGCACAACAACGACAACGCAGGGGCAGTGACGAGGGCGGTGGCAGCGGCGCACCCTGGCTGGGGTGCTGGGCTGGTGGCCGGTCCCCTGACCGACACCTTCACCAGCGCATGGGTCCAGCCAGTATTGTAGCAGCGCAAGCTCCACACTGGTCGAAAGCAGTACCGTGTGCCTCCTTGGTGGTTTCCCATTTCCCACTTCACCCACTTACCGCAACGAACCTGTACGGCGAGGGGCACTAGCTGGACACCACATAGGCTGTTGTCGACCACGCAAAGCCACAAGCATATTAGGCTTCATGAAGACGTACAGTATGATACCAACAATGATTGCAACAACGAACGTTGCCCGCAGAGAACCTGTACGACGACGCGCACTACCTGGCCGCCGTCATCGAGGCCGCCGGCCTGCTGCGCCCCCCGCACGCCTCGCAGCTGG
>VFQN01003342.1_pt1 | contig 23181 bp, 38 predicted proteins | sample 3512371 | NCBI WGS metagenome assembly VFQN01 (sample SAMN10412370, study PRJNA504923) | tailings metagenome | isolation source: Replicate 2 from Balatoc abandoned mine | place: Philippines: Itogon, Benguet | collected 2017-08-28
GGGGGTCAAGGACATGGTGCAGGTGGGCCGGGGGGTCAAGGACATGGTGCAGGTGGGCCTGGGGGTCAAGGACATGGTGCAGGTGGGCCGGGGGGTCAAGGACATGGTGCAGGTGGGCCGGGGGGCGGACTGACTGGGGGCCGGACGGAGCCGGGTATGGTGCAGGCGGGCGGAACGGTTGGAGATTTGACGCATAAGATACAAGCTTTTTACCATGGGGCGGCTGCGTAGGCGGCTGCACATTGGTACTGAACTTGTGAACATCATTAACAGGACACGTGTGGCCAGTATGTCTGGGGTTTCCTGCGCCATTCCCAACCCGTTGTCCACTGGTGGTTGTGCTGGTCTTATCCCATCCCCGGTATCATAATCTACCACAGGACATCCGCGTGGCGCTGGGCTACCGCGGCGACCTGTGGGTGGTGGGCGCGCAGAACGCGGGCAAGAGCTCCCTCATCAGCGCCATGAAGCGCCTGGCGGGCACCGCGGGCAAGGGTGAGGCGGGGGCAGGGGGCCTAGACCGTGCGGTGTGTCCAGCTGCATCTCTGCACTCAGTCGTCGGCGCACAACAATACACCATGCCAGCATGCGCACTGCCTATGCAATGCTAGGGGTGGAAACGGCGAAAGCTTAGGGGCGTAGTCAAGGCAGCCATGCTCTTGCTTGACGGGTGCCGTTGGCGTGCTCTTCCATCCCCAGGCGAGCCTACGATTGCACCTGTGCCAGGCACCACCCTGGGCCTGCTGCAGGTGAGCGGAGGGTTGGATAGGATTGGGGCAGGACACGGCAGCTGCTTGGAGTTGCCCTGCGATTGGGCCTTGGATGAATCTCATACCCCTATGGTCTCAAGCTGTCATGCTACCGTATGCGTTACTGAGCCCCGGCCCGGGGTGCTGACAAGCTGTTGCCTTTAATTTATGTACTTTAATTCCCTGCCGCAGGTCCCGGGCATGCCGCTGGGCACCAAGCACCGCGCCTTCGACACCCCCGGCGTGCCGCACACCCACCAGCTGACCAGCAAGCTGGGCCTCGAGGACGTGAAGAAGGTGCGGATGGCACGCCGTGAGGCGGATGGGCTAGGGCACCAAGCAGTGCCCCGGACCTGCCATTTGTAGCGTTTGCCGCATGCAAAAGGGACTCCCTGCTGCTGGCACTGCTTGGCTAGCAGCTGTCAAGGGTACCGGGTGCGCCTAAACACCGCCCCTCCTACAGTTCCGAGCGGCCTTTGTGGCACGACGCATCTGGCAGCCTTCGACATGCTGACCTCCACATCACGGTCCAAGACTGTGTGCCACATCAAAGCAAACGTACCTTTAACTCCCGCCACCACCACCCCTCCCTCCCTGCGCCCAGGTGCTGCCCTCCAAGCAGCTCCGCGGCCGCACCTACCGCCTGGCTCCCGGCAACACGCTGCTGCTGGGCGGCGGGCTGGGCCGGCTGGACCTGCTGGAGGCGCCCGGGCCCACGCTGTACCTCACCGTGTTCGTGTCGCACCACGTCAACCTGCACCTGGGCAAGACCGAGGGTGGGTGGTTGTGTCGGTGGTGGTGGTGTGTCGATGGCACCAGCCCCTGCGTCAGGGGCTTGCTCTCCATGCGGCATGCGTTGGCGCGCCCCTTGACTCGTCGTTGCCGCTGGGCGCTGCCAGTTTGTGGAGTGACGGGTGCAAGCGCATGGCCACGACACTGCACCCGACCAGGCGCGGACGAGCGGCTGCAGCGCATGCGCGGCGCCGAGCTGTCCCCCCCTGAGGACCCCGAGCGTGCGGCGCTGCTGCCGCCCCTGGAGCCCGTGGAAGTGGAGGTCTCAGGTGGGGCGGGGCACCGGGGTGTTCTGTGGTGCCAGTGGGAATATCTGTAAACCGCTGCACGTGCTGGCGACCCCTGGAGGTCAAGGGGGCGCCGGGCGTGGAGTAATGACGATGGGGCCAGCTGCCCGACACAGGACGCACTGGCACACGACCCAGGCCCGCATGTCCGCCTATCCAGCTCACAGCCCCCGCCAGCGTAGTGTTGGTGTCGCACCGCCCTGCAGAGAGCCTGCTACCAGGTACCAGTAGTCATCTACAGACCTTCTGCCACCTGCCCCATGGCTGACGCCAGCAGACTTTAAGCTGCCCCGTACGCTGCGGCTTTTGTCTCACTTACCTGCCCACCGAATGCTTCCCGCGCCCTCCCTCAGGCACCGACTGGCGCAAGAGCACGGTGGACATCGCTGTGGCGGGCCTGGGCTGGGTGGGCGTGGGCTGCAGCGGCACCGCGCGCTTCCGCCTGTGGACCCTGCCCGGGGTGGCCGTCACCACGCACGCCGCGCTCATACCCGACTACGCAGCCGAGTTCGAGCGGCCGGGGCTGAGCTCGCTGCTGCCCAAGGCGGCGGCACGTGGCAGCACGGCACAGCGTGACAAGGAGCGGCAGGAGAGGAGGGAGCGGCGGGAGGCGGTGAGGGAGGAGCGGAGGGGCGCCAGGGCGGAGGGGGCGGGGGCGGGGGCGGGGAAGGCGAAGGCGGCGGTGATGGGGGAGGAGGTGGACGGGATGGAGGGGGAGGGAGCGGCGGCGGGGGTGAGGAGGCGGCGGAGAGTGGCAGCGGAGGATGAGTAGGGTGCGGGTGGCTTGAGGTGTCTGGGTTTGTGGTGGTCTGGGGAGCTGGTGGATCACCACGGAGGCGTAAGCGGGTAGGGGATGAGTGGGGAGATGCCTGGCGTGGTGTTGCGAATGTGAGCGCCGGGCGATGGCAGCCAACGAGTGCAATTGTGCAGGGTATGACGGTGTGTCCAGGGGTGCTGCCGTGCGACCGTTTGGTGTGGGCCCTGTAGCACGAGGTCCTGCGAACGTAACAGACCCTTGCGATGAGAGACGGTCCCATGCCACCTGGCCTGGCAGGGATGCAGCAAGGTACAAGAACTGCCGGTATGCAGCACTCCTCGTGCTTGGAACGCGCGCAGTGCTGGTGAGGCAAGGTCCTAGACCAGAGGCCCCCGTGGTCCATGGCGCCGCTGACAGTGAGACACGGGCGGAACCTGGGTGTAACCATATATGGGTGCAGCCCGACATGTAGCATGGTATTTTCGGCGTGCAGTGATGCATCAGGGCCAGCAGCGCCAGCTGCCATACCGTCCGTATGGCCCCTTGCGCACTGGTCGTCCACACGCGCCCATCGGCCCAAGTATGCTTGAAAGCTGTAACCGTAACATGGAAGGTACCGTGCGGTTGTCAACCGTTAAACACAGGTGGAGACTGACACCGGCGCAACAGCAGCGGCACCACGACGAACATAGGGCTGCATTCAAACACTTGCAGTAAACCCACGAGGAAACACACACGACCAGACACGACAAACATCACGACAACATCAAACGTCACGAGCCCCACTTTCCGCAGCACTGTGTTGGCATCCCTGTCCCAGGGAAGCTCTCCTGCGCGGTCCCCCAGTGCATTCGTAACGAGCGATGCCCACCTTGCCAAGGCACAAGACGACCGCTATACTTCCGGAGGACCGGTCAAGTGCCTAATATGTACATCTGCCCTGCCTGGAATATGGCTCGGCCACCAGCAGTACTACGGTAACGGTATGCTGTACGGTATACGACAGGTAACCCTACTACCACCTGATACTACTTGGTCAGTACCTGATGAACATGCGCAAGACGCACACAGCACTAACGTGCAGGTAACCAAGTGCATGGCAGGTTTTCGAAACGACGAGCATGGTAGGCTCCTGCCTCCGCATGAATGACTCTGGATACGGATCCCTGGACTATACGGTATACACACTCACACACTGTGCATGCAAGGAGAGGAGGGCAAAACCCATGTCACGCCACGCAGCCAAGTATTGCTTTTCACCATGGGCCATCACCGCTCCAAAAACTGCCACGACCCACGAATTGCATGGGACGTGGCCTTACCTGGGCAGCGGTCAAGGCAGGGGACGGTTGCAGACTTGCAGTCTCGAACCCCAGGCACGGGCCCCTCGTTGCGCAGTTACGCACAGGCGCAGGCAACACGCAATGGTGCAGGTGCAGGCGCTGGCACGTGATACACACACAAGACCACCAGAAACACCACGATGTGTACTACACGCAGGAAGGAGTCAGTGCAGGACTACGGCATGCCACCAGGTCGACTAGGACGCACACAACACACAGGCGACAGGAACAACAGCACCCCATCAACATCGCAGTGGAGTGTAGATTGTACATATGTGCCTGATGGGTCAGGTTGCATGCATTCTCGAGAGTTACATTCTGTGGCAGGAGCCACAGCCAGCTGCTTGCATGCCGGTTGCAGCATCGGCCATACCCAGCAGCAGCAGGCAGGCCTTCTGCCACCACTCACCCCTCTCCTCCATACCCTTACCACAGAACCTTACCACAGAACGAACAACGCTACGCCCGGCTGTGCAATGCAAGACCGTGCTCACTTGGCCCGGTCGTAAGAGCAGCACCAAAGCCCCAAGGACCACCGCCAGCCGAGCTCCCCCATCATGCATTCTCCAAAGGACCCTCATCTCTCCTGACGATCCCCATGCAATGGCCATGTCCCACCCAGGCCAGGACAGCAGAAATTGCCAACCAGCGCCTGAAGTACGCTAACCGCCCACCCCACCTACGCACCACCACCACCCGCACACACCGCTCAGCCACGGCAGCACGCGTTGCAGCCCGCGCCGCCCGCCGCCGCCCCCGCCTGGCCCTTGCCCACCGCCTCCGCCTCCTCCTTCTTGGCCTCGGCCACCAGGCCCTCCTGCCCCAGGCGCAGGAGGTCTCCCCTGCACGCCGCCGCCGCCGCCACCATGTTGCGCAGCGCGGCGATGGTCTCCGGCCAGCCACGTGTCTTGAGGCCGCAGTCGGGGTTGACCCAGATGCGGTCGGCGCGGCCGCCCAGCACGCCGCTGGCCAGGAAGGAGCTGCGGGGAGGGGGAGAGGAGCGGGGGTGGAGTGGGTGGGGCTTAGATGAGAGGGTTCAGAGGGTTGGATGGGCATGGCACAATACGCCCAGCACACCGCTGGCCAGGAAGGAGCTGCGCTGTGCGTAGGAGCGTATAGCAGAGGAGCAAATGCACGCAGGTGGCGCAGCGTGGCAGTCGTCCCGCTGGGCCGACGCGTGGCGTAACAAGCGGGAATGCACGGCTGCACTTCCTCGATCGTTTTGCCACACGTACTGCGGCACCCACCGGATGCGCGACACGATGAACTCCACGGGCGGCACCTGGGGGCTGTGCACGTCGTACACGCCGGGGCCCAGGTCCCTGCCGTACCCGCCCGCCGCCAGCGCCCGCAGCATGGCGTTGTCGGAGCGGGAGTTCTCGATGGTCAGAACGTCGGCTGAGGCAGGGATGGTGGTGTGGGGCGTGGGAAGGAGGGAGCACAAGAGTGTCAGGTATGGCCGAGGCAAGGAGGGGAGGGTATGCCAGGCAGCGCGCTCTGCAGGGACATGGCAGTGCAGAGCGCGAAGGTGGGACACAAGAGGCACGCCCCAAGAACACAACTGTTTACATAACTATCAATGGCGAAGCGGCCCCTCCGCGGACGCTGTATCTGTTCGATCCGTCAGGCTTCCAGTGCTGGCGACAGTTCGTTGTCCAGGCATGTGCAGTCCAAAAACACGCGTTTCCACATTGCTATCAACATATGAGACACTTTGCGAAGCTGCCCCTCTGCGGACGCTGTGTCTCGCAACTCTGGTCGATCCGTCAGGCACTCGGCATCAAGTGCTGGCCCCAGTTGGTTGTTTTGTGTGGCTGCATGCGGTTACGAGTACAGGTAGCAAGTAAGGTGGTAGCATCCTGGACGAAGTAACAGTGGATATGTGCCCCACTCCCCCTGCATGATACTCACCGTCCATGCGGTCGATGGCGGGCAGGATGTCGTCAAAGTCCGAGTAGCACAGGTGCGTCACCACCTGGAGCCAGGGGGCGGCAGGGCAGCGCACGGTTAGCCACGTGGCACGTCAAGTGCGCTCCACAGTGACCAACACCTCGGGGCAGGGAAGTCCGGACAGCAGGCCCGCAGAAATATGCGATGTCACTGGGCCTGCTACCGCCCTGCCTCCCGCTCCGACTCCCACACCCGCCATCCGCGCGCATCGCATACGCACTGCTGCGTGGCTTTGTGCCGTTTGTCCCATTCCAGCCACACATGCCTTCTTTATATACCTTTGACACCCTGCCGCACGCCCCCCTCCCCCCCCTCCCCCACCTGCGTCTCGGGGCGCGCCACGGCCGTGGCCAGGCGGAAGGCGTCCACCGCCCACCCCAGGTAGGCGTCCCAGCGCTCGGCCTTGAGCGGCAGACCCTCGCGCAGCGCGGGCTCGTCCACCTGCCGTACAGCACGCGCAGTACCGTACACTTAACACACATGCACCGCTTCACGTACGTTGGTGGTGACTAGCGCGGCCATGGTCGCGGTGCCTCTTTTAACGTACGCACCCTCCATGCACCGGTACAACCCTGCTACCACCGACTTGCTCCAGGACGCTGGTAGCCTGGCAGTTGACCTGCTCAGTTTCGCCCCAGCAACCTACCGGTGTGCAACGCGCCCGCCCCTTTTATCCGCCCCCACCTGCACGATCTTGCACCCCGCCTGCTGCAGGGCGTCCACCTCCTGCCGCAGCGCCAGCGCCAGCTGCAGCGCCTGGGCGCTGCGGGGGATGTCCTTGCGGGGGAAGGCCCAGTTGAGGATGGTGACGGGGCCCGTCAGCATGCCCTTGACCGGCCGCGCAGTGTACGACTGGGCCACCTGCGCACGTGTGCAGCACAGGGACACGTGTGTTGACGGAGTAGCTCAGGGAAGAGGCACGGCCCTGGAGAAGCGACATGTATATTCCCAGGGAAGCACGCTGTAAGGCCGGTATGCGTTCATGCGCGACCGGTTGACAACGCCCGGCCGCACCTTGTACTCCCACACTGTCATGGGCTGCACGAACTTGACGTCGCCCACCACCAGCGGCGGCCGCACGCAGCGGCTGCCGTAGCTCTGCACCCAGCCCGCCTCCGTGAACCACATGCCGTCCAGCTGCACGCCGAAGTACTCGACCATGTCGGTGCGCTCCGACTCGCCGTGCACCAGCACGTCCAGGCCCAGGGCCTCCTGTGTGTGTGGGGTAGGGAGGGGCAGACGCGAGCAACATGGGGGTCAGGCAAAACCAGCTTGGGTAGGCACCTCCAGGCCCAGGGCCTCTTGTAGGGGGCGGTAGGAGCGGAGGTGGGGTACAGGCTCGGAGTTGCACGCAGAGTGCGGGTCAAGGTGATGGGACTTGAGGCGCCGTAGAAAGGCAAAGCAGGCAAACAAGGGCTAGGCGAGGCCGTGCTGAGTCCATTTCGCGCGCTCGCTGCACGGTGAGCGAGGCCCCAAGCCCCCGCGCACCTGCACGCCGATGCAGTGCGCGATGTGCCCGGTGATGAGGCGCTGGTACTCCTCCTGGCTCAACTTGCCGGACTTGAGCTGCTGGCGCAGCCGGCGGACCTCTGGGGGAGGCAGCGGACAGGGTGCAGGTGTTCAGAAAAGGAGTTGCACGAGCTGTGTGCAACGCTGAGGTCCGAGTTTGAGCTATACCTTCCCAACTGGGAATGGCAGGTGCCGGCCAACACACAGCCCCAAGATCCGTTCCGGCGGGCGCTCGGGTGGCGGCCAGGTGCAACTGGTTGCGTAGACCAAACGAGAAGGCGTCACAGGGACAGGGACCGGATCTGGTCCAGGAACGAGCTGTGCACGCCGCGTGGACCCACCGGCGGTCTGCGGGAAGGACCCGATGGTGGTGGTGGGGAAGGCGTGCGTCTGGTGCTGCTTGGCGCGGCGCTCCTCGAAGCCCTCGGGCCGCACGAACATGTCCTCGCCCAGACCGTGCTGCTGACGGTAGTCGCCCGCAGACGCCGCAGCGCCGCCAGCAGCGCCAGCGCCCGCCACAGGGGCGGCGGCGCCGCCCTCAGCAGCGGCGGCGGCAGCGGCCACGATCTCGGCGAGCTTCTGCTTGGCGAAGGCCAGGCGCGGCGCCAGGGCGGGCGGCACGTGGCTGCCCTCCAGAGCCACGTCGTACGGCACGTGCTGTACGGCATGGGGTGTGGGCGCGCGGGGCAAGGGATAATTGGGGTGAGCATGCGTGGATGCCTGCTGTACCTGGCTGCCACACTTGCGCCCACTGGCACATCGGCACTGACCATCAGCACAGTACCCCGGAACACCAGATGTCAACATAGGTTCATGACGATTGGCGTAGGCGATTGACGCAAGGTGGGCTATTACAGCGTTCTAGACCCACCTGCAGCGGCGCGGAGCTGGTGACTGCCAGCTGCTGCGGCTGCACCCCTAGGGCCAGCAGCTCGCGGAGCAGCCGCACGGCAGTGCCTGCGGGCCATGCACAGCAGGGAGCTTCCGGTGTTTGGCAAGTAATCACGTTGCTCCGGGTCATTTCCGCGAACCTCACCCAACTGCGCTGCAGTGGCTGGACGGTGCCAAGATAGGGCATATCGCATATATATGCCGCGAAGACGTGCCAAGCGACCGGCCTCACTGCCATGCAGCCACTTCCAAAGTACAGTACATACAGTAGCAACCGTGTAACAACTCACCGTCGTCTGCCCACACGGAGCGGCCGTCCACCACCCCCGCGCCCAGGCGCTTGGCGGCGGGGAAGCCGTGGCGGCGCAGCAGCTCCATGGTGCGGGAGGGCGTGGCGGCGCCGGGCACGCCCAGGAAGTCCAGCGTCACCGCCTGCACCGGCAGCTGCACGGCCCACTCGTACGTGGCGCCGATGTCGTCGTAGTACGACACCAGGTTGATGGGCACGCCGGCCTGGCGGGACGGGGTGGGAGCGGGTGGGCGCGTGGTGTGTGTGGGAGGCTTCCGATCACCGTGAAGTTGTGAACAGTGCGCAAGGCGGGTGTAGCTGGGTGCAGGTTGCCACCATAATGCGAGCAGGCGTGGGCGCCTGTGCGCCGGCAAGTACCCATTCCAGCAACGCACCTTGCTCAGCAGACCGTACGCCTCCTCGAACTCGGCCCTGAGGCCCTCCGCGCGGGTGGTGGTGAGGATGGGCTCGTGCAGCTGCACCTCAGGAACCTGGGGGTGAGGTGAGGATAGGGGGTGGGAGAACCAGGCGGGAGGAGGAGGGTTCAGGAGGCGACAGCAGGAAGGGGGCAGGAGAAGTCGGGAGGCGGGAGGAGGCACGGAATTGATACGGTGGTCCGAGGGGCAGTAGCCAGGCATGATGTGTAGGAAGCTGCCGTTGCCTAGAGACAGTAGATCATCTCCAACATGAGGGATTGCCGGCCAACCTTGTCGACCTGCGCCGGCGTGTACGTGACGGCTGCGAATGACCGGCCAGCACTTACAACTGTTATCACATCACACAGGGTATCCTTCCTTGCAGTCGTTTCAGGCACACAATGGCACCCACCTGCAGCTCCTTGAACTTCTCCAGCAGCTGCACGTAAGCGGGCAGCAGCCGCCCCACCGCCTCACGCACCGGCAGCGGGCAGCCCTTGGCCAGGCACACGAAGGTCACAGGGCCTGCGGGGGGGAGGGGGCGGGCGAGGGTGTGTGTGTGGGGAGGGACGGCAGGGGAGGCGGGGAACGACACCTGGTGAGCGGATACACGCACGGCGGCAAGGCACCATTGGCACGCCTTGGGAATCAATTTTTGCTGCATGAAGCTTATTAGGAGGAGCTGTTGCCTCGCCCGCAGGCAGGAACGCAGATCTGCGGTTCCGGCTGCTGCGCTGCTGCTGCTGCACCATGCCAGGATAACCCTATCCTGTATAGCAAATAAGCATTGACGCAGATGCACCTCAGGACCATGGACCTCGCCCAAGGACGCCCGCCCCAATCGCGCTAAACGCTGCTGTAATGTGTTCCTCACGCACACTCCTTCGACAGCCGTTCAGCTCACCAATGACGATGGGCACCGCCGCGTCGCGCCCCACCGCCGCCTGCCCCCTTGCCAGGCGGTCCAGGGGGGCCGCCAGGTCGGGCTGGGGGCGCAGGTCGGCGCCCAGCTCCGGAACCAGGTAGTGGTAGTTGGTGTCGAAGAACTTGGACCTGGGTGGGCAGGGAAGCGGAGGGCGGGGAGGGTGTGTGGCAGGCGGGGGCTTGGGGGCAGCGGGTTGGTGGCTGGGGGGGGGGGGGCAGGGCGGTGCACGACGGGCGGGCGAAAGGTGGCGTGGGCTCCTCCCGTCTTCCCCACCAAGGCCCCGGTCTCCTTGACGGCCCAGATATGCCAACACGACCACGGGGTCAGGGAAGGGTGTGCAAGGATGCAGCAGCCGGCACCAGCACAGCACGTGGCCGACAAGCGAGCCCATGCCCTGCAGTGTTGCACCTGTGCTGCGTTGTACACTGCCGCGGTACCACACCTGGCACCCACAACAGCAAGCAACAGGTGAGGAGGCCAGCGCGGGGTTGAGCCCTGACGCCCAGCATGCCCCCCGCACACCTCACGACCCACGACCCCCAGCGCCATGACCCACATGTCTACGTGCGAGCCCTGACGCCCGGGACCGGCGCGTCAACCCACAAGGCACACACCAAAAAGCAAACCCGCGACCCACATGTCCAGGGCGGGGGCGGACGGCGCGCCGCGCGCCATGGCGAAGTAGCGGGCCAGGCCGGTGAGGCCCTGCACGTGGCATGTGGCACGGGCGGTAGAGGACGGGGTCGGACAGCCGAGCGGAGCAGCAGCAAGAAAAAAATTGGCTGAGGACGTCTAAATGGGTTGGAGAGCCCCTGTTGCACCCGACAAGGCGGGCATGTGGCAGCCCCGTACGGTTAGCATGAAAGTCACAGCACCCTCACTAGGGCCATGCCCAGCACTCATGAGCTTCCTATGTACCGTTACTCGGCACATACTCAAGCTCCAACATACAGCGTGCCGGGTAATCTCCCCTGGCGCACCTTGAAGCGTTCCGGGATGACGCCCAGCCACGCGGTGGTGTCCAGGACCTGGGGGAGGGGCGCGCGGGGGCATTAAAAGACAAGGACGCGCGCGATGAACGCTCGGCGCAATCAACTGCACCCGTTTTGCAAAAAGGCAGGCAAGTGAGGCCCCTAAGCGTGGGTAGCCTTGGCACAGCCAGGCAATGGTAGGTACGTCTTTGAAAGATGGCGGGGCTGTACTTGTTGCGATGTGGAAACTGTTACAAGCAACGGAGTGCTCGTACCTGGTCGTACAGCGTGCCATCCAGGCCGACACGTGTCACGCCCGCCTCCCGCTGCAGCCGCCACGCGTCGGCCTCCACGCGGTGGCACGTGGCCAGCAGCTCGGCCTCAGGTAGGGAGCCCTTCCAGTAGCTAAGGGTGGGATGTGCAGGAAGGGAGTTATGTGTATATGTATGGATTTACAGTTTTGGTCCCCTTCCAGAGCCCAGCCCTGTCCCGCTTGGGAAACAGAGCTGGTCCCGGCAATCAAGGACAGGTGTGAGATGTGGCGTGTGGGGGCCCGTTCTGGTGCAGGGAGACTGAGCAGTCACACATTCAAGCGCATAGCAAGGGGACTGTTGAGCGGTAAGCTGCATTACCGTTTCCTGGACAATGTATGTGCCGTATCCCCTTTTGTGGCTGTCAAGAGCACGTGTCAGCACCCTGCCGGCAGCTAAACGCATACTCACCTTTCCAGGGCGAACTTGATTTCGCGGCGAGGCCCGATCCTCGGGAAGCCTGGGGAGGTGGATTCAGTGACAAGGACAGGACTCAGTGACGGCCTGCCAATTGTGGAGCTTGAGCTGCTCGCTGTCCACATCAAGCACCCTCCCCTCCTCCTGAACAGATGCATAGGACTGCCGCAAGGTGAACAAGGTTTGCCTGCCTATGCAGTTGGTAAGCAACTTAAACGGACGAGAACTTGCCCAGCGTTTCGGTGGAGATGGCCATGTCTGCGCTGGAACGACGATGGAGCACGGAAAGACGTTGGGAAGAGACAGCACTTGGAGACAGCGAACGTATAAAAATCCCTACAAATGATGTCTATATATAGTCAAAGCGGTGGCTTCTAGGTAACCGGGTTAATGTCAGTAATCAGGCCGGTGGTTGGGGCCGAGCGTGACGGGGAATGAGCGTGACGGGGAGTGAGCCTGGCGGGGAGTGAGCCTGGCGGGGAATTAGCCTACTGCAAAGTATACTTGAATTCTTAACCTTTTGATGTAAACTCTGGCATCCCTGACCCTTACGGAGTGTCCAGAGTTTGGCCCGTGGGTCGCTACCAGCTGCCATATCCGCGACGGGGGCTCTAGAGGCGAGGGTTTGAGATGGACTTTGAGACGCCGAGATCGTCGGCACGATGACAACAATTGCCACCGCGCATGGTCCCGCGGCGCATGCACTCGTTTGGAGCTGTAAGATTTGTGCTCTATGACAAGGAATTACGAGTACGGAGGTGACAGGGCATGACTTGTTACAGAAACGACTTGGCAAGTTCCGCGGGCGTGCCTGCGAGGCCTTTGAGCATGGTCCACCAACAGAAACATGCGACGTCGCCACGCTGGCAATGCGTAGGAAAAACATGTTTATGTGTTGCAGTAGATGCACGCTGACTTCGGCAGCAGCATGTTGTGCTTCAGCGTTCGGGAGCTCCATCGCGCTCCGCCACGGCTGCGGCGCCAAGTCACGAGCCATGAGCAGCAGCTTGGGAGGATCGCAGCAAACATCCGTTTGGCAGTGCTGCCTTGACGACTTTGCTCTCTGAGCCCCTTGCGTAACCATGCTATACGGCACGCAGGTGGCCGTGTCGGCTTGAGGCAAATGACCCAGCCCAGCCTAGCTTGCTCGACGCATCCTCCTACCTACGCGTCGCAGCAGGGACGGTACGCTGCACAGATCTGCCGTTAGCTGCCAACCACGCAGCCAATCAACATTATAGCCCTTAGCCAGCTTCATGGCCTACCTGGAGATGCATGAACACCGCCAGGCACTGCCGACTTTTGCAGTTTGCTAGGACCCACTTCTCGACAGAGGCCTCCTGCTGATTGAGGTACTGGTGCTCACTCAGCGTCCTTCGTGCCCGGCCAGAGCACCATTCTCCGCTTGTTAGCCGTCATGGCCAAAGGTAGCACGGCATCCACGCGGCGGCGTGTCCTGCATGCAGGGCGAACGGCACACGCAGGTGGCAGGGACGGGGCGGCGGGCTGGTGGCGGGCAGCTGGGCACGGGTGCTGGGCCTCAGTTACACGGCCATGTTCCGTACCGCAGCCGCATCATGCTACCGTATGGTCGAATAGGGGCTTGGGGTTCGAGGCGGCACGGCAGCTAGGCAGCTGCTGGCACACTGTAGTGCAGTCCACCAACAACGACACACGGCGGGGCGTGCAGTGCCAGGCTTGTGAGCCGGAACCATCCTGCCCTTTAGGCTGCGCCCCCGCCAGCCAGCAGCAGTACGGTAACTCCAAACACCCAGACTGACCTTGACAGCCAGACAGCACTGGGACTGCCTGGGGCGACTGGGCCCGTGGGGCGTCGCAGCGACATATCTTGGTAGGGCAACTAGTATACTCGCGGCATGACAGTTGAGGGAGGATGCGGTGCGGGGATGCCGCCTTGACACGTACCGCTGACTGGGCTCCTGTCGCGGGGCCCCTGGTGCACAACGGCGGAACACCACGCACTGCACGCCATATCAGCCGCCCGTCAGAGATGCGCGCACAACGTCGCACATGCCCGCCATACCGTTGGATGCAGTCAATGATAGATCCAGAGGGCCTCTATCCCGCCCGTGCGCCCTATGCAACGGCCCGGCACGCCTGCCTGCAGTAGCCAACCACCACCCTCCACCACCACACTCTGCCCTTTTGCTGCTGCCCCTCGCCTGTCCGCACTTGAACCGCACCGACAAACTACCCTCAGCTGTACGGCTTATGAAGCGCTCAAATAACTGGTGCGGCCACCTGCTACCAACACCGACCATCCACCTCCAGCCCACCGCTCCGCCCTGATCCCTGACTGTACACCCCTTGCTCAACGCATGCGCGTCCAGCGCCTCACCACGCACCGAGGCCGCTGCCCCCGCCCCGCGCCTCCGACAAGGCTTTGCGCGCCTGTTGCCTTTCATCCCACACACAGGGGGTGCTACAAAAAATCGTGCAAAACTCTCCCAGGACAGCGGTACACGACGAGGAGCTGCTGGGGAGGTGTGTGGCACGTGCACACCGTATGCAGCATGGCACCACGCTGGTGCATGGCACCACCGCTTCCTGCTCCCATCGGCCGGCGCCAGGCCAAACGATTGCCAGCAGGGGAGCTCCCCTGATCGCCAGCAGCCGGCCGCAGTCGCCACCAACCTCAACCCCAACACCAACACCATACGCCCGCCCCTTCTCCGCTTCCATCATACACACCGCACGCATTGCGCGCTCCCTGGGCTATGCACATACAGAAGATACGGTGCTTTAGGTACGAGAGCACACCACTTGATCCATAGCGCACAGCCAGCAAGTGCATACCTACACCTACAGTGTGCATATGCAACATCAGGCAACAACTGTCTCTGCAAACGTATTACGCAAGTACTCTTCCGAGAGATGCTGACCTAAACCGATCTGAAAACATACACATGTACATGCGTGCACCACACCTTCCAGCTTCCATTGTCTACCGTACACGAAATCGACTTGCCAGCACACGTACGGCATGCACAACCATGCAGCAATATCATAGTCCAGCGTTAGCATCCTGGACTATGACTTGCACCAGTGTGACACAACAGCTAAGCTCGTTGGACCAAAGCAAGCAGGTGCGGATGCGTGGCCCATGGCGGATGGCCATTTAGTGGTACGGGAGTCTTGCATGGCCATGTTTCTGTACTTGTGGGAGGTACTTGTAGCATATTACGATGCAAGCGGGTGGTATGCAACAAAGTAAGTGCAAAATCGCTACAGTGAAAAGTGGTGCAACTGTATCACTCGCACGCAACCATGTACAACCCAGTATAAGCGGCGAGAGGGGTATCGCAGCAAGTGTCTAGAGCGACTTGGGCAGCTCCCGTTGTGCGCCGCCTGCTGCCACCTGGGCAGCACTACTACTCCACTTGCGCCGCCAGGTGCTTGCACTCCGCCCTGTGCACCTCCCGCCAGTGCGCCCCCTGGCAGTCCTTGCCGCAGTACCGCACCGCCCGGCACCCGCCGCACTGCTTGAGCTTCAGCACCCCCTCGCACTCGCCCGCAAAGTTGCCGCACCGCGGGTTGCCACACACGCGCAGCAACGGGAACGCCAAGGATCGGCTGGGCGGCAGGGCCAGCGGCGGCGGCAGGGCGCCCGACGGCGCCGACGGCGGCGGTGGCTGGCCGCTCGCGTCCGGCGCAACCTCCATCACATGTGAGACCGGTGTGCCGTCCGGCAGCACGGGCTCGTACTCCTCAGCGAACGACGGCTTGTCGAGGGCCGGGAACACAAACCCCGCCAACGCCACCGCATGTTGCCGGAAGGTTTCTTCTCTTGCCTCGCCGCCGCTGTCCGCGCACAAGGACGCAGGCCCATCAAAGGGGTACGCTCCCGACGCTACCATGTGCAGCAGCCCTGCAGCCAGGGCAAAGCCGGGCGCGGGGCCCGCAGCGTGCTGCACCAGAGAGAACACTGGCGCCTCCAGGCATCCGGCGCACGTGCCGAACCCTGCAACATCATGTCCACGGCCATGCTCCCTCTCACCGCCGGGGCCTCCGATGGCTGCAGCTGGTAATGTCGGAGTGCCGAGCGCCTGGCCGTCGTCCCCGTCCGCATCGCCACAGCTGCCATCCCCGCCTCCCTCTCCTGCCGGCGGCAGCGCGAGCCACCGCAGGGCCTCGCCGCTCAGCGCCTCGTGTAACGACGTGGCGACAACCAGGGCGGAGGTCAGCTCAACCAAGAGCTTCCTGTGCTCCGTCTGCTCCGCTGGGAGCGCCGCCGCCAGCGCGCACGCCGCCGCCAGCAGCCGGTGCGACTGGCACGCCAGCAGCTGCCCCGGGAACAGTGGCAGCGGGTAGCGGTAAACCCACAGTTGCAGCGTGCTTGTCAGCGCCGCGCGCACCGCATGCTGGCCGAGGTCTTGGTACCGCGCCAGCGGTACGGCGGCCTCCGCTTCGCCGCCTTCAGCGGTGATCAGTGCCCTCCCTGCCGCCGCCACGTCCTCCGCCAGCGCCCACGCCAGCACTGCCCCCAGGTTGCCCACCGCCCGGCCAGCCAGGGCTAGCACCTCTCGCACCTCGTCCACGCAGTGAACCCCTGGCACCCCATGTGCCCCAAGCTGCCCCTCCCCAGCAGCTTCCGCCTCCGTCCGCTGTGCAAAGGTCACTGCGAGCCGCAGGTCCGCCTGCAGGCGCTGCATGGCCAGTGCCAAAGAATACAGCACCTCAGCCCCGTGCCCGAGGACCTGCTGCCGGCCCTGCCCGGCCCCGTGACCCTGCGCGCCCTCATCCGCCGTGCGCACCACTGCCTCCAAACCTCGGGCCGAGGTGACCGCCCGCTTGGAGAGCGTGAGCAGCAAGCCCATCTGCTCGACGGCCGCGCCGCTGCTGCTGCAGCCCCCGCCACCACCGGCACCGCTACCGCAGCCACCGCCATCGTTGTTGCTCCCCTTTCGGCGCACTGGTGCTGCAGCGGGTGCGAGCATGGGCACCGTGCTCCGGTATACGACGAACGTGACAAAAGAAATCGCCAGCTCAAGGTCCGAGCCTAAGGCTGGCGGGGGGCTGCTGTCCTGCGCGCTGTAGGCCAGGCGCAGGGTGTGGTCCAGGCTGGCGGCCAGGCCGCAGCGGGACATGCGGCGCCGCACGTCGGCCTGGGCGGCGGGCGTCAGAGTCCCATAACCTGCCAGTGAAGCAGGAGGTAAACCGCACAGGGTCAACTGTGGTTGTTTCGTTGCCAAAGAACCTTGCAGCAGGCCAGCCGTATGATGGACTTGCATGCTAGTACACTACTGCAGCCATAACACACAGGTGATACGCTCCTTAGGTGGATCAGGACCTTTTTCCTTGTCTTGACAGGAGCTGTTACCAGATCAACAACAACCGGGGCTCTAGGGGATGACTAACAGGATACCAAGCGCGGTTCCCTGCATGATCTAAACAGGGTAATTTTACGGCATGCGACCTGATTAGGCCCCCGTGCTAGGCCCCCCAGCAGGTCAAGCAACTGCAACGTGCAACGCCTGCTGCGCCCTTCCAGGCCCTTTTCAACGTACCAGGTACGGAAGTGAGCACAAGCAGGACACGGCCATCACCCGCACCCTCAAGGAGCTGTCATACAATGGGTTACGACATAATCCAGGTGCGCATGCCGTCCTTGCAAGAGCCCATGCCGTCCATGCAAGAGCCCATCTGAGCCCATCCCATCGGTCAACATGGGAGACCGCCGCATGTCCGCCACGCACCACGCCCAGCCTGCAACCATACTCATGGAACTATGCGTCATACACCATAGTTCCAACATAAAGATATTGTTTCCAATGATGCATGCAGGGCATGCTGGTACACAGCCCGGAAGAGCAGTTGCCTTGCCATGCGTCCGTCCCATTCGCTCACACCGACCTAGATCTCTTTCTTCCTGATGAATCACTGAAACCGACCAGGCGACAGCCAAGCAACACCAGGACAAATTATGTACCCTTGCCAGACAAGTACACGACACTGAGCCTCCTACAGCATTTATGTTTCATCCTGGGCCATGGACCAGCAGCTGCTCGTCGTAGGCACTCAGTCTGTGAACGGAGCACTCAATACTGCCACCCGGTTGCTCGTACCCTGCCTGTGTGTGTTACCCATGCCACTATTCCACGCTCACGCACTGCAATTATCTTATGGCGACCACCAACGACCTGACACACGATGCACAACGTTCGTATGACAACGTTGATCGGGCGCCTTCCCCCAACTCGGGCGGTAGCGTACGTAGCGGGCATGTGACAAGCTGACACCCCCAGGCTCCCTACGCGGCCCGCGCGCTAGACGTCAAGCCACTTGCCCGTGCGCCCCCGGAACTTGGTGCCCTTGGGCCTGCGGTACGTGGCTGTGGACGTGTAGTGCGTGTTGGGCCCCACCACCACGTACTTGATCTCGAACTCCCGCAGGTGCCCGCCCTCAAACGGAAAGCGGTAATACACGTGGTGCATGTCTTCCCGGCAGCGGTGCTCCCCCGTTGCCTGCCACGCGATGTCCCACCCGCGAGGCACAGGCCGCTGCTGCTGCTGCTGCTGCTGCTGCTGCTGCTCCTTCGTCCCTCTCGCCCCCGGCCCCGCCGCGGTCCACACCCTCGCCCCCGCGGTCCCGCCTGACGCCCCTCCACCTCCCGCTTGGCCTCCCCTCCCGCCACTGCCCGCGGCAGCAGCCCTGAGCGCCGCCGGCTTCGGGAACGCGATAAAGTCCGGGCCCCACGACACGCTGCCAAGGCTGTCCTCAAAGTCCGTGGAGCACAGTTCGTCCAGGCCGCAGCTGGCCTCCGCAATGGCTGCTGCCTCAACCGCTGCTAGGATAGCTTCCTCCGCTGCGTCCGGAAGCAGCGGCTCCACCACGGGGCCCACCTCCGCCTCCGCCGCCGTCAGGGCCGCCGCCGCCGCCTCCATCTCTGGAACCAGAAACCGCAACGAGTGGAACAGGTACGTGCGCACGCTGCCCTCTACGAAGTACACGTCCAGCCGGTCCGACGTACTGTCGTACCGGTACAGGTACTCCTTCCGTACGCGTACGGACTTGCCGCTGCCCATGACAAACTGGCCCTGCTCAGCGTACAGCAGCTTCCTGTACGGCAGGTCCTTGGGGCTCACGTACGTGCTGTTGTCGTAACTGTGGCCGTTACCGTTACTGCTGCCGTTTGTAGAGGCTGTGGGGGACATGGAGGCGTTGGAGGCTGCTGGGGACAGGCCGCCCGTGCCGTCCACCAGCACTGGGCTGAAGGTGGCACGGCCGGTGACGGCTCCAGAGGGGGACACGCCGTCGCGGCTCTCGATCTTGCGGGTCAGCTCCCACTCCCCAAGCAGCTCCCGGAACACGGCTCCGGCTATGGCCAGGTCGGAGGGCGCGAAGGCGCACCGTGCCGAGGGCCGGGCGGCCCGGGGCTGCGTGGGTGGGTGCCAGGGAGGGAGCAGAGTGCGGGAAGAAGAGGGTGAGGTTGATACAGGCAGGGACCAGGGAGGTTTGGGACGGGGGCGAAGACGAGGAGTCCCCTGGCTGCAGACAAACGTCTGAAGGTGTATTCATAGGTCGCTGTCAGCGTCTAGCTGCTACAGCAGGGAAACACAACCCCGAACAACTGCATTGGTGCCAGGGGGCAAGGTGCCGCCCCCTGGCATGGTCTCTGGGGGCAAGGTTCCGTCGCGCGTCAGCTCGGGGCACTGAGGTGGCACGTGCAGGAAGACGCCGAGCGCCATGGCTGTCGCGCGTCAGCGTAGTTTGACTCCCTACCAGCTGTTATGTGCATCGTGACACCGAACCGCAGCTGTGACAGCCCCGCGGAACCGTCCAGAGCAAGGGGCGACACACATGGCAGTTGACTCCTATTCCGAAACCCTCTGGCCTTTGGCGCCATGCGCTCTTACGCTCGTGCTTCTACACGTTCGCCTTACTGGCCATTTTGGGCTTGCCTGATTGTGTGACGCCGCAAGGGGCCGCGCAGGCACCTGCGACGGAACTCGAAACGTCCTCGGCGACCGTCGCGGACACCTATGGCCAATCGGTTGTACCTGTAACGACATGTAAACTAGATATGCGTGGCTTTAAGGGTAGCGTCGCTAGCCAAGGATGGTGGCAGTTTCGCAGCACTACCGCGTCCGTCAACGAAATGAAGCGTCGCTGCTATTGATGCACTGCTACAGACAATCGAGAAAGATCGTAGCCGAGGCCAACACAAGTCATTTTGCCGTTACGCATTGGTACCCTCCCCTGACAGTTCATGTCGGCGAGTCACGGCACCAGCACGAGTACGCACCAGGTGTGGGCAAGACACGGTCTGTCAAACGGCAGCCGAACGTGGCAATCAGACCCTGGGCGAGTACATGACCTACAAGAGTGCGTGGATGGCTAATTCCAAGGCCGTAACACTTGCAGGAAACTGAAACCCAGGGGGGCTCCCCTGCCTGAGGAATAGTGTTGACCCCAGTGGTGTTCAACCGAGCCATAATAGGGCTGCAGCAGGCAGAGAAGCTCCCTTGGCAACAGGAGTCACTTCCTCTGGGCCTCATGGGCCGGTTGTGGCAGAAGAGGCCTGACGCGACCAAGGTCTCCCCTGGTAGCATGATTTGTTGTAGCAACACGCAGCAACGGTAGCCTAGCATGCTAGCTAGTGCGTGCACCTTGGTGTCCGCTACACTGGCCCAGCATAATAACAACGCCAACCAACCGACCCATTACACCTATAGATGTGACTTGCCGACGTTTGGCGTTTGACAACAAATACCAAACGTGCAGCCAGTGCACGGCACGATCCCGCCCACCTCCCATAACTGCCACACCGTGCGCCCTTGGCTATCGGCTGAGCAAGAGGTGCACCGTACAAGCAGGGCCTGCAGCACTAGTGGCACAAATAATCAGACGTATACCGCGCAGTAGAAAGAACACCCCACCGGCCTGGCGCCCTTCTCGCCTTCTCCTTCACGCATCTTGCCCACCTGCCCCGGAGGGCCCCTCCCGACCGCCCTCCTCAGCCTGCCCCTCAGCCACCTGCCCCTCCTGCTGCCGCATCGCCGCCGCCGCCGCCTCCCCCACGCTGACCGCCACCTCGCTGGTCTGCCGCAGCAGCCCCACCGCACACGTGAAGCCGTGCAGGTGCGTGGCGTTGCCGACCTTGCCGATCTCGCCGTTGCACTGGAAGCCCGTGCACGGCACGGGGATGTACGACGACAGCGTGCGGGCGTCGTACGAGTCCTCGCCGTACAGCTCGGAGCCGCGGCCGTTGCACGTGAACATGAGCATGCCGAAGGGCGGCGGGGAGGACGCGGAGTTGCCCTCCAGCATGGCCTGGGAGTGCAGCATGGTGGGCGTGCGGTGACGAGACTGCGTTGTGTATTTCGGCGCAGTATGCCCCTGCCAGGCTTACTGTGTCGAGCAGGCATTACGGCACACAACCGACAGGAAAGGTGGGCATTGTGTCTGTGCAATGGGTGTAGCTCTTGGTAGCTCTTGGGCTGGCAAGGGTGCAGTGTTGCTGAAGGTCAGGCGGATGTCGGTAGGTGGGGCTCCCCGGCCCGGTCAGTGCCTCGCATCCACACGGGGTCGTGTCCTGCCGCTACCTATGTGACATGGGTAACACACTGGTTTCCCTGTGAACGTGTTGGTCGTGCAATATCACGCACCTGCAGCTGCTTGCGCTTGTATGCCAGGCCGTGCGACGTGAGGTCCTCCATGGCGCCCTGCTTGTCCCGTACCTGTACGGCACACGGCAGCAGCAGTACCGTACGACATGTCGGCGTGAACGCATCTGCGACCCAGCAGGCAGCGCTGTGACACACGTCCCATGGCCAAGATGATGTATTGCCGCCCCGACCCCAACCTTCATCTGCCCGCACCCTAGCCCAGCGCACATGCTAGCGCGGAAACCTCGCAACCCCACACCCTGCCCTCAGCATAGCGCAGGCCACTTCCAGTTAGTCACGCCAACCACTGACACGCTGTCGAAGGCGACGGCACACGGCGAACGTGCACAAGCGGGCTCCTCCCCTCACCATGAAGCGCATGCGCTGCCCCACTCGCACCGCGTCCCCCAGCACCAGCCCCTGCTCCGAGTCGAAGCCCACCAGGCCGCGAATGAGGAACTCCTGCAGGCAGCGCAGCGACAGCAGATGCGTGGGAAGTAAGAGCAGCACGATTGCAGCTGCACGCTGACGGGGCCCTTGTGCGCAAGTGACGAACGGGCACAACCAACGCTGCAGCGCAGTCAATGGCACCCGGCTAATTGACCGCACCGTCATGTTGCGAGTTACCACCGCTTTGGCTCGACTGCACAGCAAACGCCACGTGACAATGCTGCCTGTCACCACAGGGCCTGCCCGGCCCCGTGCCTCCTGTTCTCCCCCACAGCCCTCCCTCTCGCCGCCCCTTACCACCACTGCTGCCTCCCTCCCCCCACCTCCCCACACCCATCCACCTGCAGCTCCACGCCCCTGCCTCCTTGAGCCCCTCAGACAAACTGTCACTAGTATAAGTGTATGATTGGTACACCAAACTGCTGCCTCTCTCCCCTGTTGCTCCTCTCCACGCCCACTCACCTGCGGCTCCAGCGCCTCCGTCTTCCTGAGCCCCTCCGGCGCCAGCCCCACCGTCAGGTTGGACACGGTGCGCCGCAGCTGGGCCTCGGTCATGCCGCTCAGCACGGACTGGGGAGCACGCGAGGGCAGGTGGGACGCTTGCGTTCAGTCGCATCCTTATGAGCGAGCGCAATGGGCAGAATTCCTAACATACATGCGTACCTCCCGCCCCCTCCCCCAGCAACACTTAGCCTACGCCGCAGCCCTCATGGCTATTTTCTTTTAGCATTTTGTGACACAATCCAGGTGGTGTGGCCATACGATTTTTACTCATCCCGACCACACCTACCAGGACATACATACAGCACAGCACTACAGTACTGTACTGAGGCGGCCCTGGCGGCCATTGGCGGCCACTAGGCTGCTAGCTTGTTAGCCCACAGCCACATTCCCGCCGCAACCGGTCCACCATACTTGCCTCCACATCACTTCAACCATGTACAAAAGTCACTACAGTGTCATACACCATGTTGTTCGTTCAGGTGATGCACCTCGACTTCGCACAGCATCGCTATGTACAGTAACACACACCAGTGTTGTTCACTGCCCCACCTGCAGCTCCCGCTGGAACGCCTCCAGGGCGGGCAGCGAGCGGCCGCCCGCCACCCCGGGGGCCGACATGGCCAGCACGCGGGAGGGCTCCTCGCCGCCCTGCAGCGAGCCCACCTTGTCCACCGTCCACGTGGTGCTCGTCAGCGGCCGGCAGCCCTGCGTCACGTAGGGTGATTTAGGGGCGGGAGGTGGCATTGTTGTCGTGTGGAATGAACGCTGGAATGGGAATGTGCGCAATGTGGCCTTGGTAGGTCGGTTGCACCAGCCTTCTACCGCCCGCCTCCTGAACCCAATCAGGCACCACGCTGGTTGCTGCCGTCCGTTTGCGCACGGCACGTGTGGGTCTGCACTAGTTGCTACCCGCCCATTACGGCACCTGTGCGATGATGAGGTCCATGGTGACCTCCCCATGCAGAGCCAGCACCGCAGCGCCCCGCCGCGG
>VFQN01003343.1_pt1 | contig 23177 bp, 35 predicted proteins | sample 3512371 | NCBI WGS metagenome assembly VFQN01 (sample SAMN10412370, study PRJNA504923) | tailings metagenome | isolation source: Replicate 2 from Balatoc abandoned mine | place: Philippines: Itogon, Benguet | collected 2017-08-28
AGCGAGCGCTCTGTGTGTCTTCAGCTACTGGTACTGGTCTTTGCAGTGCAAGTGTATATGCCCTCCGTTTGTCCACACGCTTCTTTCTTCGCCACAAGTACCCCATGCAGTATGACAAACGGCCTGCCGTGCACTCAGTCGCGGCCAAATGCGGCACAATAAAAAACAATTAATACAGTTATGCAACATGAGTTTCGAGCATTCGAGGTTCCATCAGCGGTTACTTGCCCGGGCTTCAAGTCGTGTTACGCGTTGCTATGGCTCCTTTCGAAACCGCGTTGCAGGTCGCCTAAAATGTAGGAGTATATTCGCTGTATTGTGCTGATATGCGCGCAGGGAGGGTCATGATACCCGAGTGGCCTCTCCGCTTAGGCGCCAGGGGAGCTCCCCTGCTCACGGGAGCCGGGAGGGGTGCCGTCCAAGAGACAAGCGCACGTCCTCTTCCTTTTGAGCTGATCGCCGTATAGGTGCGAAACTCAAGCTCCCAACCCCCAATGAAAGGCTGCAAGCATGGGACAGCACACACCAGCCCACCTCCTGCATCAGCCCACTCCTGCACCAGCCGTGTCCTGCACGCTGCAGGGCACGGGATTTACGGTACAAGGCAGACATCCTAGCAAAACTGCAACTTGTCAACCGATAAAATGAAACAAACAGTCCCCACAAGGTCCGTGTCCCACTGGTGCAAGCGCATTGTCCAGTTACCAGCTTGGAAGCACGTTGTATCCCTTGACACGGGCTGGCAAGGGAGCTGGTAACGGCCCCGCCAATGTCCGAAACGTGTACCGGTACTCGAAATTCAACTTCCATACATGCTTTACCTCATGCACTGCGCTCCGGCATCCTGCCACCTCGTTCATTGCACTTCGCCCGCCCAGGGACTGTCACGTCACTGGTACCGCCGGATACCGCTGCTCCACCAACTTGGGGGCATGTTACTCATCCCGCTCGTTCAACTTCTGAGCCGCAAGCAACAGGTGCAGCAAATATATCAGGCGGTCAAGAGGCGCAGCATCTCCTGGGACCCCCTGACCATCACCGCCACCCTCAACGCTGTGCACGGCGTCCCCGCCACTATCAACCCCCTTGCCTGTAGGAGGTCGGACCCCTCCAGTCGTACCACTGCCTTCAATGCCAGCTGCGCCCTGCTGTTCTGTATGCCCAGGCCCACTGGAGGCTCCTGTGCGATCCAGGCCCAGACCCGGCGGCTGCGCTACAAGCGCAGCGTTCCCAATTCCATTCCCCTGGCCCCCGAGCTCCTGCACTGCAGGGAGGAGCAGCAGGAGCAGTAGAGCGGCGACACGTGCACCGGCTTCGTACGGCGCATCGTCAGCACCTGGCTCCGCGTCTGCGCCAGCTGCGCCAATGGCATCCGGCCCGCTTGCAGGACTCCCCACTGGCCCCGCCGGTGCCGTCCTAGGGTTCAAGTCGGCAGAAGGCTGCTGCTGCTGCTGCTCGCTGCCGCTGCTGCTCGCCATAAAGATGCTCATGGGCGGCCCAGCTTGCAGCCCTGAGGCTCCCTGTTCCGCGCTCTGCTGCATTCCAGCGTGCGGGGCAGAGCCCACAGTAGCTGCAAACGTAGCCCTTAGCACCTGCCGCGCGTCGTCGCCCCCTTGCCCGGACTGCGCCACGTCACTCTTGCTGCTAATGTCTCCGGGGATGCTTGGAGAGGGTGGGTCCACCCCCGTCAAAGGAGCACCCGCAGCCGGTCCTGTTGCCCCTGGTACCGCCAAGCCGGCCAAAGGCTGAAACAGCTCCAGGCATGGCCTGACTGACTGGCTGTCCACACCCTGTGGTTAGGCAGGAAGCATGTGCGTGGATATTCGGTGACGGCAGGTTCGCAGCCTTTGCGCGGACAAAGGTAAAGGACACACCTACTGGCATCAGCCTTGCGCCACGCCAGGATTGCTAATTACTGAAGCAAAATGCGTGACACCCTGTGGAGTGAACGATGTAGTAGGTGGGCCCTCCCACGTACCTGGCATGCAGCATAGCAACGATTAGGGTACTGCACGCCAGTCGCCACGTGGCACAGCGGCGCCCAGGTGCGGCTGCACGCACAACCCGCCGTCCATGTCACAGGTGCAGCTGCCGCCACGCCGCCTACGCAGCCCCCGCCCCCACCGAGCAAGTCTGCACCCGGGTCGAACCCCAAGGCCGCTTGCTGCTGCTGCGGCTCCGCTGGCCCCTTGTACGACACCTGCGGCGGCTGGCCGTCGCAGGTCTGCGGGTGGCTGTACAGCGCCAGTGGGCGCTCGCTTGAAAACAACCACGTGCTCTGCTGTACGTAGGATGCAAGCCCGCCCGATGGCAGTTGGGCTGCCGCCGCTGCCCCAGGGGCGACACGGCTTGCTGCATCTGGTCCCACCCCGAGCAAGCCGGCAGCCACGCTTGCACTCCGAGGCTCAGAGCCAGGTACTGCCTCTAAGCAGGCCGCTACAACGTCGGTGTCCAAAGGGCATAGGGCCATGCGCTGCAGAATTTCAGCAATACCCGCTGCCAGCCCGCTGCCGCCGTCCCCACCTGCGCTGGCCCCGTCCTGGCCTGTACCGGGGCTGCGCCATGACGGCTCCGTTGGCCCCGCAGCCTCTGAGACCGAGAGTGCGAGCTGCAGCGCCAGCGGGCCAGTGCATGCGCCAATTAGCTGAAGAACAGCCGTCTCCACGTCACGCCTGTCGCCAGCGGTGGGCACTGGTGCTGTGGCAGCAGCACCAGGGTCGGCGGTGGCTTGCCCATCTGCTGGTTGCGCGGCAAAGGCTCCGTGCATGGAGTCTACCGCGCTGCGCTGCACTGCTTGACCGAGTGAGGGAGAGCCCGCTGACGGCCCTCCTGCGCTCTGCCGCCCGGCCTGCCGGCTAACCGCTATAGCCGCTGGTAGGACGGACTGCACCAGCCCACAGGCCCAGGGGCCACAAGCTCCAGCCGCATCTCCTCCTGTTGTATGTTTAATCCCTGTGGTACAAGCCGCACAAGTGCTTACTGCTAAGCTGGTTCACACTACGCAGTGGTGCATAGGTCAAGGTCATACAGCTGCTGAACTGTCCTGGATGCAAGATGAGGAGCTTCCCATCCTGCTTGGTACACTTACATGCATACTATCACATCAGCGGTACCGGTACATGCATGCCGCCGTACGACACCCACCCGAAAGCACCAACCGCTGTACGGCCAGGAGATTGAGCAAAGACACGGGACATGTCCCTGTGACGCCGAGCGGCCCCCCAGTGCGCTCCGCTGTGTTGCGGGTGGCGCTACCTCCATGCTGTGTGCTGCTTGAGGCGCAGCCAGCCTTAGGTGGCGGTGACTCTGCGGCGGCACCCCCTAGGAGTAAGATAACCAGAACCAGGAGGCACCGCGACGCTGATGAATAGCGTTGTTCTATGGAGGGCCTATGTTGGCCCCAGCTAAAGGGTTCTGGTGCGCCAGTATCAGAGCTCCTTGACGGTTGCTGCTGGCGTGCAGGCGCGGCTGAATCAGGGGTCAGCTGTCCAGCCCTGCCGCTGGTCGTGCCACCACCCGCTGTCGCCTGGATGCGCGAACCGGCAGTTCCTGTTGCCTTTGTCAGTGTCCCATGTTGCGCGTGTATCCTACATTTCAGCGCCGTGGTCATGACCCGCGCATTTCTTGGTTGGGGTCGGGTTGGTTGTCGGGGTCAGGACAGGGGCCCTGCCCCCGGCACGCTGGGGCGCCTCCCTGAGGTCCAGCCTCTCAGCCTTCGCAATGATTACTTGTGGCGGCAACGTTGGTGCCTTTCATGCTGTGTGGGGTGGAACAGCCACGATACTCGCGACAGACGTCGGACCGTCCCAGCCTTCACGTCGGGAAGCAACCCCGTGCAAAGGTAAATGAATGAAGCTAACGTACAGTTGTGAGAGCATGGAACAAGTATGCAGTTAAACTCCGAGCGGTTTGTCTGTGGGGGATTCTGCCGGCACCTCGAGTGTCCGTCATGCTGCCGCGGCCTGTGGCCGTGCCGTGGTGCACGGTCAAAACACCTGGCCCACCGCCCTGCGTAAGTTCCATTGTACCCCATGGTCTTCGGCAGGCATATCTGTACTATTCCACACTGCAAACTCTTACCGCACTTCCCCAGGACCCGCTTGGAACATGCCCAGGGGAGTTCCCATGAACGCGCCTGTTGTTGGTCCTGTGAGGCACATGCCCCGGCCGGTCGTGTCCTTCCCAACTGCACGTCTGTGCAGCTTAATGACCTTGATGGTGCAATCAGGACACGTGCAGGACTCGTCCGACTGAGTGTTGAGTCAGAGGAAGCCTACTGGAGCCGTAAGGACTCTCAGCGTGACAGTTGCCCAGTAATGTCGCTCTCCACCCATGTCTCCACCGTCCTGGTCCACCTGGTCCACCCGCCAGCGCCTATCTTCCACCATCCTCCACCATACACTGTTTCGCGCAAGTTCTATGATTGTAAGCAATTTAGGTCACGTTGAAGTGTAGCAGCTTGTTGGGTTGGGCGCCCAATGCACCCCCACGCGCCCCCAACTGCAACGCGCAAACGTACGGACCGGACTGCTGAACTTCTTGCCCAAACCCTGAGTCCGTTCCACTTCGCAGAAGGGTTCATGTGTTTTATTTTGGTCGACCGCATGTTGCCATTCCCTGTCAAGCGTTCTAGTTTGCTCAAACTGCGCCAGCTGCACATACGAAATGGGGCTGCTGCAGACTGAGCAACAATGCAGGACTGAGAAGCTATAAACTGCAGAAGTTGGCTTTGGAATAGGTTAGGTTGCAATACGCGATGAGGGCACCCACGGCTGCCTACAACTACTGCGGCCTTCCTGTTTCGTCGTTTCGTTTATCTTGGACTGCAACAACATGTCAACAGTGTTTCCAGTGACAAGAAACAGCTCAAACGCAATAAAGGCGGATGCCGAAGCAGTGTCTAGTGAAGGGAGTTTCTCGGCATGTGTGGACCGCATCTGCAGGGATGCGCAAACGCTGATGCAGCTTGCCAACAACGCGACAGCCCACCAGCGGGAATGCAATGAACTCCTCGTTGCACTCCAACCAGTCCTACCAGTCGCCGACCAGGTCAGTTGAAACGTAGGCAGCTCTCCTCGTCCCTGTGCTTGTGTGCCAGCCACTAGCGCACGACCACCTCTGAGCGTGCCAGCCCTCCTGCTTGACGGCGACCCTGCTCCTGACATCTATATTTAATCCCTACTCCTTGCCCGTGTAGCTCTTATCTATACGCTGGTGCACAGATAGCGGAGGCGGGGGACTGCCCCCTCAGCTGGTCGCAGCGGCTGTGAGGCTGCTGCAGGTAGTGCGGGATGCTACTGACGTGGTCCGGGAGCGAGGGCAGCCAGCGGGCTTGCGCAGGTGCGGACAGGGTCCCCTGGGTGGCGAATTCTGCTGACTGCGCAAAAGTGCAACAGCAGTTTCATCCTGGTGTCTGCACTGACGAGGGTGCAGCCTAGGGTGTTTCTTTGGTCCCGCTGCTGGCTCACACCTTTGGTACTGCCACCCATTCCACCCAGACTGGTGTCATGGTGGGGCCGGCGCGCTGACCGCCGCGAGCTGATGCAGTCACGGCGCAGCATCACCGCCGCACTGGACTACTGCACGGCCAGTGTCCTGGCTGCAGCCCCGGGGTCCGCGGCCTGCAGTGTAGACCCACCCAAGTCCCTGGGTGTCCTCGACCAGCAAACTGGGCCTGCGCAGCGCTCGGCCAGCCAGGTCGCATGCGCTGCATTCAGTGTGGGCACCTTGCGGTCTGGGCGAGCTCTCCGCAGTGGCAAGGAGGCCGTGGATGCTGTGCGCTTCATTGACATGCACACGGCCGGGGTTCCTGCAGCCGGCGGAAGGAGCACGCTGCTGGTGCAGGTCAGCGTCGGAGTAGCACTGGGACCTCCCTGAGGAATGAATTCGTTGCTTGCATAGCGCATCAATGCTTGTTAGCTGTAAAATTGCACGCAGGGGTCTTACTGATTGCATGTGCGGTCTATTCTGTCGTCTCACGCAGGCGCGGTCGGGCGTCCTGGGGCTGCACGATCCCCACTCAGCGCACAGCTGCTCCACCGTGCCCCTCGGAGGCATGACACGACGCCTGAGGGCTGTTGCGGTGGACCAAGCCCACAGCGGTGCAGTGTGGGCATGCTACACCGACGGCTCCGTACAGCAAGTAGCCATAGCCGCGGTGCGGGAGCAGGTGGGCTCTTGCCGTGCATGTAGGAAGCCTCAGCTTTTCACCGCACTCCCTTCTTATGTTGCATGGGATGCACCATGCAAGCTGCCTCGCCCGCAGCATTGGCCTTACCGGTATATGAGCACCAGGTACAGTACCTCCAGGAGAGCAAACCTTCCCTTCCCAGGTGTCCAAGCCGCCCACACAGATTCACGCCGCGATCAGCTGCGCGTACGCAGCTGCCGGCGTGCTGTGGCTAGGCGATGCGGCCGGGCGAGTACTGAGCGTCAGCCATGGACCAGACCCTCTGGTGCGTAGAGCAGTTGGAGATGACTTTTCGCCCAATGCACGTTGTCATGCCGGCCGAAACGAGATCGGTCCGCCCCGGCCGTAGCGCACCCTTGGAAAACGCCCCGTTGGGCCTGGCGTGACGAGTGCTGGTCTCTGTTGCGCAGGTACGCTTGGTCACAGCAGGGACTGGCGCCGGGATGGCCGCTCCTGTCGCAGCCATCTGGGCAAGCGCCTGCGGTGGCACGGCAGCTGCCACCGACGCGCAGGGGACACTACGCCTCATCAGCGCGCCGGAGTGCAAGGTGCAGGTGAGTGGACCTCGTACAGCTTTCTGCATGGTAGCACGAGAATTCCGTGTGCAGGCATACACTGACCCGGATTGAAACTTCTGGACTTAAAACTTGATTTGGGCTGCTGCAGGATGAGTACCATTGCAAGAACCCTTTCGGGGCTGTGCTAGCCTTGGAGGGCCTGCCCTGGCCCGCAGCGCCTGCCACAGACTTCAGCGTGAAACCAGCAGAGGGCGGTTCAGCAGCGCAGAGCGGCAACGGATGGAGGCTGCTGACCGGACACAGCCAGGGCTGCATGGTCCTATGGCGGATGGATGGGGGAAGGCTAAGCCCTGCCTCCATCATTGGGACTCCTGGACCGCCTGTCCGGTAGGTCTTGTAGCTCATCCTCACTTAAGGATAGGAAGGTGGTATGTGATACATGCGGGATGGATGTACATACGCACCGATGGACGTCTTGCTTCCACTGGAACACTGGCATGCGTCAGACCTTGTGCGCCTACCTGCTCGCAGGGCCATCCACACGGTTCCGCACCTGTCCATGCTGCTGTCCGCCCATGGGGACGGCTGCTTGCGCGTGTGGCCGCTGCCCCGGCCGCATATGCAGCTGCTGGAACTGCCGCACAGCGCGACGCCCCGCTGGCATCTGCCGCACGGCACCGTGAGGGCCCACCGCAGCAGCGTCACCGCATTGGACAGGTGGGGTACCTGGGCTCATCTCAGATACTGCGGATACAACCCCAACAACACGGCATGCACGGAGTTCAGCGGTCGATGTCCTCTTTGTGTATCTTTGAAATGTTAAAGGCGTATAACAACTGCGTTTTTGCATTTTGCCTGGCTGCCTGCAGTTGCGGCCTGTTTCTGGCCACGGGCAGCTCGGCGGGTGGCGTGCGGCTGTGGGACCTGCTGGACCTCCGAGCACGGGCAGCGCAGCAGGTGAGCTAGGGCGTGCTGTGCGCAACACAGGGTTGTGTGCCGTGCGTATGTCTGGGTTTGTAAGTTGGCTCAGCTCAACTCTGTTGAAGGGGAATCATTCAGTCGGGTTGTCGTTTGTACCACACTCCCCACTTCGAAAGGGCCATACATTGTCAGTTTTCCTGGGTAAGTGATGGCGTCTTAAAGCTCGCCAAGCCTTCGCACAATTGCTCACTTCATGTAGCTCGTGACTGTCTGCATGTCTCCTTTGCAGGGAGCCGCGTTCGAGCCGCTGGCGGCGCACCCGCAACAACTGCTGGCGCCTGCACCCCTGGCAGTGCCGTCGGCTCTGGATGGGACCGCGGCAGTCTTTCGGGGCAGCTGCCAGGGTTCAAAGGGGAGTGCACCCGGTGCTGCTTTGCCGCCTGCCCACTCCGCGCCTGCGGGGGATGGGTTCGTGGCGGTGTCGGTCAACAGGGAGGCACTGGCCGGCTCCAGGTCGCCCCACGTTAGCGCCGCAAACGGCAGCACTGGAGCTTCCCCTTCCAGCAAGCTGCAGCCCTCGGTCAGTGCCGTGGAGATCAGCTTCCCCACGCGGCAGCTTGGTGCTGCAGTCTCCTGCGAGGCACCCTTGCCTCAAACCGCGTCACCGGTGGTGCGTCAAACAGGCGGCGGGGCTCAGCAGGCGCCGCTGCACCACCGCGGCGTGCAACCCACATCGCCAGCGCACCCCATCCGGGCCAGCTTGGACCTACAGCTGCTCCAGCCGCAGCTCTTGTACAACCCAGAGGCTAATAGCGGCAGTGCAGGGGGTGCAACGACGGCCAGCGTGCACTGGACCGGCAGCTGGGGCGGCCTTGGCGCCGCTGCCATGTCGGTTGGCGACGTATCCCTGCCGCCCGGCACCAGCGTGGGACCCCCTGCGCTGCTGCAGCTTTCCCTCGGCAGCGGTGCTCCAGTGTGGGCGATAGTGTCGCCGCTAGGCCCAGCCGGGGTCCTGAACACGGCGGAGAGCGTGCCTCAGCCGGGCAAGGCGGGGGAGGAGGGCTGGGGTGCGGGCATCGGACGGCACGGCGGAAGCGCTGGCGGCATAGCGGCTGGCGCCAAGCTGGGCATGGCTCTGTCGGACGGGCGTGGGCCCGCGCTGCTCCAGCGTGGTAGTGGCGTGCCGCTGGTGCCCTCCTGCTCCACAGGCGGCTCGGAGACGCCCTCGTCTGCTGCAACCGCCGCCGCGGCTGCAGCTGCTGCCAGCAGCGCTCTCCTGGCCCTTCGTAACCAATGCATCATAGAGTAAGATTGCGTGTCTGGGCGGTACCTGGAGTAGCTTCTACTCGAGCTTAACCCAAAGGGTAACTTCAGTTTGCTGGCCAAAGCAGGGGTGAAGATCCGGGGCAAGATGTGCTATGTGCCATGACGGAAGCCCGGGCAAAAGAATGGCGTTGGCCTTGTGGCCTATGTCACCTACGTTAATCCTGCCTAACTCAATAAAGCCCCGCCCGCTTCAAATTCCTGTGCAGCGCTGATCTACGCCTGGTGGAGGAGATTGGCGTTGGCGCCGAGGGCCGCGTCTGGAGGGGCAGGTGGCACCACACGAGCGTAGCGGTCAAGGAGATGCGGCCGCAGTCGGCCTCCTTCGCCCGCATAGCCAGCGTGGCATGGGAGCTGCGGGGAGGCAGCGGGGGCGGCAACGTGGGCGCCAGCGCGGGCGGCAGGCAGCAAGACGGCGCTCTGGCGGCGCAGCTGACCCCTGAGACCCAGGTAACCATAGGAACTGCCGACGTGCTAACGAAAAGCCAACTTGCCAGCCAGACGTCAAAGCACCCTGCATGTGTGCTGGAAGAGCCAGCTTGCCGCGCTTTGTGTTCCGTGCGTGAAACGGGCAACCACGGTGCACCTCTTGCTCGCGGTTGTTGTCCAACCTGATAACCCGTAAAACTCTTGGCGCTCCGCTAGGCTGTCCTGAAGGAGGTTGCTTGCCTCATGGACCTGTCCCAACACCCCAACATCGTGCGCTTCATCGGCCTGGTGGGTTGCAGGCATGGTGCTGTTGCCTCTGCTGCCGAGTTGCTAACATGTACGGCATGCGATTTCAACGCAACGCGCTGAAGCAGAGCTGCACACGCAGCCGCACCGTAGGATGACCGACCCGGGTGCATACCAACTCACCGACCCCATGGTCCCTCACCTTGTCTACCCCGGTACAGTGCCTGGACCCCCCGCGCATCGTCACAGAGTTCTACCCCAAGGGCTCGCTCTTCAGCATCATCGAGAGGGCCAGGTGCGCTACGGTATGCGCGGCGTGAGTCACACTGCATCTGCAGAGCCGGACGTTCAGGTGCAGCCAACCCTGAACACCACAAGTTGCTAATCGACATGTTGAACTTGGGCTGGGACGTTAAGGCACCCAGAGGCAATTGAAATATACCGCAACACCCGCTCGCCTTGGCTCCGTCCATGCCAGTAACCCACGCCGCACTACCCCACAGGGACCAGGCGGACCCTGCGGCACGGCGCCAGCTGCAGTGGAGGGACCGCCTGGTGCTGCTGCACGACGTGGCAGCAGGCATGTCCTTCCTGCACGGCAGGTGGGCGAGGTGCCACGTGTCTCCCAGCTACCGCCTACGGCACAATGACGCAGCATGCCTGACATTGGCACACGTGCATGTCGCACCCGCACCGCAGGGCGCCCCAGTCCTCGCCATGCACGCGTCGCAGCATCGTGAACAGGCACACTGTGTGTTGCATTGGCCGGAATACGGCAATACGGATAGCTTGTGTGGTACGCAGGGGCTACGTGCACGGTGACTTGCGCTCGCCCAACGTGTTCGTGGCCTCGGACGGGCACGCAAAGGTCGGCGACTTCGGGCTGGCGCAGATCCTAGGTGAGCAGACCTGCCGGCAATTATTTGGGCTGTGGCCATAAGGACGACTCACAGACTGTGTGCGCTATTGGCAGAGCGACCCTTGTCAGCGTCCAATATTTGAAGTCACAATGTGCTTTATCTGCAATCAGGAATGTCATGATTAGGTTTCCGATTGTGGCTTGGCGTATTTTGATGGCGCTCCCTTGCAGGCGGCACACCTGGAGGGCACGGTGGCGAGTGCCCGCCGTTCGCCTGCACGGAGGAGGCGGACGGGGGCATGTCCAACCCGCGGTGGCTGGCGCCCGAGGTGGTCCTGACACAGAGGACCAGCCAGGTGCATGGGAAGGACGTACACGAAGCGTGTGTTGGCGGAGGCTATGTGTGATGTGGGCTTGAGCAACTTGTGTCCGGCTGGTACACACTTCATTTTGCACCTTGCAACCGCGTTGTGAGCACCGCTGCCTTCGGGTTGTTACCTGCACACGGACCCTGCAGGCTGGCGATGTGTACTCGTTCGGCATCCTCATGTTCGAGCTGCTCACGTGGGAGGTGCCCTTCGCCACGTACGACGGGCTGCAGGTGGGGGGTGGAACGTAGCGGCTGTGGCCTGAGTGCACCCGTCCAACATCGCGATCATTCTGTACGGCAAATGGGTTTGGTGACCAGACTCTGGTCTGGAGACCTGGCCATGAGCATAGCGAGGGCACCCTACCTGCTTCTAGCCTTTGTTGTACTACCGTAACGCGCCATACCGTGCACACAGGTCATCGTGCAGCACAGCGTATGCGAGCAGTACGGCGGGGAGCCCTTCCGTCCACGCCTGCCCCCGGACGACCAGCTGCAGCAGGTAGGCGCCAGGTGCTGGCTAGGGCAACTATTCAATGGCGTCATTGCGACGGCACAGTTGCACAGATTAAAATTTTCTTGGACGTGCAAATGCTGAGTTCCGTACGTAGATCGTACCGTACCGTAGCCCAGGCCTGGAGTAGTGGACGGGCAAGCGCAGCGCTGCCTGGAGCCGTGCTGACACGTGTTTTTTGCTGTGCTCATTTCAAACTGTCGGTATTTACGCTTGCATTCCTATCCCGCCCAGGTGCACCGCGGAACGGACAGCCTGGGGCCCTACAAGCAGCTGATGGCCGAGTGCTGGGCGCAGCAACCACACGACAGGTGCGGCGTGCCATGGGGTACGCTTACACCGTAACCGGTATGCAGCTACTCGCAACAGCCACCTACGTGCTTTGGTAGAATTATGATCATATTGCGTGCCTTTGCAGGCCCTCATTCTCCAAGGTCGCGGACCGGCTGCAGAAGATCATGCACTGGGAGCAGGCCTCCGCACAAGTGCGCGCCACGATGCCGGAAGTCCTCACCCCGCAGGCGGCGCATGCAGCCAGCCAAGGTACAAACTAAGATGGCCTAAATGGCCTGATAATGGCACAGCGCACCCGATTTCGAGCCGTTCTTGGCCTTTGCAAGTCTCTGCTGTACCTTTGCACCTGTGCCAGACCGACCTCCACTCCACACCCCTACCCGTCCTGCTGTTGCGCAGGAGACGCCTTCGCCAGCGCCTTACTGCACGCCGCGGCGCCGTCCGCTGACCTGGCAGCCATTCTGGATGCGATGGTACAGGGTGCGACAGCAGCGTCTGATACGGCAGCTGCGCCACCCAGTGCTCATGGTAGCCCCCCGTCAGACCCTGGCCTGCTGGGGCCCCGACACGCAGCTTCATCCGACCCTGGCGTTGTGCTGTGGGGCCCCGCTGCCGCAGCAACGGCCTCGACAGCCCCTCCTTCTCATCCAGCGCCAGCGCGCAACGGCCTCTGGTCCATTCACGAGCAGCAGGAGCAGTGTGGGAGCTTCACTGGTGGCTCCATGCCGGTGCAGCGCAGCCCGTCAGCATCATGCGGCGAGCAGCAGCAGCAACATGAAGGCCGCAATGCTGACAAGGGCAACCTACGGAACTCAAAACCCGCTGCGCCAGCCGTGCCGGCGTCGTTGCCCGCCTCGGCGCAGGGCTGCTGTCCTGCGGCCGGGGAGCCAACCGCGCACGCCAGCGTCAGTTGCAGCGCCCCGCGCTCGGGCACGCCGCCGCAGCTGCCCACCGCAGCCCCTGGCCCCGCCCATACGGTTGACCTGTTCATCGCCGATGCGTCCGGCTTCCAGCACATATCCACCTCCCTCACGCCCACACGAACCACCCGCAGCAGCGGAGGCGGAGCTGGCGGAAACGCTGCTGGCCGAGGCCGCATGTCCCTCCTGTCCGCCGATGGCCGCTGCAGCTCGTCCGTTAGTTCCAATGGCAGCCATGCTCTGCACAGGACGTGCTCCCAGGCCAGTTATGACGGCGCACCGGTTGCACCCAGGATCTCTGCGTGCAACAATGCGGTAAGCGCAGGGATGGCACGCAGAGCAGCTTTCGCAGTCCACAACAACGCGGCATTCGGCAGCCGGCACTCGTGCCACTCGCGCAGCGGCGGCGGGGCGGGCGACGGGGATGCGGCGGGGCCGACGTCTAGCGATGCGGTTGATGCTGCTCGGGAAGCGCTGCACCGCGTGTACGGCGGTCGCCGTACCATCGCCCTTCAGGCGGACGGGCTGCAGGTGCTGCTGGTGCAGCAGGACGATGACCTGGAGCAGGTGGAGGAGGAGAGCAGCGGGGAGGCGGAGCGTGCTGTACCAATTGCTGGCAGCATCCTGCCACAGCAGCTGCCGGAAGAGCAGCATCGGAAGCCAGGACAGGGGCAAGTGCCATTGCCTGGCATGGCGGCAGGAGGTGGCGCTGCCTTCACCATTAGCCCTGCGACTAGCAGGCGGCGATTGGTGCTGGATGACAGCCGGCAGCGGAGCGCTGTGAGCGGCGGCCCCGGGGCCATGGCGACCCCTGCGGCAGGCCACACACCGCGGAACTTGCAGCGGATGGCTGCGAGCGCCTGCGTGCGGGCCGGGGCGGAGCCTGCGCCCAGGGGCGTGGAGCCATTGCTGCCTGCCCCGCGGAGGCGCACAGGCAGCGCGGGCAGCGGCGTGGCGGCAGTGGCGCTGGCGTCGATCCATGGGAGCGCGTTTGGGGGCAGCGTCAGCAGCATGGCCAGCAGCAGGGGGAAGGGCGCGTGGAGCATCAAGGCCATGTCCCTCTTCGTCAACGCGCTGAGCTCGTATCCGGAAGACGCCCGCAACGCCTTCCTCACCACCACCGCGCAGCTAACACACTCGTCCACCCAGCACCACTCCGCGGTGACCTCTCCGCGTGGCGAGCAAGCTGCAAGAACGTCCTCGCACCTGCAGCGCTCCAGGGGCACCAGCTCCAGCCAGGGCAGCGGTGCGCGGGGCAGCAGCAGCCGGCTGCCTTCCTCGCCCAATGGAGCTGAAGGGGCCGGGGTAGGCGGCGCCCTCAGGTTCACCAGAAGCAGGACGGCCCCTCAGCAACAGCTCCCGGCAAGCCCTTCGGGTGCTCAGGCTGGGAGCTGCGCCGCGCTTGCGCCGGTGGCGTCAGGTGGCGCCCAGCCCTCCGTCCTGGACGTGGTGCGAGGCCTGCGGGACACGCAAAGCAGCAGCTCAAGCAGCCCAAACAAGAGCGACGGTGGGGCAGGCAGCTGTGCAGCACAGGCAGGTGCCGTTATGGGTTGTCTCGGCGTGCCCAGCGGCCGCCAGACAGGGCCCGAGGACGGCGGGCGGTGCGGTGGTGATCGGGGCAGCCCCGATGGGGCAGGATCGGAGGGCGGGTCGGATGCGCCCATGGAGGGTGGAGACTGTGCCGGTGCTGCTGCAGCTGGGTGTGCTGGCGCACACGCCGTTTGTGCCCTGGGCGTGGGTCGTGTTGTTAATGTGCCAGAGGGCTTCCAAGTGGTGCTAGACACGCCTTTCGCGGGGCTAGACCTGGACTCGCTCCTGTGAGGTGCGCCATGAAGATGCATGGGGGCCAGGCAAACTTGGGAAAAAGCCGTTCGGGCGGAGTGCACAAAGAGGTAGCATGGTGATGGGTCAAGCGGTGCAGCAGTACGTCGTGCTCTTTGTAGAACTAGAAAATGTTGCATTGGTGTGGTACACCACGGCATTCCTGTGCATCATCAACCCGGCGCCTCCAATGCCAAATTCGTGTGCACTGAACATCCAGATATTGATATTCATATTCGTCTTATGGTAATACGGCACGTTGTAGGTCAGGTACTGGCATGGATGCTGCATTTTATACACTGGGAAGCCCTCGTCAGCCCTCAGCATCAAAAGGGTGGGGCAGGGTTGGGGAACGTGTCATACGTCAAAAAACGTCACGTGCATGTGGAGGTGCGAACACGGCTGCGTACTGCTGTATCAGCAAAGAGCGGCATACTGATGTGCATGCATGGCAATCGTCTGTTTTGTCCTTGGTGCTTCGCAGACGATGAGCGTAAGCGGCCACCGGCCAGATGTATTTTGGGGTCTGCTAGCTGGCACGTGTCAGGAGAGCGGATGGGGACACGCGCCATCACACCATAGAAGGCACATTGCCTTTGCGCGATCTATATAACGTTTACAATTAGATACATACGACTTGGTCAACTCAACTGCCTTGGTAAAGAAGCACAACCTCCTTCGCGTCCACCCACCACGCACTTTGCACATCGCAAAGCAAGACCACGGCAATGAACCTCTGTCACGACAAGCGTTTACAAGCTGGAAGGCAATCAGGGCAAGTCCATCGCTCGCGCTTAGCCCGAGCAGTCGCGCCACGAAAGCGCTTGACGTGCCGAGCGCAGAACGGAGGCTTCCTTGCGGGCCTAGCTAAAATTTTCAGCGGAGACGAGGAAAGGAGGCCATTCAGCGACCAGAGGTCCAGCCGCGATAAGCTCTTGACACCCTCGAACTCAGACCCCGCGCCGGAGTTCCCCCCTTACACCGTCATCCAGAAGACCAATGACTACAGCATCAGGCAAGCCCCACGTACAGTCCTCAATTTCAAGCTGCACAGCTGGCATGGCCGCCATTGGCTCCACCACAGGCCCCACGGTGTGGGTGACGCCCCAGCCCCCCAGTCCCCTCGCACCCCTACATCCAGCACCCTACAGCAGCCAGACGCGTCCGTAGTTGCCTTGCCCACACTTGAGACGACCCCTGGTTTGTCCCCAGGTTATATACGGTGTACCCAGTGGTGGAGATGGAGTACCAGCGGCGAGAGGAGGGCTACGCTGCGCTGGGCGCCTACTTTGACGGCGAGAACGACCTGGACGCACTCTTTTCGTACACCCAGCCCGTGGTCATGACGTATTACCCGGACGTAGGTGCAGCATTCGGTTCGTAGATTAATTGCCGACACACCGGCTGGGCCAGCCGTTCCTGCGGGGTGTGGAGCTGTGAATCTGGCGGGAGGGTGACAAGACGCACAAGCGGGGGCGGGCGGCGCCGTACTGTAGATGGTGATGGGGCAGACTGACACTTACACAGACGGATTCCAGGGCTTTGGGGGGCTCGGACGCCGTGGCGTGACGGCATGCCGGTATGCTGTACCTGCATCGGTGCACCGCTTCACTTACGTCGTTGCCCGCTGCTCACCCCCAACAGGGCCGCAAGGTCATGCAGATGTTCATCGGGAGCCGCCGGGATGGCGGCGGGCCGCAGAAGTCAGCCCCTGCCGGCGCTGACACCCGCCTGAAGCTGCCGACCGCCTCCGCCGCGATCGCGTCCCTCCCGGCGCCCGCGCAGCCGGGTGTGCGCATTGGCGTGGCGGGCGGGGAGCTGGTGGCCGTGCTGCGCTTCGAGGGGTACATCACCCCGGCTACAGCGGAGGCGGTGAAGAAGCGGCTCATGGAGGTCCTGAAGCGAGGTGGGCGGTGTGTGACTGTGTGTGCTGGGGGTAGCCGGGTGCTCCAGAGCACTGCCACGAGTTGTGCCGTATTCTATCTGTCACCATGCGCGACTTCAGTGCTTGGTTTGTGAGCGCCCCCGTTGAGGTGCTTCCTCGTGCGTGTCTATACGTGTAGACGCTGCAGACTTTCGCACGTCACCAACTGGGGCCACATGTGAGCTGTATCGGTTACAAACTACAGCTGACGGCATGCCCTGTGGCCCGCGTGCAGATGGCGTGGCGTTGGGCGAGGAGGACGCCCAGGGGCGCTTCCGCGTTGCGCAGTACGGCCCGGTCTACCAGCTCGGGGGCAGACTCAACGAGATGATGCTGACCGTGCGGGTATGATTGGCGACAGGTGTGAAATAGCGCCGTTGGCATGGTATGGCTTCGGTCTCCTACTTGGCTCGTTGTCACAGGGGTACTAGCGGAACAGCAGGGTGGCCTTGGTGCAGGGGGTGCAGTGATGAGGAAACGCAAGGAGTTGTTTGGCATGGATGAGATATGAGAGGGTGTACATGAAGTGCATCAAGGGCCCCAAACGAGTGCATCGCCATGCGCAGCCACGGGGCCATGTCTCGGTGTGCTTCAATAGCTGTGGTTCTTAGGAGGTACCGCAGACAGCGAAGTGTTGGGTCTACGTACGTACATTCACTTGTGGTTGGTGCCGCTGCTACGAGCTTGTCGCAAGCGTGGTACGGGCGTGCGATTGTGCGGTTGAAGTGGAAGTGCACGGCGGGAGAGCCTGCAAGGCTGGTTGCGTGGCTGTATGATGAGTAAACTTATATTTCAGCCACCAACGTTGTGTCAGTAACAGTTTTCTGTAGCTCCTGCAGTACTGGTTTCGGACGAGCGGAAGCCTAGGGCCAAGAATCGTAGGCATAGGAGCTTTCAAATGTCGCGTAATCCAGTCTGGTACTGACACTGTTGAACCATACGTTTACATAGATCAATTACTGCATCGCCAACACGCTCGAAGGAAGCCAGTAGCTTGCCATCCTTGCACACCGTCCTTCAGGGTGGATATCAACGCTACACAGCCGCACTGTCAGCACAACCAGCATGAAAACTCCTCGAAAAAAGATGCGTGGGCGAGTCGCCTCCATTGTCGGAAGCTTTGTAACAAGGCAAGTGGGGCAGTTGCGTAACTGACGTGACCTTTGCTGCTTGCCGTTCGATTTCGGGTCTCTATGTGCAACAGTACAATTGAATTTATGACTGCTATGCGCATTGCCGAAGACATACTGCCGTGCCGCAACGGCACAATCGCGCGCCATGTTGCTACCGGCTTGCGACGAGGCCTCTGGCAAACTCGCCTGCAACACCGTTCAATGCAGATGTTTTCGCCCGTTCGACTTCACTGACCCAAATGGCACTGCGAGCAACTTGACAGTTACCGGTGCTGACGTGGCCACAACGGCTTTGCAGCAGCGTGAGCCACCACTCCCAGTGGAGGTGAGGCCTTCTCCTGGACCAGTGGCACACTGGCGTCTTATGCAGCACACAATGCGAGGCAGAACCAGGCTGTCCTATTCATGCAGCACAAAATGCGAAGCAGGACCGGGCGAGATGCATGCCGGTACCGGTAACCCTGGCAAACCACTCACACGTCCTGCTCCAAACACTCGTGCACGCTGCCCATTTCTTGTGCTCACTCATCGCAGAAGCACTCGGGGGCGATCCACCATCTGAACGCCACCATCGTCCAGAAGCATTATGACCACCCGGACCAGCAACACGGCTGCTGCTGGCAGCTGGCAGCCGGCCGCAGCTCCCCAGCACAGCCTTCTGCGCACCTGCAACCCTCCACCCACGCCCACACCCACACCCATGCCAACACCAACACCGCGCCTACGTCAGCGGCGAGCGCCCGGGAGCTCACGCCTTCGTCCTATACCTCCATCAGCACCTCCCGTACCACGCCCGTGGACGGCCGTGCCCGCAGCGACTGCTGCTCCGCGGATGCCCCCACCTGCGACACGGCCTCATCCCGGGTATCTCCAGCCACCCATATGCTGCTAGCCACTGAGTACGCCGCCACGTGCGTGGTGGCTATCAAGGCGGCCGCACTCCCCGCCATCGCAACGCAGCAGCCGTGCGAGCCTACGGCCAAGCAGCAGATGCCGCCCACTCCGCCCACCCCCGCCTTCGCCCCAGCCACGCCTGTGAAGCAGCCGCCCACCGTCCCCTCATCCACCGCTCGCCCTGCGCCGCCTGCACCAGAAGAACCAGCCAAGAGCCACGCCGGCCCGCTACGCCGGGCCTTCAGCTGGAACGCGCCAGGGGAGGAGCTCCCAGCCCACCACCCCCTCGCCTCGCCGCCCGCCGCCACCGCGGCTGCATCCAACGCCGGGCAGTCCCCCTCACGCAGCCCCCTGCTGCCGCCCGGACAGTGGCTCACGCCCGCCCAGCTTGCCAACTCTGCCCAAAGTACCAGCAGATTCCACCTCGCCATGCAGCAGCTAGTCCGGACGCGGGAGCTGATCGCGCAGTACATCGCGGAGCGGTCCGAGACGCTTGCAAGGCGCTACGTGGGGCTGCACAGTGCCGTACGCGGCATCACCCTGGTCAAGCGCAACCCCGGACGCGCCGTGTACCGCGGCTGGCTGCTACTCCGCACGCCCGGCAGCGCCACGCCGACAGCAATAGAGGTGGCCATGAAGGTGATCGGCCCCGTCAAGGCCCGCACGGACCGCGTGCGCGCCTGGCTGGAGGCGCCGTACGGCGCCCGTACGGACGAGCCCCTGCCCATGGAGGAGCAGGCCTGGAGCGAGCTGTACGGCAACAGCGCGCTCGTACTGCGGACCATCAAGTACGCGCCGCAGCTGCTGCGGCACCTGGTGCCGATACGGTTCTGGGACGTGATACCGCTCGCCGGCAACGGCGGGGCGGCGGCGGCGGGTGACGGCACGGGCGAGCTGACGTCCTTCTACGTGGTGCAGGTCAGTAGCTCTGTGCACCTGTTGGTGCGGATGTCCTTGCACGTCGGCCAAGGCGCTTTAGGAGATGCTGATGCAACGTGGTAACCGGGTTTCGGTGCAACATAACTGGGATTCGCAAATTTTCGGTCCTGAACTGAAGCGTGCTCCCATCGCCCGCACTGCTGTGCAGGTGTGCAACTGGGCGCGCAGGGGCTGCCTGACGGACGCCATCCTGGACCTGGGCCGCACCGCGCGGGCGGGGCGGCCTGTGCCGTGGGCCACCGCAGTGCCGTACCTGTACCAGGTGGGAACCGCAGCTGCCGCAGGACAACACTCCCACGCACGCTTCCAGCTGCCCATTCGCATTCCCATACGAGCAGCACAAGTTTACTGTTGTCACGCCGCTTCGTAGCCCTCGCACACATCCTGCCTGACGCCTCCCTATGGCTTCGCATTACCAGTACTGCACTATAGCAAGGCTGCTGTTGGCGATGTTGCGTCCTTGCGCTAAGTACCCTGCGTTCCTGTCCATGCCTGGCCCGTTACGCAGACGGTGGGCACCATGGATGCGATGGAGAGCTGCGGCGCCGTCCTGTCCGACCTCAAGACCGACAACGCGGTGCTGACGGCCGGGGGGCTGCTGCGCTGGATCGACGTGGACGGGCTGCGGCTGCTGCCCGAGGAGGCGCTGCAGGCGGCGCGGGGCAGCTCGGCCGCGCGGCGGGCGCTGCGCGTGCGCAGCCTTGCCGCCAGCATCTGGAGGTGAGCAGCGGTACAGCGCTGCCCTATCTTGCCGTGGACTGCCTTAAAGCGCTCTGCATTTGGGAGCTGATTGCCGTGTGAAGCCGAGCGAGCTGCTATAAACGGGCCTCTCCTGCATCACAAGTGCACTTTGTTGGCGGTGCCATGACGGTGGCTTTGCGCATGCCCGCGTTCCTCCCTGTCTGCGTATTGCAGCAAGATGTACGCGCCGCCCGAGGTGCTCCTCCCCCAGCTGGAGTGGGCCATGCAGCAGAGCGAGGAGCAGGTGTCGGCCGCCTGCCCGGGGCTGGTGGGCCTGGTGGAGAAGCTGCGGCGGTCGCAGGCGTGCGGCAAAGAGCAGCTGCCCGAGCGCCTGCGGCAGCAGCTGGGTGTGGAGGGGGACTGCAAGGCCGGTTACACCGGTAGCAAGGAGCCTCGCGCGTGCCTGGGCAGCCACTTGTACGCGTGGGGCAGCAGCGTGCTGCTGTCGCTGCTGCCGCTGGCGGACGTGATGGAGGCGGGGCCGGGGCAGCGGCCGGCGGGCTGGGTGGTGCCTAGCGAGGTGGACCAGGCGGTGTGGTCGGAGCTGATCCAACTGGTGGAGTGCAGCACGCGGGTGGTGCCGGGGCACCGCATGCCGCCGCGCATGCTGCTGAAGCGGCTGTGGGAGCTGAACCGCAAGTGGGTGGGCGCGGACCTGGCAGGGCTGGAGGAGGAGTTTGGGCGCGGCGGGATGGGGGCAGGGGAAGGCAGCGCGGCGCGGGGGCAGCTCAAGCGCGCGGTGACGATGCAGCTGTGAGGCGAGGAGGAGCGGTTGTGGCATGTGGGAGGAGGGGTAGCGGTGGCGTAGCGCCACGAGGGAGAGGTAGCTGGCAGCTGGTTGCCTTGCGTGGGCTTGTGCGGGGGCTACCTGCGAGGGCACGTGATGAGATGGGAAGCGTAGGACGGTCGGGGTGAGTATGCAGTTTTTACGCAGCGACTGCTTAGCTTGTTTGAAGTTGTGGGACTTCTCGGGTTGACCTCGTGCTCACGAAGCATCCGTATTTTTGTACCAACGCGGTGGTTAGGATTTGGTTGCTCCTGTCTTTAATGATCGAGGGCCTGCAAGTGAGTGAAGGTGACACGCTTGATCACCCATGGTCAAACGCTGGTACTGATACTGTACCAAGCACGTGAGCGCCACATTGATTTTTGGTCACGTCTTCACCCGCCTATTAGGGGACTGTGTTACATGGTTCTGACATGCCTGCTGTGTGTGCTGCAGTGCATGCCATAGCTGCCGTTGCTGCAATCAAAGCACACGGGACCATGGCCATTCTCTCTTTCGTGGTCTTTCTTCTTACCTCGTTTCAATCTCTTCTTTCGCTTGTTGACCTTCGTTTGCAGCGGTGTTTGCACGTACGCATGGCGTTTGCGCAGCGTGGATGATGAGTGAACATGTGAGTGTCTGGTGGGTGGCGCAGCGTGGATGATGAGTGAACATGTGAGTGTCTGGTGGGTTGCGCAGCGTGGATAATGAGTGAACATGTGAGTGTCTGGTGGGTTTGCTTCCTGTTTGTGACATGAGTTGCGCCTGTGCCATTACGAGGGAGATCGGAGTTGAGGGTTGGGCGTTTGGGCTCCATGGTCCATGCCCTCCTTTGGTGTTTTTCATGGTGGTGAGTGCCATATCCACTGATTTGTTGAGGTGCCCACGGGGGGCCCCCCTGTATGCGCCCGCCATGGGAACCACCATACGTTCGCTGGCGCACGCTGGCGTCATGCACCACAGCTGTGCTAACTATTCGGGCGAGAGCCATGCATGAACCGTACCCAGGGTTCCATAATTTGTAAGCATGTACCGTATCGCACGGCGCTTGCTGGCAGAGTTGTCCAGTTGGCCATATATATTGCCCTTTTACGGCAATACAGGCTGCGCCAAGAGGCGCAACGAACGTGTGTCCGGTCCTGGTACCTCCGGTCGGGTCCCCCGCACTGCAACCGTACCTCCTCACTGATGTGGAGGTGAAGGGTCACGGTCACTTCGGCATGTTGCCTGAGCGTGACTAGGTGTAACGGCATGGGGCTCCCCTGCGTACTGGTATCAGATGTTGCTTGGAGTCCGAGGTGATGTCAGGGCTCAGGGGTAGGTTTACACAGGTCGGGCGTATCCAGTCGCCCAGAGCCGCCCTGCACTGGTCAAAGACGCCTACTGCTGCCACTGTCTTGCAGTCACCAGCAGTCACCAACACCTTATCTAGCGGCGAAAGTGTCTCAGGGTGCGGATTGCCAAGGCGGCAAGGGCAGGGTGGGCAATCAAGGGTGTAAGCGGGTCAGGGAAACGGGTTCCACTTGTCCTGGGCTTTACGAGCTGTCCAACGCACTATGGCCCGACACTTGGTTTTTGACAGGGAAGAAGCTACAGCGTCCTGGAAGCGTGGACGTGTGCCCGCAAGGGAGTGGAACCCTGTTGGCTAGGTGTGAATTGGACAGGCACAATGTCAATAGACAGCCTGGCAGAGCCTGGACAGAAATGGGCAACCGGGTTGCTTACGCCAGGCTAATTTTGTAAGGGGAATTGGACGCCCGTCGCAGCGGGGGGAACTCAGGGGCTCACAGGCTGACGGTCAGGGGTCATGAGCCCGCGCGGCTTACAGTGTTGCCCTGGTGTTGCCCTCCTTAGCCAGGTGGGCCAATAGCCTCATGACACCACCAGAGCATGCCCTTGGAGTGTGTCCGCATGTACAGGAGGGCAAAGTTGCAGCTGGGGACAGGACGGCTTCCTAGTGGGGACCGCTCGTCTGGCGCCAGTGCTGGGCTCCCCTGCCGTCCGTGGGACAGGCAAGGGAGGCCACCCGCCATGAGCCTCTGTGCGCACATGTCACCGCAGTATACTTATGTATATTATATACTTCACATAGCCTACAGTGTTGATTCGAAAGGAGCCGTAGCAACGCGTAACACGACTTGAAGCCAGGGCAAGTAACCGCTGATGGAACCTCGCATACTGGAACTACATGTTGCATACAAACGTCAATTGTTTTTTATTGTGCCGCATTTGGCTGCGACCGAGTGCACGGCAGGCCGTTTGTCATACATGCATGGGGAACTTGTGGCAAGGAAAGGAAGCGTGTGGACAAACGGGAGTCATAATCACATTCATTGCAAGGCCGCGTACTAGCAGCAAAAGATACACAGAGCGCCCGC
>VFQN01003344.1_pt1 | contig 23165 bp, 35 predicted proteins | sample 3512371 | NCBI WGS metagenome assembly VFQN01 (sample SAMN10412370, study PRJNA504923) | tailings metagenome | isolation source: Replicate 2 from Balatoc abandoned mine | place: Philippines: Itogon, Benguet | collected 2017-08-28
TTCGAGGACACCAACCTGTGCGCCATCCACGCCAAGCGTGTGACCATCATGCCCAAGGACATCCAGCTGGCCCGCCGCATCCGTGGCGAGCGTGCGTAAAGCAGCAGCTGGCCGACTTTCGTGACCACAAAACTCGGTGTTTCTCAACACCACCTATTTACGGGATACCGCGCCCTTATCATGCCGGTGCGGTGTGTAGTACATGCACATGTGCTATCGGTGAGGCGACATGGCGGTCTTGACATTGACCTTGTGGGCACGGTGCCTGACTTTCCGGCCCTGCTGACACGTAATACTCGCCTGCAATTACAGGATTCAATTAGGCTCCCATGCCTCTGTGTGGTGTGATCTGCATTCGCATTTGTGGGGTAACTTCGAGTCGTACACCCGTACAGCTTGCACTGTGCAGCAAGTCTGTAACCAGTAGGCAATTTGTGTTGCAATCCAGGTGGTGTGGCCACATGATCCTTGCACGTTAGTCACCGCACGCACATTTGAGCTTCCCACAGAAAAAAACTGGCGAGGAGCAGGTTGAGGGGCCCCAGGACACACCCGCCACCCATCGCCGCCCTAATGCCCCGTGTTTTAGGGGGTATGCAACCGGCTGTGTAACCATTGCAGCTACCCAGCTGAAGTACATGCAGCCACGAATACATACCTCGGTACGAAGTCAGCATGTCAGCAGCACGCCTGTTGCGCGCAAAATTGACGACAGTGGTGCACCCCACAGCATCACAGAAGTACCATAGTGACCGTGACCAGCAACAAGCAGCACGCATCGGACTCCAGCTCAACCCTTTTCACCTATGCACGCTGGACACAGAGATCAATCAGCTCTTGACCCATGCACCTGCTCAACTGGATGACCGCGAGCCTCAACAGTCAGACACAACACAAACCAACTGCATGATAAAAGGCATGCCTTCAAACATGAAACGTACGGGGCAGATCCCTAAGTGTCTATTCAGTCCTCTGTCAGACAATCGTGAACTCAATGTGTATTAATGCATTCAGTCTTCTACGCATACCTAGAAGCTGCTAGCAAACGACATATCACAATAGATGCGCCCCGCACGCACCTCACCTACCTCTACCCTACTATCCAGCCGTGTGCGGGGGGCAAAATAGCTCTGCTGCTACTACTACTAACCTTCAAGCAAAGATTACCGTAAGCGCGCTGCCCCGCTGCAATGATACACTTGAAAGCCCCGCAATAACCGCGTCCCACTCCACCAGTGAACTTTGCGCCGCACAATTCTGCCATGCGCCATTCACTTCTCACAACTCCTCCGTATGCCCCTGCCGCTTTAATCACTTTGCCATCCATTCCTGAAGCGCACCGCTCCATTGCCTGCCAGGCGGCAGCCATACCGTACCCCGCCACCCCACCTCCTCCGCACGCTGAGCTCCTTATCTTCACTACCATACGCATGCATGGCGGCAGCCATACCCTGCCACCTCTCCCTCCTCCATACACTGAACTCCTCAGCAATACTACTGTCCCACACCACCCTACGCCTGCATGACGCAGTCCGTGGGCGCCGGTGCCGGCGGCACATCCAGGCACAGCATGCGCGCCGCGGTACGGCGCAGCAGCACCCGCAGCACCGCCGGCTTGAACCGCATCGACCCCAGCGGCGCCCCGTGCTGCATCAGCCACTCCAGCTGCTCCGCCGAGCTGCCCTTGAGCGACGCCGCCACCGCGTCCGCGTCCCACGGACACCCGTGCGCCAGCAGCCACGACAGCAGCCCCACGTGCCCCGATTTGAGCGCCGCGGCAAACACCCCGCTGTGCAGTACCCTGCTGCCCCCCAGCCGCCGCACCAGCCACTGCACGGCCGGCAGGTGCCCGCCCCTCGCCGCCGCCTCCAGCGCCGGGAGCTCCACCGGGCAACCCGCTGCGTCCAGCACGCGCAACGCCTCCACGTGCCCGCCCTCCGCCGCCAGCCTTGCCGCCGCCTCCGTGGGCACGATCCCAATGCTCAGCAGGTAGCGTAGCGCGTCCAGGTTGCAGACACGTGCAGCTGCGGCCACTGCGTCGCTGTTGATGGGGTAGTGCCGCGGCCGCAGCCACTCGAAGCGCGCCGGGGCGTCTGGCGCCTCCGCAACACGGCAGGCGACCTCGTGCGTCTTGCGGCAACCGCGGCCCTCCAGCCATATCACCTTGTCCTGCCAGTCGGGCGTGGGGCTGGCGGCGGAGGCGGCCAGCACGGCCGAGGCGACGCTGGGGTACATGGGCCAGCCGCGCTCCAGGCGGGCCTGCATGCAGGGATAGGACAGGGGCGAGTGTAGTGATGCAGCAGCAGTGGCGGCAGTAGAGACCTGCCCAACTGGATAAGCCGACTGGGGGTTGCGTGGGCTAGCCGAGGTCCTGGCGGGCCGTTATACAAAGGTGTTGTTGGGGGGCAGGGTGGGGGATGTCTGTCAGGCCCGCCTGTACTGCAACCGAAGAGCACGCAGGCGTATGTCTCTTTTGGTTGGGTCTAGGTTTATCATGTGGGCAAGAGCCTGCGCTGGGTATGGTGCGCGGCCGCAATCAAAGGCTGAAGCCCAGCTATATATGCGTCATTGGGCCTGACGAGGAGGGGCGTCATGTGATGTTTGCGACTGTTGAGTGCTTCTTGAGCTGCCCTAGGGCACCGCAGCAGCATCACCGCCGGTGCGACGGTACCTGTACGGCGCTGCCACAAAGCCACAGGGCTTCCCCCAGGAACATCCCCCTAGCGTCTCGCCACGTCCAAGGGCACAACGGAGGAGCGGTGCACCTCCGGGATGCGCAGGATGCAATGCGCCGGCCCCCTCCGGCTTCGCCTAACCCAGTGCGACCGGCCGCTTCACCGCCTACTCGCCAGAACCCCCTCCCCCGCCACCACCGCTGGGTTCCCTGCCCGGCCGCCGGCTCTGACCCACCTGGTTCAGGTGCTGCAGGGCCGCCAGGCTGCAGCCGTGCGCAATGTCCAGCAGGTAGTAGCCGGCCACGTAGAAGTGGTCTGTGGGCAAGGGAGAAACCCGGGGCAAAGGATGCGTGTATCGTGAGTGGGTGTCAAGCAGAGTACCGTACCATCGGCATAACGTCCAGCAGGTGGGAGTCAGCAGCATAGAAGTGGCTTGTGGGTAGAGGGTTACCGGGACAAAGGATGTGTTGTTGCGCCAGCACTAACAAGGTGCAAAGGATGTGTTGTTGCGCCAGCATTAACAAGGTGCATAGTACCGTCAGCGCGACACGACCGATAGTCCACTGCAGTGAAAACAAGGCTGCCATGAGTAGCAAGGCGCAGGGCGCACCAGCCGACGTGCAGTGTCCAGTCCTGCCACATGGAACTGCGTGCAACATTGTCACTGTTCACTCATCGCTTTCAGGTGGCCTCACTCCCCCGGAGGCACCGTAACCTTGCACAGCGGCAAGCGCGCGCCGTTGCCCCCCACGTCCTCAGACGACCGCACCGCGCGTCTAGCTACTCCCCTCATCCGCACCCGCATGCGCACCCACCCCGGTGCCCGCCATGCCTTATGCTGGTTGCCGGTACAACTCTCTACCTTCAAACCAAGGGCCAAGACGGCCTGAGGACTTGACCCACCTCCCCGCCGCATGTTCGCCAGTCTCCGGCCGCTTGCGTGCCCAGCTGCTTACCCCACCAACATTCCAACGTGCCGTCCACGTCTTGTACACGCCACCCCCGCGCCCAGCATGCCCCACACACGCTACATACACAGATACCACCCACCTTCTGCCACACTCCTGCTGTCACACGTCAACAGCCACCCCACCCCCGGGTACTTGACCCACCTCCCCGCCGCATGTTGGCCAGCCACTGGAACACCGCGTCGTGGCCGCTGCGCGCCGCCGCGCACGCCGCCTCGCGCGTCCACTCGCAGCCGTTGGCCAGCAGCCACTCGCACACGCGCCGGTGCCCCCCCTCCGCGGCAGCCACCAGCACCCCAGGGCCCAGCTCGCAGTCCGCCTCCATCTGGAGCCATTGGCACGCCTGGGGCCATGGGGTAGAGGATGAGACGAGTAAAGGGACGGGTGAGAGGTAACCGTCAGTAAGTGTGCAGAGTACCCGGCGGGGTTCGCCCGCAGGCGGTTGTGCAGCAGGATGCGGTGACGTCAAGTCACGCAAAATGCTGGTTTGCGATCTGGGTCAGATCGTGGCCTGCGTGGGGGACTCCCAGCTGTCTGGAGCGGCAGTGTCGGCTACACTACGGTACCGAAAGCACAAAACGCTGACGCGTACACGCACAGGGTCAGCCCCGCACACGCACCTGCAGATGTCCCGCTGCTGCAGCAGCTGCCATGGCCTCCTCCCCCAGGGCGACCCCCGCGCGGGACAGAAGCACGCGGAGGTTGGCGAGGCTGCCGCTGGAGGCGGTGAGCCGCACCAGCTGGCTTCGGCGCGCATGGCTCAGCCCACGCACAGCCTCAGGGCAGCTCCAGCGGTGCGCGAATATCTGCACATACATAGTGAAGGGTGTCGGGGTTGGGTGTTATTCTGTTGCGGGGTTTGGCTCGGGGGGAGTATGACTAAAGCAGCCCACGGGGATCAGGCACGGGATGCAGGCGCCTCGGTGTGCCTTGCGCCGAGAGTTTTCGTGACGGAGCGAAGCGTGTTGAGTGTGGCGATCATCGTGGGTGAGTTCGTGTGTTGGGCCTAATTGGCGTAATCGCAAGTGTCAGGTTCTTTGCTTGTCGGCCAGTCCGACGCAGGTTCTCCGTTTCTCGCCGCAGGACCAAGATGAGCAGAAGTTGCAAGGTGGCTTTTCGCTAGAAATGATCCTCCACAACCGACGTATTGCACTCGCGCACCTCAGTCGGGACAGGGGCCGATAATGAAATGGTGCAGAACTCTGGCCCATTCAGGCTGGATGCCCATCCTCGATGGACAAGCCGCAACCGCACCACTTCGTTTGATGGCAGCAAGGCGGCAATGCTCAGCAACAACTCTGTCGGGAGGAGAGGCCAAGGTCTGAGGTCTGGAACCTCCTCTTCGGTCTCAGGCCTTGACTGTCGATGGATTGGTTTTGACAAGCGTGATATGCGTGCAAGTTGCACCATCATATTTCTGCTGTCAGCCAGGGATGGGGCAAGAGGAACCTGACCACAGCTGTCGGAAAAAATAGCGTTCAATGCTATCCTGTATGAGCTCTGCCTATCCTGTGTGTATGCTACAACAGTAAAAATATCGCGACGCAAAAGCGGATCAGTAGCGTGCCTCGGAAACCGCCGAACGGCGACCGTACTTCACCGATCGCAAGATAGGCTGACGCGGACACGTCAATGTCGTCACAACGCCCGAGGCAGCAAGTGGCTACTCAAACGCAATCCATATTTTTCTACATCAGGAAGGAGTGTGGTGAATTTTGGTGACCTCGCATTGCGTCTCCGCCGCGTGTCAGGACAGCACGTGGTCTGCTCCCAAACGCGAGTCTGCTGGGCAAGCCCCGCGTCTGCCTCCCCTATGATTCTCTCGGCTGTTCCGCGACACTGGTGACGGAGGATCCAGCTGTCAAACAATAACATGTGGGCCCTCTTGGCACCATGGCTGGTCCCCTGTCACGTGTCAGGCCTCCCAGCCCTTGCGGGTAAGGGTCACGCGGCATCACGCGGGCACTCCGGTACCTAATGGCCAAAAGCCTACAGTCTACAGCAATGCCCACGCCTCCTCCCACTCAGTAGGTGCTAGGATTGCTGAGGGGGTGTGCCAAAGTAGCAGATACGTACTGGTTCGAAACTGGGAGACCCTGTTGCCGTTCCCCTGCTTTCCCCGGCTCTGCCTTGCTTTCCCCTGCTTTCCCTACATTCCCCCACCGCCCCACGCACACCATGCAGCACCACAAATCGGAGTTCAAACACGCTAGGTTACATGAGGGCCTTATACACCCTGAGCAACCATACCGTTGTAGACCCAGCACTGCGTAGCTTAGCCCCCACACCACCTGGACTGTGAACCTGGATTGTGAACCTGGATTGTGAACCTTTCCACAGAAAAAACCTGGATTGCAACATAAAATGCCAATGGAAAGAGGCAAAATCCTCAGCACCTGTCTACACCAGGGAGCTCCCCTGGTCTACACCTGACCCCCAGTGACCACCGTCGACAATGGTCTTGTACTGTGCCGTTCGGCGTCTGAGTGTGTATGCGAGAGCTCACCCCGGGCCACATGTTCCCTCCTACCTGCTCCTTACCCATGCGTGTGACCCTTCCCTCCCCCCTCCAGCTGCTCTGCCAATACCGGTAGTCCGGTACTTCCCAACATTCGTTGTGAATGTGAGCGTTACCACCAGGCGGATATGAAAAGCAGGGTATTTCTCCACTCTTCGCTGCACGGTAGCATTGAAGAGCAGGGTGCAGAGCCCAACAGCTTGGACCGAACAGTCAGAACTGCATGACGATGTACGGACGTGGTATCGGCACGGTTGGTATGTGACAAGTCCAGATGCCGGCATGGTACATTGTGACAAGGGGTAGCAACAGATGCCGCGACACTACGTGCTGGGCCCTTATGGGCCTTGCCACAAGTGGAGAACATGTTCGCCCATTAGGGTACCTGAGCGGACGCTGTCGCAAGCACTCCTGTGCCCATATGATGCCTGTTTGAATCTGTGCTGTAAATCGGATTAGCTTGGCGGAGTTCCTTCTTCGAGCTTCAGTTTACATGGAGCGAGCGCGCGACCAGCATAACGATGCTATGGCTGACAACAGTCTGGAGTCTTGCCTTCGTGTCAGGTACTGGGCAGCTAGGTGTTTTGGGTATGCCACATAGCTGCGAGCTGCTGCGCACGTTTGCACGTTTCAGCGATGGCTGGTGCTCCTATGCTGACACTGCGGCCCTCGCCACCTAGGACCAAAGTACTCGTCGTTGTGAACTGTGACAGGCCTGCCCTGCGAACAACGGAAGAGCTCAAGTGCATAACGCAGGTCCTCCAAGCCCATGTAAGCAGGGGAGCCTCCGGTCAGCCAAAGCTTGCTCTCTTCCTCTGGGATTTCCGCTGCGGGGGCAAGGAACTGCGAGACTCCACGAGGGTAGACGCAGCCTTGTCAAAAAGAGGGTTTGTGTAAGCCGTACTGGCGAGAGCAGACAGGTTATGTGGGGTTCCCGCACGCCTGTGGCTGGCCTGTCCTGCAGGCCTTCTTCCAGCGATGGGGTGACAGAGACGCCGTGCACAAGCTCTGCGGCCTACTCGGTAAGGTAGAAGAAACACTAATCTATAGCCAGGCACGACTGTCTGCAGTTGAGGCAACTTGTACTGCAAGTGCCCAGGCTGTGCAGGGTGCACTGTAGCCACCCCCAACGCACGACGGCTGCGGCGATGCGTGCTCCCGGTGCTCCGCTGCCCCCCGCCCCCTGCAGCGCGCTGCACGCACACTGGTCCTGCCAGCCCAACCACCCTTGGAACAGCAGCTCACCACAGACCCCCCGTCTCGAACCTGTGACCACAGGCTTTTTACATGTCCATGCGGGGGAGTCCGTCACCAGGCGAGGCGAGAGCGTCAGCTGCATGTGAGTCTTGCATAACGTGGGGCAAAATGCGGTCTTCTGCGGCCGCGCCTCCAACGCCACATCACCAGACATGCATTAGCAACACATAGGAGCTCATGCAGCAACCAAGCTGCGGCATATGCCTGCCCAATGATGGGAAGGCTGCAGCGTTTCCGCGGCACCCAGCACCCCCGTGTGCCGCATGCTGCACCCCCCAGGTGCCTGGTGCTGTCCGGGACGGTAGATGTGGAGCTTCCGCGGTCCCAACCCCAGCTCCATGTCAGTCAGCCCCATGTGGGTCAGCCCAGTGACCCGCGGGTCGCGGGCCGTCCGGAGTACCGCTCGCTGGGCCCTGGCGCCGCGCTGGGCTGGGAGGCGCTGCTGCGGGACGACCACCGGGCCAGGGCCAGCATGACGGCGGGGCCAGCAGGTGAGGCAGAGGGTTGGGGCAGTGACGTGACCGAGAGCAACCTAGTGGGCAGGGAGTGGCGGCTGGAACGGGGGTGGCGTCGGAACGGGGACGGGGTAAGACTGGGCGCCGAGACCAGCAGGTGGGGCAGTAGAGGGGGCCGTGCGGGAGGGAGGGAGGGGGGGGCAGAGGGAAACCAAGCACGAGGCAGAGACGGTAACTAGGGTGGTTAGCTGACGGTGGGCAGGTGTGGGCCATGGCCAGCATGGCAGTGGGACCGGCAGGTGGGGCGGGACCGCTGCGTGTCAACCTGTATGGCCGGGGTAGGCTACGGGTGGCACAGGGGTTTGGGAACGGAAGCGAGGTAGGACCGGTGCTGGGACTGGTACGTGGGGCGGACAAGGAGGGCCGCGCGGGAGGGACCGCGGTGGGGTGGGGCGGGGTGGGAAGAGGGATGGTCAGGGGTTGGTGAGGTCGGCGGTTGTGCGGCTAATGAACTGGGGCCGGGGCCGGGGTGGAAGTGGCGGCGAGAACGGCATACCGGTATGGCCGGAAGACGGATAACGTATGGGAGGATGGGCAGGCCAGGAAGGGAATGAGGATAGGAGAAGCTGGCGGGGCGGGGCACGGGCGAGCTTTGCCTGTGTTGGCCAACATGGACGGGTGATAGGGTGGAGGCTGGGTGCCTGACATTGGGGGGAGACTGTGGCAGACTGGTAACTGCGGGGGTGCTGGGAAGTGTCTGGCCTCCGTGACCTTGACCGCTACATGTCCCACAGGCGTGCGCTGCGCCACGCTGAGCTCCGGCGCTTGGACGGACATCGGGGCGCGGGCTGCAGCAGGTTCAGCGCAGTGGGCCGTGGTGCGGAGCCTGGTGCTCAGCACAGCCGTGGCGCAGCTGGCAGCCAAGGCCGGGGGCGGCGGGACGGAAAGCGGGTGTGCGGGAGGGCCCAGGGAGGCAGCAGGAGAGGGGGCGGAGACACGGGGCGGTACCGAGCGCGGAGCGGACGCGGTTGCGGAGGCGGAGGCGGCGGTGCTCACAGGTGCAGCAGACGCGTGGGACAGGCTGCAGGAGGAGCTACTGGCTGTGGCTCTGGCCCGCATGCAGGTGGGGCTGTTTCCGCAACACAGCACCTGCGACTGGGGTGGGACCAGTGGTTTGGGCCGGAAGGGGACTCACACACACGGTGCGGTTGGGAGGTTGGTTTCTGTGATAGGTACAGGAGGACTCTTGGAGGACTCTTGTGTCGTAAGCTGAACCGCGCACTGCTTAAGTTCGCCTTAGACCATGCACCGGATTTCCGACTAGGCGTGTAACCAAGTCGTTGCGCCGCACCCCGCACAGGGCCTGCTGTCCGCCATGCCGCACCGCATGCTGTGCGAGGCGGCCCGCAGCTGCGTGCTGCGCTTGCTGCGGCCGCACGCGCCGCTGTTCGCCGCGGGCTCGCAGCCGCGCTTCCAGGCGGTGGTGCTCTTCGGACAGCTGCAGGTGCGTGTGTGGGTACCGCATGTAGCTGTTACACAGAAGGGATAAAGCAGGGCAGCAGCGGCTCAGCATGCCTGGAGCACCAGGCAGGGTTGTTGTGCGTGAGGGCAGCTGCAGGTGCGTGTGCGGGTCCCCGTGTGTGTGTCCGTGTGTCACGTCGTGGTCGTGTGCATTTGCATGCGCCCACCCAACACAAGCAGACGGGGCTGAGCACACTGATGAAGCACCAGGCAGTGCTGTTCGGGCAGCTGCAGGGGCATGAACCCTCGGTAACCATCTATACCGCTGTACTACTTGAACATAGCTGGTGTAATGCACGTGGGGTCAGGATGTGCAGCTGTCGTCCAGGCAGCTGCTGGCACATTGTATGCTAAGCGGAGGCAGCGTGGTAGGCATAAGGAGTGGAAGAGCCGTTGGTCCACATTCGGCACCAGGAGCTGCAGTCCGCTAACACAATGGTTGGAAGGGTGATGCCTTCCGCGTGTCGCGTCTATGGCTCGTCAACTGCTGCGGAACGAGCGGATGCATTCCGAGCTCCGGGCACGCACCACCGCGTGACATGATGGTTCAACTTGCTTTCTTCTGCAGGAGCGAACGTTCCGCGCCAAAGGGTCGCCGATCACCGCCCTACTGGGAGCACGGGCGTCCGGCAGCCAGGTTAAGGACATGAGCGCAACCCCAGGGGCCTCCACAGGTATGTGTAAAGAAGCGGACCAGGTCCATTTCTGTGTTTCAATTTCCACAAGCCTTGACATCGTCGATGTTTGCACCAAAAGCATCCTGAATGCAACCCTGTTCCGTTCCGTGGCTTTCCAGGACCCGGGCAGGCGCCAGAAGCGGGCGCAGGGGCCGCGCTGCGAGCCGCCAAGACCAGCTGCAGCAGCAGCGCCAGCTACGGTGGCGGTGGTGGTGGCACTGCGGGGGCAGGGACAGGCGCAGCAGGGGGTGAGGAGGAGGAGGGTCAGGACAGTGACGAGGAGGCGGAGGACGGGGCGGGGGAGGAGGCGCTGGGCGATGGCAATGAGGAGGAGGACACCGGCGGGTAGGTGCAGGGTTTGTTGCTCGGTATTTGGGGCTTGACTACAAGGGAAGCTGGGACGTTGTTGTGCGGGCCTTGGGGGCGTCCCTGACTGGTCGACTCCGGCAACAGGGCGTACTGCGTGCAACTGCGCTGTGCGCTCCCATGCTCGGCATGAAGCAGTGTATGTAGCCTGGCGTCGAGACTCGGCACACCGTAACAGTGTGCAGACTGAATTGGTGGATTGACTTCTGCGCGTGGTTGCAATGGCGTTTTGTTACAATGATACGTGGCACGTGACCTGTCTGCAGGGCGCCGGCAAGTGCTGATGAACTCATGGCTGCTGCCCAGCCTCACGACGGCAGCACGCTGGAAGCTGCCTTTCAGATGGTAAGGCACAACGGAACCCAGGACCTGCCACGCTCGCTGCCGCACACGTGCCAACACAGCTCCACTCCTTTGGAGCGCCCTTCACCTCCAGCCACACGGCGTGACAGCGAAGCGGCTGAATCCCACTCGCCTGATATCAGGACGCAGAGTGCACCTTGTTAGTATTGGATTAGGGCTGGGCTTATGCGTCATAGTGACCCCCCATGCTGGGTCTCTGGCATGCATGCAGGCGGAGGAGGGCGAACGGCGTCTGGCGTCGCGCTACGGCCCCGTGGTTGCGACCCACGGGTCAGGGGCGGCGGCCGGGGAGCTGAGCCTGGCCGCCATCACGGGGGCCAAGGGCGGCCGCAAGCCCAGGAGGGTGTCCGTCACGGCAGGTGGGCAGTGGGCCGAGGGCGGTGTGTGTGGACGCCGGGGAAGGGCGTGGCATCACGCACCTGGGTTGTGCAGGTGTTGCATGGCACTACTACCCTGTTCGGATACTGTAGGGAGCCATGAAACATCGGGTTAGTGGTGCAGGTGTTCAGGCCTTGCCATGGTGGTAAGGGCACCCGGACCGCCCATTGGTCCTTGCCACTTGTGACGATCGCACTTTGCCAACCTTCCTTCTGCTTCAATGTCTCTGCTCGCTGCTCCCTTCCTCCCTCCCCCCAGGCCCCCACCCCACACTCGTCCTGGTGGTCCCGCTGGCCGCCCTCCGCCGCGGCTACGCCACCGCCCAGGCGCTGCTGGTGTCCCGCCGCACGACCGCGCTGAGCGGCTGCGAGGGCCTGGCGCCGCTGCTGCTGCGGGCGCTGGCGCCAGGGGAGGTCTCCACGCTGGCGGCGGCGGCGCAGCCGGTGGTGCTGGCGGCGGGGTCGGTGCTGGCGCGGCAGGGGGCGCCCGTGGAAGCCCTGTACCTGGTGCAGGTGGGTGTGGGTTAAGTGTGTGGTATGGGTGTGGGCTGAGTGTGGGTGGACATGGAGGCGCTGTACCTGGTGCAGGTGGGTGCAGCAGTTAGGCGCGGGCTCGAGGTGCATGATGTACCTGGTGCAGGTGGGTGTGGGTGGAGCGTGGGCTGACATGTAGGTGTGGGCGTGGATGAGGGGATACCGGTAGCTGAACTCGGTTGGGACTAGCTTGGGGCTGGCATACGGCGCTGTACCTGGTGCAGGTGGATGTGGCACTGAGGCGCGGGGCTCGCAATAAGCCACGGTAACCAGACTAGGTCAGGCCTGGGATACAAAACAAGCATGCTAGCATACAGCCACGTGGCGCAAACGGGTGCACCTGGTGCAGGTTGCTGTGTAAGCGGTGCGGGTGATTCTGAACGTGTGGGCGTGGATGCCGAGATGAGAGCGCTCGTCTAGGCGGGCTAGTAACACACGTGGTGGTTGTCACAGCCATGCCGTTCTGCTAGGAAGGCTAAGCATTGCCCTCAGCCTTCGGATCGCAAATCACCCCTGGACTCACTGTTTGCAAGGCTTGCATATGACTTTGCGCTCACCTGCTTTTCAGATGGAAGGACAGCGTGCGCTGACCTTGTACCCACATGTGTCATATCCTCATGCAGGAGGGTGAGATACGGCTGGTGGACGACCCAGAAAGCGAGGCACTCCAGCAGCAGCAGCAGCAACAAGCAGCAGCGCAGCAGTCGCAACAGCAACAAAGCGCTCAGCACCAGCAGCAGCAGAACCCGTTCTCAGGAGACGCCACCGGTGCCAGTAAGTCGGGTGCGCTGTCGTCGACAGCGATAGCGGCGGCGCTGGCTGACCCGGTACTGGGTAGCGAGCTGGGGCCGCTGAGGGCGCCGGCGGCGGGTGGGGGCGGCGGCAGCGGGGAGGGCGGGTGCGGGCCCGGCGGCGGCGGAGGCGGAGGCGGTGGGACGGTGGAGGCGGCGGCGATGGCGGCGGTTGCGGCGATGGCTGCTGCGGGCGGGGCTGGCCAGGCGATGCAGGTGGGAGGTGGTGCTAGCGGGAGACACGGCGAGGAGTTGGTTGGGGGCGCAAGCAAGGGCCGGGCGGACAGTACAAACAATAGCCAACCACGTGGCGTGGCCAGGAGAGGATGGCGGATACAACCGCGCGCTGACTCGCACTGCCACTAAGCTGCAACGCTGTCGTATTACTGCGCGTTGGGGCCATATCCTTTGCAAGCGCTCCGCTCCCTGGCCAGCCGAGCCCCCCTGCCCTGGTGGCCGCAGCCTCACACCCTCATTCCTATTGCTGCACTGAACTTGTGCCTATAGCATAGTATGAAGGGCTCACCACGTTACCAATGCTTATCAACTCCCTTCCCGCAGGCGCCCCCGTAGGCGCGGGGCCTCCCGTCCTTATGTCCTACTTCGGTATACTCATTCCATTTGCATGAGTGTGAAGGGCTCATCACGTCACCGATCCGTGTCCGTCCTTTCCTGCAGGCGCCCCGCTCCCTGGCCGGCCTCGCCCCGCTGCTGACGGTGGGCGCCGGGGGCCTCCTGGGCCTAGCGGTGATGGGGCTGGGGGCACGGCCCGACAGCGGCGGCGGCGATGGTGGTGGAGTGGCAGGCGAGCGGGCCGACGGCGCAGCCAACGTGAGTGCTGCGGGAGTGGTGCAGTTGTGCGCATCTGCAGCCCTGAAACACAGGTGTATTAGGCAGAGGCAGCATCCACGGACGCTTTTTGCTGGCCCAAAAGCCATTCTGGGACGCCTTCCCTGCCTGCCCCTTCAACCCTCGCTGGGATGGGAATGGCGCTTGGGTTGTACACTTATACCTGGGGCTGGGCTAGCGGTATCGTGAGCCATGTATTCCACACGGAAGCACATGGCAACGCCTTACGTCATCCCTGCTGTCCGCACCCGCAACACCCCCAGGCCACAGCAGCTCCCAGACAACGGCGCAGCAGCACCGTGGGCTCCGGAACCCCTGAGGCGCCTCGCTTGGAGTCTCCCCAACCGCCCTCAACCCTGCCCCCCAAGACGCCTGCAGGCCCCGGGAACGCCAGTCCTGCCCCAAACCTCCCCCAAAATGGCCGCGCGCACCGCGCCTCCGACGCCGCCCTGCCGCACAACGCACCTACCGCCTCCAGCAGCAGCACCGCCGCAAGCCAAGCGTCCTCCTCCGTTGGCCCCGCCCTGCCACGGCCTTCCACCGATGGGCGGCCCTCATCAACCCCCAAAGACGCGCAGCAAGGAGAAGCAGCCAAGGGTCCCTCGGGGCTTGGACACCCCAAAGACCCCGCTGTGCAAGACGCGGGGGCGCCTGCGCCGTCCCGCCCACCGGCACGCGCGGCCCTTACCAGCACCACCACAACCACAACCACAACCACCAGCAAGGAGGTCACCAGCAGCAGCAGCAGCGGTGTCTGCATGTTTGGTGTGCATCCCGCCACGGCTGTGGCTGTGGGCCCCACCCGCCTGTTGGCGCTACCGAGGGAGGCGCTGGTGCGATGCCCGGCTGCGGTGGCGGCGGCGCTGGCGGCGGCGGCGGGGGAGCAGCTGCAGGTGCTGGAGCGGCGGAGGAAGGAAGTGGTGGTGAGTTGCGTGCAGTAGTGGTGGATTACGGGTCATAGCGGCGAGAGGCATGTTGTGGTGGTGAGTTACGTGTACATTGGTGCTTGTGGAGCAATGCTACAGATGCCCCAGCCTGCTGGACATCTGAGCTCTCAGTGTCACAGCGGCTATGAGTATCCAGCTATGGAGCAAGAGACTGGCGAGGTGCGGGCGTTGGGGCTGGCTTGGGGTACGCGTGAAACGCGTTCGGGCTGGCTTGGGGCTGAAACCGCCATGGCGCCCGCACTTCTTTCCAGCGAGCTCGCCAACGTGAGCACGCACGGTGCGTACCTCAACAACGACCGTCGCTGGACTCGACAGTGGAAGCAAGCGACCATCACAAATTGTCAGTCCGCCTCCCTCAATGTACCTTACCCCTACCCCACACCAGCAATTGCGCGCCCAGCTGCCCTCCGTCATCAGGGTGGAGGGCATGGCCGTGCACATCCTAATAAACCCGTCCCTTGCTAACCCACACCTACCTAACCCACCGTCTACCTAACCCACCAGGACATGCGCGCCCAGCTGCCCTCCGTCATCACGGTGGAGGGCATGACCGTGCACATTTCCAATGACCAACCCCTTGCTAACCCACACCTACTAACCCACCAGGACATGCGCGCCCAGCTGCCCTCCGTCATCACGGTGGAGGGCATGACCGTGCACATTTCCAATGACCAACCCCTTGCTAACCCACACCTACTAACCCACCAGGACATGCGCGCCCAGCTGCCCTCCGTCATCACGGTGGAGGGCATGGCGGCGCCGCCGCCCGCCCCGCGCGACCCCTTCGCCGTCACCCACCGCCGCCGCGCCGAGCGGGCCGCCGCCGTGGAGGCCCTCCACGCGCCCACCAGCGCCGTACGGCCGCCGGAGGTGCTGCCCCCGGAGGAGGCCATGGCCCGGCCGTCGGCCATGCTGGGGAAGATGGGGTTCAAGGTGGGAAACGAAGGGCGTTGCATACCGTGTGAATGCAGCATCTCCGCCTCTGCAGCAGCAAACGTTTACCACGCAGACTTAGTTCTTAGGAAACGCCTGCCCTCCGCAATTGAGGGGCAACGCTTTTTGTTTCCGCAAACCTTCCACATTGCCGTTTGTGCCCCAATGGCCCAACCTGGCCCCATATGGTACACCGGCATGGACACGCTACATCTGGCGTCCCCTTTGTCTGCCCCGAGATGCACCGCAACCCTCCTGCCCACGCCAAACCCCCGGGCATCCCCCTGCCTGCCCTTACCCCCACAGGTGCCCAAGCTCCGTAGCTCCTTCGCAGCCCCCAGCATCCCCACCTCCTGCAGCTCCACCCCCACCCCCTCCCCCGGCCTCTCCCCAGCTGCACCCAGCCCCTCCCACCCCACCGGCTCCCTCAAGCTAATCCACACCACCACCACCCCCAGCCTGGATCGAGTGGACTCCCCTGGCGCCTCCTCCGCCCCCGGATCCCCCGCCCACCGCACCACCAGCACCCACCTGCTATGCACCCTGTCCTCCCTGGACCCCGGAGCACCCCCAGCCCCCGGCCGCATGGCCTCACCCTGCCACTCCCCCCTCCTATCCCTCTCACGAATGTCCTCCAGCCCCTTCCACACCTCCTCCCTCACCGCCATTCGCTCCCACTCCTCCTGCTCCGGCGCCCCCGGCCCCGGCTCGCTTCCCCACCTCCTAGCCCTACCCCACCCTCGGTCATCCCTGTGCGGCCTGACTCCCAATCACGCAAGCCACGTGGCTGCCATGCACGGACACGTGTCCGGCATGCCGTACACAGACACAGAGGCGCCGCCCAGCCCCCAACTGCGCTCCCCTGCCCACTCGCGCTCCGCTACCCTCCCCAAGCTCAGCAACCTAGGCGTGGGCGGGTCCTCAAGCGAGCAGCTACCCGTGCTGTCTAGGGTGGCCCATGCGGCGCCGGTGCCGAGACACAGCAGCACTGAAATGTTGGTGGGTGCAGGGGGCGCGGGTGGCGATAGTCCAAGTGCTCGGCCGCCAACGGCACTGGCACTGTCAGTTCTCATGGCAGATCCTAGCCTTGGCGGGTCCGGCGGTGGGTTAAGTGCACAGCGGTCCAGGTGGGACGTGCAGGAGCACAAGCAGGGGCAGCACGGACAGCAGCAGCAGCTGCAGCAGCAGGAGCAGCACGCCTGTCACCTGCCGCGCATAGGGGGCCCCGGAAGCCCCTCCGCTGCGTCGCCGCGGAGGGAGGGAAGCAGGAGTGGGTCTGTGTCCTGTCCCCTCCCGCCCGCCCTGGCAGCTGCGCGCACCTCCGCGGGCCCACCGACCTTACCACACCACTCGGAACCGGACGATGGGTCCGGGGGGCGGATCCATGGATACGCCAGCCGGAAAAAGTCACTGCTTATCAGGACGGGCAGTGGAATAGTCATGAACTAGGCGTGACCGCAGTGGTGGACGAGTTGTCTTTGGGCAGGTGCTGAAGGGCGACGTATGCGTTTTCAGGGCCAGCCAAAAAATAATGCCACGTGTCATGTGGCGGCGTGAGAAGGGACCGCCGGCTGGTCGTTACCACCGTACTTTGTTATGCCGTTATGCTTGGTAGCGTTGCTGCTGTCAGTGTCTTGGCAGCCGTACATGCAACACCAAGGCCGGCAGCGCGGATTGGTGGTTGGCCTGAGGTACGGTTGTACGTCAGGGCCTTACACCATTTGCTCGAAGTCGCGGAGTGCGTTTATTGGGTTCGTACCGTGTGCCATTGATAGGGGTAATAATACACTTATCGCATCTCATTGCTGTCCTGGGAAGAAGCAGCGAACTACTGCTGTACTCGCTCCGCGGCATGTATGCCTTGGCTTGCAGCTGTGGACCTGTGGCTGTGCTGCAGCTCTGTCGCATCGGCAAGTCCATTCATGTGTTGCTGCTGGTGCTTTATTTGCTGCTGGTATGGTGTACCGGAACCTTATAGCTCTGCATGCACGGCCCTTGCCCTTCATGACCAAAACCAGATGCATGGCGGGCTTCGTGCCGTCTTGACTTGCCCCACAAAGGTAGGGATGAGCTGTAGACCTGACTGGTTGCTAATATGGCTTGTGTGGTGCCGTTAGTTACTTCTGTCCATGATTAAAATTGTCGAGACGGTCCTTTGTTTCACTGCCCAATAACTTAGCCCCTGGGGCGGCTGGGGGACGAGCTGTACGCTGTCCAAGCGTTCATGCGACTAAAGAGGAAGGTGTCAGTGGTGCTGCTGAAATGACCAGGGCAGGTCGCAGGAATAAGTGCCGTGCGAGTGCGTTCCGCGTTCGGGTGTACTCTGATGATAACTGAGCCAGCTAGGAACTGTAGGACTTTGGAACTGCCCTGAGTGGCACTTTCGAAACTGTTTGGGTACCGTATATCGGTAGCTTGAACCTTGAAACTCACCTGAGTGGAAGGGCTGAACCGCTCATGCTGGAGGGCGGGGCATGGGGGTTCCGGAGGCAAGGCGTTTTCCTGCCTCACCTCCAACGGTACCAGCAGGTACCAGTCATAAGCCCATACGATATGCATATTGCCTTTTCTAACGGTACTCCGGGTACATGGCAGCTGCTTGCAGTACAGTGCCGGACGGGAATGCGTGCCAGTGACGGCAGTGACTGGCAGTGACTTTTGGTAGCATACTGTAGGTTGATTCACCCGTACCTTACGTCGCTGAGGGCCGTTTGTCTGGAATGGAGTTGTGCTGTTGGATAGCGGTATTGCTGCTCAGCAAGTCAGCATCTGTGTAGGTGTAAAGACGCGTGCTTGCATTTTCACACCTGCGCTTTGGCTTTACGGGTGGACGAAGTGCTCGGGCAATGGTTGGTGCCACATACAAGAGGAGTGAGGGCCATAGGCTCATAGCTGCTGGTGGACCTTCAGGCTCGCACGATGAACAGGACGACAGGCAGGGTACGAGGGCTGGCTTGGTCTCCAACGTGTTGTTGTCAGTCAGTCAGTGTTACACGGCGAGGGTTATTTACCCTCCGCAAATGCAACGACCCATGTACGAGCCGGAGGAGTGTTGTTGTGCACTGGTCTGCACTGGTGTACGTACCACCTGCTACCTGGTGCAGGATTGGTATGCAGCGGCCGGCGTCATGCCGCCATGGACGCGTGAACGGGGACTAGAACCGCCAACACCTGAAGGAACATGCAATCTCGGTGTCCTGATATGCCAGGCGCTCCCGTGTCACCATGGCGTTGTGGCAAGATCTCTGGCGCACCGAGTTTTGGCGGTTTGGCGAGGAATCATTACTAACGCAACGGGCACACTTGCAGCGCGAACGACGTCGAGCAAATACGTCATGGATAAGCATCCACATGTTGTACTCCTCGTGCATGTCAAACAACGCTTTCAGCTGACCAGCTTTACTTGCGTGGTACCCAGTAGTGCACCTCGCTCCCGGCCGACACACTCCGCCTATTGGCGTGCTTCTTTTTGCATAAAGTTAACAAACAAATTTAATTGTTACTAAGAAATCACTTGCAAACCGAACTCGAGCGTTCCGCCAACACGAGAAGCCCTAGTCCAAGTATTGTCCTAATCCGTCGGCGTCACACGCTTTCTTGCTTTCATGCGGTTGCGACACCATCAGGTACCAATGGAGAGGCTTCGGGATCTTGTCCACGCACAAGGGGCGAAAGGCCGTCGATAGGGCAGGATTTTCCCTCAGGCTCGGAGCCGGCGACAATGTCACTGCCTTATGACATGCAAACTTAACGGGATAAATGCTTGTGATGTTGGCGCGCCGTTACTTGAGGAACTGCGAGTGGTAACCGCAATCGTCGATTCGTGCACGCCGTCGTCGCCACAAGCTCAGTCCTCCAATTGCTATGTGTAAAGGTAAGGCGTGTCCATAATGCTTTGTCGAGGTGTAGATGGGTACTCGAAAGTGTCGCTCTTCCTTCACTCATCTTGCGCTGCGGCCTTTCAGGCGGGCCCAGCATAAGAGCACGAGACGCACGGCAGCACAGTTGCAGTAACCCTATCGCCCGTGTTGGCCCTTTGGCATTTAGGTGTGTCGGCGTCTGGCGCCTTTCCCTCGTGCACGTTTCAGCAGCCCTCCTCAGCAGCCAACCCACCTCGAGCACTCCACCGCCCACCCCTGCGCTTTGCCCCACGTTCTTCACAGGTCTTTCCGTCACACACCAAGCTGCCAACATGGCACCATCCATCCAGTCCCTACACCCCTGCTGGAGCGGTCTCCGGACGGACGACGCGCCCCCGAGAGTCCCAACGCCCCCCGCAGCCCCCGCACCCCTCATCCGCGCCCCCAGTCGTGCATCCGTGCCCCTCAAGCCCACTTCAGGCCCAGCCACTCTCCGCAGTACCACCATCGCCCCACCCACAACCTCCGAAACCACCACCAACGCAACCACCTGCCCGCCCGAGGAGTTCCTGTCCTCCATGTTCCTGCGGCTTCTACGTCGCGTGCCCGACCCTGACGTGCTGCAGCTGGTGCACGGCTTCTTGCTCACCGCCACAGCCAGGGAGCAGCACATGACGGCAGTGGTTAATACACAGCACAAGCAGCTGCGGGAGCTGCAGCAGCAGCTGGAGGCCGCGCAAGGCAGGGCGCAGGCGCAGGCGGAGGTGGCGGAGGCGGCGGAGAGTGATGTGCAGGAGCAACAGGAGCAGATGGCCGAGCTAGTGGTGTGGGTAGAGCAGCTGCAGGAGGAGAAGCGGGAGGAGGAGCGGAGGGCGCGGAGCGCGGAGAGGCGGGTGGACGAGAAGGAGGAGGAGGTGCAGCGGTGGGCTGGGAAGTACGAGGACCTGGTCGGCAGGGCAAAGGAGAAGCTGCGAGAGGCGAGGCGTGCGGTGCGGCGGGCGGCGGTGGAGGCACGGCACGCGGAGGCGCGGGCGGCGGCGGCGGCGGAGCGGGTGGCGAGGGCGGAGCAGGAGGGGGCGGCGGCGGTTGAGTGGGCGGAGGGGGCGGAGGAGGAGGTCCGGATGTGGAAGAAGAAGGCTGCGCGGTGTGGCTTGGGTTTGGAGGACGCGTGCCAACTGGTGCGTGGGCAGGTGCTGTGTGGGGCGCAGCGCAAGAGGCGGCAGGTGCTGGGTGGAGGCTACGCAGCCGGCGGGGACAGCGACGATGACGAGGCGGAGGGGGCCACCGGCAGCAGCAGCAGCAGCAGCAGCGCGGTGGTGCACAGGCTAGCGTCGCCTCTGGTGGCGGCCGTGGTTGGTGCCGTTGCCGGGGGCGAGAGCGCCGAGCGTGGCGTGGTACTCCTCAGCCGCAACGGCAGGGGCATCGAGGTCTGGAGCGTGCCCGACCCGCGCAGTGCGCCCTCCCCGTCCTCCTCCTCCTCCTCTTCATCCGGCACCGCTGCTCCCCCGCCTCCCAGCGCTACACCCACCTCCTCCGCACCCGCGTCCTCCTCCACCGGCCCGTCGTCCTCCTCCCCCGACCTCCTCCCCGCCGGCCCCTCGCCGCTACCCTGCCCCTCCGGCCGGCTGGTGGTCAAGGTGTGGCCTATGAACAAACCCTCCGACGGCCGTGCGGCACAGGCCGAGCTGGTGTCGACACTGGCACTGCAGGGCACGTGTGCGGGCAGGGGCGCGGCGGCGCTGGTGGACTGGGGCGTGCTGCCTGCCACGTGCCATAACCCACGCGTCCCGCACGTCATGCAGTTAGTGGCGGTTAGCGAGGAGCACGCGGGGGGCAGCCTGCTGGATGCGGGGGAGGCGGCGCTTGAGAGCTGTGAGAAAGCGTGCAGGGAAGCAAGGCGGCGGAAAAGCGCGGCGGGGGTGGAGCGGGCGCGGACGGCGGCGGCGTGCGTGGCGCGGGACTTTGGCCTGGGCGTGCTGCACGCGCTGCGGCCGCTGCATGAGGCGCGCATTGTGCACAACGACGTCAAGGGGGAGAACTTTGTGCTGCAGCACCCGGCAGCAGGGGAGGGCCCGGTCAACGTGCCGTACGGCGGCGTTGACCTGTCGCGTGCCGTACGGATCGACGCGGAGTCGTACCGGGTACTGCCGGCCGGGCACGTGACGCGGCGCAGGGCCGGCATGTGGACGCCGGGGCTGCAGGCTCCGGAGCAACAGCTTGGGTCTGGCGCTGCGTGGGTGTGTCTTAGCACCGACATGTGGGCCCTGGGCTGTGAGCTGGTGGAGATGGCGGGCAGGGCGCGGAAGCTGGTGGGGGCGCAGGGGCGAGGGCGGGAGGGGTGGATGGGGGCGGAGGGGGAGCAGGTGATGCGGCGGGTGGAGCGGTTGGCGGCGGTGTGCTGCAGTGGGGACGCGTGGGCACGGCCGGGAGTGGGTGAGGCAGTGGATATGCTGCTGGCCTGAGTGTAGCTGCGGGCGGGGGGTGCGTAGGCCTACGGCAGTACGAGGTTCGCAGCGAGCGAGTTTTGGGATTGCAGGTGGAAGGCGATTCGCGACAGCAGTGAGGACCGGGCTTGGGAGGGACGGCCGTTGAGCAGGGCCTTTCCAAAGCTGCGTGAGTGGAGTGGGGTGCAGAGGGTAGGGTAGAAAGGTTTTGCTCGTCGAGAAAAGGAGCAGTTAGTGTTGTGCGCCAACACCAATGTTAAGCGTTTGCCGAAGGGGTACGTGGCATTGGGGTGGCAGGTAAGAGCCGTGTGAGAGCAGAGCCGGCGAGGGCAGCTAAACTCCTGCAACTGACAAGCTGCCATGGTGACAGCACATGATCCGTGCGCCAGGAGACTATTGGTCCTGATCAAGCAGAGAGGATGTGAACAGTACCAGGACTATTAAGATGATTGAAAGCGGGATGTGATGATTGCGCACCTTCCGTCCAGTTGTCCATTCATGGCACTGATCTGCATTGCTAGGCTATTGATTGCCTTTTCGTGACCGTGTCCGTGTTGATGACCCGGATGCTGTTTACCTGGACCTGCTTGGAGGTCCACCAAGCATATCGGTACATGCTGTACTGCTACGCACTCTTTTTTGTCTACATGGCAGTCAGGCAACGCCTGGTGCAACGAGCGGTTGGTGCTTGCACGTGGCCTGTGCCGCAACGGTGGTTAGGTGTGTAGCTGACATGCTGGCTTGCCCCTTTTTCGGGGTTCCAATAGGGGACAAGGTACACATTTTCAGCCATGTTCCTTGATTTGGGCTGGTTGAAGTTGCGATAGGGAGTAGGGGCCCTGGTGAATGGTGACCGGTTGGGATGCGGGTATGCGGGGGCTGGGGCATTCTCAGACATGCGTAACACTGGGCCATGTTGGACCAGTGTGTTGACATTCGAGTGCTCGTGGCCATGGATCGCAGGACAAGGAACCGTGTGCTTGTGTCTGGTAGGGTCTTGTATAAAGCATGATTCCATTGAGAAGGGGAGGCGCTGCACATGTCATCTTGTGACCAGCTGCATCCCGGAGCACGCGTTAGGAAACGCAGCTTGCAGGTGGCTGGTGTACAGTTGGTCGGCCTTGCTGCACAGTGAGTGCCAACCTGCACGTCTGTAACGCAGTGTAGCACAGTTACAGGGCCCTCTTCCGACCAGGATGCCGTACCATACCCACACCGTTCCGAGACAGCCATCCATCGTTATCAGAGCAACATGAGCCGCAGGGGCCACGGCCGGGCAGCGGTTGTGAGGCTCCCCCGTCACGCCGCCAGCCCCACAACTTCCACGTGCCAAAGCAGTTCCACCCGAGTTCACACCAAATGGCCCTACGCACGTGCGTCCAACGAACAAGGCAAACGACACGGCAGCGCACCACTGTGGCAGCCGCCGAGGACGGAGCAGCTTCCATCAGAGCAGCCTTCCAGGCACAGCCCTAAGCACAATCCTCAGCACTTTGCGGGCTTCCGTGGCCCTGCATACTTGCGTAATGCTACTAGACAACTGGTCCCCGTCCTGGTTCCCTACCCTACCCTACGCTGTCGCCTCCGCCCCCCTTATCCCCCGGCCGCACCCCGCCCTGTGCCCCGCCGC
>VFQN01003346.1_pt1 | contig 23153 bp, 21 predicted proteins | sample 3512371 | NCBI WGS metagenome assembly VFQN01 (sample SAMN10412370, study PRJNA504923) | tailings metagenome | isolation source: Replicate 2 from Balatoc abandoned mine | place: Philippines: Itogon, Benguet | collected 2017-08-28
CGGTGAGAAGCTCGCGGGCTCGGGCCGTGGCGGTCGAACGGTAGCGGCCATGATGCCAGCGGCGAACGATTCCGGCGGCGGCCGAGGGATCCCGGAACCCGAGCGATCTCAAGGTCTCCAAGGTGCCTGGATCGTCGTCGGTGCCGGTGAAGACCAGGTTGCCGCCGGGTCCGGCCAGACTCGGCGCCTCCTCGAAGAGGTGGGCATAGTGGCTCTCGACCAGGCGCAAGGTCTCCAGCAAGGCGGCCTGGAAAGCCTCCGCCGTGTCATAGCCGAGAAAGGTCGCGACGGCGGCAACGCCGGCCTCGTCACCGGGGATCGAATGGGTCTGCCGGTCGTCGATCATCTGCAGGCGATGCTCGACGCGGCGCAGGAAGCCGTAGGCCTGGATCAATTCCTCCGCCGCCTTGGTCGTGATGTGACCGGCACCCGCGAGCGCGCGCAGCGTGGGGCAGGTGGCGCGCAGCCTCAGTGAAGGGTTGCGGCCGCCGAAGATGAGCTGCTGGGTCTGTGCGAAGAACTCGATCTCGCGGATGCCGCCGCGGCCGAGCTTCACGTTGTGGCCGAACACTTTGACCGTCCCGCCGCCGCGATGGGCGTCGATCTGCCGCTTGATCGAATGGATGTCGTGGATCGCCGCGAAATCGAGATGCTTTCGCCAGATGTAGGGCGTCATGTCGGCGAGGAAGGCGGTCCCCACGGCTTCATTGCCGGCAACGGGATGCGCCTTGATCATGGCGGCGCGTTCCCAGTTCTGTCCGACGCTCTCGTAGTAGAGTTCGGCCGCCTGGACCGACATGGCGAGCGGGGTGGAGCCGGGATCCGGGCGCAGGCGCAGGTCTGTGCGGAAGATATAGCCTTCGGCCGATGTCTCCGACATGAGCTGGACGAGCAAGCGTGCCGCACGCACGAAGTGGCGCGACAACTGCTCATTTCCGGCGAGCGCTGGGGCATCGCGGTCGTAGAACAGGATCAAGTCGATGTCGCTCGAGTAGTTGAGCTCGCCTGCCCCCAACTTCCCCATGCCCAGAACCGTGAAGGCCGCCGCGTCGGGCTTTCCGTCGAGTGCGAGCTGCCCGTCGCGTTCGAGCTGGAGGAGGATCGAATCGGTGAGCGCGCGGAGACAGCCCGAGGCGAAGTCGCTGAGCTGCCCGGTGACGCGCTCGAGCGGCCAGGCGCCCGCGATGTCGGCAACGGCGACGGCGAGCGCCACGCGGCGCTTGAGGCGGCGGAGCCGGGAGGCGATCTCGGCCGGCGTGGCCCCCGTGGAGGCTTTCTGTCGCACGGCGGCCAACTCGGCCAGCAGGCCGGCAGCTACGGCGTCGGGACCATGACGCCATAGATCGGTCATAAAACCCGGGCTCTGTAGCGCCGTTTCCGTCAGGTAGGGACTGTTGCCGAACAGCGCGTCGAGCAACGCGATGGCCGCGGGATCGACAGGCCGCGGGGCGCGCTCATCCCAGCGTGCCCACGCCACGGCCTGTCGCTCCGGATCGTGCGGACGTGGCAGGCGAGCGGTCGAAAGCCAAGACATTCAATGTGTCGACGGGTAAATTCTCATGTGCAGCGGAACGCTTGCCCAAGCGTGCCGCGATCGTCAAGGAACGGAAGAGTCGAGTTTGGTCAAGCGGACCTGCCGGGTAGTTCTTCGCATTGCGGTCGGTCTGGTGCTTGCCACGACCGCGCTGGTGGTCGTCGCGGCGCTGCGGCTCATGGCCGGTCCCGTCGACCTCGATTTCATGAAGCCACGCATCGCCCGGCTGATCGACGCACCGGGCAACGACGTCCATCCGGACTTCGACAGGATTTTCTTCGAGTGGAGCGGGATCAGCCGGCCGATCAGGCTTGCATTCACGGGACTTCGGTTCACAAACGGGAAGAATGAGGTCATCGCGACCGCGCCGGAAGCAGCGCTTACCTTTGAGCCGAGGTCAGTTGTGCAGGGCATGCTCCTGCCGACGTCGATCGCCATCATCCGGCCCGTCATCGAGGCCGACGTCGCCCGAGAAGGCGGGGCCTTCCAGCGGATTTTCACGTCGCCCGAGGGTGGCGCGCAGGGAGAGGCGATCTCGATCCTGGTCGACCAGTTGCTGGCGGAGCCGAACTACAAATCGCTGATCGGTCAGCTCGATTCCGTCGTGATCGAGCGCGCCGACGTCACCATCCGGGATCTGAAGACCGGCCTCAGTTGGAATGCGCCGGAGGCCAGTGCGGAGCTGCGGCGCGACGCCGCCGGCGTCTCCATCTCGGCCAATGCCCGGTTCGCCGGTCACGGTGACCCGGTCGACCTCTCGCTGTCCGGTGTCTACACCCGAGATCGCAGCCGGATCTCGCTGGTTGCCAAGGTCTCGGGCTTCAAGCCGTGGATATTTGCCGACCTTTCCTCCGACCTTGCCATTCTGCGTGGCCTCGACCTAGCCTTGTCGGGACGCTTGCAGATCGAGGGGACGGGTGCAGGCGAGGTCAAGACGGTGTCCGTCGACATCAACGGCGCCAATGGCAGTGTGACGCTGCCGGGCATCCTGCCGGTGGCGCATCAGGTGCGCTCGATGGACGCTCGTTTCAGCATCGACAATGTGGCGCACACCTCGAAGATCGAGCACGTCGACTTCGATTTCGGTGCGGCGAGAGTGGTGGTTACCGGTGCCGGCCACCGCATTGCCGGAACGCGTCACTTCGCCGGTCGTGCCGAGATCCGCCAAATCCCGGTCGACAAGCTGGCGGACTACTGGCCGTTGGAGTTCGCCGAGGGTGGCCGACGGTGGGCGATCGCCAACATCACAGCCGGGACCATCGATGTCGCTGCCGAGTTTGCGGCGAGCGCGCCCGCGGACCATATCGCCGACATCAAGATGGATCGCATGGCGGCCTATCTCGACTATGGCGGCCTTACCGTGCGCTACATGTCCCATATGCCGGAGATGCAGGATGTCTCCGGGAAGGCCCGCTACGAGAATGGAAATCTGCATTTCGACATTGCGCGCGGCGGTGCGGTCAATCTGAAGGTGACCGACGGCACGATCGACCTTACCGGACTCGACCAGCCGGCGCCGCAGATGGCGGCGATCCGCCTTCCGATCACCGGCTCCGCGCAGGACGTCATGCGGTTCCTGGCGCGGCCGCGGCTCGGCCTGCCCAAGGAGACGCTCTACGACCATCGCCGGCTGGGTGGTCAGGTCGCGGTCGACGTGTCGCTGAGTTTCCCGCTGGTCGATGCGCTCAGCGTGGCCGAGATCGACGTTGCGGCCGACGCCCAGCTCACCGGCTTCTCGTTGCAGGACGTGCTGGGCAACGTCGATCTCACCGATGCGACGGCACGCCTGAAGTACGGCAACTCCGAGCTTAATGTCACGGGCCAAGGCAAGCTCGACGGCAGTAGCGTCGACGTCACCTGGCGCGAAATGTTCGCGGCGAAGGCGCCGTTCCGCCGACGGTACGAGGTGAAAGGGACGATTCCTGCGGGCCTCGTCGAGAAGGCCGGATTCCCTTCCATCGAACCCTATGTCGTCGGCCCCATCGGCACGACCCTGCACTACCAGGTCGCGACCAACGGGACCGGCGAGGTGAGCGGCCGTTTCGACATGAGGGCTGCGAAGCTCTCGGTGGTGCCTCTGGCATGGAGCAAGGAGGCGGGGACGGAGGCGCTCGCGACCGTAACGCTGAAACTCGCGGCCGGCGGCAGGATCACGACGGCCGACTTCGATGGCCGTGGCGGCGGACTTCAGGTGAAGGGGCAGGTTGGCTTCGGCGCCGACAGCAGCGTACGGCAGATCAGCCTCCAGCAGGTCAGGCTCGGCCAGACCGACATTGCCATCGATTGGCGGCGGCATCCGGGCGGTGTCGACATTGCGATCAAGGGGCAGGCGCTGGAACTGCAGCGTGTGCGCGACGCGCTGCATAGCCGCAACCAGGTCGCGGCCCGTGAGCCGAAGGGCGCGGCTTCGGTCTCGCGGACCAGCACCAAGGCTCAAGTCCAGCTGCAGAACGTCATCGTCAAGCGAGGATCCCTGGGCTATCTCAACGGTCGCCTTGAACTCGTTGGCGACAGGGTTGCCTCAGCCGACCTCACGATGGGCGGTGGCAAGGGGACAACCCTTCGGATAACGCCGGTCGCCCAGGGCCGCTCGCTGTTCTTCTACGTCGCCGACTTCGGCCAGCTTCTCACCGAAGCCGGCTGGATCGATGGGTTGGTCGGTGGCTATCTGCACATCGAAGGGAGGTTCAACGACACCTGGGCGGATCCGCCGCTCGAGGGCACCCTCAAGATGGGACCCTTTCGACTCCAGAGGATGACGCCGCGCCGGGACATCGGCACGCTCAATTCGGCGATCGACGGACTGAACAGTGCGGGCAATGCGTTGCAGCAGTTCGATAGCCTGAGCGCCAACCTGACCAAGGCGGGGGATCGAATCCAGATCCGAAATGGCCGCACGAGCGGCCAGTCGATCGGCCTGACGACGCAGGGTGTCATTGACCTTGGCAACGACACGGCGCGGCTGAACGGCATCGTCGTGCCGGCCTTCGCCCTGAACAATCTCCTGTCGAACGTGCCGCTGCTCGGGCCGCTGCTGACCGGCGGCAAGGATGGCGGCATGTTCGCCGTCTCCTACCAGCTCCACGGTCCGTTCGACGACCTCAAGACTAACGTGAACATGATGTCGGCGATGGCTCCGGGCGCCCTTCGCGATCTGTTCAACGCGCCGGCCAACGCCGGCGGCGGGGAGCCGACAACCCCGCCTACCGGATCACTGGACGGGCAGCGCGCGCCCTGACAGGGCTAGATCGCGCGCACCAGGACGTGGCGCTTGCGGCCGGCCGACAGCTTCAGAGTTCCGTCGGATCCCAGATCGGCTTCGGTAACCATCACCGCGTCGTTGGCGATCGGCCTGTCGTTCAGCCGGCCGCCACCGCCCTTGATCAGCTTCCGGGCCTCGTTCCTGCTCTCGGCAAGGCCTGCCTCGTGCATCAGCTCGAACGCGGCAATGCCGGCCGTCAGTCTGGCGCGCGGCGTATCGACGGTCGGCAGCGTATCGGCCTTGGCGCCTTCCTCGAAGGTACGGCGTGCCGTTTCGGCCGCGCCCTCGGCGGCCTGCCGGCCGTGGGCGAGCGTCGTGACCTCGGTGGCGAGGATCTTCTTGGCCTCGTTGATCTCCTGGCCCCGCAGCGCTTCGAGGCGGGCGACTTCCGGGAGAGGCAGGTCGGTGAAGAGCTTGAGGAAACGGCCGACATCGGCGTCCTCGGTGTTGCGCCAGTACTGCCAGAAGTCATACGGTGACAGGCGCTCCGGATTGAGCCACACCGCGCCGGCGGCTGTCTTGCCCATCTTGGCGCCCGAAGCTGTGGCGAGCAGGGGCGAGGTCAACGCGAAGAGTTCGGCGCCCTGCATGCGGCGGCCCAGGTCGGCGCCCATGACGATATTGCCCCACTGGTCCGAGCCGCCCATCTGCACGATGCAGTTGTGGCGCTTGTTCAGTTCCACGAAATCGTAGGACTGCAGGATCATGTAGTTGAACTCGAGGAACGAGAGCGGCTGGTCGCGTTCGAGCCGCAGCCTCACCGAGTCCATGGTGAGCATGCGGTTGACCGAGAAATGCCGGCCGACATCGCGCAGCAACGGGATATAGAGGAGGCCATCGAGCCAGTCGGCGTTGTTGGCCATGACGGCGTCCGTCGGTCCCTCGCCGAAGCTGAGGTAGTTCGCGAAGCTCCTCTTGATGCTCGCCATGTTGGCGTCGATCTGGGCAGTGGTGAGAAGCTGTCTCGTTTCGTCGCGACCCGACGGGTCGCCGACTTTCGTCGTGCCGCCGCCCATCAAGGCGATCGGCTTGTGGCCGCACTTCTGCCACCAGCGCAGCAGCATGATCTGCAACAGGTGGCCAACATGCAGCGAGTCGGCGGTGCAATCGAAGCCGATATAGGCCGTGCGGACGCCGCTCGACAGCAGCTCGTCGAGGCGTGCGGTGTCGCTGCACTGATGCACCATGCCGCGCTCGTGCACGATGCGCATGAAATCTGACTTGAAACCCGACATCTTCCGCTCGGTCCGTTGCTTTGGCAGATTGTCCCTGAAGGCGCCGGGGGTGTAACACATTCCCCCAATGGCTTCATCTTTCCTGCGGGCCCTCGGGCTGATGAGCGGCACCTCGGTCGACGGTGTCGACGTGGCGTTGATCGAGACGGACGGCGAACGCGTGGCCGCGTTCGGGCCGTCTTTCACAATGCCCTATCCCGACGGCGCGCGTCGCGTCATCCGTGCGGCATTTGGCGCCACCGAGGAGACCGAGGCGACGCGGGTGGCCGGGCAGGTCGTCACCGAAATGCACGTTGCAGCCGTTCGTGCCTGGGCGGCGAAGGCCGGTATCGAGCCCGACACGCTCGACGTCATAGGTTTCCATGGCCAGACCATTACGCATCAGCCCGGGCGGCGCTTCACCTGGCAGATCGGCGACGGCGCCGCGCTCGCGCAGGCACTGGGCGTGCGCGTCGTCAGCGACCTGCGCAACGCCGACGTGGCGGCGGGCGGACAGGGGGCGCCCCTGGTCCCTGTCTATCATGCCGCTCTCGCGGCCGACCTCTCGCGACCGCTTGCCGTCGTGAACGTCGGTGGTGTGGGAAACGTGACCTGGATCGGCACGGACGGGACGCTGCTGGCGTTCGACACGGGTCCGGGCAACGGGCCGATCGACGACTGGTGCGCGCGTCGCGCCGGACAGCGCTACGACAGGGATGGCGTCCTGGCGGCGGCCGGTACGATCGATCGCGCAAGAGTCGAGCGATTCGCCGAGCATCGGTTCTTCGCGAAGGCGCCGCCCAAGTCTCTGGATCGGGGCGACTTCAACGACGTCTGGGCCGAAGGTCTCAGCGTCGCCGACGGCGCGGCCACGCTGACGCGCGGCACGGCCCGCGCCATCGCGCTGGCAGCCAGGCATTTTCCGGCGCGCGTCTCGCAATGGGTGATCTGCGGTGGCGGTGCGCGCAACCCGACATTGCTGCGCGACATTGCCGAAGAGACGCAGGCCAGGGTGGTGACGGCGGCGGATCTCGGTTGGGACGGCGATGCGCTGGAAGCGCAGGCCTTCGCATTCCTTGCTGTGCGTTCCCTGCGCGGTCTGCCGCTGACTTTTCCCGGAACCACCGGCACCCCGCGCCAGATGACAGGCGGCCGGCTCAACGAACCCTAGATCAGGGCTCCTTGTTGCTCGTCGCGCGACCCGGCGGATTGAGCAGGCTCTTGGCGACGTACTTGTCGACATCGACCGCGAGCTTGTCGAGCGAGTCGTGGAAGAAATGGTTAGCGCCTTTGATCGTGCGGGATTCGACCGTGATGCCCTTCTGAAGCGAGAGGCGCGCCACCAGCTTCTGGATGTCGGCCTGCGGCACGACCTCGTCCTTCTCTGCGCCGACGATCAGGCCGGAGGAAGGGCAGGGGGCGAGAAAGGCGAAGTCGTAGGAATTGGCCGGCGGCGCCACCGAGACGAAGCAGTCGATCTCCGGTCGGCGCATCAGCAACTGCATGCCGATCCACGCGCCGAACGAGTAGCCGGCGATCCAGCACGACTTGGCGTCGGCGTTCATGCCCTGCAGCCAGTCGAGTGCCGCGGCCGCATCGGAGAGTTCGCCCATGCCGTTGTCGAAGCGGCCCTGGCTGCGACCGACGCCACGCGTGTTGAAGCGCAACACCGAGAAGCCGCGATTCACGAAGACATGGAACAGCGAGAAGACGACCTTGTGGTTCATCGTCCCGCCATACTGCGGGTGCGGATGAAGGATCAGCGCAATCGGCGCGCGTTCTTCCTTGCTCTGGTGATAGCGACCCTCGAGGCGACCTTCGGGGCCGGTGAACATCACGTCAGGCATCGAGACTCCGGTTCTTCACCCTGGTCGACCCCCCGGTCGTAACCGATCTGGCGGTTGATTTGCGGGGATTCTCGATACTTGACCAACAAGCTGGGATTAATTAAATCCGAGCGACGCAGTTGGTTTTTGCCGGGAACCCCTGTCTGGGGCGCTGGCATATCGTAGTAACGCCTTGGTTTTCAAGAACTTTAGGCGTTTCCATGGCGAGGGCCGGCGATTCCGGTCGTGAGGAGGATGCTGTGAAGCTCAGCACCAAGGGACGTTATGCTGTCATGGCGATGGTCGATCTGGCACGGCACGCCCAGGCGAAGCCGGTCAGCCTGTCCGATATTGCCACCCGCCAGGAAATCTCCCTGTCATATCTGGAGCAGCTTTTTGCCCGTCTGCGGCGTGCTGGTCTCGTGAAGAGCGTGCGCGGTCCCGGCGGCGGCTATCGGCTGGCCCGGAGCTCGGCTGAGACCAGGGTGTCGGAAATCATCCTGGCGGTCGACGAACCGATCAGCGCCACGCGCTGCACCGAGATGGGCGCGACCGGCTGCCGGGCCGACCGCAGCAAGTGCCTGACGCACGATTTGTGGGAGGAACTCGGCAACCAGATCCATGTGTTCCTGAGTTCGGTAACCCTCCTCGACGTGCTGGAACGCAAACTCGCGCCCCGTTTCCTCGAAGCGCCACCCGCGGCGAACACCGAATCCTCGATGGCCGCAGCCAGCTAGTCCGAGCCGTCCGATGCCGGCCCCCGCCTACCTGGATCACAACGCCACCAGCCCGCTGAGGCCGGCGGCGTTCGATGCTGTGGTCGAGGCACTGCGGGTGGACGGCAATCCGTCGTCGGTCCATGGTCCGGGGCGCAAGGCACGGGCCATTGTCGACAAGGCTCGCCGCGAAGTCGCTGCCCTGGTGGGCGCGCAGCCGGCCGAGATGATCTTCACGTCGGGTGGCACGGAGGCCAACAACCTGGCGCTCTCCGGGGCTGGGCGTCCGCGGGTGCTGGTGTCGGCCATCGAGCATGACAGTGTGCGTCGGGCGGTGCCAGAGGCGGAGATCCTTCCGGTCGACCATGACGGTGTTGTGGATCTCGCAGCTCTCGAACGTGCGCTTGCCGCGTCGGTCGAGCCGGCGCTGGTGTCGGTGATGCTGGCCAACAACGAGACAGGCGTGCTGCAGCCCATCGCCGACGTCGTGCGCCTGGCACGGGCGGCCGGCGCGCTGGTCCATTGCGATGCCGTCCAGGGGCCGGGCAAGGTGCCGGTCGATTTCCACGGACTAGGCGTCGACTATCTGAGCTTTTCCGCCCACAAGCTCGGTGGTCCGATGGGCGTGGGGGCGCTGGTGATCCGCGGCAGTGCACCGCTGCGGCCCGACCGTCGCGGGGGAGGTCAGGAATCCAATCGCCGTGCGGGCACAGAGAACGTCCCTGGCATTGCCGGCTTCGGCGCCGCAGCGTTTCACGCCGCTCGCGGTCTTGACGTGACAGAGCTCCGGGATCGCCTCGAAATTTCCCTTGTCCAGATTGCGGCGGGGGCCAAAGTCTTCGGCGCAAAGGCCCCCAGGATCGGCAACACGACGTGCATTTCGATGCCGGGCGTACCGGCCGAGACGCAGGTCATGGCTTTCGATCTTGCCGGTGTCTGCATCAGTGCCGGGGCGGCCTGTTCGTCCGGCAAGGTGCAGCGGTCACCGGTCCTGGAGGCGATGGGCGTACCGGCCGCAGAGGCCGTTTGCGCCATCCGGATCAGCTTGGGCTGGAACACCGAGGCCACCGACATCGAGCGCTTGATCAACGCATGGCAGAGCCTATATATCCGACTGAGCCAGTCGGATATTTCCCACACCGACTCTAAGGCCAGGGCAGCGTAGGAGTATCAAGGGGTTAGCATGACAGCCATTACCCAAATCCGGCGCAACGACCAGCCGATCTATCTGGACTATCAGGCCACGACGCCGATGGACCCGCGGGTTCTCGAAGCGATGATGCCCTACTTTACCCACAAGTTCGGCAATTCGGGCTCGCGCAGCCACGCCTATGGCTGGGAAGCCGAGGAGGGCACGGAGAAGGCGCGGGCGCAGGTCGCGAGGCTGATCGGTGCCGACGAGAAGGAAGTGATCTTCACCTCCGGCGCCACCGAGTCCAACAATCTCGCGATCCGCGGCGTGGCCGAGTTCTACAAGGACCGGAAGAACCACATCATCACGACGGTCACCGAGCACAAGTGCGTGCTGGATACCTGCCGCCATCTGGAACAGCAGGGTTTCGAGGTCACCTATCTCCCTGTCCGCAAGGACGGGCTGCTCGATCTCGACGTGCTGCGGGCGGCGATCACCGAGAAGACGGTACTTGTCTCGGTCATGGCCGTGAACAACGAAATCGGCGTCATTCAGCCGCTGGCCGCGATCGGCGCAATCTGCCGCGAGAAGAAGGTTTTCTTCCATACCGACGCGGCCCAGGCCGCCGGCAAGATTCCGTTGGATGTCGATGCGCTGAACATCGACCTGATGAGCATCTCGGGCCACAAGATCTATGGGCCGAAGGGCATCGGCGCGCTCTACGTCCGGCGCAAGCCGAGGGTGCGTCTGGTTCCGATGATCGTTGGCGGTGGGCAGGAGCGCGGCTTCCGGTCCGGCACGCTGCCGACGCCGCTGTGCGTCGGCCTGGGCGAGGCGGCCGAAATCTGCATGAAGGAAATGGACGCCGAGGCGAAGCGGCTGAAGAAGCTGCAGGAGCGCATGCTCAACGGGCTGCGCGCGAAGCTCACGGATATCGTCGTCAACGGCGACCTGGAACAGCGCATCCCGGGCAACCTCAACATCAGTTTCGCGTATGTCGAAGGTGAATCGCTGATGATGGGCATCAAGAACCTGGCGGTCTCGTCCGGTTCCGCCTGCACCTCTGCCTCTCTGGAGCCCAGCTATGTGCTGCGCGCGCTCGGCGTGGAGGAGGAAATGGCCCACACCTCCCTGCGCATCGGCCTTGGTCGTTTCACGACGGAGCATGAGGTCGACACGGCGGTCGACGAGCTTGTGCGCCACGTCAACAAGCTGCGCGAAATGAGCCCGCTCTGGGAGATGGCCCAGGAAGGCATCGACCTCAAGTCGATCGAATGGGCTGCCCATTGAGGATTGGTTTCCCAGGCCGGACCTGGGATGGAATTTGAGGAGAACGACATGGCTTACAGTGAAAAGCTGATCGATCACTACGAGAACCCGCGCAACATCGGCTCGTTCGACAAGACGGCGGAGGATGTCGGGACCGGCTTGGTCGGGGCGCCGGCCTGCGGCGACGTAATGAAGCTGCAGATCAAGGTCGGTCCGGACGGGCTGATCGAGGATGCGAAGTTCAAGACCTTCGGCTGCGGCTCGGCAATTGCCTCCAGCTCGCTCGTCACGGAGTGGGTGAAAGGCAAGACGATCGACGAGGCCGAGGCGATCAAGAACACCGACATCGCGCGTCACCTGGCGCTGCCGCCGGTGAAGATTCACTGCTCGGTCCTGGCCGAGGACGCGATCAAGGCGGCAATCGCCGACTATCGCGCCAAGGCCCAGAAGGAAGAGCCGAAAGAAGCGGCCGAGTAGCAGCAGTCGGAGCAAGGTAGCCATGAGCACGACCACGGATACGGCGAAGCCCGCCGCTCCCGCCGCCGCCCCGAGGCCGCGCCGTCCGCGCCCGCAGGTGATGACGGTGACGCCGCTCGCCGCCGAGCGCGTCAAGGCGCTGATCGAGGGCCGCGGCAAGCCGACGGCCGGAATCCGCATCGGCGTGCGCAGCAAGGGCTGCTCGGGCATGAGCTACACGCTCGAATTCGCCGACAAGCAGGAGCCGATGGACGAGGTGGTCGAGGCCGGCGGCATCAGGCTGCTGATCGACCCCAAGGCCTCGCTGTTCCTGATCGGCACCGAGATGGACTACGAGGAAGAGAAGCTGAAGTCGGGCTTCGTGTTCAAGAACCCGAACGAGAAGGGACGCTGCGGCTGTGGCGAGTCCTTCCACGTCTGAAGTCGGATCATGGATCATTTCGCGCGGCTGGGATTGCCGGCGGCGCTGGACATCGAGACGGCCGCACTGGATCGGGCCTATTTCGCCCTCCAGCGGCAGTGGCACCCGGACCGCTTCGTAGGCAAGCACCCCGAGGAGCGCGCCCGCGCCTCGGTCGAGGCTGCGGCCCTCAACGACGCCTATCGCACGTTGAAGGATCCGCTGAGCCGGGCCGTCTATCTCGCCGGGCTCAAGGGCGTGGAACTGCCGGGGGACGGCAAGACCATCGACGATCCCGATCTCCTGATGGAGGCGATGGAGGCACGCGAGGAACTGCATGAGGCGTCGAGCGGCGAGGCGGTCGAAGCACTGGCGGCCAAGGCGCGCGACGAGGTGAACAAGGCGATGGCGGCGCTGGGCAGTTTGTTCTTGGCAAACGACCGGCCGGCCATCAGAAAAACGCTCCTTCGTCTGCGCTACCTCGACAAGTTCGCCGAGGAGGCGCGCGCGCGACGCATGAATATTGAACGGTCCAGGGCATGACTTTGCTGGAGATCCACGAGCCGGGTGAAACGCCTCTGCCGCATGCCGGCGAGGGGGCGCTGGCGGTCGGCATCGATCTCGGCACGACCAACTCCGTCGTTGCCATTGCGCGTGAGAGCGTGCCTGCGGCCCTGCATGACGAAACGGGTAGGGCACTGGTGCCGTCGGTCGTGGCCTATCCGGCGGCGGGCGGCATTCTGGTGGGTGACGAAGCGCGTCAGATCGCGGCGGCCGAGCCGAAGAATGTCGTCTCCTCGATCAAGCGGCTGATGGGCCGAGGTGCGGCCGACGTCCATGCGGTGGCGGGCGTGCTGCCCTACGAGATCGAGCCGGGCACCGGCCAGACCGACATGGTGAAATTGCGCATCGGCGGCAAGGCGCGCTCGCCGGTCGAGATTTCCGCCGAAATCCTGAAGGCGCTGCGGCAGCGCGCCGAGGATGCGTTGGAGAAGCCGGTCGAGCGGGCCGTCATCACCGTGCCGGCCTATTTCGACGATGCCGCCCGCACCGCGACCCGCGATGCCGCGCGCGTGGCCGGTCTCGAAGTGCTGCGGCTGGTCAACGAGCCGACGGCGGCTGCGCTGGCCTATGGTCTCGACAAGGGTTCCGAGGGCCTCTACGCGGTCTACGATCTGGGGGGCGGCACCTTCGACTTCTCGCTGCTGCGGCTCGAAAAGGGCGTATTCCAGGTGTTGGCGACCGGCGGCGATACGGCGTTGGGCGGCGACGATTTCGACCGTGCCATCGCCGAACGCATGCTGGACGAACGCAAGCGCGATGGACTTGCCGACGAGATCGACGAGACAGCGGTCAAGGCGGCTCTTGCTCTGGGGCGGCACATGAAGGAGCAGCTTTCCGATCGCGACCACACTTCGGGCCGCCTCGAGATCGCCGGCGTACCGTCCTTCCATGCGCTGGCGCGTGAAGAATTCGACGCCATGGTCGAACCATACGTGGCGCGCACGCTCGAGATTTCCCGGAGCGTGCTGGCCGATGCAGGTATGGTCGCCACCGATATCGAGGGCGTGGTGCTGGTGGGGGGCTCGACGCGCGTGCCGCTGGTTCGCATGAAGGTCGCTGGGATGATCGGCAAGCCGCCGCTCACCGACATCGATCCAGACGAGGTCGTGGCGCTGGGCGCCGCTTTGCAGGCGGAGGCATTGACTGGCGGGGGCGACACGCTGCTGCTCGACGTGACGCCGCTGTCCCTGGGGATCGAAACGATGGGCGGCATCGTCGAGAAGATCGTGCCGCGCAACACGCCGATCCCCGCCCAACTCGCGCAGGACTTCACGACCTACCAGGACGGCCAGGGTGCCATGGCGATCCACGTCCTGCAGGGGGAACGCGAGATGGTCGCTGACTGCCGCAGCCTCGCGCGGTTCGAACTCTCGGGCATTCCGCCGATGACCGCCGGCGCGGCCCGGATCCGCGTCAGCTTCGCCGTCGACGCGGACGGGCTGCTGACGGTTTCTGCCGAGGAGCGGACAACCGGCGTGACGCAGCGGGTCGAAGTGAAACCGTCCTATGGCCTCAGCCACGAAGACATGGCCGACATGCTCTACGACGGCATGGACAATGCCGAGGCAGACATGAACCTGCGCCTCCTGACCGAGGCGAGAGTCGAAGCGAGGCGTGGCATTCTGGCGCTGGAGGCAGCCCTCGCGAAGGATGGCAAACTGCTGTCGGGCGACGAGCGCGCGGCTATCGATGCGGCGCTTGCGCGACTGGAAATGGCGATGCAGGGCGAGATCCGGGACGAGATCAATGCCGCAGCCGAGGCACTCGAGGCGCTGTCCAAGCCCTTTGCGGAGCGGCGCATGGACCGCGGAATCCGCGATGCGCTGTCGGGCATGTCGATGGGCGACCTGGAAAGCCGGGTCGGCGAGTAGCGGAGCAAGAGAGCGAGAGATGCCAAAGATGACGTTCGTCCTGCGGGACGGCACACGGAAGGAAGTAGATGCGCCCCTGGGACTTTCCGTCCTGGAGATCGCGCACCGCAACCATGTCGACATCGAGGGCGCTTGCGAGGGCTCGCTCGCCTGTTCGACCTGCCACGTCGTGGTCGAGAACGTCTGGTTCGAGAAGCTCGCACCTGCCAGCGACGACGAGGAAGACATGCTCGATCTTGCGTTCGGTCTGACGCACACGTCACGGCTGGGCTGCCAGATCCGCATGACCGAGGCGCTGGACGGGCTGGTCGTCAAACTGCCGGCCGCGACGCGCAACATGATGGTCGACAAATAGGAGAGGCCGATGGGCCGGAAGTTGCGCTGGACCGATGTGCAGGACATCGCGATCGAGCTGGAGGAGCGCCATCCCGACGTCGACAACGTCAACTTGCGCTTCACCGATCTGCATCGTTGGGTAATGGAGCTTCCCGATTTCGAGGACGATGCAGGACGCTCGAACGAGAAGATCCTTGAGGCGATCCAGGCCGCCTGGATCGACGAACGCGACTAGCTCGGCGCTTGCCAGACGCCGCAATTTGGCCGGAAATATGGGCGACACGTGATGATCCGGGAGGGGTCCCCATGATCGCGACGAGAATGCGTCCTTTGCTGCTGCCGCTGGTGTTGGCAGCGGGACTGGGTGCTTGTGCGTCCAACGCCGTTCAGCCCGGCATCGTGAGTTCCACGGCGCCGGCCTATGGCGGACCGGCGAGCGCAGCTCCGCCGCCGGGTGGGCCGACGCAGGTCGCCTACGCCACGCCGGTCGGCGGGCCCGGTCGCGTCGTTTCCATCCGCGAGGTTGGTCTCGCGGGCAGCGGGGGCTCCGCTAGCGGCAACGGGGCGCTGATGGGAGGCATCATCGGCGGCGGTGTGGGCGCCACGATCGGTGCGATCACCAGCCAGACGGTAGGCGGCGGTCTCGTTGGTCTTCTGCTCGGCACGGTGGGGGGCGCGATCGCCGGCACCATCGCCGACGGACAACGCGGTGGCGGCCGTGGCATCGAGGTCACGGTGCAGCGAGACGATGGGCAGAACATCACTGTTGCGCAGCGCGACGACGGGGACGTCCAGTTGGGTGACCGCGTACAGATCGTGCAGGATGGTCGCGGCGTCGCCCGGGTGGTCCGGGACACGTCGCGCAACCAGGATTGAGCCCCTTACGTTCGTTTTGTTCGAAGAGTGCGAAAGGTGACCCTTCAGATGTTCGGCAAATGGCGCGTCGGTCTCCTCGTCCCAGCCGTCCTCGCATTGGGACTGAGCGCCTGTAACGGCAGCAGCGGCGCCGTTCAGCCCGGCGTGGTCAACACCTCCGCGCAGGGCGCGACTTATCGCGGCGAGCAGGGGCGGGTGGTTTCCATTCGCGAAGTGCAGGTTCGCGGCAGTCGTGGTTCGGGCGTGAGCGACGGCACGCTGATCGGTGGTGGCCTGGGCGCCGTCGGTGGCGCCGTGGCCGGTGGCGCGATCACGAATTCGGCCGGTGGCGCCGTCGTCGGTGGGCTGCTCGGCGCCGTGGCGGGCGGCATCGCAGGCACCGCGATCGACCAGAATGCGCCGCGGCGCGGCATTGAGGTGACGGTCCAGCGCGACGACGGGCAGCGCGTCACCGTCGCCCAGCCTGACGACGGCGATATTCAGATGGGCGACCGCGTCGCCATCGTCTACGACCGCAACGGGGTCGCCAAGGTCGTGCGCGACGGCGGCTACCGCCGCGACTAGCCCCGGCTGGCGGGCGCTCGGATCGAGGCTTATATAGCCCCGCCATGTCCAGCGCGACCTCCCTGAATTCCCTCGGCATCGACAAGGCGCCCGCGCAGACCCGCGTGGTCGTCGCCATGTCGGGCGGCGTCGATTCGTCGGTGACGGCGGCGCTCCTGAAGGAGCAGGGCTATGACGTGGTGGGCGTCACCCTGCAGCTCTACGACCACGGCGTCGCGGTGGGTAAGTCGGGGGCCTGCTGCGCCGGTCAGGACATCCAGGATGCCCGCCAGGTCGCCGAGCGCCTGTCGATTCCGCACTACGTGCTCGACTATGAGAGCCGCTTCCGGCTCGAGGTGATGGAGTCCTTCGCCGACGCCTATGCGCGCGGCGAGACCCCTGTGCCGTGCATCGCCTGCAATCGTACGGTGAAGTTTCGCGATCTGCTGCGAACCGCCCGCGAACTCGGGGCCGAGGCGCTGGCCACCGGCCACTATGTCCGCCGCGTCATGGGCGAGGGCGGACCGGAGCTCCATCGCGGCACCGATCCGGCGCGCGACCAGAGCTATTTCCTGTTCGGCACGACTCGCGAGCAGCTCGAGTTCCTGCGCTTCCCGCTGGGCGATCTGCCGAAGACCGAGACGCGTGCGCTGGCCGGGCGGTTCGATCTCGCGGTTGCGGACAAGCCCGACAGCCAGGACATCTGCTTCGTGCCTCAGGGCAACTATGCGTCGGTGGTCCAGAAGCTGCGACCAGAGGCCGTCGAACCGGGCGACATCGTCGACATGGCAGGCAACCTGGTGGGCCGCCACGAGGGGATCGTGCGCTACACGGTCGGCCAGCGTCGCGGCCTGGCGCTGGGCGGACGCGACGGCACCGACAATGAGCCACTTTACGTCGTGCGCCTTGAGCCGCGTTCCCGGCGCGTCGTCGTGGGCCCGCGCTCGGCGCTCGGCCGTGATGAGATCGAGTTGTACGATGTGAACTGGCTGGGCGAGGCGTTCGAAGGCGCACTGCCGGTGCAGGTTCGTGTACGATCCAGTCAGGTCCTGCGTCGTGCGGAGATCGCACTGACGGACACGGGGGCGACCGTGCGCTTCGCCGAGCCGGAAGTCGGTGTCTCTCCGGGCCAGGCCTGCGTCGTGTACGACGCCGCGACAGGCAGTCGCGTGCTGGGTGGCGGTTTCATCCGCCGCTCGCCATGAACCTGTAATCGCCGCGTCACCGGTTGCCCGGATAAGGCCGGGCATGACGAGTGACACCCCCCAGCGTCCCTTCTCGCGCCGCGATTCCCTCGCGGCCCTCCTCTTGGCCTTCTCGGCGGCGGCGCCCTCGGCCGCGCGCGCGGACACCTATCCCGCCAAGCCGGTGAAGCTGATCATTCCCTATCCGCCCGGCGGCGGTACGGACATCACCGGGCGCGCAATGGCGGCGCGACTGTCCGACGTTCTCGGCCAGACCGTGGTCATCGAGAACAAGCCCGGCGCCACCGGCATGATCGGCGCCGCGAGCGTCGCCAAGGCGCCGGCCGACGGCTACACGGTCCTGTTCGGGGCGGCGAGCGAGATGGCCATCAACGCCAGCCTGTTCAAGAACATGACCTACGACCCGCGCACCGACTTCGAGCCGGTGACCCTGGTCGCGACCTTCCCGCTGGTCTTCGTCGCACCGGCGACCTCTACGCGATCGCTGAAGGAGATGATCGAAGCCGCGCGGGCCAGGCCCGACACGGTGAGCTACGGCTCCATCGGCAGCGGCAGCCCCCAGCATCTCGCGGCCGAGCTTCTGTCGAGCATGGCCAAGGCGAAGTTCATCCACATTCCCTACAAGGGCTCGGGCCCGCTGGTGCAGGATGCCGTGGGCGGACACATCGACATGGCCGTCAGCAGCGTGCCGCCCGCCGTGCCGCTGGTCCGCTCGGGCAAGCTGCGCGCACTCGCCGTGACCTCTGCGGCCCGCTCGGAGGCGCTGCCGGACGTGCCGACGATGGCCGAGCTGGGGTTCCCTGGCTACGAGTTCAATACCTGGGTCGGCGTCGCCGTGCCCAAGGGCACCTCGAAGGAGATCGTCGACAAGCTGCGCGTCGGCTTGGTCGGTGCGCTCGCCGCCGCCGACGTCCAAAGCGCGCTACGCGACCAGGGCGCGGTGCCCGTCGGCTCGACGGCCGAACAGTTCCGCCAGTTCGTGCGCGACGAGGTGGCCAAGAGCGACCGCATCGTTTCGCAGGCGGGCATACAGCCGGAATGACGATTCCCCGAGCCCGGGCATGGTCTATCATGGTCTGATGAACGCTTCCCGGCCCCGCAGGGCGATCCTGATCGTGTGCGATGGCCTTGGTGCCGAATGGATCGAAGAGGCACGCACGCCCACCCTGTCGCACCTGCTGGCCCGAGGTTTCCACGCCACTGACCATCGCGCGGTTTTCCCTTCGGTCACGCGCGTCTCCGCCGCCTCGATCGCGACGGGCTGCTTTCCCGGCCGGCACGGGCTCGAAGGCAACCAGATGGCGCTGGTCGAGACGGGCCGGATCACCGTGCACAATGTCGGCGCGCCGTCTTTCCGCCAGACCATGCGCCGCGTGACGGGACGCACCCTGCGCGTTCCCACCATGGCCGAGCGGCTTTCCAAGTCGGGCGGCCAGATCGCCTATTCGAACGTCTCGCCCGGCGCGGCCTATTTCCTCGATCCCGATCATTTCGGGACGGTGCTGCATCGCGCCGGCTCGTTCGGTCCCGGCGGCGCCTCGCTGATGGGTGACGCCCATCTCGACGTGAGCCACGATCTCGACGGTGACATCGAGATGACTCGGCGGTTCTGCGCCGAGGTCGTGCCGTCGGCGGATTTCAAACTGGCGATCCTGTGGCTCGCCAACCCCGACCTCACCCTGCACCACGATCCGCTGGGCTCGCCCGAGCATCGCCATGCGTTGGAGGTCACCGACCGGCTGGTAGCGAAAGTCATCGAGACGGTGGAGGCGCATCAGGACCGGTTCGACACGTTGGTCGTGGTCGGGTCGGACCACGGCCACGAAACGATCGGCCGCTCGATCCATATCGGCAACTGGCTGGCCGGAAACGGGGTGGGGGTCGACCTGAAGGAAGGCCGCATCGGCGTCGCGTCGCAGGGCACGTCGGCATTGATCTACGCAACTGGTCCGGCCAAGGCCGCGGTCGAAGAGCTGCTGCCGAAGATGCGTCGGGAGCGTTGGGCCGGCTCGATCCTGACCGGCGCGGCGCTCGCCGCGACCGGCCTGACGGCCGACGCGCTGGTGGCCGCCGTGGACACGACGCGTCACGACGAGACAAACGACCATGGCGTTCCCGGCACGCGCTGGCTGGTCGAGGACGGTGAGGGCGCGCCGGAAATCGGCTGCGGTCATCATGGCGGCTTGGGACCGGCCGAAACCCGGCCGTTCCTGACCTTCATCCATCCCGAGTTCGGCCAGGGCGAGGCAGGCCGCACAACCAGCCTCGTCGACATCGCACCGACCATCCTGCGCTTTCTGGGAGAGGCAGTGGACGACATGGACGGCGCCCCGCTCAGCGCCTAGTTCTGTCGGCGATGCACTGGATCATCCAGAACGCGATGCGGACCGAGCCGGGCGTTCGCGAGCTCGCCGAGACTCTGCCCCGGCTGAGGATCCCGCACAGCTTTCATGATCTTGGTGATGACTGGAAGCTCGTGCCGGAAGCGAACCCGGCCGGGAATGTCATCGTGATCGGCGCCTATGCGATCCGCCACGAAGCCAGGCGCAAGGGCTGGGTTCCTGGCGTATTGGAGGTGGAGCACGACCATCTCGCCTATGTCCGCAATTGGGACGACGCGATGCTGAACGCGGCGGCTGCGGTATGGCGCTTCGCCGACGTGCCGCTGTCCTCCCTGCCTGACCGGTTCTTCTGCCGGCCAGCCGAGGACAACAAGCTCTGGAAGGCCGGGCCCACGAGGCGGGACGAATTCTTGGAATGGCACGCTCAGGTGAGGAAGCTGTGGGACGATCCGGAAGTCGAGTGCTCCATCCAGCCCGATACGCGCATCGTCATCGGTCCGTTGAGAGAGATCGCCGAGGAGCATCGGTTCTGGATCGTTGACGGTCGGTTGGTCACCAATTGCCTCTATAAACGGGGTGAGCGGGTGATCTACGAGGAACACAGCGATCCTGAGGTCGTCGCGTTTGCGGAGAGCATTGCGGCTCATCCCTGGCAGCCGCAACGGGCCTACGCCCTGGACATCAGCATGGGGCCGACCCGTGACCTGCACGTGATCGAGGTCAACAATCTGGGCTCGGCCGGGCTGTACGCGGCGGACATACAGAAGCTTGTTACGGCAATAGAGCAGATGGAATTCAGGTAGGAGAATCGAGAACCGATGCGGTCGCAGCACTACATCCTTGCCGTCGTCGGTATTTTGCTGGCCGCCTGTTCACCTCGCGTCCGGCCCGCTGATCCAAACACCGATGTCGTCTTCGTCCCTTTGTCGGAGGAGCCCAAAGGCGACCGAAGCGCCGAACGTGTGGTGATCGGTATGTCTCGCCAGCAGGTCGACGCCATCATGGGGCCGAGTGTGGAGACATGCTGGATCTACCCGGCAGGCAACGTCAGCCAAAGAGTCTGTTTTCGGGGCGGAAAGGTCACCGTCATTGCAAGGACGGAGCATGTGCCGGGGACAGATCACGCGTTGATAGACGCTACCTTCGCCACTGATGAAGCATCGACCTCGAGTTCCGTCCCACCCGGCAAACTAGCGATCGGAGCGTCGATTGAGGAGGTAGGACGGCTGTTGGGGCCTCCACCGATGACCCGGGAGCAATACAACGTGGGAACTGGCTATCGAGCGACGTTTACGGACGGCCGCCTGACTGAGTTTCAGGATATTCCGGTGCCGCCCGCACACGGGATCAGCGGGAGCGCGGCCCTAGCTGCACCTTTCTTGACAGATTACGCCCCCGCCGCATAAAAGCGCCCACCCATGGCTGGGTAGCTCAGCTGGTTAGAGCACGGCACTCATAATGCCGGGGTCGGCGGTTCAAGTCCGCCCCCAGCTACCAATTCCGGCCCCCGGTCTGCGCCTTCCAAGTGTGCGGCCGGGGGCCTTTCATTTGCGCATCAGCTGCGCCAATTTGTGACCATGGCCAACGGACACACGCAGCAGACCGACGTCATCATCATAGGGGCGGGGCCGGTCGGCCTCTTTTCCGTCTTCGAGTGCGGCATGGTGCGCCTCAACTGCCATGTCGTCGACGTGCTGGACGATCCCGGCGGCCAGTGCACGGCGCTGTATCCCGAGAAGCCGATCTACGACATTCCGGGTTTTCCCCGCATCGAGGCGGCCGAACTGATCGTGCGGCTGAAAGCCCAGGCGGCGGCCTTCCGGCCGGTCTATCACCTGGGCGAGCAGGTCCAGGCGCTGGAGCCGCTGACCGGCGGCTTCTGGCGGGTGACGACTTCGAAGGGCACCGTGCTTCAGGCCAAGGCGGTGATCATTGCCGCCGGCGTCGGTGCCTTCGGGCCCAATCGTCCGCCGTTGCCGGGCATCGAGGCCTACGAGGGCAAGAGCGTCTTCTACTACGTCACCCAGCGCGAGACCTTCCGCGGCAAGCGGGTGGTGATTGCGGGTGGCGGCGACACGGCGGTCGACTGGGCGCTGTCGCTGGCCGAGATCGCCGGCCGCGTCTCGGTTATCCACCGTCGTGATCGGTTCCGCGCCGCGCCCGACAGCGAGGCTCGGCTCAAGGCGCTGGTGAAAGAGGGCAAGGTCGACCTTGTCGTGCCGTACCAGCTCAAAGGGCTAGAAGGCGGAAATGGCCAGCTCACGGCGGTGACGGTCGCCACGCTGGACGGGGCGACGAAGCGTATCGAGGCCGACGTGCTGCTGCCCTTCTTCGGCCTCTCGATGTCGCTCGGGCCGATCGCCGAGTGGGGGCTGGCGCTCGAGCGCAACCAGATCGAGGTCGATCCGGCGACCGCGGCCACGAGCAAGCCCGGCATCTTCGGCGTCGGCGACGTCGTCACCTATCCGGGCAAGCTGAAGCTGATCCTGACCGGCTTCGCCGAGGCGGCGATCGCGGCGCGCTCGGCCTATGCCCTGATCCACCCCGAGACGCCGCTGCACTTCGAGTACTCGACGACGTCGGGCGTGCCGGACGCTTAGCGATAGCTCTCAAGCCGCCGCAGAGAGCCTGCGCAGGGCGGCCAGCCTGCGCGCATAGGGTGGGTCGTTTTCCGGCACGAGCGCGGGCGGGACGATGCTTTCGGCGAAGTGGCAGGCCACGACTTGGCCGTCGGCGCCATCCTGCAGCGGGCGCAGCGGCGGCTCTTCCTGGCGGCAGCGATCCTGGGCGTAGGCGCACCGCGTGTGGAAGCGGCAACCCTTGGGCGGGTTGAGCGGACTGGGCACGTCGCCGGCCAGACGAATGCGGGCGCGCCGGGCGGTGGGATCGGGAACCGGTACAGCCGATAGCAGTGCCTGCGTGTAAGGGTGGCGCGGCCGGGCGAACAGGCTGCGCTTGGGCGCCAGCTCGACGATCTTGCCGAGATACATGACGGCGACCCGGTCGGAGATGTGGCGCACGACGGCGAGATCGTGGGCGATGAAGATGTAGGAGAGGCCGAACTTGACCTTCAGGTCCTGCATCAGGTTGATGACCTGCGCCTGGATCGACACGTCGAGCGCCGATACCGGCTCGTCGCAGACGATCAGCTTGGGCTGCGAGGCCAGCGCCCGGGCGATGCCGATGCGCTGGCGCTGGCCGCCGGAGAACTCATGTGGATAGCGCAGCGCGTGCCAGGCCGAGAGGCCGACCTCGCCCAGCAGCTCGTCGATGCGTTTGCGCAGCGCGGCGCCCGACGCGAGGCCGTGCAGGCGCAGCGGCTCCGCCAGCGTCTCGCCCACGGTGAGCCGCGGGTTCAGCGACGCGTAGGGATCCTGGAAGATGATCTGCATGTCGCGGCGCAGGTCGCGCAGCGCGCCGCGGGAGAGGCCGCGGACGTCGCGGCCCTCGAAACGGATTGTACCCTGGGTCGCCTCGATCAGGCGTAGCACCAGCCGGCCGGTCGTTGACTTGCCGCAACCCGATTCGCCGACCAGCGCCAAGGTCTCGCCCGGGGCCACGTCGAAGGTGAGGCCGTCGACCGCGC
>VFQN01003347.1_pt1 | contig 23151 bp, 37 predicted proteins | sample 3512371 | NCBI WGS metagenome assembly VFQN01 (sample SAMN10412370, study PRJNA504923) | tailings metagenome | isolation source: Replicate 2 from Balatoc abandoned mine | place: Philippines: Itogon, Benguet | collected 2017-08-28
TGTCTCCTCAGAGCCTCCTGCGCCGTCAGCTTCAAGCCAAGTGAAGAGACGACCTTGAGGACCTACCCGCTAAAAATAGGTCTCCGATACCCCCATAACCCTTCTCCTGAAAAAAAGTTGTATAGCTACACACGGGAGTCATAAGTGCTCGTCTCCGCACTAAGTACCTCGCGCAATGTGACCGACGGAAGCACGGAACTCCATCGACCTGCACCAGTTGACTTACGAACAGGGATTGCACGGGAGGCTGGGACTAGCCAGGAAATCCTGGTGTGGCCAGGTTCGCCAGCCACCATCACTATGATAAGCGGTAAACCACACGTCCCCATGGGCGTATCCTCTGGCAACACGTCCAACAGTCATGCGGCAGTGCATGGGTCCGGTAGTACACCGATATGGTCTTGTACTAATTAATAACTTAAACGTCCGTAAGACCCTTTCCTTCTGTCCGCTCAAGGACCAGCCCGCTGCAGCCGTCCAGCCACACGTGCGGGCCGCCTGGCACAACAGCTACAGCACACACCCCTTGACAGCCGGAGCGGCCTCGATGTCTGCTTGCTATCGCCGGACATGCCACTTGCCTCGCCCTCTCCTAGAACCTGCTTGCTAATATGCTAACGTGTTCCCGCAACTGCATCGCTATACACCCCTTGACTACATCCCAGTGTCATGCCATCAAGCACACAAGGCCTTGCACCTTGCACTACTTCTTAGCACCCGCTGCTCCTCCTGGCTTGGCTCCCGCCTTGCCCTTGCCGCCTGCCGTCAGCACGGCCCCCAGCAGCCCCGGGGCGCCCCACACCTGCGGGACAGAAAGGAAACACGTCAATTACGAAGTCAGAGGACACAGCTACCGGCCAGCTTCTCTTGGGCTACCGACACTGGATGCATCTGTCATGCAAGCTTGCTCGTCACATAAGTGGGTGTTGTCTCCCCATTCCCTCCCAATGCGCGCCCTACACGAATACCTCGCGCTTCTCAAGCACTCTCGCTCCGCGCCACTGCACGCCCAAGTTCCCTCCAAATGGCAGACCCACGCATCAACCCACCCTCTCCCCCTGCGCTTTAACCTCCACCCCAACCCCACACCGTCCACCACACAACAATCCACGCACCTGCAGGTTGGCCTTGAGGTGCTCCAGCTCGAACGCCTCCATCTCCGCACCCGTCAGCGCCCCGTACGCCGCCTCCCCCACGCTGCGCCCCCCGCACACCCCGCCCAGCACCAGCGTCAGCAGCCGCACCACCGCCGCCGGCGGCGCGGCGGCGGCGCAGCACACCACCGTGCGCACGCCGCGTGCCAGCAGCAGCCGCGCGACGCGCGCGGGCGACTCCAGCCGCCGCGCAGCCGCGCTCTTGCGGTTGTCGCGGTACAGCTGCGCCCAATACGCCCCGTCGGTGTTGCAGCGGTCGAATATGAGCGCGCAGTCGCAGGCGCTGAGGTCCGCGGCCGCGAGCACGTCTGGCGGCACGTGTGCTGCGAAACGACCCACGCCCAGGAACAGCAAACAGGAGCTGGCGGGGTTGGACAGCAGCGCAGCGTAGGTGTCGGGCGAGGGCGCGCGTCCAGGGGAGCCCTGGAAGCCTCCGCCGCCGGGGCCCAGCCAGTAGGCGGCGGGCGGCGCGACCGCGAGCAGCTCCGGGGAGGACAGCGCGGGTATGAGCTGTGCCATGTACTGTCCGCGGGCCTGCTGCGGCGTGCTGCACTCGTAGCGTGGGTCCACGATGGCTGTGACGCGGCCCAGGTCGAAGGGGGGCAGCTGGCCGGGGGAGGAGGCGGTGGGAGGGGTGGAGGGCGGGCCGGAGGAGGCCGTGGGGGCGGGCGAGTGGCAGGCGGCAAGGGCCTGGAGGCTGGGCGCGCGGGACACGCATGCACAGTTGGCGGCGAGGTGGGGCAGGGACTCCCATGGGAGAGAGTCCAGGGAGGGGTCCAGCAGCAGCGCCACCTTGTGCTTGGGCGGGCCGGCGGGCGGCTGGGCCTTGCTGCCGCCGCCGGCCTTGTCGCGCTTGCCGTCGGGGCTAGGGGGCGGCGGGGGAGGGACCCGGGGCACGGCGGAGAGCAGCCACGGCTCCAGGGGGCTGAGCCAGTCGTCCAGGCGGTCCAGCAGGCGCTGCCACTCGCGGCTGATGGAGGGGTCGAAGATGTCCACGCGGGCGGGGGCGTCGGACTGGCCGCTCGCGCCGCGGGCGGCGCCGGTCGGGGGCGAGCGCACGGGGCGCTTGGAAGCGCTGCTGGGCTTGCGGGCGCCTGGGGGCGGGGTACAGGGTGCAGGACACCGTATGAGTGGGCATGACAGGATCTCTTCCTGGTCAACGTCACACGTTGCGTGGGTAGTTTGTGCACCCGCGTCTGGTTGTTGCTTGCATGGTGAGCGTCCTCACCCTTTTTCCCCGGCGACCCCGACCGGTCGCCCTCCTCCTCTGGCGGCACGCCGATGCCCCGCGCCGCGGCGGCCGAGATGGTCTCCCGGATCTGCCGCTCCGCGCCCCGGCGGTGCGCCTTGAGGTCCGCCGCCAGCGCCTCCAGTGCCCCGCTGTCCAGATCCACGGAGGACAGCAGGCACACGCGGGGGGCGGAGGGCGCGGAGGGAGCGTCGCCCTTCTTGCGGGCTGCGGGGCGGGAGGGAAGTGGACAAGATGGAAGCTTCGTGCGCTGCAACATGCACAGAAGCTGCGACAACACGATGGCAAAGCTCGGACAGCCCAATGGTAAGCACCAGTTACTACCGTAGAGAGCGTCAGGTTTAGGCAGGGTTGGATGAAGCAGGACCAGCCTAGAGCTGCATCCCCACGACGCACCCTTCTCCTCTGCTGGCGTCGGCGGCGGCCGCGGGGGCGCCGCCGGGTCAGGAATGTTGAGCGCCGCCGCGCACAGCTGCTTCCCGTCGGGCGACACGTACAGCATGAGCACGCGCAGGTCGGGCGGCAGCGCCTCCAGCTGCGCCTCGACACGTGGCGCCGCCGCCACGTCCAGCCTCGCCACGGGTCCACGCAGCTCGGTCAGCAGCTTCCGCAGCGCCGCGTAATGCCCGTTGGCCGACGGCGCCGGCAGCGCCGCCGCCAGCGCGTCCCGCTGCGCCGCCGCCAGCACCTCCGGCTGCTGCGGCAGCGCCGCCGCGCGCAGTAACGCCTGCCCGGCGGCGGCGGCGGCGCAGGCCTGCGCCAGCGCCAGTGTACGGCAGGCCAGGCCGGGCGCCTGCTGCCCGTACGTGCGTGCGAGCTCGTAGGCGGCTTGCTCGGCCAGCGGCCAGTCCTGTACGGAGACGGCGGCGGCGAGGGCGGCGGAGAGCAGGGCGGCGGCTTGGGACTGCAGTGCGGCGGCAGCGGCGGAGGCCTCAGCCAGCTCCGGGTCCTCGTCGTTGGCGGCATCGTCGGCGGCTGCAGCCGCAGCAGCAGCAGCAGCCGCGTCTGCGGCGATGGAAGCGCCAGAGGTCAGCTTCCTGTTAGAGGGGCCCCCGGTTAGGTTGACGGAGGAAGGGGATGCGCTGACGCCGTTGCTGTTGGCGGTTCCGGGGGGCGAGGGCGTGGCGGCGACGCGCGGCGGCTCGAAGGACCGGTCGGGGCGCTGTTCGCTGGGCACGGTCCGCAGGAACTTAAACTGCAGGCAGCGCCCGGCCACGAGTAACGCCTGCGCGCGGTCGCGCGGCGCCGCCGCCACCAGCGCCGCTGCGCCCATCGCCGCCGCCAGGGCGGCGTCCTCGGGGTGCAGCGTCGCCGGCGGCGGCGTGTCGCCGCCCGTCTCGTCGATGAAGTCGATGACTACTGCTGCGTCCTTGCCCCTGACCTTGGGGAACTTGGGCCGCGCCTTCTCGCGGTCTGCCGCCGCCATGCTGTCGCGCGCCGCCGCCGCCGCCAGCTGCACCTCCGCCAGCCGGCAGCGGACACGTGCCAGCAGGCGGCTGGTTGGTGTGGTGACCCGCGGGTCGAGGTCGCGCGGGGTGGTCTCCGTCTGGAAGCGGACAGCCATGTCCTCGGCAGCCTGGGGGGAGCGTTAGGGTTTCAACGGCCAAAACGTCGCGAAAGGCCAAGGCGTTGGGTACGGTCACAGGCAAGGAGGCCGGGTGCAGGGCCGCGGGCAGAGGCCATGCACAGCCAGAGCATAGGGAACAAGCGCCTACCGGAGCACGACTTACCGCCAGCACCTTCTCCACCTTCTTAAGGCGGGGCCGCAGGTCCTTGATGGGCGTGGGGTCGGCCATCATGAGCTCGGCCTGCGATGGAGAATGTTAACGTAGCAAATTGACAGTGGGGCCGTCCTTTCTCAACTCCGTAGCTATGCGAATTTGCCATTACCTCCCTGTAAGCATGATACGGCCTGCCACCATTGCTACTTGTCACAGACGCAATCAGCACGGCATCATGCCGCCCTCGGTCTGCCTCAGCATCCATCGCCAACGCTACACCCACCCCATGCCGCGTACCCCTTCCCGTCCCCGCCCCCTGCCGCTCTCCTCACCTGCACCAGCAGCGCCTCGATGTGGGGGATGCCCACCTCCCGCGCAGCCAGCGCCATGATCGCCTGGTTCACCAGCGTCACAGCCTGTGGAGAGGGAAGGAGGCGAGAGTGCATAACGACTGCTTGCAAAGGCACGTCGCTACGAGCAAAACAGCTGACGGGAAAGCTCCTCGGACGCACGGGTACCAAGGCGAACGACGCAGGCACACCACGTATCGCACAGCTACGCATCACAAATACCCATTGAGCCTGGCATCTCCGCAGCTCCGCCGTCCCATTGCAGCCCGCTCCTAAACACACCTGCTCACAGACCATCCTTCCAGGTGCCCACGCAGCCAACACCCTGTTTGTCCCCGGCCGCCTCATGGGCCATGCTATACACCTGCCCTCGAGCCCCAACTACTTGCAGACCCCACTCCCATCCCCATGACGGTGCCACCCCACCTGGTCGTAGCTCTTCTTCCAGGTGCTGACCCCCTGCTGCCGCAGCACCACCATGTCGCCAAGCAGCAGCCGCGCCAGCCGCACGCGCAGCACGGCGCCGGCGGCTGAGGCGGGCTTCTCGGCGCTGCGGTCGTCGCGCGCCAGCGCCAGGAACATGGCGATGCCGCCCTGATGGTGGGAGGGTTGAGGGTTTGAGGGTATGCCGGCATTGGTATGGCAGGAGGGTGTGAAACAGCGCCAGGAACATGGCGATGCCGCCCTGGGATGAGGGGTTACCGGTACCGGTTTGACGCCAGAGCAAAGATGTAGCGGATGGGTGGCAAACGGGCAGGGTGATGCTACCCTGGGGTGGAAGATACGGTACACGGTTTGGGGCTGAGGTGGGGGGTCCCAGAGGGAAACCCAACGTCTGGTGAGGGCTCCTACTGCTGTAGGTCGTCGGGGAATTGGCCTGGAACAAAGCAGAAGTGGCATACAGCGATGGCAACTGTCTGTCCGGGCAGGCCCGCCCCCACACCACCATATCGTCGTGTTACTAGTGCTCTGTCAAGCTTGCCCCCACCTGCAGCGCCTCCCGGGCGTCCGCTGTGGTGGTGTAGCTGCCCGCCAGGCGGCAGTCCACGTACTGCACCAGCAGGTCGGCCCAGAAGTCGATGTCGCCGCCAAAACGCTGGGCAGCCTGGTCGTCGAGGGCAGAGGTTTGGCTTGGTTGGCAGCAGCAACAGCAGAGCGTGGTGTGCGTGAGGCAACGACAGTGGACGACAGTGCAAGTCCAGTGGAAGCAAGCACTGCTGTTGGCACCACCTGTGCAGGAGTTCATACACACGGTCTCATGTCCCATCCCTGGCAGTACTCCCGATGCCGTTGCGCTTGCGCCTTGCAGCACACCAGGTGATCCTGGTTGTTCCCCCAACGCCCCATCCCCATCCCCACCTGCACCAGCGCCACCGCTTCCGCCGGGTTCCTGGCCGCCAGCTCCGCCCGGCTGAGCGCCAGCAGGCAGCGCGCCTCCGCCTCGCGATTGCCGCAGTCGGCGGCGTGCGCCCGCGCGCGGGACAGCAGCGAGCGGGCGGCGGCGTAGTGGCCGCGCTTGGCCAGGTACTCGCCCTGAAGAAGAGGATGGACAGGGGTGTGATGAGGCCAGGTGCGGCAAACGTCTCGCAAGTGTGTACCATGCTAGGGAGCGAGGTAAATTCTGGTGTGGCATCAGCATAAGCACATGTAGAGTCAACATGTCGACAAAGTGCCTCGTGCCAAGCAAATAAAGGTGGGCCCTGCCGTTGCCGTTATGACAAGACGCAACTCCCTACCGGCGACATGGCGACACGGTGGACCAAGGATCGTATGCGTGCATGCCATCCAAACGACACGCTGCTCTCAGCCCCTCCACCTCTTCCCACCTTGCGCAGCCACACGTCATGCAGCGTGTAGGGCCGCAGCAGCAGCTGCCCGCTCACGTGGCTCAGCAGCCCCCCTCCTCCCCCAAGATTCACGCCGCCCAGCTCCCGCGCCGCCTCCTCCATCCACTCGGGCAGCGGCACCGCATCCACACCGTTACCCCCGCCCATGCCTGGCCCGATGAACGCCACACCGCCGTTGGCGTTACCGTCCCCAGCGGTGGCGGCGGCGCCGTCGGCAGTGCGCCGCTGCCGGTCGGGGCTGGGCGACTCGCGCCCCGCCGCCCGCGTCGCGGCGGAAAACTGAGCGGCGGCAGCGTCCGCCTCGGCGGCGGCCGCGGCGGCGGAGGGGGCCAGCGGCGGCGCGGCGGCGGCGCTGGCAGCGGCAGCGGCGCGGCGGACGCCGCCGGCGAGGAAGGACAGGCGGCCCACGGCCAGGGCGGAGCGCGGCCTGGCGGCCTCCAGGCGCACAGCGGCGGAGCGGACCAGCTCCGCCAGGGCAGCCTGCGCATCAGTGCGTGCAATTTACGTTTGGCATACTATCAACTGATAAGGCGTGGCAAACCCTCATACCACACCTTGCATGTAGTCGTCCCGGCCCCACCTGCTCCTTTGCCTTTGCCTCCTCCTGCTCCGTGGCCGCCGCCACGCCGCCCAGCTGCGCCTCCAGCCGCCCCGCCTCCGCGCTCAGCCCCAGCTCGTCCAGCGCCAGCACCAGGCCCAGCGTGGAGGCGACGTACATGCTCTGCATCGGGGCACAGTTGCACGAGTCGCATTTGTATTTTTGCTGGAGCCGGCAAGTCCATTCCTGGAACTGTGATGGTTCAAATTGGGGCCAGAAGCGGGGCAAGGCGGGAGAAGAGCCCGAGGTAGGTGGTTGAGACGGGCAGAAAGCAGTTTTGCCCAGAGGTAATTCAGGGCATGCTGCTGTGCTGCTAGCCCACCTCGTCCCTCAGCGCTAGCTTGGCCAGCACGCGCTGCAGCTGCAGCAGCCCCAGGCAGTGGCAGTGGTAGCCGCGGGCGCGCAGCGTGGACTGCAGCAGCTCCAGGTACGACATGGTCAGCTCGGCCTGCGTGCGGGGCGCCAGGGACGAGCAGGGGCGACGCCTTGTTGCCACGGAGCGAGTATGCGTTGCTCGTATGCATGCTGCCCCGACTGTTAAGCATACCATACATAAAGTGGGTTCACAAGCATGCAACGCAGCTGGACAGCTTTCCTTGCCGTCATTGCCCTTTCTGCAGGAGGAATAGCGCACGGCTTTCCTAGCAATCCTGTTTCCTCCCACGCCTCTAAGCACGTCCACTCACAAGAACCACAACCCCATCCCCGCACCTCAGCCCACGCACGGGTCCGCCCGCTTACTGCCACCCCGCCCGCACACGCTCTTGAAACACACCCATCACACCAACCCCCCGCGCACCTGCGGCAGGTGCTCCTTGGACAGCGACGTGATGGCGCCCGTCTCCGCGTCCGCCCGCAGCAGCTGCAGCTGCGCCTCGCCCAGCTCCCAGGTGCCCCAGCCCACCAGCGTGTCGGGCAGCAGCGCGTAGGGCTTGGGGAACTCGGGCTCGGGCGGCGGGCGGCGGCCCTCCATGGCGGCGGCTGCCACCGCGGCGTGGTGGGCGTCGCGCATGGCGGCGCAGCGCGCGTGGGCGGCGCTGTGCAAGGCCTGGGGTTTGAAGCCAGAAGTTGGAGATAGGAGCCAGGAGATAATGGGGATGGGGAGGTGCCAGCGCGGATGTGGCCACGCCCTCAGCGCGCGCCCGGACGTCAATGTACCATCATGCAGGGTTGTCCGGGCTGTGGTGTGAAGACATGTGGTATCCTCTTCCCCGGGCTTTCTCGTGCTCTCGCATTGCTCACCCCGGGCACAGCCAATGACCTCGTATTCACTCGCGGTCTTGTACCCTCACTAACACTCATGGGGGACCCACCACCCCACCTGCGTGAGCAGCCGCATGAAGTTGTGGTGCGCCGCCATCATGTAGTCGGTGTGGTCCGCGGCGTTGGGCGCCGCCTGGCAGGCCATGGTGTAGATGCGCGCCAGCCGCTCCAGGTGCGTGGTGCCCAGCTCCTCAGGCACGCGGTTGGGGTCGGGCGGCGGCGGCCGGCCGCGGCCCTCGCCCCTGCCACCGCTGCCGCCGCCGCCGTGGCCGTCCGAGTCACGGCTGCCTGCGCGGCCGCCGTCCTGGGAGGCGCTGCGGCTGCGTGACAGCACGCGGCGGAAGCCGGAGCGGCTGCATGGCGCGCCGCCGGGGCCGCCGCGGCTGCCGGTGCGGGGCTTGGCGGCGTCGTCGGGCTCGTCGTCATCGCTGGCGTCGTCCACTGCAGGTTCAGGGACAGAGGGAAGGCTGTTATGTGTTGGACCGGTAAGGCTGTCAGTATGGGGCTGGGGAAGAAGAGCGAGCGTTGTCTTTGCTTGCGTTATCCACTGCAGGCCAAGGGTGGTTGGGTATAATGGCACAGGGCGGGTAGGATGTTGGGTCAGCGGTGCGAGCGGTACGAAACAGCCGAACAGGCCTTGGGGATTGAGGCGTCGGGCGGATGCGTTACATCGTTCAGTTTCCCCTGCCATGGTCGCTCCATTGCGCATTACCCTGTGTCACACACCCCACTTACGGTCGCCGGTGTCGAACTCGAGCAGCGCGTCCGCCGCCGCCAGCAGCACGTCTTCCGCCGCCTCCTTGTCGTCCGAGGAGGACAGCAGCCACTCCGCGTAGCTGAGGCGCGAGACAGCGTAAGCAGCAATTAGGAAGCCTGGATACACTACAAAGCTCACGCCAAAAGTGAATCCTACTGAGCATATGTCATGGCGTAGGAGAGCGCGCTTGTCCGCGTCCGACTGCCTGTAAGCCTACATGCCGCCCCTCCGCCCTCCCTGCCCCTCTCACCCCGCCAGCGCCACCGCCTTAAGCCAGCCCGCGTCGCCCACCGCCGCGATGGCCGCCTTATGGGCCGCCACCTGGTCGTAGCGGGCGGCGCTGTGGTGCGCCAGCACAGACCACGCGTAGGCCTGCCGGGGTAGCGCGCCGGAGGCGCCAGTGGAAGGTGCACGGGGCAAGGTGAGAGCAGCTTAGAGTCGCGGATGCAAAGAAGTGGCATATGTGTGTCCGGAGGCGCGCATATGCCTAGGTACAGCAAGTTGGCCCTGGCGCAGTAGGCTGTGTGCTTTGTCCCCTCTGGGGCGCACCTGCGTCTCCGGCGGGTGCTCCTTGACCTTGGTCATCTCTGCGTTGACGTTGTGGCCCAGCGCCGCCAGGCACGCCGCCTTCCAGCCCAGCAGCGGCCGGTGCAGAGACCGCGGCTTGGCGGCGCGGCAGCCCGCGTCGCAGGCGGCCACGGCGTCGCCCCAGCGCCGCGCCGCCGCCAGGCACTCCACGTACAGGCAGTTAAGCCGCACCTGCGAAAGGAGGGAAGCAGGGCCGTTGTACCAATAGTGGAAGGGAGGAGGGATGAGGGGAGAACAGTGCCCCGGCGTCTACGTTTGCTTATGAAGGCATTGAAAACCAACCCCCCTTGCCTCAGATTTCCCCATGCTGTACTCTTGTACCCTGACCCGGATGCGCGGAGGCTGCAAGGTCGGCAAGTAAGCAACGCATCCCACCACGCACTCCCTGTGTGCTCCGCACCTGGAACTGCTTGTCCGCGGCACCCAGCCTGTTGAGCGCCTCCACCGCCACCCCCAGCGGCCGAATGAGCGCCGCGCGTAGCAGCGGGCGCGTGGTGAACGGCATCGCGGCGTTCCACACCAGGCGGGCGGCGGACTCGCACAGATCGGGCTGTGGGGTGACAGGTGAGCGGAAGGGTGGAGGGTCAAGCGGTGGCAATGAGGCGGGGGACATGACCCAAAGATGACAGGATGGGGTCACAACATTACAGTGAGCTAGCTGCCTTCATGGGCCGCATGACGAGCCAGAGCTATAGCTGGGTTGTCACTCCCACTCCACAAGCAAGCCAGACCCTTCCCTGCCCTCCTCATTTCACTGCCCACCGATAGCAGCAGTACCCGCACCCCAACCCTCCTAGCCCACCTTGTTGACAAAGGCTGCGCACCGCGCCGCCTGCGCCGCGTGCTCCAGCGCGCTGCGGCGCACCGTCAGCGAGGTGGCTGCGCCCTGGCTAGGCAGGTCCACCAGCGACAGCAGCGCGGCGCCGCGCACGTGCAGCGCCACGGCGGCCCAGAACCAGGAGGCGGGGGTCATCTCGGGCAGGTCCGAGGGCGCCTCCAGGGACAGCACGTCCAGCGGGCAGTCGGGCGAGCCGCCGCCGGGCAGGGCGGCCAGCGCGCCGGCGCTGCACTCCAAAGCCGCGGGCCAGCAGCCTGGGCACAGGCCGGTGAAAAGACATCATTGCAAGGTTGCCATTCTTGACACGTGTTGCAGCTTAAGTAGGGTAGATAATATGGCTTGAAGAGTGTTTTGTGTGTGTAGAGCTAGCCTCGTTTTCGTAGCGGGTGCGACCCACCCGCGTCCGCCACCGCCCGCGCCATCTTTGCCCACAGCTCCAGAGGCGAGCCGCCCGGCAGCGACCGCAGCAGCGCCACGCCCGCCGCCGCCTCCGCCGCCAGCGCCGCCGGCGTCTTGCTGCCGCCGCGGGACGCCGCCAGGGCCTCGATGGCGGAAACCACCTGCGCACCAACATGACAGATGCCACCGTTGTACAAGTACCAGAGACTTACAGCTGTGCGGCAGCATCACTTCCCCCGCTGCCAAGAGCGACCTCGGCAGATCCCCTGCCCGGCCTTGCAGCTCCCCACCTTGCTGGTGTGCTCGCTGGCTGCCGCTGCGCCCGCGGGCAGGCCCGCGTTGACGCCGCGGAACTGCTGCAGCCGCGCGTACAGCTCCAGCAGGCCCTGCAGGGGGCAAGCAGTGTTTGCTTATTGCCAATGTTGGCTTCGCCTTATGCTGTCAAGGAAATGGACATCCAACTGATCATGGCCGGACCGCTGCCTCGTTACTACCACCAGCACCATTTCAAGCTCCAGCCGCACGACATGGCACAGCTGGAGAAATCAGGCGCATGGCCCAGACCGTGCCTGCGGAGCACGAGGCACGCGCACGCCCGCACCTGCGTGGATGCCCCTCCCGCCCGCTCCAGCGCGCCCTCCACCACCGCCGTCACGGCCGCCAGGGAGCCCAGCAGCGGCGCCAGCGAGGGCAAGGCCCGCGGGTCCACCCCCGCCGCCGCCACGCGCGCGTCAGGCAGCGGCCGGTAGCCGGGCGAGTGGCGGCTGAAGTGTGGCCCCGCATCGCCCGGGTGCGGCGCTCCTGCTCCATCATCATACTCGTCCTCCTCCTCTTCCTCACGGCCTGCATCCGTAGCGTTGCAACGCGACGTCGGCAAGACCGACTCACACACTGTCCTGAAAATCATAACCACGGAAAAGTAGGCGCTATGGTTGCCGCTCGCAACGGGCGGTAACCCACCTGCGTCGCGTGCCGCCTTCGCCCGCGCCGCCGCCAACAGGAGCCGGTGCTCCGCTGCGCGGCCCAGTGCCTCCGCTACCGCCACCGCCAGCGCGCCGTCGCTGTCCTCCTTGGGCAGCGCCACCAGTGCCTCAGCCACGGGGCGCAGCCAGCGGTACAGGTCCGCGTAACGGTGCTGCTGCATGTACGACAGCGCCGCGTTGTACACCAGTACGGCGCTGTTGATGGCCAGCCAGTGCTCCTGTACGGAGGTGGCGGCGCGCATGGCGCGGACGGCGGCCTGCGGACGAGGGCCGCAAGGATGCCACGCATACCGAGCCCGCTTGTAAGTAGGGAGTTTTTGGCAGTCAAGGAAATAGGCGTAGGGGCAAAGCAGCCACCAGCCAGCAGTGGCGTGGGGCTACACTGTACAGGGCGCCAAGCTTAACCCACCAGCACCACCAGCTCCTGCAGCTGCTGTGGTGTGGCGGGCGGCTGCCGCATGCCCTCCACGTCCAGCGCCTGCGGCGCCGGCCGCGGCGGCGGCGCGGGGTCGGCCCGCTGCCTCCTCAGCGCGCTGACCGCCGCCTCCGCCTCCATGTAGCTCATCTGCGCCGCCAGCAGCACCATCTCCTTGTCCACGCCCGGCTCCCACTCCACGCACAGCGCGGCGGGCGCCGCCGCCAGCACGTGGTCGTCCATGCGGGAGGCGGCGGCGGAGCGCAGCAGCTCAGCCCACACAGCAGAGCGGCGGCGGGCGGCCTCGTGCTGCTGCGAGCGCTCGGGGCCTGCGTTGGTGGTCAGAGTGAGAATCGGTCGTTTACATTAGTGCTCGATTGCACGCAAAAGTGATCGGGCCATCACTGCGGCATCCCCGTCAAGGACCATCCCAGAAGGCATATGGAAGTTGCGGATTGGCGGCATCGCACCTGGTGGCGGCTGTGTGGCTGTGGGCGGCTGCGGGTGCGGCAGGTCGCGCAGCTTCTCCCGCGCGCGGGCCAGCAGGTCGGCCTTAATGGCGGGGTTGCGACTCTCCTTGCTGCGCTCAATGAGCGACTGCGCAGCGGGGCGGGCGAGCAGACATGTTTCGAGATTAGCTCACAATGCGTGCCCAGGCCGCTCGCGTCATGAATGCCACCAGCAAGGTCTCCTTTTCAGCAGGCTCTCTTTGCACGTCCTTTCGCGCCCCCGCCGCCCACCACCACCGCCACCCACCAGCGCCTCCTCCTCTGGATTGGCTGGCTCCGCGCTGGTCCGCAGCGCCAGCGAGCGCGCCAGCGGCACCGCCCAGCGGTCCAGCGGCCGCGGCAGCCACGGCACGGCGGCCGCCTCGGCGGGCGGCGGCAGGTAGTCCAGCGCCAGGGCCTTGCCCACCTCCTGGCCCGCCTGCGGAAGGCAACAGGCATACGATGCTGAACAATAATAAAAAGCACGCGCTGTGGCTAGGACATTGTTCCTGTACAGGAACCACGATATCCCCCAACATACATACATAAACGCAACAACCCCAATTACCATAACACACGGAAGATTTTATGCTGGGCCACGCCGTACCTTGATGAGCGCCTCCTCCGCCACGTCACACTTTGCCGCCTCCAGGTGCAGCGCCGCCCGCAGCCGCGTGAGCGGGCTGCCCGCCACCGCCAGCGCGCGCACGGCGGCGTTGAAGGCGCGCTTGACGTGGCGCCGCAGCGGCGGCTGCAGCAGCAGCAGGCCGGCGTTCCAGGCCAGGCGCGCCGCGGCGTGGATGCCCTCCACGTCAGCCAGCTTGGTGAAGGTGGTCAGGCAGTCCTGGGGTGGAGGGGGAGGAGGAGGTGAGGGGAAAAGGAGAAGGAGGGGGTTGGAGCGCGTCATGCAGTGGTTGGGCTGGTAGTGGGCGTTAACAGTCAGGGAGGGAAAGGGGTGGCAACATCGCGGAGCAGTGCTGGTGGTGAGTGGGAGTAGCAGCACGTGGTGTCTTCGACAAAAGTTAAGCAGGTAGTGTTGTACGAGATGGACGTGCTGTACGGCCGTACCTCGAGCGCGTCCAGGGCCTTGACGTGTACGGCGATGACGGCGGGGGCTAGGGAGGTGTCGCCCGTGGGACCCAGGGCCTGCGGATGGAGAGGAAGCGCAGCGCGCGATAAGGTGTTAGGCTTCACCCACAAAATCCAACGTCGTGTCAACCACACAAGCATGTCAATGTGAGGCCAAGCCGTCTGCAAGTGCGCCCAGCAGCAACAACACACACTCATGTACTGCCTTAGGCGTCAACCGCAACACAGCCCAGACGAAACAGCTCTCGTCCCAAGCCTGGTTTCAAGACTGCCGGCACTCCGCTTCGCCCGCAGGCAGCGCACCCAAACGCTACAACGCTCATCTACTCCCTCCCAACGCAACCGCTCCGCAACCCACCTGCAGCGAGAGCAGCACCCGCGTCATATCCGACCAGGTCCTCGGTCCGCTGTCGCTGCTGGCTGCCGCCCTGCTGGCCCACCGCTCCGCCAGCTCCGGCAGCCCCACCAGGGCGGCGGCCCACGCCGCGCGGGACACGGGGCGCAGCAGCGCCGCGCGGACGGGGCCGTCGGGTTTGGGGTCCACCTGGGGCGGCATGTGCGGGGAGCGTTCATATATGCCCTGGCCGTTGGAGTACGATGCCTCTAGCGTGGGAGGCAGGGTCAAGTCCCAGTGCTGAGCAGGCGCATGCGGCAGGGATGCAGCCTCAAAGTGCGGAGAGGTTCACACCAAGGGCAGGCAAAAATGTAAGGCAGCGGAGCGCACCTTGGCCACCGCGTCCCGCAGCTGCTGCTCCGCGATGGCGCGGTCAGGCCTGGCAGGAGGGAGGACCAAGGATTATACGGGCATAGGATGATAGACGCAGTCAGTCAGCGTAACGATCACAGGTAGCGTCGACCCGAGAGCCGCATGCCAAGCAATTCACAACTGAGCGGCACACGCGTCCTACACACTGCTCCAGACCGGCGCTGTCTGCTGCCAGCATCCCGGGAACACGCTGCGTTCGCCTAGTAACCCACCTGCCGCTCATGACGGCCTGTATGAGCCGCAGCGCCCCCTCCTCGTCCAGCACCCCCGCCGCCGCGCCTTTGCCGGCCGTCTTGGCTGCGGCGCCCCCTGCGGCCCCGGCCTTGGGGCCCTTGCCGCTGGCAGCTGCCGCCGTAGTCGCCAGGTGCACCTGCGCCCACACGCACAGTTACATATCGTCGCACACCGAACCAAGCGTTACAGGTGGTCGCTGCAAATGTAGCCACGCCCTGCAGCCCCAACAAACTTGGACATCCCACTCGCACAGCGGATTTATGGCCACACGCCCTCCTCTCTGGTCCACGTGTCCCCGCGTGTCCCAACGCCATTGGACAGCCGAAGCCCTCCTGCACCCCCTCCTCCTCATTCCGCTATCTTGCCCTCCCTGCTGTCCCAACCTGCAGGCGCGCCACGTCCCGTTGCAGCTCCGGCAGCTTGGCGGCCGCCGCCATGTCGTACGCCCGGCCCAGGGTCTTGGCCGCCTCGTCTGCCTTGCCGGCGTCGAACTGGCATAGCGCCTGCGCGGTGTAGCACCGCACCTTCCACTCCTCGTGCCCGGGGACCTTGTCCAGCGCCTAGGGCAGGAAGTGAGGCAGGTGGGCACAAGACAGAGCTCTAGATAGTGACGTCGCCAGCTGGAACCCACGCGTCAGAGTCGGTCATGGGGCCAGCGAGGCTGCACTACTTGCGGACAAGGCAGCCAAAGGGTGACCAGGCCCCTTGCGCACGCGTATGCATGGACATCTTGGGCGCACCGTTGAAAACAGTGTGTATGTCATGCACAACAGGCGGCCTACCTGCACCATCTGCTCCGTGGAGGGCAGCAGGTGCTGCCTGAGGCCGTCCCTGTGCAGCGGCGCCGCCACGCGCCAGTGGTGCACGCTGGCGTTGTACACCATGAACTGGTAGCGCGGGTTGGCGGCAGCCACCGCCAGGCCCGCCATCACGTGCCGGACGCTCTCCAGCGTGCCGTCGATCAGCTCACGGCCCTTAAAGGAGGGGCAAGGGTGGGGGAGGTTGCGTGAGGAGCGGGTGATGGGGCGTGCTGGGTTACCGTGTGGGAGAGCGCGCAGAAGGCGCGTGGCGGGGGGGGAGAAACGTGCTGCTCGCGTGCACTGCTGTGTGATACGTCATGAGGTGTTCCGACAAACGCGCGTGATGCCTGCACACGCTGCAAGCGTGAGCATTGCCGCCACTCGTATGTCGGATGCCGTGCTGCCCGTGGCTGCTGCCCATGCTTAGCCACACAAGCAAGCGGTGCGCGGCGCCATGGGCCTCCTGCCCCTGCCCCTGCCCCGGGCCGCACCTTGAGGCCCTTGGAGCGCTCCGACACCAGCAGCCCAGTGGCGAAGTGCGCGCGGCACAGGTACTGGTCGCGCACCTCCAGGGGGGCCATGCCCGGGCCGTACCTGCACAGCATAAGCACGCAGTACAGGTTGGGGGCCACAAGAGCGGTGAGCACACGGCGTAGGTTGGGCCGAGGCCAGTTTGGGTTTACTGGCGCTGCTGGCAGCTCCCCCGTGCGCCCTCGGCGCGGGGAGCACCTTGCTGACAGGTCCACCATGCAGCCGGGAGGGGCCCGGGCACGGGCGTAGCCTCGGATGTGGCATGGCGTGGCACTGGTGGTCCCGGTACCCTTATGAGCACTGCGCACTGCTTGATCCATGCCCCCAACAGGCTGTCCCTGAGCTTTTCGGCGTGCCACCCCCTGCCGTACCCACCTCCTCTGCTCCAGGAAGTAACGCTCGAGGCAGTCCTGGGCCACGTCCAGGCTGCCGACCTGCATGCGGCAGAGTGAGATGCTGTCAGATTAATGTAATGCAGGTAAGTGAGCTCCGCTGCAACGTGTAACGGTGACATGGGCTGTCAACTGCGGAACACCCATCCCATCCCAAACCAAACCCTGGGCAAGGCATGGCAAGTCGGAGGTGGTAGGAGTTAATGCGAGGTGGTGTGCGGTGGGTCTCAATGCGTCAGGTAAGGAGGGACAAAGCCGACACAGTCTGGTGGAGAGGGCAGGGGTATCGGTACCCCAAGCAACGCTTCACCGTGCCACCTTCACCTATATCCCTGACCTAGGCGTAATCGCAGACGTCTGGCCCAGGTGTACAGGCACGACCATGACCCTTGCTCCCCACGTGCCTGACATGACTGGCTGCTCCAACCAGAAGCGGTTAGGTACATAGATGACTGGCACCGACAAGTGGGCAGTACCCGGCCTGGAGTGCGCTTCCTGTATGTCGTAAGGCACCCGCTCAAGGTACCCGTTCCCTGGCTCCAACTCGTCGTCCCCGCCCCTTCCCCCTTGGTCTTGAAGCCCCACTGCCTGCCACCCCTCACCTTCAATGCGGCCTCCGCGCATGACACTAGAGTCTCAAGCCCCACCCTGGCTGAGGGCAGCTGGCTGGACAGGCTTGCCGTGATGGCCTCGTGCACTGTCTGCAGCTGCTTCACGCGGCTGGCGTCTGCTGGGGCCGCGAGCACCTTTTGCAGAGTTTCCGTTTGTGCCATATTCAAATATATAGCAGATAGTCGTTATATCTTATGCATTGTAGTTTCTAGCTCTACTGTGGTCCGCGGGGCACGACCCTGGCGACGACATGCAACCTCGACGAGTCCCGAGTCAAAGTGCACACCGGGGCATGCAGTCAACTATCGTAATGTACCAACAATGGATTGTCTGTAGTACTAGTACGAGAGGCAGCTCACTCGTTTGAGCTGGCTGGACCAAACTAGGACGCTAATCGCTATTGGGCGTTGTGGTATTCCGTCACAGTTATGATTTCACAAATTGTTGCGCTATGATCAAGTACTGTGACGTGGTGCACGTCTGCAAGATTGCACACATCGAACAGCCTTCTCGTTTCAGGTAGTCACTGTTCGCTTCAGGTAGCTCGCTTGTCCTCAATATCTACGAAGCATTTCGAAATACCGATCTACCTGATAGGAACTGATACAGCTGAGAGGTGAGCTTCAGGGCAGGGACTCCCTTGACACTCGCACGTGTCACCCAGGCCAGGCACCAACACGAGCCATCACCCCGCCACGCGCCAGCATCCGGGAGTGCCCCCGCAATGCATAGCAGTTACCGACGCTTATCCGCTTACCAGTATGTCTGATCTCTAATTTTGCTGAAATGCACCTGAAGTAGCACACTGACTGAGGCTGGTAGGCCAAGTGCTTTCGGCAAAGCGTGGGAACAGGCTCAACATGGCTCAGCACGGCGAGCCCCCAAGCAGTTCTCGGCAGTTCTCGGCAGCTTACTCAGCCGTCTGCATGACCTTCGACTTAAGCCGTAGGACCTTGCGGGCAATGCTTGGTGGGAAGCCGGGCGACCGGTTGCCTTCATGGCTGCGGACGACGGACACGGATGAACCCCATTCGTGCCAAAGGCACGCCGTAGCACGCGCGAGGGCTGGGGCAAGCCTGGATGTCCGTGGCACGTCTGCAGCAGCGCTTTCCTCTTCTCCACATTGGAGGCACATGGTCGGCACTGATGGTCGTGCGACCTCCCAAGACGGAGCTCCAGGCGGAGACCCGACATGACGAGGGAGACCACATGGGTACGGTGAGCCAGCCGGCACACTTCCTGTGCAGGAGCGTTTGGGCAAACTGTTGAGCGCTGCCTTTGTTCCTTTAGCTAGCCAGAGGCGCGCACCACCCCTTTGCCTCTCGACCCAGCAGAATGTTGTCCCGGGCGCTGGTGCTGGCTGGGCGACTGGCTTCCGCCGCAGGCTCACAACAGTCCTCATGTGTCGTTACGAGGTCTACCCAGCCCCTAGGGCAACTGATGCAGCGCTTCGGCTTTGCGACAAACTCCACGGACATTTTCAACGTGCACAAGGAGACACCAGAGAACAATGCCAGCATGACGTTCGACTTCTCTGAGGCAAGAATGCATATCTTACGTTGTGGACGCGACTCAGAATGCATCGCGGAGGACACAGCATCGGGAATCAGTGAGCTCTCTGGCCCTGGTCGTTACCTGGCTTTCGCGGGCGGATGCACTGCAGGCCAACTATAAGGTGGTGAACGAGATTATCTCTCGTTACCCGCCTAACTATAAGGCGTCGGCAGTCATCCCGGTGCTGGACATAGCGCAGCAGCAGAACGGCGGGTGGCTGAGCCTCGCAGCCATGAACCGCGTTGCTCAAGTCCTTGGGATGGCGCCTATCCGCGTGTATGAGGTGGCTACCTTTTACACTATGTTCAACCGCTCCAAAATTGGGAAGTACCACGTCATGGTCTGCGGGACCACCCCGTGCAGGTGCGCAGCAGCACATGCTGTAGGCCAACCCTGGGGCCTAACCAGCCAAGGATCACGTGGTGCTAAGATGCGGGCCATGCTCCACGGCATGGTGTTGTATGGGGTGCTGTGGATAGGCACAGCAGTGGGCATGGCGTGGCCCCGCCCCAAAGGCCCATCCCGCGTCTATACCTGGGGCAGAGGGTGGGCTGTTTCTGAATGTGGCGAAATTTTTTAGTACTGCACGAATGTGGTGTAATGAACCCCTGTCTACGTGTCTCAGCCCCGTGCCCTGGTCACATGCGCGGTGGCTCATCCTGTGACCATGCAAACCACGTACGTTCCGCGTAGCACAGCCGTACGCCCCATACAGCGAGTTGGAGCCTCCTCTGGCGCATGGTGACAAAGGCGTCCAGCATTACGCCGTGCGCCCACCGGGTCTCCCTGCACCTAGCCACCAACCTGCCCGCACCTGCCCATGCTCTCTCCTCTGCCCTACGCCACCCCACAGGCTGCAGGGCTCGCAGGGCATTGAGGCGGCCATCACCAAGCACCTGGGCATCCACGTGGGGCAGACCACGCCCGACGGCATGTTCACGCTGGGCGAGATGGAGTGCATGGGCGCCTGCGTCAACGCGCCCATGGTGGCCATCGCGGACTACACCAAGGTAGGCCGCAGGAGAGGGGCGGGCGGGGGGCACCGCCAAGTACTTGTGAAGAGGAAGAGGATTGTCGGCAGGCCGGCTCTTGTCTGGGTCTGGGCTGCTGAGCGGTTGGAGTTTGTGGTCTCACAGTTTGGGGACTGGGCAGCGCTAGGCAGGGCTCTAACAAGCCACATGGGCATGGCTTGGCTCCCGGGGTAGCACGACAAAGCAACAAGGGGGTGATGTTGTTAGCGCTGTTGGACATGCCTGCAACAAGCGTGCCGTGCACCGCACTCCCTCACTGTGACACCACGTTATTTCCTGCGTGTGGGCTGCAGGGCGTGGAGGGCTTCCAGTACACCTACTACGAGGACCTCACGCCCGCCGACATGGTCAGCATCCTGGACACGCTCAAGAAGGGCGGCAAGCCCAAGGTGCGCTGCGATGTGCCGACTGAAGATAACACACGCCCACGCACATGGCGACAAGGCGAGACTGCACCCAGGCGCCATTCCCTGTGCCGCACATTGAGGACCCAGGCCCCGCTTGCGTTGCAGCCCCTTCCACATCCAGCCGCTACTCACTACAGTGCCTTCAAGGCGCTTACCAGCACTCCTGTTGTGCCCCTCGTGCCTTGCCTCTCCCTTATCCCGTCACCCAGCCTGGCTCCCAACACCGCGACAAGGCCGAGCCCGCTGGCGCCGTGGTGGGCGACAAGTGGGTGCCCAAGGAGGGCGCCATGACCCTCACTGGGCCGCCCCGCGCGCCCTACTGCCGCGACCTCAACGCCACCGCCTAAGCGACGGTGCAAGTAAGGCTGCTGCGAGCGCGGTTTGCGGACACAGTTGCGGCATGGTTAGTGCGTTATGGGTCCAGGAAGCGTTTGGGGGAACGGTGGCGCACGTGGAGGTGGACTGGCTGTGGTGAAGGAGAGTGAAGCTAATGGGGGCCGATGCGTATGGGCCGCATGGATTGTGGTGGCACGCACTGGGTGGTCCTCAGACGACCTGCGCTGGCAGGAATGAGGAAATGATGACGAAGCGGAGAACTGCAGCGGTATGCCAAAGTCTCAGACTGCAGTTGTCAAGCTGGATAGTGGGTGCATGGGCTCGTGTGGCGCAGGTGGTCGTTGGTGCACGAGACACGCTGCTGGTGTGTGGGCACAGCAGCAGGGACCCGTCAGCAAACCGGGTCCCTTGGCTTAACTCTTGCTTGAATCTTGTCGTGTTGGAGTGTTTTTGCATGGGCGTCGTTTATGGTGCCTTGCCGTGTTTGTCAATTGCCGTATGCATGGGTGTCAGGCGTGCCCACACGCGAGACCTTGTGTACCTGTCTGGGACACCGCTGCATAAGTGCAGATATTTTTTTCATCCTACATACAGAAGTCAACGCGAGTCGGCTTGTCGCGTGCTCAAAGTTGGCAGCGGACCGCGCTCTGTAACCTTTGTAGCAGCGTAGACTGACACGATGAAGGATTACGCTAGAGAAGAGAATGGTGGCCATATTGTCATGGCGTCCTGTACCGATGAGCGCTTCCCTCCCGAAAACATGCTTGACGGGAAGGACAGCACCTTCTGGGTCACGACGGGGATGTTTCCACAAGAGTTTGTCCTCAAACTGGACTCTACAATAAGAGTATCTAAGATCACTACACTCTCTCTCAACGGTGAGCAGCATTCGGCCCCCGGAGCTCAGCCATGCGGAAGCTCTCAACACGCTGACATGCCGCGCGGTCCGTGTCTGCAGTCCGGAAGCTAGCAGTGGAGAAATGCGATCAGGAGAAACCAGACCAGTTTGAGAAGGTGTTCGAAGTTGGTAAGCGAGCAGTGTGGGAGGGCGCGCCTGCACCTGCTGCCCCTCGCCCGTGCCTTGTGCTCCTAGGGTATGCCCTGTTGCCCTTCCTCCACGTACCCCTGGGGTTGGATGCAGACCTGCACAAACCTGACAGGCATCAGCTAGTGGCAGCAAGCTGGCCCCGCGGTGCAGTGTGCTCTTTACCGTGTTGCCGGCACTTCTGTCTTCCGTCCATCCCTGAATCCAACCGGACGGCCTCACTGTGCCCGCCCCTGACCCAGAGCTGGCGAACCGGGGGGACAAGCTGCAGACGGAGGTGCACCAGGTCAACATCCGGGCGCGGTACCTCAAATTCATGATCTTGCAGGGACACGGGGAGTTTGCAACGGTCAACAGGTGTGTGGAGGCAGGAAGTTGAGGCCCTGCGTGTCGCTGTTCGGAGAGGCCTGCATCATAGGTTTGATACAGGTAACTGCATGCACGTACTAATACTAGCAGGTGCATTGGTACAGCCGGATGGCTAAGACCTTGAGTTCGTGAGTGGAGGGTGCCCTCATGCTCGAATGGGGATATAGGGAAACCGTGTTGGCGTGCATGTGCAAGCCTTCACAGCGTGTGGTTCACGTTGTCATAGCGTATGACGCAGCAACGTGGCCCCCGGCCTGGTAAATACAAGCGGCAGCAGAGAAGGCCAGGATACCGACACGCCATGCCGTACCGTACGTAACTGGGAGACTATGGCGGTGCTGTAGCCCTGGGCCTAGTGGAGTAGCACTGTTCCCGACAGCCCACAGTTCACCACCTACGAGTAACGCCTGCCTTCGCTACATTGTGCGCAGGGTTTCCGTGGTGGGCGGCGACGACGACGGCGGCGGCGGCGGCGGCGGCTACGATGAGCCGTACGGCAGGCAGCCCAGCATGGGGTACGGCGGGAGCGCGGCCACGGGCTTCGGCGGGAACAACGCCGGCGGGGGCGGCTTCGAGGACGAGTTCTAGGGGCCGACAGCCTTGCGGCTTCGCGGGGCAGGCTGGAGCTCATTCCATGGAGCAGCCCTGGCGTAGGGGCGAATACTGGGCCTAGCAACCCTGCTACGCGATAGTGTGGCACTAGGTGTTTTTGCCGCTGCAATGCGGATCCGTCGGACCGAAGGAGATGACGGTGGTGGTGATGAAGGCCCCCATTGAACACATGGCTTAGCAAGGGCTGGGCCAGGGTGGGGTACGTGGGGGGCCGTTGCGTATACGAATATCCTGTACATAGGTTGAGCGAGAACAGTTGCGTGGCTTGAGGGTGCCGGGCACCGTGTGACATTTGAGCCCGCTCATGGCTGGCTCATGGCTCACGGCCTTTGATACGATTACTGGCGGTGTAAAGCACCATCGGCAAAACCGGTATTACACATTTACGAGTCCTTCTGTCTCTCTTTGCAGCTCTTTGTTTCAACGTCTCTCAGGAATTGTACCAGGTCGTACACTCACGAGTCACGACTTCAGCCCGATTCAGGCCACGCAGCAAGCCGTGTGCCACCTGCAAGGTAAGGAATTTGGGCGTTAGAATTGGCTTAGTCCCGATTCTCCCGGGAATCCGACCCGGGTTCGATTCCTACCTCGGGCGAGATTCCAGTCCTCGTCCGCCTGTGTGGTCTGCCCGGACCCACAGGGAAGGCGTGCCGGTGGCAGGTGCCTGCCAGTGGATGATGAACCGTCGGGCATCAGCTGGTGGATGACTCCCATTCCCCTGTT
>VFQN01003348.1_pt1 | contig 23147 bp, 24 predicted proteins | sample 3512371 | NCBI WGS metagenome assembly VFQN01 (sample SAMN10412370, study PRJNA504923) | tailings metagenome | isolation source: Replicate 2 from Balatoc abandoned mine | place: Philippines: Itogon, Benguet | collected 2017-08-28
ATCGGCGGCTGCGACATCGTCCGCGAGATGTTCCAGGCCGGCGAGCTGCAAGAGTTGCTGGCCGAAAAGGGCGTCAAGCATACGGCTGTCGCCTGAGCGGTCTCGCCTCGGTCTAATCGATAATCTGGCGCCGCCCGTTTCCATCAGAACGGGCGGCGTTTTCGCGTCCGGAGCCTCGCATGATCCGCATCCTCGGCAAGGCGTCCTAGATCAATGTGCGCAAGGTGCTGTGGGCCTGCGAAGAGATCGGCGTGAGCTATGTGCGCGAGGATTGGGGCACGGGGTTCCGCGACACGCGTGCGCCGGAGTTCCTGCGCCTCAATCCGAATGGACTGGTGCCTGTCGTCCTCATCGATGGTGCGCCATTGTGGGAATCCAACACCATCCTGCGCTACCTCGCCGCCATCGGCGGCCGCGATGATCTGCTGCCGCGCGAGCCCGGCGCTCGCGCGCACGTCGAAAAGTGGATGGACTGGCAGGCTACCGAGTTCAACAACGCCTGGCGCTACGCCTTCCAGGCGCTGGTGCGAAAGAACCCTGCCTTTTCCGATCCGGTCGAGCTAGCGGCGTCGCTCGAGTATTGGTCGCGGCACGTCGCTATCCTCGATGCCGTGCTGCGCGCGAACCCTTATGTTGCGGGGCCAGCTCTCACCCTCGCCGACATCCCGATCGGTCTGGCCGTCAACCGCTGGTTCGCGGCGCCGATCCCCGAGCGACCGGACTACCCTGCCGTAACGGCCTATTTCGAGCGTCTCAGCACCCGGCCCGCCTTCATGCACCACGGCCGCAACGGCCTGCCATGAGGGCGCCTTGGTGGCTGGCCATGCCATCGCCTAGTGTCCCGATTCCGAAGTTCGCCTAAGCTCGATGCTGGCGTCGCGAGCGAAATTCGGAATCAAAAGAGACACTAGAATCATCACCTTGCCAGCGTGATTTAGATCGAGAAATTCGCTCGCTCCCATGCCGCATGATCTGGCGAATTTCTCGATCATCACACTAAAGCGTCGGACCTTAAGTGCGACCCACGCCTGGACCAACCCCATCGTCGCATTTCAGGTCCAAAGACGCTATAGAAATCATAGGCTTCTAGAGCAACTTTGGACTTTAAATTCACTCGTCACCTTGCCGCGAGCCGAGGTGAATTTAAAGTCCGTCGCTCTAGTATGCCGAGCCGATGGCTTCGACCCCTCCAGGAGCGCTGCGCGGGATGACAACACTCGAGCCGGCGAGGCCTACCACTCACTCTGTGTCCCGCCCACGCCTCGCTCTCGGCGGCCGGCGCTTTCTCTTGAGCCTTGCCATCATCGGCGCCAGCATCTCGCTCGCGCTCGGCGTCAGCCTGCCATCGATCAAGCTCACCAAGTTCTACTTCTTCTCGACCGAGTTCTCGCTGATCTCGACGGTGTGGACGCTCATTCAGCGCAATCAGATCTTCCTCGGCGCGATCGTGTTCATCTTCTCGATCGTGCTGCCGGTGTTCAAGATCCTCTACCTGATCATCCTGACGACGATGCCGCTCGATGTGCTGCAACGCCAATATAGGCGGCTGCGCGCGCTCGAATGGCTCGGCAAGTGGTCGATGCACGACGTGCTCGTGCTGGCGCTGATGATCTTCTTCCTCAAGAGCCAGGGCATCTATGACGCGCGCAGCCTCTCGGGCGTCTACTTCTTCACCGCCGCCGTCGTGTTCATGATCCTCGCCTATGCATGGCTCAACATCTTCGCGATGGCGCCGATCCGGGCCGAGCACATGCGCGCCGAGCGGGCGCGGCCGGCGGTCGGCGCGGCGGGCGGGCGCTCCGCGCTGCGCAACTTCCTGCTCGCGCTGTTCATCCTCGTCGCGGCGATCTGCTTCGCGCTGGGCGTGATGCTGCCGGCGATCCGGTTCACGACGGTGTACGTGTGGACCAACGAGCACTCGATCGCGAGCATCATCTACGCTCTCTACCGGACGCAGGAGTATTTCCTCGCGGCCGTCATCGGCGTGTTCTCGGTCGGTTTCCCGTTCCTGAAGCTGCTCTACCTGCTGACGCTGTGCCTGTCGCCGAACATGCCGAGCGAGTTCCGCCAGAAGTCGTTCTCGACCATGGAATGGCTCGGCCGGTACTCGATGACCGACGTCATGGTGCTCGCGTTGATGATCTTCTATATGAACTCGTCCGGCTACATCGAAGCGCGAGTGCTGCCGGGGGTGTACTGCTTCGCGGCCTCGGCGCTGATGACGATGGTCGCCTACGGGTGGGCCAACACACCTCCACCGCCCAACCGCCAGCCGCCGCTGCCGATGGGGCCGCGGCCATCGCCAAAGGTGCGCGCGATCGACCCTGATCGGCGCATACGCCGTCTGTCGCGGTCGCGGGTTGCTTGAGGACGTGCCGGGCGGTTAGCCTGTCAGCCGGGAAACGACCGCACGTGAGGCAATCAATGGCTATCAATCCGGACGCCGGCAAAGTCGTCGAGCTGATCAAAGCTTCGGGGCGCCCGCCCTATCCGACCGTCGGCCACATCGAGGCACGGCGGCTCTACACGGCCTCGCGCGCCATTCTCCAGCACGACCCGGCGCCCATTGCTGAAACACGGGACCTCACCGCTGATGGCCCTGCCGGGCCGATCCCGCTGCGCCTCTATCGTGGCACCGGGACCGAACCCGGGAAGGCACTGCCGACGCTGATCTACTACCACGGCGGAGGCTGGGTGCTCGGCGACATCGCGAGCCATGACGGCGTCTGCCGCGACATCGCCAACGCGGCGATGTGTGCCGTCGTGTCGGTCGACTACCGGGTCGCACCGGAGCACAAGTTTCCCGCCGCTGCCGACGACGCAATCGCCGCCGCCGAATGGATCGCCAAGAACGCGGCTGGCCTCGGCATTGATGCGAGCCGCCTCGCGGTCGGTGGTGATAGTGCGGGCGGCAACCTCAGCGCGGTCGTCGCGTTGCACGCCCGTGATACCGGCGCCTTCAAGCTCAAGCTGCAAGCGCTGATCTACCCCTCCGCCGACATGACGACCGTGTATCCGTCCTACGAGACTTTCGCCGAACAGTTGCCGTTGACACGCGTGACGATGGACTGGTTCATCGATCTCTATCTCGCCAACCGTGCCGTGGATTCGAAGGATTGGCGCGCCTCGCCACTTCGGGCGAAGAGCCTCGCGGGTGTGGCGCCGGCGTTCGTGATCACGGCCGGGCTCGATCCGCTGCGCGACGAGGGCGAGCTGTACGCGTCGCGTCTCCGGGATTCGGGCGTACCGGTGACGGCGAAGCGCTTCGAGGGCCAGATCCACGGCTTCATCAGCATGGGCAAGATCATCGAGGACGCGCATGTGGCGGTCCGGGATGTGGCTGCGGAGTTGAGGAAGAGCTTTGCTTGATTTCCGCGGTCCGCGACGCCTTTGGCTACCGCGGCCGCGGCACTGCCTCGCCGGTTGGCGTTTCATAGGCGCGATCGTCGATCGCCACCGAATAGAACAGCGGTAGATTAAATGGTAGCGGCCGAAGGCCGCGCCGCAGGAATTCGACCGCGAGGCGGCCCCGCGGCGCGTGTAGGCGGAGCCGTATGCGTCCGCGGCAAGCTAAAGCTCCCGTGACTTCGCCTCGTCCCACAGCGCATCCATTTCCTCGAGCGTCGAGCCTGCGGGTGCCTTACCCTGCTCAGCGAGCCGCGTCTCGATGTGGGCGAAGCGGCGGGTGAACTTCTTGTTGGCGGAACGCAGCGCTTCCTCGGGATCGACCGCGAGGTGACGCGCCACGTTGGCGATGACGAACAGCAGGTCGCCGATCTCCTCGGCGATGCGCGGATCGGGCGAGCCGGAGGGCGGCGTCGCCCCGCGCGGATCGGCGGGAAGCGCAACCGCCTCCAGTTCGGCGAGCTCCTCGCGCATCTTGTCGAACACCGGTGCCAGCGACGGCCAGTCGAACCCGACCCGCGCTGCCTTGGCCTGCAGCTTTTCCGCCCGAGTGAGCGCCGGCAGCGCTATCGGCACGTCGGCGAGGATGGAAGCAGGCGCGCGGGTCTCGACGATGCCCTTCTCCGCTCGCTCCTCTGCCTTGATCGCCTCCCACCAGCCCTTCGTGAGCGGCTTGCCGCGTTCGCTATCGCTTCCGAACACGTGCGGATGGCGGCGGATCATCTTTCGTGTCACCGCATCGACCACGTCGGGGAAGGCGAAGGCCCCTTCCTCCTCGGCCATGCGGGAGTGATAGACCACCTGCAGCAGTAGATCCCCGAGCTCGTCACGCAGGTCACCGCGACTGCCACGCGCGATCGCGTCGGCCACCTCGTAGGCTTCCTCGATCGTGTAGGGCGCGATGGTCGCGAACGTCTGCTCGAGATCCCATGGACAGCCTGTCACCGGCGTCCGCAGCGCCGCCATCACGGCGAGAAGGTCGGCCACGGTCTTGCGCGCCGGTGGCTCGGATGGTGGCTCGGGCGGTAGCGGCATCTCAGGGTTCCAGGCGCCGTTGACGGTCACATATGCTCGATGACGGCGGCATTCTCCTTCGGCCGCTCGGGCACCGCCGCCGCGATCGCGGGCAGGATGTCCTCGGCCCGGTCGACGGTGATGAAGCGCACGTGCAGCCCTTCGCGGATGAATGCCTGATCGCGCATATGATCGAGCAGTCCGCACAGCGGATTCCAGAAGCCGTCAATGTTGGCAAGCACGATCGGTTTGTTGTGCCGGCCGAGCTGCGACCAGGTGAGCTGCTCGACCAGTTCCTCAAGCGTGCCGATGCCGCCGGGGAGTGCCACGAACGCGTCGGAGCGCTCGAACATCAGCTGTTTGCGCTGGTGCATGTCCTCGGTGACGATCAGCTCCTGGACCTCGTGGAGCATCCGCTCCTTGGCCGACAGGAAGTCGGGGATGATGCCGGTTACGTGGCCGCCGTTGGCGAGGACGGCGCGCGCCGTCTCGCCCATCAGGCCGAGGCCGCCGCCGCCGTACACTAGGCCGACACCGGCCGCGGCGAGGTCCTTGCCAAAACGACGGGCGGCGTCGGCGAAGAGCGGGTTCTTGCCCGAGCCCGAGCCGCAGTAGACGCAAACGTTGTCGACGCCCTCTATGGTCGACGGCTTCCTGGCAGCTGATTTCTTCTTCAGATTCTTTGTCATTCCAATACATAGTCCCATGTGCGCCCGCGTCCGGTGCGGGCATTCTCCATTATCGCCCCGAAGGGGCCGAACCGGACAAGCTGACCTCAATATAGGTACGATTCATGGCGGCCGATCCGTCCATGACGTCGGATGGCCCGTGCCGGGTCAGGCGGATGCCGCTTGGAAGCCGGACCGATTCTATGCAAGGTGCGCGCAATCAGCCCGCGCGCGGGGCCAAGCGCGCCATGGATGCTGCTGGCCGGCAAGGCATCGGGAAACGATATGCAACTCAAGTTCTACACGCTTGACGTGTTCACCGAGCAGCGGTTCGGCGGCAATCCACTCGCGGTGGTGCTCAATGCCGACGGGCTGCCGACCGGGCTGATGCAGACGATTGCCGGTGAGTTCGGCCTGCCCGAGACGGTGTTCGTCCAGAAGGCGACCAACCCGGCTCATTCCGCCCGCGTCCGCATCTTCACACCGACCATCGAGCTGCCGTTCGCCGGCCATCCGACGATCGGTACGGGCATCCTGCTCGCCCAGCTCCGGGTCGGCGACGCCGCCGGCGATCAGGACGCGCTGGTCGTGCTGGAGGAGACGGTCGGCGTCGTGCGTGTGGGCGTGCGCATGCGGCCCGGCAAGGCAGCCCATGCCGAGTTCGACGCGCCCCGCCTTCCCGAGACGACCGGCGACCCGCCGGGCACCGAGCGGCTCGCCGCCGCGCTAGGCCTGATGCCGTCCGAGATCGGGTTTTCCAATCACCGGCCGTCACAGTGGTCGGCAGGCGTACCCTTCACGTTCGTACCCGTCGCAACGCTCGAAGCGATCGCGCGGGCGGAAATGGTGTCTACGCACTGGGCCGCGGCATTCGGCGGATCGCGTGCCGGCATGGTTTATCTCTATACCGGCGAGACGACGCACATGACGTCGTCCTTCCACGCGCGCATGTTCGGCCCCGGCGCCGGCATCGTCGAGGATCCGGCAACCGGCGGCGCAGCGGCGGCCTTCGCTGGCGTCGTCAACGCCTTCGACCAGCCGCCGGCCGGCACGCATAAGCGGGTGATCGAGCAGGGTTTCGAGATGGGCCGGCCGAGCCTGATCTCGTTGTCGTTTGAGGTTGCGGCGCGCGGCAAGCTTGCGGCGGTGCGGATCGGTGGCAGCGCGGTGCGCGTGACCGAGGGGCACATCGAGATCTGAGCGCGGTCCAGACTTGCGCCAGCTTGCACCAGGATTGCGCTTGCAATCGGCGGCGCGATCCGGCTTATATCTCTACATAGTTGCCGCGTCATTTGTACGGGCAGCTTTGGGACCCGCGAGAGAATTCACGCGATGACAGCGTTTGGCCACGGTCAGAAGGAAAGGACGGCCCTCTCGGGGATCGCCGCCCGCCTCGCCGTCGCGCGTCTGTCTATTCGGTCCATTCTGCTCCTTACCAGCCCCTGAGCCAATTGAGGTCTCGGATCGAACCGGGACGGGCGCTCAGGGGACGTGATCAGTAAAAATCCAGAGCAGATTTCGCCGCGCCTTATGCGCCGGCGCCGACCAAGGACCTGAATGACATGAAAGACGCAGCCGAACAGCCGCAGGCGAAACCGTCCGAGCGCAGCGAAGCCGATCGCGTATTGATCTTCGACACCACGTTGCGTGACGGCGAGCAGTCGCCCGGCGCCGCCATGACGCTGGAAGACAAGCTCAAGGTCGCCCACATCCTCGACGACATGGGCGTCGACATCATCGAGGCCGGATTCCCGATCTCCTCGAACGGCGATTTCGAGGCGGTGTGCGAGATCGCCAAGGTGGTCAAGCGCTCGGTCGTCTGCGGCCTGTCGCGGTCGAGCTTCGCCGATATCGATCGCGCCGGCGAGGCGGTCAAGTACGCGGTCCGCCCGCGCATTCACACGTTCATCTCGACGAGCCCCGTCCACCGCAAGTGGAAGCTGCAGATGGACGCCGAGCAGGTGATCGCGGCGGTCGGCGCCAGCGTCGCTCGGGCGCGGAACTACACCGACAACGTCGAGTGGAGCGCCGAGGATGCGACGCGCACCGAGCGCGACGTGCTGCTCAGGTGCTGCGAGATCGCGATCAAGCAGGGCGCGACGACGATCAACATCCCGGACACCGTCGGCTACTCGGTGCCGGAGGAATACTACGCGCTGATCAAGATGCTGCGCGAGACGGTGCCGGGCGGCGACAAGGTGGTGTGGTCGACGCACTGCCACAATGACCTCGGCATGGCCGTCGCCAACTCGCTCGCGGGCGTACGTGCCGGTGCGCGCCAGATCGAATGCACCATCAACGGCCTCGGCGAGCGCGCGGGCAATGCTGCGCTCGAGGAGATCGTGATGGCGCTGCAGGTGCGTCCCGACGTGCTGCCGTACTGGACCGAGGTGGATTCGACCTACTTCACCCGCGCCTCGAAGCTGGTCGCGGCGGTGTCCGCCTTCCCCGTTCAGTACAACAAGGCGGTGGTGGGCCGGAACGCCTTCGCGCACGAGAGCGGCATCCACCAGGACGGGATGCTGAAGAACACCCAGACCTACGAGATCATGACGCCGGAGAGCGTCGGCCTTTCGAAGTCGACCCTGAGCCTCGGCAAGCTGTCGGGTCGCGCCGCGTTCCGCGACAAGCTCAAGCAGCTCGGCTACGACCTCGGCGACAATGCGTTCCAGGATGCGTTCCGCCGCTTCAAGGATCTCGCCGACAAGAAGAAGCTCGTGTTCGACGAGGACATCGAGGCGCTGGTCGACCAGGAAGTGGCAACGCAGACTAACCGCATCAAGGTGCTCGAGCTTCATGTCGTCGCCGGCACCGGCGGTCCGCAGAAGGCGACGATCACGCTCGAGGTCGACGGCAAGAACGTCACCCAGGAGGCGAGCGGCGACGGCCCGGTCGATTCGATCTTCAAGGCGATCAAGGTCGCGGTGCCGCATGATGCGACGCTGCCGCTGTATCAGGTCATGGCCGTGACCGAAGGTACCGATGCGCAAGCGGAGGTCATGGTGCGCCTGGAGGAGAATGGCAAGCAGGTGACGGGCCGCGGCTCAGACACCGACACTATGGTCGCGTCCGCACGTGCCTATGTCGCCGCCCTCAACAAGCTGATGCTGAAGCGCCATCGCGGCCCCGCCGCGCAGATGATGGTGAGTTGACGGAACACCTCCTCTCCCTCGGCGAGGGAGAGGAGGCTCACATTTGGGCTTTATGCGGCCGCGAGCCGAAGCTGCTGCAACTACGATATTTTCGCGCGCGTCCCTTGGACTTCGGCTTGGGGTCGTCTATCGTGCGCACCCATCGAAGGCGCGGGATGCGGACCCGCGCGCAGGGTGATGAAAGCTGGCTGGCAGCGCCATGCGGAAGAAGGTTGGCGGCGTTTTTTCCGACGACATAGCGATCGACCTCGGGACGGCCAACACGCTGGTTCATGTCGCTGGCCGCGGCATCATCATCGATGAGCCGTCTGTTGTCGCCGTGCGCGCCAAGGACACGCCGCGCCATGTGATCGCCACCGGCGAGCAGGCCATCACGCTCAAGGCGCGCAGCCCCGATCCGATCGAGCTCATCCGTCCTTTGCGCGACGGCGTGATCGCCGATTTCGTCGCGACCGAGGAGATGCTGCGCACGTTCATCTCGCGGGCGAAGTCGAAATACGGCTTCCGCCGCCCGCGGATCCTCATCTGTGTGCCGGCTGCCGCCACGCCGGTCGAGCGGCGCGCCGTCTACGAGACCGCCAAGGCGGCCGGCGCACGCCGCGTCTATCTTGTCGAGGAGCCGGTCGCGGCCGCCATCGGTGCCGGCGTCGAGATCGACAAGGATGGCGTGACGATGATCCTCGACATCGGCGGCGGCACCAGCGACATCGCCGTGCTGACACTGGGCGAGGTCGTGCACACAGCGTCGCTGAAGGTGGCCGGAAACGCGTTCGACGAGGCGATCCGTCGCTATGTCCGCCGCGCGCATCAATTGTCGATCGGTCTCGCCAGCGCCGAGCGGATCAAGATCGAGGCCGGTGCGGCCGGTACGCGCGCCAATGGCCGGGTCGCAGAAGCGCACATCCGCGGCCGCGACGTCGTGCGCAAGCGGATGAAGGAGATCGTGCTGCGGCCGCATGACGTCGGTACCGCCCTCGAGGGGCCGATCGGTGACATGGCTGAGCTGGTCCGCCGGGCGCTCGAGGACCTGTCGCCCGAGCATCGGGCCGAGGTCGGCAAGCAGGGTATCCTCATGACCGGGGGCGGCGCGCTGCTCGAAGGTCTCGATGCGGAGCTGGCGCGGCAGGTTGGCGTTCCGTTCAGGCTGGCGCCGAATCCGATGCAGTGCGTGGTGACCGGCACCGCGATCATTCTCGCCTCGCTCGGCGAGCGCGAGCAACTCCTCGTGCACTCATGAGCTTCCTACGCCTCTGGTTCGGTGCAACGGCGGTCCTGCTGGCGGGGGGCATGATCTGGGCGTTCGCGCCGATCCTGGTCGTCTTTTTCGGCTTGCTCGCCGGACTGGGCGTGATCGTCGTCGGGATCGTCATGGCGGCGCGCGCCTTCGAGCGGCGGCGAGCGGGCAGGTCCCGAGCCGAATGAGCGTCGGGAGCCGGTCCCAAGCCGGAAGTTGCGCGTCGCAGGTTCTGAAAATACTTTCATGGCCGAGTATCGGTTCATCCCGTCCGCGCGCGCGGTTGGGCAAGGAATACCCGGCGGCCCAGGGGCGAACGGGGCGGAGGCAGGAATGCAGGCGTTGCGTAAGCTGATCCCGGGCGCGGTGATGGCCGGTGCGACGCTGATGCTCGGTTCGATCGCCGCGATCATCGCGCCGCCCGTGACGACACCGGCATGGGCGCAAGCGCCGACCCCGCCTTTGCCGACCAAGGGACAGCGCGCGCGCAAGGCCTACGAGGAGCACCTGCGCAAGATGGACGAGGCGGAAAAGGCCGGCGGCGCCAAGCCGGCCGCGCGTCCGCTGCCTGCTCCCGCCCCACGGAAAGCCGCTGCCCCGGCCCCGGCTTCTACCTCACCGGCCGCGGCCCCCGCGCCCGCCCCAGCTCCCCTGCCTGCGACGCTGCCATCGCCCGCCGCGGCCCCGCCAGCGGCACGATCGGCAATGTCGGCCACCGAGCAGGACACCGCGACCGAGCGCGGCCTCGACCAGTACCGGCGCATGATGAAGGCGGACCCGTGGAGCAACCCGGCGCTCCTCGACGCCGACCGTGGCGAGGCATTGTGGGCAGCCAGGTTGGGGCCGGGGCAGGTGTCGCTCGCCGAAACCTGCGATCTCGGCAAAGGGGTCGGCGTGGTCGAAGGCGCCTTCGCAGAGATGCCGCGCTATTTCAAGGATGCCGACCGGGTGCAGGACACCGAAACCCGCATCCTCTGGTGCATGCAGAGCTACCAGGATTTCAACGCGGCTGCGTTCCGCAAGAATCCGCATCCCGGCGGCGGCCAGCCGGTCCGCGAGGTCGGGGCGATCGCGACGTTCATCGCGACCAAGTCGGCCGGCATGAAGATCGCGTCGAAGGCGGACCATCCGAAAGAGAAGGAGGCGATCGCGCTCGGCGAGCAGCTCTTCTTCCGCCGCCAGGGACCATTCGACTTCTCCTGCGCCACCTGTCACGCAGGGACGGGCAAGCGCATCCGACTGCAGCCGCTGCCGTTCCTGTCCGAGCCGAAGGAGGCGAAGGTGGCGATCGGCGAGTGGCCGGCCTATCGTGTTTCGACCACGCACGTCATGACTATGCAGCACCGCCTGCTCGACTGTTACTGGCAGATGCGGCTGCACCGGCTCGACTTCGGCTCAGACGTCAGCGTGGCGCTGTCGGCGTATCTCTACGATCGCGCGCGCGATGGCGAGATGGCCGCGCCGGGCGTCAAGCGGTGAGGGAGGGCAACCGATGAGAAGGCTCCTGATCGTCGCCGCGCTCACCTTGGCGACCGGCGGCGCGGCTGCGCAGGCGCAGCACGCCAATCCCTCTCGTGCCGATGCCGCGATGAAATCCGCGTTCTCGGAGGCGCCGGCCGATTGGGCTCAGCGGATCGACCAGGACGAGACGCTGAAGGTGTGCAGCGCGACCCGCAACCAGCCAACCGCCACTCAGGCGAAAGCCATCGCGGCCCGCGAGAAGGCGGGTATAAAGTACCCCGCCGACGGCAATCTGCTTGGCGACTGGAAGCAGGGCGAAGCCCTGGCGCAGAGCGGCTACGGAATGCGCTTCACCGACTATCCGGCGACACGTCCGAACGGCGGCAACTGCTACGCGTGCCACCAGATGACGCCGGCAGAAGTGAGCTACGGCACCGTCGGGCCGAGCCTCTACGAGTATGGCAAGATCCGGAAATATAGCGCGGCCAGCACGAAGGCCGTGTACGAGAAGATCTACAACGCGCACGTCGCCTTCCCATGCTCGCTGATGCCGCGCTTCGGCTCGAACGGCGTGCTCACGATCGAGCAGATCAAGGACCTCGTGGCGCTCGTCATGAGCCCCGACAGCCCGGTCAACAAGTAGCTGAGGCTGGGTCCAGTCCATGCATTCGCGCCGCGAAGTCCTGCAGGTTGCTTTGGCGACGGCCGCGCTCGCCGGCCTTCGCGGTGCGCCGGCGCTCGCCCAGGCGCTGTCCCGCACGATCCGCCAGGAGGACATTCTCCGCTTCGAGGCCAAGGGGCAGGTCACGATCCTGCATTATTCCGACTGCCATGCGCAGTTGAAGCCGATCTACTTCCGCGAACCCTCGATCAACCTCGGCGTCGGCGAGGTTCGCGAGCTGCCGCCGCACATCACCGACCGCGATTTTCTCGCGCACTACGGCATCGATGCCGGGTCCTATCGCGCGTATGCGCTCACGTCGGCCGATTTCGTGACGCTCGCCGCGCATTATGGCCGCGTCGGCGGCATGGACCGGCTGGCGACGCTGGTGAAGGCGATCCGTGCCGAGCGTGGCGCGTCGCGCACATTGCTGCTCGACGGCGGCGACACGCTGCAAGGCTCCTATACCGCGCTCGCGTCGCTCGGCGCCGACATGGTGCGCGTCATCGAGGCGCTGGGCGTCGACACGATCACCGGGCACTGGGAATTCACGCTCGGCGAGGCGCGGATGCGCGAGCTGTTCGGCGACAAAGCGGCGCGCGGCTCGGCGCGGGTCGACTTCCTCGCCGGCAACGTGGTCGACACCGATTTCGAGGAGTCCGTCTTCAAGGCGTGGCGGATCTTCGAGAAGGGCGGCGTCCGTATTGGCGTGGTGGGCCAGGCCTTTCCCTACTCGCCGATCGCCAATCCGCGCTGGATGATGCAGGGCTGGTCGTTCGGCATTCGCGAGGAGGAGCTGCGCCGCAATGTGGCCGCGGTGCGCGCCGCCGGCGCGGAGATCGTCATCCTCAACTCGCACAACGGCTTCGACGTCGACCGCAAGATCGCCGGACGCGTCGCCGGCATCGACGTGATCCTCACGGCCCATACCCACGATGCTATTCCCGTTCCCGAGCGCGTCGGCAACACGCTGCTGATCGCGTCGGGATCGAACGGCAAGTTCCTCTCGCGCCTCGACCTCGACGTGCGCGATGGGCGCATCGCGGATTTCAGCTACTCCCTCATGCCGGTCCTCGCCGATGTGATCGCGCCCGACCCCGACATGGCGCGGCTGATCTACGACATCCGCAAGCCGCACGAGGCGATGCTCGCGACCGAGCTTGCCCGCACCGACACGCTCCTCTACCGGCGTGGCAATTTCTCCGGCACCCTCGACGATTTGATATGCGAGGCGCTGCTCAGCCAGCGCGACGCCGAGATCTGCTTCTCGCCCGGCTTCCGGTGGGGCACGTCGCTGATCCCGGGCCAGGCGATCACCTGGGACGACGTCTACAACGCTACGGCGATCACCTACCCGAAAGTCTATCGCCAGCTTTTCCGCGGCGACCAGATCAAGAACATCCTCGAGGACGTCGCGGACAACCTGTTCAATCCCGATCCCTACTACCAGCAGGGCGGCGACATGGTGCGCGTCGGCGGCATGGGATTCACGATCGACGTCGACGCACCGATGGGCCGCCGCATCTCCGACATGACGCTGCTCAAGACAGGGGAAGCGATCCAGCCGGCGAGCGCGTATGTGGTTGCCGGCTGGGCGTCGATCAATCGGGCGACCGATGGGCCGCCGGTCTGGGACCTCATCGCGAGCCACCTGCGCAAGAGGCAGGTGATCACCGACGTCGCAAGCGCGCCCGTAAAGATCGTGCGCAGCCGGAGCTGAGAAGCCTGCCATCACGACAATTTCATGAGCCGTGCGCGAGAAAAGGCCGCGTGGCGGTGTATGGCCTGCGTGTGTATCAGCAGGGTTGACTAAGCGTCATCGATGGTCTGCTGTCGGCGCTGCGCGGCGATCGCCCACGCCCCATTTGGAGTACGCCATGCTGGCGGACGTCTACATCTACTTTGGTGTCGCGCTGGCGGGGATGCTGAGCTTCCTGTCCCCCTGCGTGCTGCCGCTCGTGCCGCCCTATCTCGGCTACATCGGCGGCATGTCGGTCGAGCAGATGGCGAGCGACAACGGCATCGACCGGCGCGCATGGCGACGCGTGGTGCTCGCCTCGGTCTGTTTCGTGCTCGGCTTCACGACGGTGTTCGTGGCGCTGGGCGCCGGCGCGTCGCTGGCCGGCCAGTTCATCCAGACCTACAAGTACGAGCTGTCGATGATCGCCGGTGCGGTGATCATCCTGTTCGGGCTTCACTTCCTCGGCCTGTTGCGTGTGCCCTGGCTCTATGCCGAGAAGCGCTATCACACGCAGATGGAGGGCGCGAGCTTCCTCGGCGCCTACATCATCGGCCTCGCCTTCGCGTTCGGCTGGACGCCCTGCATCGGCCCGGTGCTCGCGGCGGTGCTGTCGTTGGCGGCAAGCGAAGGCAGCCTCGGCACGGGTGTGCGGATGCTCGCGGTCTACTCTCTCGGGCTCGGCATACCTTTTGTGCTTGCTGCCGTCGCCATCCGCCCGTTCATGAGCTTCATGCAGCGCTTCCGCCGCCATCTCGGCAAGGTCGAGAAGGTGATGGGCGTGTTCCTGGTGATCACGGGCTTGCTGTTCCTGACCGGTTCGATCACGTGGGTTGGCCAGTGGCTGCTCGAGAATGTCCCGGTGCTTTCGGAGATCGAAGGCTGGGCTACGCCGAAGAGCCTCCAGAACGAGATCATCAAGCGCGGCCAGTAGGCACGCGGCACACTGCCAGAGGTGAGTGATGGTTCCGATCGCCGTGACGATCGCCGGCTCCGACAGCTCGGGCGGTGCCGGCATCCAGGCCGACCTCAAGACGTTCACCGCGCTCGGTGTCTATGGCGCCAGCGTGCTGACCGCGCTTACGGCGCAGAACACGAAAGGCGTGCAGGGCGTGATGCCCGTCGATCCGCCGTTCGTCGCGCAGCAGATCCGCTCGGTGCTGACCGATCTTCACGTCGGGGCCGCGAAGACGGGGATGCTCGCCAACGCCGCTGTGATCCGCGCGGTGGTGTCGACGCTGAAAGACTTTCCGGCATTTCCGGTCGTCGTCGATCCGGTGATGGTGGCGACCAGTGGCGACGCGCTGCTCCAGGCCGATGCCATCGACGCCGTGCGCCACGAGCTACTGGAGATCGCGCGGGTCGTGACGCCAAATCTCCCGGAAGCTGCGCGCCTCCTGGACACGACCGTGGCGGAGACCGACGACGCTATTGAAGCGCAGGGCCGCGAGATCATGCGCCGCTTCAATTGCCGCGCCGTCCTGATGAAAGGCGGGCACGGAACGGGTGTCGATGCGGTGGACATCCTGATCGATGGTGGCGGCGCACCGTTGCGGCTCGCCTCCCCGCGTGTCGACACGCGCCATACGCATGGCACCGGCTGCACGCTGTCGGCTGCGATCGCGGCGCTACTCGCGACCGGCGACGATCTTGCCGAGGCGGTTCAGCGCGCGAAGGCCTACATCCAGGCGGCGATCACGCACGGTGCGATCAATCCGATCGGGCACGGCAACGGTCCCGTCGACCACCTCTACGACATCCGCCGCCGCCCGCGACCCGTCTAGGTGCGCGCAGCCGGCCCCAGCGTCTTCGCGAGAAACCGCGTACCGGCGACCGGTGTGTCGTAGTAGGGCGCGATCGTCACGAAACCGAGCGACTGATAGAGACCGATCGCCTGATCCATGGTCGGCAGCGTGTCGAGGCGGAGTTCGCGGTAGCCGATGCGCTCGGCCGCATTGATCACGGCAAGCGCGAGTGCCTTGCCGAGCCCGGTCCCGCGCGCGGCGGGCGCCACGTAGAGCCGCTTCATTTCGCAGCACCCGGCCAAGTCCATCGGCCTGAGTGCGACGCAGCCGAGCGGTGCACCGTCGGTGCCGCGCGCGAGGAGCAGCTCGCCGCCGGGCGGCGCATACTTGCCCGGCATCGATGCGAGTTCATCGGCAAAACCCTGATACGCGAGATCGACGCCCAGTCCCTGCGCGTAGGCGGTGAAGAGCGCGACCGTATCTGCGAGATCCGCTGGCGTGCGCACCGCTGCGATGACGTGGCGCGTCTGAGACATGATTAGGCTCGATTTTTCCTTTGGGTCCGGCGCCGCGGAATCCGGCCCGTGACAGCCTCTATCCGGGCCTATATAGCAGGGCTGCGGCCGGGAACCCACTGGCCCGCCGACCCTGGCAGGTATCCTCATGAGCATGAGCATTCTCGCGGCGTTCATCGCTGCTTGCGTCCTCCTGGCGCTGACGCCGGGGCCGAACATGAGCCTGATCATCGCCAACACGGCCGCTTACGGCCTGAGGGGCGGCCTGTGGTCCCTGGCCGGCTCGAGCACAGGGCTGTCGATCCTGGTGGCGATCGCGGCGCTGGGCATGACGTCGGTGATGGTGCTGATGTCGGAATGGTTCGACGTGATCCGCTGGATCGGTGCCGCTTACCTCGTCTATCTCGGTGCGCGGCAACTCTACGGTGCGCTTTATCCCGGCGATCGTGCGTCCGTACGTTTGCCGAGCCCGCGGGCCATCTACGCCAACGGCCTCATCGTCAGCCTGTCGAACCCCAAGGTGCTGCTGTTTCTCGGCGCGTTCCTGCCGCAGTTCGTCGACCCTTCGCAGCCACCGGGACTGCAGCTCGCGGTGCTGGCGGCGACATTCGTCGCAACGCTCGTCGCGGTGGATCTGAGCTATACGCTGATGCTGGCGCGGGCGCGGCGCGCGTTCTCGGCGGGGCATACGCGGGTCCTCGATGGTATCGCGGGCACGCTGCTGCTCGCGGGCGGTGCCGTGCTTGCCACCTTGCGCCGGCCCTGATGTAAGACTGGCAGCGCAGACACTCGAGGACTTCATGACCCGCATCGGCTTCTATTCCGGCTCGTTCGATCCCGTCACGCTCGGCCACGTCGACGTGATGCGGCGCGCGCTGGCCCTGGTCGACAAGCTGGTGATCGGCATCGGCGTCCATCCGGGCAAGACGCCGCTGTTCACCGTCGCCGAGCGCACCGCCATGCTCAAGGCCGAGACCAAGGCCGCGGCGAAGGAGCTGGGTGCGACAATCGAGGTCGTGACGTTCGACGGTCTGGTCGTCGATGCGGCTCGCAAGGCAGGCGCCCGCGCGATTTTCCGCGGCTTGCGCGACGCGACCGATTTCGACTACGAGATGCAGATGTCGGGCATGAACAGCGCCATGGCCGGCGATATCGATACCGTATTTCTCCCCGCCAGCCCCGAAGTGCGCCACATCACGGCCACGCTCGTGCGCCAGATCGCCCTTCTGGGCGGCGACGTGAAGCATTTCGTATCGCGCGATGTGGCGAAGGCCCTCAAAGCCAAGGCCGCTGCGAGATAGCCGAATTCACCCAGACGCCGCGACCGCCACGCCCTTGCAACCGCATCCAGGAGCCCTTCCGTGAGAACCGTCTTCGCGAGCTTCGTCCTCGCCCTCGTTGCCGCCCTGAGCCCGGCGCTCGCGCAGCCGAAGCCCGATCCGGCGAACACGCTGGTGATCGAACTGAAGGACGGTCCCGTCGTCATTCGCCTGCGCCCCGACCTGGCGCCGAAGCACGTCGAGCGGGTGAAGGCGTTGGCGCGGGAGGGCTTTTACAACAACATCAAGTTCCATCGCGTGATCGCGGGCTTCATGGCGCAGACCGGTGATCCGACCGGTACGGGCACGGGCGGCTCGAAGCTTCCCGACCTGCCGGCGGAATTCAGCAAGGAGATCTACAAGCGGGGTAGCGTCGGCGCGGCGCGCACAGCGAACCCCAATTCGGCCAACAGCCAGTTCTTCATCTGCTTCGGCAGCACCTGCCAGCAGCTCACGGGCCAGTACACGCTGTGGGGCGAGGTCATCGACGGCATGGAGAACGTCGACAAGGTCGCCAAGGGCGAGCCCCCGGCAAAGCCCGACGTGATGCAGAAGGTCTACATTCTGGGCGATGTGAAGCGCTGATCGCGCGCCGTACGCCGCCAACCACAACGACAACACACAAAGGAGCGAGCCATGGCCGCCATCAAGGATCCCGAGAACGCCCTCATCATGGAAACGACGCAGGGCAAGGTCGTCATCGAGCTGCGCCCCGATCTGGCGCCGAAGCACGTCGAGCGCATAAAGACGCTGGCGCGCGAGGGTTTCTACGACGGCATCGTCTTCCACCGCGTGATCGACGGCTTCATGGCGCAGACCGGATGCCCGCACGGCATCGGCACCGGCGGCTCGGACCATCCGAACCTGCCGGCCGAGTTCAACGCCGAGCCGCACATCCGGGGCATCTGCTCGATGGCGCGTTCCAGCAGCCCGAACAGCGCCAATAGCCAGTTCTTCATCGTGTTCGACGACGCCAGGTTCCTCGACAAGCAGTACACCGTCTGGGGCAAGGTCATCGAGGGCATGGAGAACGTCGACAAGATCAAGCGCGGCGAGCCGGTGCAGAACCCGGACAAGATCAAATCGCTGAAGGTCGCCGCCGACGTCAAGTGAGCCGGCGTCAAGTAATGGGCGCGCGGCCATGACCGGAACGAGCGGGTTCTTCGACGGCTTCACGCTGACCAACGTGCGGGTTCGCGATGGGGTGATGCGCGTCCGGCACGGCGGCAGCGGTCCGCCGCTGCTGCTCGTCCACGGCAACCCGCAGACCCACGCGATGTGGCACAAGGTGGCGCCGGTATTGGCCCGGCGTTACACCGTCGTGTGCCCGGACATCCGCGGTTACGGCGGCTCGCTGAAACCGCCGGCGATCGCCGATCACGCGCCCTACGCCAAGCGTGAGATGGCGCGTGACTTCGTCGAGCTGATGGCGCACCTCGGCTTCGAGCGCTTCCAGGTCGTTGCACACGATCGCGGCGCGCGTGTCTCGCATCGCCTCGCGCTGGACCATCCCGCCGCCGTCACCAAGCTCGCGCTTCTCGACATCGTGCCGACGATCGAGCACTTCGAGCGCGCCGACATGGCGTTCGCGCTCGGGTATTACCACTGGTTCTGGTTCGCACAGCCGCATCCGTTCCCCGAGGAGCTGATCAACAAGGCGCCGGACGACTGGTTCTTCGCGCATACGGCCCGCGAGCCGAAGGATCGCGATTTCTTCGCGCCCGCCGCGCTCGCCGATTACCTCGCGCACGTCCGCGATCCCGAGATGATCCGTGGCATGTGCGAGGACTACCGGGCCGCAACCACGATCGATCTGGTGCATGACCGGGAAAGCCGGGCCGCAGGCGTCAAGATCGCGTGCCCGCTCCTCGTGTTATGGGGGGCGAAGGGCAAGATCGGCCAGTGGTACGACGCGCTCGCGATCTGGCGGCGGTATTGCGCCGCGCCGGTCACGGGCCACGACGTGCCGAGCGGTCATTACCTCGCCGAGGAGGCCCCCGACGCCGTCCTGGCGGCCCTCGACGTTTTCCTGGATTGAGCAAATTGAACGGGTTAACGTCGATGTCGGCGAAAGAGTCATCAATTCGCCGCACGAGCGCCGTGGGATTGCCGGGTCGACTCGTCATGGTTGGTTAATGAGGTTGAGCTAGCGTTTCTGGCCCCGTGCACGGGTGGGAGACGGCGCTGGCGCGGAATGGAATGAGAGAGTGCACTCCCGGGGGATCGGCGTCGTCGCGGCAGCGGCAGGGCGGCGAAGGAAGGGAGGCACAATCGGGGGAATGCCTTTGCGGGCCACGCTTGGACGCATCCTGACGGGATTGACGGTTTGTGCGGTTGCCGCAGCGGCCGGGATCGGCGTCGGCATTGCCGATCGCCCCGGCGATCGCACGATCGCCCTCTACAACATCCACACCAAAGAGACCGTGAACGTCCTCTACAAGCGGGATGGCAAGTACGTTCCCGCGGCGATGGAGAAGGTCAACTGGGTCCTGCGAGACTGGCGCAAGAACGAGCCGACGACGATGGACCCGGCGCTCATCGATACGCTCTGGGAAATCCACACGGAGCTCGGTTCGAAGGAGCCGATCCACATCATCTCCGGCTTCCGCTCGCGCGGCACCAATTCGATGCTGAAGAAGACGCGCGGCGGTCAGGCTGAGAATAGCCAGCACATCAACGGCAAGGCTGCCGACGTTCATTTCCCCGACGTGCCGATCCAGCGTCTGCGCTATTCGGCGCTGGTGCGCGAGCGCGGCGGCGTGGGCTACTACCCGACTTCCGCGCTCCCGTTCGTCCATGTCGATACGGCGCGGGTGCGCGCCTGGCCGCGTCTGCCGCGCACCGAGCTGGCGCTGTTGTTCCCCTCGGGGCGCACGCAGCACATGCCGGCCGATGGCGGACCGCTGACCGCGGACGATGGACGCGAGGCCCGTGCCCGCATGGCAAGCGCCGGTGGCGAGATGGCCGCCTTCCTCGACATCCGCCGTGGTGGGACGCCAACTCGAGTCGCCGTCGCTACGCCGCCGCAGCAGCCCGCTGTCGCCGTGCGGCCGCCGTCGCAGTCGGCGTGGAGTGCCGAGACCAGGCAACAGCCCGCCCTCGCGCCGCTGCCGCCGAAGCTGTTCGAGGCCCCACGCGTCATCGCGAGCGGACCAGCGCCGACCGTGGGCGCGGCCGTCGAGCCGCCCGCCAAGGACCGCCTGAAGCTGCATGAGCTGGCGACACTTGCGAGCCTCGCGCCCGAGCCCCGCCTCCTGTCCGCGCCGAAGCCCGCCGCCCGTCCGCAGCCACCGCTCGCGAGCCTGTCCGGCCGGTCGGCTCCGGTCGGCGCCGAGGCGGTGGAAGGTGGCGCTCGTAACGGCGGCCACCAGGTGGCGGCGATCGATGCCGCAGCCTGGACGAGCCCCGCATCGGGCCTCGACCAGGAGCCGATGCCGACCGGGCGTTTCGGCTGGGGGTCGACCGGACACGAGCTGCGCTGGGTGCCGGCGACTGAGTTCGACGACGAGCATCCGGATGAGCTGAGCTACCGGCCGTTCGCCATCGCGCCGCTGTTCACTGATAGCGCCGACGAGCCGCTGCTCGCGACGCTTGTCCCGCACGATGTGGCACGCACCATCGAGATGATCGATCAGCCGGTTTCGCGCCTCCCGCTGCACTTCCGGCCGTCGGCGCAGGTCGCTGCGCGGATGTGGTCGCAACAGTTCAGCGGCAGCGCGGTCGGCCTCGACCGACTGATGGATCAGGGTTCCAGTGCGCCCGCCGGGATGCGTCAGCGCGCCGTGCAGACGTCCTCGCGCTGAGGCGCCAGTTCAGCAGCTCGTTCGTAGCTGGTTCCGGAATTTCTCTACACCTGCGATGTTCTTGGCTATATTCCCCGCCGCATGGCTACGGGAGAATGCGCATGGGTACGACCGCGCTGGTCATCCTCGGTATCGTCGCCGTGATCGTCTTGCTCGCGATCACGACCTACAACGGCCTTGTCGGCCTGCGCCAGCGCGTGCGGCAGGCCTTCGCCGACGTCGATGTGCAACTGAAGCAGCGCCACGATCTCGTGCCGAACCTGGTCGAGACGGTGAAGGGCTACGCGTCTCATGAGAAGGAGACGCTGGAGAACGTGATCAAGGCGCGCAACGCTGCCGTCGCTGCAAGCGGGCCGGCTGCGCAGGCGCAGGCGGAAGGCGCGCTGAGCGGGATGCTGCGCCAGCTCTTCGCGCTCGCCGAGGCCTATCCGGACCTCAAGGCCAACGCCAACTTCCAGCAGCTTCAGACAGAGCTCGGCGACATCGAGAACAAGCTCGCCGCCTCGCGGCGTTTCTTCAACAATGCCGCTGCCGAGTACAATACCAGCCGCGAGAGCTTCCCGGCGGTGCTCTTCGCCAACATGCTGGGGTTCTCCCGCGAGGACTTCTTCAATCTGGATGAGGCCGAGCGGGCCGCGACGCGCACAGCGCCCAAGGTTCAGTTCTAGCTTAGCCGGGCGGTTCGCTCAGGCAGGAGCGCGCGATGGGCGCCTACGGCCTCTACACGCACATTCGCGCCAATCGGATCCGGACGGCGATCCTGCTCGCCGGCTTCGTCGCACTGTTGCACGCGTTGCAGTTCTCGATCCTGCTGATCGTCAACGCGTTCACTACCCCCGGTGACCTCGAAGATATCGTCCGCGCGGCAGCGGGGCAGTTCTGGTCGACGTGGCCGCTGGCGATGCTGCTCGCGCTCGGCTGGTTCACGATCGCCTATTTCCTCTACAGCTCGATGATCCGCTCGGCGACCGGCGCACGCGGCGTCACCCGTAAGCAGGAGCCCGAGCTCTACAACATGCTCGAGAACTTGTGCGTATCGCGCGGCATCACCATGCCGCGGCTCGAGATCATCGATACGCCCGCACTCAACGCCTATGCCGCGGGCCTGCGTGACGGCGACTACACGATCGCCGTGACCCGGGGTCTGCTCGACAATCTGGAGCCGGCGGAGGTCGAGGCGGTGCTGGCGCACGAGCTCACCCACATCCGCAACCGCGATACCCAGCTCATGGTCGGGGCGGTCATCTTCGCCGGCATCTTCGGATTCATCGGGGACATGTTCATCCGGCGCTGGGATTTCCCCTATGGCTGGTCGCCGCGCGACAAGCAGACGCCGCCCGGCCACAACCCGTGGCCGGCCTCGAACCGCGACGACGATGACGACACCTATCGGGGGCGTGGCGGCAGCGATAGCAGTGGACGCGGCGGCGGCGCGGCAATCATCGCCATCCTGATAGCGGTCGCCATCATCCTGATTTCGTGGGGCATCTCGACGCTGATCCGGTTCGCGCTGTCGCGCTCGCGCGAGTATCTCGCCGACGCCGGCTCGGTGGAACTCACCAAGAGCCCCGATGCGATGATCGGCGCGCTGCGCAAGATCGAGCGCAACGCCGCCTTCGATGTGCCGTCGCGCATGGAGGCGTTCTTCATCGAGAACCCGCTGCAGAGCCGCATCAGTGGACTGCTCGCGACGCATCCCTCGATCGACGATCGCGTGGCCGCGCTGGTGCGCTATGCCGCCGGCCGCGACCTCGTCGCGGGGCCGTAACCGCCGCGCGTACGCAGCGCCGTGACAGCATGACCTGTGTGTGCACTAATCCTGCCAACAACAGCAGGGGAACACGCTCATGTCGCGCATCAAATCGGTCGAGCCGATCGTCCTCAAAATTCCGTTCTCCGACGGCAGCACCGGCGTCGGGCTGATGCCGACCAAATGGACGAGCCTCGAGATCGTGCTCGTGCGCGTCGAGACCGACGACGGTCTGGTCGGCTGGGGCGAGGCGTTCGGCTATTTCTGTTCGAACGCCGTCGCGGCGGCGGTGCGCGATATGGTGGCGCCGGTGGTGAACGGACAGGACACGAGCGATCCGGCTGCCGTCAATCTCGCGCTCCAGCGCCGCCTTCATCTGCATGGGCGCTACGGTCTGACGATCTTCGCGATCTCCGGGCTCGACATCGCGCTGTGGGATATTGCCGGCAAGCGGCAAGGCAAGTCGGTCGCGCATCTTCTCGGCGGCCGCAAGCGCGAGAGCGTGCCAGCATACGCCAGCCTCATGCGCTACGGCGATGCGGGCCTGGTCGAGCGCTTCTCGGCTCAGGCCGCAAGCGAAGGCTATGCCGACATCAAGCTGCACGAGATCACGCGCGAGACGATCGGCGCCGCTTAATAGGGCGCCGAGCCAGGAGACCAGGTTATCACTTAACTGATTGAC
>VFQN01003350.1_pt1 | contig 23142 bp, 27 predicted proteins | sample 3512371 | NCBI WGS metagenome assembly VFQN01 (sample SAMN10412370, study PRJNA504923) | tailings metagenome | isolation source: Replicate 2 from Balatoc abandoned mine | place: Philippines: Itogon, Benguet | collected 2017-08-28
GGAAGGCGGGGGGGGGGGGGGGGGGTGGCCTGGGCGGCTGGGGAGGGGAGGGAGGAGGGGGGAGGGGGGGGGGCGGGGTGGGGGGGGGGGGGGGGCGAACGGTGCCGGGGGGGGGGGAGGCTTGGTGGCGCGCTGTGAAGTCGACAGCACGCATGCCCGTGGAGAAGCAGGTGGGGCTTGGAGTGAAAGCTGCTGAGTCAGAGCTTGCCCCGCGAGAAGCAGGCGCGGCTGGGGTAGGGGGCGGGGCCGAGGCCGGGGCCGGGCGCACACGAGCATCGTGTGGGCGTCTAGCTTCTGAAGGCAAAGGGCCACGCGCTCCTGGTTTTGAAGAGCCATACCAGGAAAACTCTCAAACTCTCAAACTCTGTGCCACACTTTCACGTTGTGTCCCCCTGTCCAGGTCGTTGGCTCCCTGTCCACTGTGCTGTGCGACGCGCGCCGCCGCGCCGCCTTCGAGCGGCGGCTGGAGGGCGGCGCCCCAGGGCGCATCAGTGTGGTGGAGCTGCGGCGCTGTGTGCCGGCTGACGCGGAGCTGGTGGCAGCTGTGCGGCAGCTGGCGGCAGGTGGGGCGTATGCGCGTTTGTGGATGGGCAGCAGGATGGCGGTGGGGGGCGAAGGCTGGAAGGCAGCAGTTGAGCAGGCGCCCACCGCGCCCAAACATGTGCCATCGTTGTTTGGAAGAGGGGCAAACCCTAATTCGATGACGTACTATGGCCGCCTTGCCAGCGTATGCCACTGACAAACTTGGCACCATCTTTGTATGTTACTGACAAACTTGGCACCATCTTTGTATGGTACTAACAAACTTGGCACCACCGTGCACACCTTGTGCAGTTCGGCGGAGCACCGATGGCGTCGGCAGCCGCGCTAGCTCGGCAGACGTCAGGGACAGCGTCGCCAGCGTGGCTAGCCCGGCCTCCGCCCACGGTGTCGCAGCAGGGGCGGGGGCCAAGGGGCACGACCCAGAGGCCACCTTCCCCACACCCGCCCTGGAGCCGCGCTGCCAGCTACCCCCCCTGGACGACCGGGTGGTAGGGCGGGAGGAGGATGTACGGCAGATCGAGGTCATGCTCGTTGGCGAGGGCGGAGGCCAGGTGCCGGCGGGGAGGCAGGGGGGTGTGGGGCTGCAGCGAAGCAGCGGCGGCGGGCAGGCGGGCGGCGTAGGCAGTGGTGCTGGGCGGGCGGCGGCGGGCCGCGGCCATGCGGTGTGCGTGGTGGGCGAGTCAGGTGAGTGGGGGAGGCGGGCCGGGGCAGCGGAGTGTAAGTTACCGTGCGGTGGGATTTGCGCCGTGACCAGTGCAGCGCCAGTGCTGAACATGCAAGCCTCGTGAACGCCTTCACGCAGCGTCAGTCCAGGTGCCTTCGCCACCAAAGAAGTCCTTTGTCCCTCATGTTACGGATATCATTCAGCGCGTCGTCATGATGTTGCCTAACCATTGTGTGCGTCCCCGCAGGCCAGGGCAAGTCCGCGGTGGCGGTGTGCGCCGCCCGGCGGCTGTGGACCCGCGGGTCGCTGCCCGGCGGGGCCTACCACGTGGACCTGCGGGGAGCCGACTGCAGGGCGGAGCTGGCGGCGCGGTTCGCGGCGGCGCTGGGCGTGCCGCCGCCGCCCGCGCAGCAGCAGGTGGGGGCCGCTTGGGAAAGACCGTGTTGGGAAAGGGAGTGAGGAAAGACTGTGCCGGGCATTTAACATCTACTGGCAACGCGTTCCAATGAAAGGGCTAGGCTTCCTGTCGTGGCTGTCGTGCTTGGAGCAAAGCCGGATGACTCAATGGGTGTTGAGACACATGGGCCTGGCCCGCGCTGGATCGTCTTCAATCTAGGCCAGCCTAATGGCCATGCGCTGCAGGGCGGTCGGGGCGTGCTGCTGGGTGTTTTATTCCAGCACCCACGTCGCCTTTACACCTGATCCCAACCGATCCAGAACTGCAGTCATAGCTGATGCTCAATGGCTGCCCGACCCACAGGCCGGCCAGGGCGTCCTTGTGGAACTCCTGGCGATGAGTCCGGGTCACCTGTAATGTCTCACTTAGTTGACGGCCAATCCCGCTCCGCGTGCGGCTTTTACCCACAGGCCGGCCAGGGCGTCCTGCTGGGCGTGTGCGCCGCGCTCCAGTCCCTGTCCGCCCACGGCCCCCTGCTGCTGGTCCTAGACGGAGTGGACTGCCTCGAGGCCGACGAAGACGACGAGGAGGACGGTGAGTACGATACCGGCCTGTTGGATGGCCACGGCGGCGGCGGCGGCGGCGGCGGGCGCCTGACGGCGGCGCGGCTGTCGGCGGCGGCGGAGGCGGTGGCGATGCCGGCGCCGCTGGATGGGCCCGACGGCGGGAGGGTGGCGGCGGCGGCGGCGGAGGGGGAGGGGGAGCCGGCGGGGCCTGGGGGTGTGGCGCGGAGCCAGGATGCGGCGCTGGCGCTTGCGGAGGTGAGGGGGAGGGGCTGGCGTTTGGCAGGGCGTTGCTGCACCAGTGCATGTCCGTTGTGTGCACCACCTCCCACCCACAGTGTAGTAGTGTATTAGTACCGTCATGTGTGCAGCTGGCGGCAGGACGTGCGTTGCTGCACCAGTGCATGTCCGTTGTGTGCGGGATGCAGTGCGCAGTGCGCCTGGCTGGATCGCCATGAGGTCACGTGCTTCGGGCACCTAAGCGTAGGTAAAGTACTTGAACACTGGTACGGAACGCCGTGGATGACCTGCCCCTCCTCACGGCGTGCACGCCTGCTTGCTTGTGGCTGCCCGCCTTAACCTTGTGTGCTGCACACTGCTGGCTCCCGCAGCTGCTGGCGGTGGCGCCGCCCGAGAGTGTGCGGCTGCTGCTGACGGCCGCCGCGCCGGTGGACCTGCCCGGGGGCCGTGCCGTGGAGTGCTACTGGCTAGGGGGCTTGCCGGAGACAGCCGCGGTGGCACTGGTGCAGGAGACAGCCAAGTACGTGTCGTTGCTGTTCAGTGCCTGCTTACTACCGCCCGTTGCTGTTCTCTGCTGTTCCTTGCTGTTCCTTGTAAGGGAAAGGGCGACGATGTGCAGGAAACAGCCACGTGCGCGTTGCCTTTTTTGAGGGAGGAGACAGCAGGGGCTGGATTGAGGCTTTGTAGGGGTGCCATCGCCCAGTGTGACATCATGAACTGTTTCCTGCCCCTCTCGCGCCGCGCAGGTGCCTCAACACGGAGGAGGCCCGCCAGCTGGTGTCCGCCTGCGGCCCCACGCCCCTGGTTCTGCGCCTGGCAGCCTCCGCCGTGGCGGCCGGCGCCATGACCCTACACGACACAGTGGCACGTGCGCGTACGGCACTCGCCGCCTCCAACTCCGTCGCCCCCACTCCCCGCGGCCGGCCCGCGGGCCTCCTCGGCAACCCCACCGCCCCCGGCGCGCTCACCGTCGGCCTTCCCACCTCCCCTACACCTAAGCCACAGCGCTCGATGTCGCCGGTGCCGCCCAGCCGCAATTCGCAGCACCCGTCAGGGGCGCCCCTAACTCCTTGGCCCACAACACCCGGTGGGCAGAAGACCGCGGTGCACGAGTTTGACCGGCTTGCTGGCAGTCCGTCGGCTGACGGGCACGCGACGTCAACGACCGCAACCACCACCCTGTCAACCGTCCCGACGTCCACAGCCGGCGCAGGGGCCGGCTTGACGCCGGCGGGTAGCCGCCGCCACCAACACACCTCCAGCATTGCCAAGAGCATGTCGTTCCTACTTCGCGGCTCCGGGGGAAGTACCGCCCTTGGCGCGACGCTGCCTTTACAGCCTACGTACAGCGGCCGTACAAGCAGCAGCGGCGCTGGTGGCGGCGGCGGCGCCGCCGTCAACAACCGCACGCTCACCGGCGGCACCGCCATCGCAGCGGCGCTGCTATCGGGCCTCGATCCCGAGCACCGTACGGCACTCGTGCACCTCAGCATAATGCCGGGCTCGTGGGACGAGGATACGGCGTCCGCGCTGCTCGGCCAGCCGCCGTACGCCGTACGGGCGTTACTGGACGTACTGCTCGGGTACTCATTGATCGTGTGCCGTAAGGACGGCGTGAGGGGGAGCTTTGCGGCGGGCGCGGCGTTGGGGGCGGCGGGGGCGCTGGGCGGGGCTGGGGCGGCGGGTGGGGCGACGGGCGGGTTCGGCCTGGGCTGCTACAGCCTTCAGCCTGGGGTGCTGGACGCGGCGCGTTCCCTTCTGGCAGAGGAGGAGGCGGAAAGCAAGGTGAGCGGGGGCGGCACTACCCGGGTCGGCCATGCACGCACGTCTGTGACTCTGTGTGCCTGCCGCGTGCACAAAGGGGTAACCCGGGCATTAGCAAACTGCGTCTGTACGCCGTTGCGGGAAGCCTTGGAGCACGCAAGCCTATAACGTGTGGCCTACTTGGCCAGCGCTCATGGGGCCAGGACTTGTGGGTTAGGACTAGACCATCTGATGTTGTTCATGATGTCTGTCTCCCTCACACGCAGGTGGAGCTGCAGTGCCGCTTCGTGGGCCACGTGTTGGCGCAGTTCCTGCGCGCCGACCGGCTGTACGGCAGCGGTGCCGTACGCGCCGCCATGCAGCTGGCCCTGGAGCTACGGCAGGACGTGCAGGCCATGCTGCTGGTGCGTGACCGTGTGCAGGCGGAGCAGCGTCGCCTTGACATACAGTATGCGTACGCTGTACATGTCATAACCCAAAAAGCATTTGCAGTAGTGCATCCTTTACCCTTGGTCACAACCCTCAGCTCATTCTACCTCGCTTCGCCTTGCTGACCGACATGTATATGCAGCTTTCAGCGTTTCCCTACGCACCTTGCACTATTGCCTCGCGCTTCACATGACACGCCGCCTCTACCGGCAGGTTGCCGCCACGTGCCCCAACTCGGACCGCATGCTGGGCCGCACCGTGGGCCCCGCCGCGCTGCCGCCCCTGGCCGCCTCCCCGCTGTTCGGGGGGCTGGTGCTGGACGCCACGGCCGAGCTGGAGGCCTTCTGGCGGGCGGTGGCGGGCTGGGCGGAGCGCGAGAGGGACGCGGCGGCGGGCGCGCTGGCGGCGCGGGCGCTGGCGAACACGCTGTTCAAGCAGGCCAGGTGTGGAGAAAGTGCGTGACGCGTTGGTCTCCGCGTTTAAACTGACCCGTGGGTCGGGGTCTTGGGCTTATGGGCCTGGGCCTGGTGAAGTGCGTGCCTGTGAACGCTGGCGGAGCCCTGAGGTAAGGATTCGTGTACGTCATGATTAGGGCTTGGTGGTGGCGCGGGCGCTGACGCTGTTCCAGCAGTCCAGGTGCGGGTGATGCCAGTATCACTTTCTAAGCCCTGCTCGGTCTGGGCGTGGTGCGATTTGGGTTTGCACTTGCACCAACGCAAAGAGGGCCCTGGGGTGGGCTTTGATGATCGGGTACGTGACTGCTGGTTGTGGCCTCGACAAGCGTGGTGGTGATAGGAGGACGAAGGGCAGACGGTATCTTTGTCGTGGCCGTAGCTATGGGTCCAGCAGACGCATTGGTTTTCGATGCAGCAGTTACAAACCTTTACTATGTGCTGGGCGTGCCGTGGCCGTGTGCTGCGTGTGCAGGTACGTGGAGGCGGAGACCGCGTGGCGCGGCGCGCTGCTGGCGGCCCAACGGACCCACGGGTCGGGCAGCTTGGAGGCGGCGGCGTGCCACAGCGGGCTGGGGCTGACGCTGTCGGCGGCGGGGCGCCACCGAGAGGCGGGCGAGCAGCACGGCACGGCGCTAAAGCTGCGGAGGGCGGCGCTGGGTGAGTTGGTGGAACACCGAGATGTTTGGTATCGTAGGTGTGCGTGGCGCGCCGGGTGGCGCTGTGTGGGTCGTTCCAAGGGGCGCACGAGCTCAAGTTGCGAAGGGCGGCTCTGGGTGCCTGGTGCGCATGGGCCAGGTGCGCTCGGGTGTGGTGCAGGGCATTCTGCCACGGGGTGGGGAGACGGCGACCGGCTGCTTGATCGCTCTACCGTCACCCCGGCCTTACTCAACTCTACAACCAGTGCTAAAACGTACTACCGCACCGCGTTTTGGGCACCCTTTGTTCCCACCTCTAGGCCGCGCGCACCTCGAGGCTGCCGTTGCCCTGATGTGTGCTGTCACGCACTCGGCCGCCCACCCAGCCGCATTGCTAGTGCCCTTGCACCACTGTCCAACTTATACATGTTAGTCATTCATTATTACGCTGCCGGTGCCCCTTCAGGCGACACGCACCTGGAGGTGGCCGCCTCGCTGTCCAATGTGGCACGTGTCATGCGCAACACGGGCAGGTACCGAGAGGCGGAGGAGGCGTACGGGGAGGCGCTGCAGGTGCGGGACTGGGGAGAACGATATTTGTGAAGAGCGTAATGCAACCAAGGGAAACCATTATACGGGACAGCTGGTAGCGGCTAAATTAGCACCATAGCACCAAATTAGCACCAAATTAGCACCATAGCACCAGGCGCTGCCGTGAGGAGGCGTACGGGGAGGCGCTGCAGGTGCGGGAATGGGGAGGGAATGAGGAAGGGAGGTGGCCACGGCTTGGCAGCAGTAAACGCCAGCATCAGCAGCTACCGTGAAGAGGCGTTAAGTGAGGTGCCCCAAAGTGTCTCGCTGTCGCTTGACCAAAGGGGCGAGCCCTGCAGGTGCGGGATAGGAACGTTTAGGCAATGTGCTAACACAGCCGTCTGTAGACGTTACCAAAGCCTTGTACATGACCTAAATTGCTGTACTCCGTCCATACGCATGCTCTCTTCCCAGATCCGCACCTCGCTGCTTGGCGAGGACCACCCGGACGTTGCGGACTCGCTCAACAGCGCCGGCATCGTGGCGGGGCTGCAGAAGCGGCACGGCCTGGAGGAGGACATGCACAGGAGGTACGGGGGGGGGGGGACGGGGGGAGTTACTAGAAGACAATACGTACTTAAAGTGCTCCGGGGGGGGGGCGGTATTGGTGATGGGAGGGGGACGCACACCGGTGGGGCGCGGGGGCAGGGGCAGGCAGCTATATGCTGACACGTGCCAGGGAAATGGCCACCGGTACCGCAGCAATGGCGCCGGTTGGGTCTGTGGGGCACGGCTTAGCGTGCTGGAGTAGACGTGTGAAGGCGCTACCTCCGCCGTGGAGGAGGACATGCACAGGAGGTGGGAGAAGGGTAATGTTCGCAGGGGGCGGGGCAGGGAAAAGGGACAAGGTATGTGTGAAAGAGACAACATGTGTCCGGTAACGTGCAAGATGCAATGCGCCACCCTCGCACCACCACCGCAGGGCTCCTGCCATCCGCCAGCGCACGTTCCTGATCCATATCACTACCTAACCGCTGTGCCATGATTGCACTTCTCCTGCCTGTCCGCAGGGCGCTGGCCATCCGGCAGCGCACGCTGGGCCCCGAGCACCCCGAGGTGGCCCAGTCGCTCAACAACGTGGGCACCGCGCTGGCCAGCCAGGGCAAGCACGCAGCGGCGGAGCAGGTGGGTTATCCGTCAACACAAATGATTCAAAACTCATACAATTGAATAGTTATTGTTCTCAAGTACTAGGACGCATGCTGGCCAGCCAGGCCAAGCACGCGGCGGCGGAGCAGGTGGGCGGATGGGGTGGTCCTGGCACGTGTGTTGCCAAGGCCTAGGTTAAAAGCATAAGTGCACTGGCAGCCAGGGCAAGCACGCAGCGGCGGAGCAGGTGGGCGGTGGCTTTGCGAGAGCGGACGTGGTCGACGGAAGTGGGGTGGGGCGGAAGGAGGCATGCAGGGGAAGCATGCAGCGGCGGAGCAGGTGGGCGGGACCGGAGGATGGGCTGCGGTTGCCAGGTGTGTCGCCAGGCCATGGGTGACAGGTTTAGGCGAGTTGGCCTTCCCGTTGTGCACATGCTGCCATGCAAGCAACAGCACGCGGGATGGTCTACCGGGTATGTGCCTTACCACACGCCCTGCGTGTATCTGCCGTCCTGTTGCTTGGCCCCCAGGTGTTTCGCGAGGCGCTGTCCATCAAGCGCAAGGTGCTGGGCCCCGGCCACCACGCCGTGGGCACCTCCCTCAACAACATCGCACGAGCGCTGAGGTACCAGGGCAAGCTGCAGGAGGCGGAGCAGGTGGGCTTGAAGCAACGTAGTGTTATTCATTACTTTGCAGATGCTCGCAGCGCGGGCACCCGCCGCCCCGCAGAGCCTGCCTCCATGGGCCGCCGTACTGCCAGGTCAAATCGACGACTTTCCACCAAGTTCTTATTCCCGCCTCTCCTGTCACCCAACACTCTCTCCAACAAGTCCATCACAACCCGATCCCCTCGTGCAGGCCTGCCGCGACGCCCTACCTTTTCATCAACCACCCCAATCACGTTGATTACTATCTTTGTTGGAAATACGGGGTATAACTCTTTCGCGAAAAATCTATACTGCTTGACCCTGGTGCAGGCCTGCCGCGACGCCATCAGCGTGCTGGAGGGCTCCCTGGGCCCCACGCACCCCGCCGTCACCACCGCCGTGTCCAACCTCATCTACCTGCTCAAGCGCCAGGGCAAGGACGCCCAGGCCGCAGCCGTGTACGGCCAGTACAACCCCCGCTGGAGCGAGGGCCTGGGGCAGCTGGGGGACGAGGCCATGGCCATGGTGGGCGTACGGCAGCAGGCCAACGGGCACGGGCAAGGGAAGGCGAACGGGCAGGCGAACGGGCAGGGGAAGGGAGGGGCCCAGGGGCCTGGGGGCAAACCGCCTTTGGCCCGGCCTGCAGCGGTGGGGGAGGCTCGGCAGCGGGCAGGGGAGGTGCAGGGGGTGGGAGGCGGCGGGGAGAAGGCGGCGGTGAGCGGGTTTCCACCTCCGCGGTGGCAGCAGCAGCAGCAGCAGGAGGGCCAGCGGCAGCAGGGGCAGGGGCCGGGGGTGAGTCAGGCGGCGGAGGCGGCGGGGACGGAGGTGGGGAAGCTGGGTACCAGGGTGGGTCCGGAGCCGCAGGCGCAGCAGCTGCGGCCGCTGTCCCCTCCCACGCCGCATCACTCCGACCTGGCGCTGCTGACCCTTGCCGGCACGGGCTCTGGGGGCTCTGGCGGGGACGCAGGGAGGTCCTCCGCTGGCCCCCCTCGCGCGCCGCGGCCGCAGGGCTCTCCCCCGCCTCCTCCTCGGCCCGCCACCGCACAGCCAGCGACCCAGATCGTTGCGGCTGCAGCAGCTTCCGGCAGGTCCGGGGACAACCCTAGGCGGACTAGCAGCAGCGGTGTAGCGTCGGGGGCGGCAACTGGGACGGGCGGGGGCGGGGGCGGGCGGGCGGCGGGCGGGGGCCGTGTGGGGCCGCTGAGCCCTAGGGACGCGCACCAGGCGCTGCACCAGGCCATGGCGGAGGCGGCACGGCGGGCACACCAGGACCTGCAGGTGCGGGGCGGGTGTGTGTTAAGACACACAAGACGTGGTGTGGGCCTTGTGGGCTTCAAATAGGACAGGGTAGCTCAGGTGACGAAGGAATGTCAGGATTGTTGTGGTGGGGGGCCCTTTCACTGGGGCCTGCATGTGTTATTGCATCTTAGCATGGCAATCGACAAACGGGACAGAGCCCTTTGTTTCTTGAGCTTGGCTTGCACCCGTTCCCTGCCCCTTGTCCCGCGCCGCAGGCTCTGGAGGCCGCGTCCCGGGCACGCACGGTTATGCGCGACAACCGTCAGAGGCCCAAGACCTCCGGAACCGCGGCTAACACACCTGCAGCGGCGGCGGCTGCCAGCCAGGGACAGGGACAGCGACCAGGCGGCGTACTGGCTACAGGACCTACGCCTCCCGGTCAGCCTTCTGGTCGAAACGGAGGGGTGAAGGCGGTTTCTTCCCCCGGCGGCCCGGTGGAGGCGTTTGGTGCTGTAGGTCAGGTGGCTAAGGGGGCTGCTGTGGACCCTCGGCGGCCAATCGCAGCAGCGCCTCTGCCCCATGGGCTTCAGGGGTGAAAGAGGGTGAAATGAGACGCCAAGTGGAGCGCAGCATTAGTAGCGTGGCGATGCCTTAGCCTTGTGGGGGTTGAACCGCAGAGCGGCAAATTAATAGTCGTACATGTGTATGCCTGTATGGTTTTTGCGTATGAGCGAGGGGCAGGGGCGAAGGAAGGAGGCTTGCTGAGTGCAGTACAGCGAGGAGTATGTGTTGCGGGGTGCAGCATGTGGGCGCATTGCGCCTGGAATGGGCGAGTCGCGTGAAAGAGGGTGTGCGGGTCACTGACGGATCACCGAGCCTGCTGCTGCTTGCAAGGCAGCACGTGAAATTGAATGCGCACAATTCATTGCTTGCCTTGGAAGCAGTGTGTTAATTTGACACTGGCATTCTGTGGTAGGTTACTGTTAGGACCGGACTGTGGCATCTGCATGTGCACACGGCACAAAACAAGAGTTTAGCTAAGGACTTGAGCATGTGTGGGACCGTCGCATGCATTGCCACACAACGTACGTATCGTTCGTAGCTCTTGTGTTTATTTATGCAACCAGACGGGACGGAGGCCACACGTGCGGACTGAGGCTGTGCTGCTCCTGCTACCTCACACATGGCCTATTGGCCTGTGGCCGGCATTTTTGTATGCTTCATGGGGGCCCTGGTATGCCGTATAATGCACCGAGCATGCCACAACACGTTATGGATTGGGTCCCACGGGAACAATCGAGCTAACCCAAGATGCAGGGGTGTGGCATATTCGCATCGTGCAGCCGCTGCCTCGTGCGAGCAGCTCTTGTGCGTCCTCGTGGCCTAGTTTGTAGTCACGTAGCTGTCATGCAAATACCGCCAGCCTGCGCCAGCCACCTGTTCACCACCGCGTGTCATTCCGACGGACACGTTCACCTGCAGGCTTTCTCGACGTACTGGTCAAAGTCTGGGTGCACACTTGACAATACAGGAACGGGATCTTCGGGGCGCCTGGCAGTGCTGTCCCAGTTTATACAACCACTCTGCCTAGCGTTCACTGTGTGACTGCAGACAGCATGGGCAAAAGATCCCTGACGTAATTGTACTGCCTAATTCGGACCCGCTCTCCAGCCGACAGGCGTTGCAGCCCCAAACATATTATCTTTTTACGCTCGGTAATTACCGTATACGCTTTATGCACGAAACGCTGTCGCGCCGATTTGCTCGGCTGTTGCCTATGTAACGAACATGGCACAAAGGCTCTCATAGTATGTACTTACATTGTCAAATTGTATTCTTGGTGTATGGACTGAGGCGATGGCAGGGTAGGTGTGAGCTGACAGCGAGCTACAGCTGTGGAAAGCCGACGACTGGCTTGCAGGGTCCACGCCGCATGGGCTGCGTCAACATGTTGACAGGGCATCACCTTTGATTTACCGCAGGTTGAAGGAAAGGTGCAGAGGTGGCAGCTGTTCGCCAACAACACCCAACGCGGTGACGGTGCGGTCTAACGCTGCTCCCTGAGGGAAACGCTGCAGTAAACAGCAGCTTGACTGGCAGATGGGGAAGAAAAAGGGTGACGACAGCGAAGATGGTTGCAAAGTCAAGCGGCCGAACAATTTTTGGGCGCCCTTCAACACATGGTGGCGTGAACACCACGACAAGACTGGACAACGCGCAACTGTTATCCAGATGAGGGAGTAAGTTCACTGAATTAGATGTCCCCAGCAATCTTTCACGCACTCCAGGTCTCCCTCGGCGCAGTGTCCAGGTTGGGCGGGGGGTCGCTCGGGGGCGCTGTGTCCATCGTTCGCGCAGCGTTCTTGCCTCCAATGCACAGGATTCCATACAGCCACTGTCAAGCTGTATCCAGGAACACAAAGCATGTCTGTTCCCCCCGTCATTTTCATGGCGCACCCGCACGTGTTACTGACGCTGCGTCCGGTAACCCATTATGCAGGTGGCATGGCGCCAACGCCCATCTCGTTTGGCCCCCTCATTTGGTGCCAAGCGTCGACGAAATGCTTAAAATCGCCAAGGGCTTGCGCACCGTCAAGCAGGTGCAGGACTACTTCAGGACCTACCGGAAGAACCTGAAGGCCCGGAAGGCAAGTGGACGTGCGCACTTTGCGCACTCCTAGAATCGCACAGCCTGCTCCTGCCGGACGCGCCAAACCGCTTTGCCACCTGCCGTAATCCGCATGCAGCGCATAGCGTTTCAACTTGCAACGCTTCGCGGTGCGGCAACCCGTTCTGCGCCTAAGACCCACATCAGCTCACCTCACTCTCCTGCAGGATGGTGGAGACGGGCTGGGCGTTGATGGCGGCATCCACAAGCCAGCCCCCGCGACAGCACCCCGTGGCCGCCACCCGGACCTGCCTGCGCAGCAAACCCCACAGCCGCCAGAGAGCCTCGCTACCGCAATACGGGAAGGCCTGGAGCAGCATCCTGCCCACCAGCAAGCCTCTGCATCGGGGCTCGGCACGCCAGGGGAGGAGGACGTGGCGTCTCCGTACCCAGACAGCTCCGATGCCCCGTCCCAGCTGCCTGAGCAGCAGCCGCAGCGCCACGGCCGGCCATCGTGCAGCTGGGAAGCGGGCGGACACGGCCTGTCGGGGCCTGCACCTGTGTCAAGTGCTGCCGCAGCTGTGGATGCGCTGGCAGCGTCGGCCTACGGGCTGGTCGGCGGTGAGCACGACGAGGTGGTGTCGGAGAGCGACATGCTGCACCTCGCCATCCGGGACATGGGCTGCGACGGGGACAACGGCGGCGGCGGCGACGACCCAGATGCCGCCGACCCAGATCAGGGGCGGGCTCCAGGCGGCAGGCGCCAGGCCGCGCGGCCGCGGCCGCCGCCGGCAGCTGCGCCCCCGGAAGGCTCCCGGGCGAGCGGTGTGGACGCGGGCGGGGAAGGGAGTGGGGACGAGGACCTGACGGACGCGCTGGCGGGCTTCCCTTTCCCCTTCGACCCAGCCATCTTCAGCAGCGGCCACAGCCAGGGCCCCCTCCCCGGCATGCCAGGCCACGTGCCTCCGCTTTTCCGCGCGTCCGTTGGGGGATACACGCCCGGCAGCACGGCCTCGGGTGCCTCTGGGCTGCCCGGCATGTACCCCCCGGGTGCCATGTCGGAGGGCGGGGCGCCGTCGGCTGCGGCGGACGGCAGCACGGCGCCCGGCCAGGCCATGCACACGTACAGCTGCCGCAGGACGCGCTTCCGCACGTCAGCGGGCGGGAGCTGGGAGCAGGAGGTCGAGGTGGAGCAGGTGCATCTGGGCATCTCGTCGCAGCACCACCGTGCGTGCGGCTCCGCTGCCATGCCGCCGCCGCCGCCCCCACCCCCGCCCCCGCCGCCGTACGGAATGCCGTACGCAAGCCACGGGCACGCCCACTACCCTGGCGGCATGCCGGTCACAAGCCATGGAAATGAGCCTGTCTTGGAGCCATTGCCAGCGCACACGGTGACAACCACGATGCCGTACCCCCACGTGCACGCCAGCCACACGGTGGACACGTCTCAGGCTGCTGCCTGGTACGGGCGCGGCAGCGCCACCAGCGTGACGGGCGGCATTGTGGAGCCGGGAGCCCATGGCACCACCACCGGAGCCGGGAGCGGCTTTGACGGGCCGCACGAGGCACCGCCACGGAAGCAGCTGCGCTGCGGCGACCGTGCGGTCGTCAGCGTGGGCGGTGGCGAGGCGGAGGGCACCGTTGAGACCTCCTTAAACCCAAGCCAGGCGGGCAGCCAGGGTACGGAGGGGCGAGGAAGGCCTGGTGATCCAGGTGGAGCACCCAGCGGAGGCACGGCCCCACCGCCCGGCCTGGGGCGCCGCCCAGGCCCCTCCCTCTCCCATGGAGGCTACCCATCGTACGCGCCAGGGCCAGGGCCCAGGCACAAGCTGCCCCATTCGTCGGCTATGAGCGATGGGGGCGTGTACGGTCACGCCCACATGCACAGCTCTGGACACGCGCCGCCGCCGCCTCCACTGCCGCTGCCACCCCCGCCTTCCATGCACTCATCGTACCGCTCAGGCGGGCCACCTGGCGGCAGTTACGGCAGCATGCCCTGGCCACCGCCTCCTCCTCCTCCACCACCACAATTTCCTGGCTACACGCACAACCACTACCAACACAGCTACCCGTACAGTCAGCCCTATGGCCAGCCGTACACCGTGCAATACCACCACCCGAGCTACCCCCCGCCGCCGCAGCCGCACAACGGGTACGGGCACCCTGGCAGTTACCCCTACCATACGCCGCACGTGCCGTACCCGCTGTACGGTGTGGGCTCGTACGGGTCGTACTCACATGCGTACGACCAGCTGCACGGCTACGGCACGGACAGGACCGTGCCGCAGCCTGGCCAGGGATGCCTTTCCGTTGGGCCTGGCGACATTGGCCGGGCGGACGGTGCAGCCGACGCGGCTGCCAGCGCTGCCGCTGAATCAGATCATGGAAGCCGCGGGGGTCCGCTGCCGCTTCCGGAGCGGCTCCCGTTGCCGCTGCCCCTGCCCCTACCGTTGCCGCTGCCGACGGAGCTACCAGAACACTACGCGCGGCATTCATCAACACATCTCCCTGCATCGGATCCCCAAGAGCCAGTGCACCGCTCGCAGCAGTGGGAACAACAGCAGCAGCAGCACGAGCACGCGGCCAAGGTGAAAGAGCTTCACAGCTTTCCAGCTGCGCCCCAAGGAGCGCTGCCAACCATCCTGGAGCACCAGGGCACCATGGAGAGCCTCCCCTCGCTGCCCCTCTCCCTGCCGTCCCTCCCACCCTCCCTGCCCACCTCCGAAGGGGGCGGCATCAGTGCAGAGCTGAAGCCACTGCAACTCGCGGAGCTGCCGCCCGGGCTGCTGCCCCTCCCCTCCGCCAGTGGCGTTGCTGTCCGGGACCGCAGCATGGGGGGCGCTGAGTCGGACCTGGGGCTGGGCCTATCAGGGCTGTCCGCACTAGGGCTGGCAGGGAGCGATGGGGAGGAGGAGGAGACGTTGAGCCACCTGCCGCGGATGGAAGCATGGGCGGCTAGTAGGGCTGCCGGGGCTAGGGGCAACAGCGGTGGGGGTGCGCTGCCGCTGGGGACGTACCAGACGCCCGGAATGCCGTGTGAGGAGGAGGCGTCTGCGCGGAACGCGGCGGGTGCGGCTGCAGGGAAGGAAGGGAAGCAGGCGGAAGAGAAAGGACAGCTGCGGAGGGGGGTTGCCGGGGCTGCGGAGCCCTTGGACGGTGCGCGGCGCGTCCAGGGCCTTGAGCCAGGGAGGAAGGCGGAGCACGGGGGGCACGGCAAAGGCGGGGCCGGGGTCCAAGTGCTGGGCAGTCCTGGCCACGTGTCGCCCAAACGCGCGGCCGGCATGCTGCCAGGCAGCCTCCCAGGCGATGGCGGGGACGGAGGCCATGAGTCGGGGATGGCAGCCCTGTTTAAGACACCGATGCTGCTGGGCGAGGCAGAGGCGGTGGTGGGGGCTGACGGCAGCACGCCCGGGGGTCTGCTGCTGCTGCCCGGGTCTGGGCTGTCTCTTGGGTCGCTGGCAAGCCTGGCCACAGACGGCAAGCCACGTGCGGCCGCCATGACGGTGCACGTGATGCAGGAAGACATGGTGGCCATACCGGGGTGCGGCTCGCTGGGTGACCTGGCCAGCCTGCACAGCCCCACGGGCAGCTTTGGGGGGCTGGGCTTGCTGGACGCATCGGCTGACCTGGGGTCGTGGAGTGTGGGTAAGCTGGTGTTGGGCGATGGCGGGGCGACGCCCATGGCACGGGGGGCCGCTGCGGGCGACGTTTGACAGTGTACGGCATAGGACTGGGTAGTCGGGGCCGGGGTACGCGCCAGCAACCTGGGGACATGACGACATGGATCAGCAGCAGTTTTGCACACACAGTCGCGCGTTAAGTGCATGCGTGAGACGGGTCCCTGTGTTTCATGCCACGGCAGGTACCCTCAAGTAAGGACAAGGCATTTATTATGTTGTTGCGACGGTGTTGTGGGGCCGTAGAGTTAAGGGGTATTGCCCCCACAAAGGTGCCGGGATCCCCAGTGTGACCCTTACTCTGAAGCTAGCGCTGTACATGATGGCTGCTGGGCATGCAGTCCGAGGTCACATGCCACAATATAGGTGGCACGTTTTGCCTTTGGCTATGGTTAGGTTGCAACCCGCGCTGCTGCAACAACCTGGTGGGTGGGGGCTAGTACTATCCCAAGTAGGGGATTAATTATTTACGGTAGGGAGTAGTGGTATTGTAGCCGGGCGGGGCCGGGGATGAAGCAACAGGCAGAGCTGTCTTTGCCGTGGCTGCAGCTTCCGATCCAGAAAAGTGCACAAGGGGACGGAAGGGAAGTGTGCCTAGGCAGCCCACACATACATGCCTGGGATGAAAGGGGAATGCATTTGCTTGCAGCTTAAATAAGTTGTTGGTGATGTCGGCAGCAAGCTTCTGTACTCATTGGCGATGTCGTGTCGGCACGTGGCAATGTGCGTGCCCAGGGTGGGAAGCATGGACTTGCACTTGAAATTCAACCACGACGCTTACAATGCATTGGCCGACCTGGCAAGACAGGTTGTAATGGCAATAGGTCAACTGTCAGATCGCCGTTGCAACGCGTGCCGTACAGTCTTGCAACTGGTTGCAACTGAGCTGGGGCACGGTGCCCCTTATCACTCCACCAGCTCACATAAAATCCACGTGGAACTGGTGCCTACGACCGGCATGGCCAGCACACAAAACCTCCATGCTTGGCTATGATGCTAGGGTGGCTACACAAATCAATGGTACATTTAATGCGGCTTGTAATCAATAGCCGAGCTAAGTGGCTAGGGCTTGAGGAAATAAATGTCTGGTTCGGCCAAATGGCTCGACATTAACGCAAGCGACGGTTGTCGCACAACTTGGGCGCACTTGAGACCTAGGCGCAATGGCACGGGAACCTCAACCTTGATTGACCCGCCGTTGGACAGCAAGCAGACGGCGGTTTACTCCCCAGGCCACCGCTAACAGTTCCTCCCCTCCACCTTACACACGACAGACAATGCATTCCCTGCCAAACCCGTGCCGCACAGGCACAGCGTAACGTGCGGGTATGCGCCCAGTGACCTGAATGATAGAGGTGCAAAGTTGGACCCTTCAACCTGCGACTCGAACTGCTTGCCCCGTGAAGCATACCCGTAGGCAGGGCAAAGGCCCTGCCTGCAACCACATCCTACGACCTTGGTACAGTAAGGCACGCAGCCACAGCACCTCTCAGAAACAGGTTGCTCCATGCCGCCTGCTCCGCCACCCTTGCAACACTGCACCGCCCACCTGCTCCACACACAGCACTGCTACACACACGCGTCCGCTGCTCAAGGCTTCTGCGGGCCCCAATTCACCAACCCACTTCGTAGATCCCAGATTTGCAATCCACGCCCCTCAAGGCAAGCCGGGGCTCTAATGGACTGCTTCCAGGGGCACAATCAGACCCCAACTGCACCTAGTGCAAGACCAATCAGCTTGCAGCCCCGGCTGCCTCGCGACACGTGACCCTTGTGGCGGGCACAGCACAACGCGCCTCTCCTACCACGACAAAAAAAATGAAAACCTCCAATACCCAAACGCAACGTGGCCGCCGTGCGCCTCTGCAGTTCCTGACCCTGTGCGCCCGAAGGCAATAGTTGCGGCGCTTACCAAACCCAGGAACCAGAAAAAGAGGTACGGCTGCCACCATACATAATTACACCTTCACAGTCAGTCACCACAAGCCTGGCTCGCGCCACTCTCCCCCGCTTCAGACAGCTGCATACTGCTGCTGCGGCTGGTTCTGCTCCGCGATCCCCGTGCCCCACGGCCACGGCTCGCCATGCTCCGCGATGTCATCCAGCAGCAGGCTGGGGATGGGGCTGTGCGCGGAGGGGCACCCGCCATCGCTGGCACCCTCAAGCGACATGCGGAAGTGCGGGGGCAGCATGTCCTCCTGCATCACGTGGATGGTCATGGGGTAGCCCACACGCCCCTTGTGCGTGCCACCGCCGCCGCCAGCAGCACCGCAGCCGCCCTCCCCTGCAGCGTACCCATGTGCCCCGGCACGTGTCGGCGTGTACGGCTGCCGCGCGTCCGCACCGAGCTTCCGGTAGGGGGCATCGGTCGCGCCAGCGTCCGCGTCCGCGTGCGGGGGCGTGCCCATTACACCGCGCTTGAGGTCGCGGGGTGCTAGGAACACCTGGGCGATGCCGTCGTGAGCCGGTGTGCCGGGTGCACCACCAAAGCTGCCACTATTGCTGCACCCGCCGACCTGCTGCCCGATGTGGTAGCCTCGCTGATAGCCGTCCGGTTGGTGCCCAGACACCACCGCACCGCGAGGGGTGTGAGGGCAGGGATTGAGCTGCTGGTCCGTCGCTGCAGCGGCCTCCGAATGCGGGTCGTGCGGGCGCGGCGGGCCTTGTTGCTGCTGCTGCAGCCCACCGTGGTGTTGAAGCTCGTAATGCGGCTGGTGGTGGAAGTGGTGGCTGTGGTGGTGGTTGGGCATGCTCTCGTCCTCTGCGTCGCTGCCCAGCAGCCCCAAGTCCGACAGGCCCGACAGGCTGATGGCATCGTCAGCGCCTCCGTTGGAGCCGCCAGCTGTCAAGAAGCCGGGGGGCAGGTCTGACAGCTGCAGGGGCTGCAGCGCACCCCCACCAGACAGCCGCTGGCCAGCTCCCCCCAGGGAATTGCGAGGCTGGCGCGGATGGCCGCTGTGTGCCGCTAGCCCGGGCACCCGCAGCGGGGCAAGGACAGGGTCCGGCGGGCGCTGCTCGTGGCCCTCCGTTTGCAGCTGTGGCGGCGCCGCATGTGGGCTGTGGCCTTCCGCGGGCTGCTGCGACTGCGCCGGGTGCTCCCCTTGCTGCTGCTGCTGCTCAGAGGGTGGTGGTTGCAGCACGTGGCCTTGCAGGGGTGCCTGCTGTTGCTGTTGTGGAGAGCATCGGGAAGGCGGGGAGCCGTAAGCCGTATGTTGCATGGGGGCCTCGCAAGCGCCGGCTCCCGGTGTAGGGGGCAGGGGTGCTCCAAGGCCCGCGTCGGGTGGTTGCAGGGTCAGGGGCACGGCGCCGGACCCGAACGCGGGCGGCTGCGTAGGCGGCCCGTACATGCTGCTCCCATACGGCGGATAGGGCTGGCCATAGTATGACGGAGGCTGCACGTGGCCGTACGGCATGGGGTAATGGCTGTGCGGGGCCGGGTAGTAGGGCGGGTACGGCATCGAGTAGGTCGGGGGATACCCTGAGGGTGGCGGCGGGTAGCTGGGGGGCAGGGATGTGGGAGGCGGGGCGGCCCACGGTGCGCCACCGTAGCTGATGCTGGCCCCCATGTGGCCGACGCTACCACGGTAACCCACGGGTGGCGGCATGCGGGGTACGGCGTACGGCCGCGCCGGGCCTGGTACTGGCACGTGGCTGTACACGCCGCCGTCGCTCATGGCGGCCGGGGGTGGCATGTGCGGGTAGCCAGGAGGTGGGTACGGCGCGGGGTAGCCGCCGTACGAGTACGACAGTCCAGGCCGGCGGGGGTGGGCGGCGGCGTCAGAGGAGGAATGGACGCGGTCGGGGACATCCCCTGCACCTCCGCCCTGGCTGACCACGCCCCGGTCACCGCAACGCATCTGCTTGCGCGGCTGTGAGTCCATGTCGTACTCTTCCAGCATGGCCGGCGCTGAGCTCCGCCCGTGCCAGATGGGCAAGCCCCCCGTGCTGCCGCCAACCGGGCGCGGATGGTAGCCGCCGGGACCGCTAGATGGCGGTGGCGGCGCCGCCGCCACTGCTGCCCACTGCGGCACGCCGGTGCTGACGCTGACACCGGTGTACGGAGGCGGAGCACCCGGAGGCATCGACGATCCCTGGTACGGCATGCCGCTGCTCGCCGTACCGGGCATGGCGGCACCTGGATACGGCGGCATGGGCGGAAGCTGCGCGCTGTAAGGCATCGGCGGCGGCGGCGGCGGGGGCATGGCGGCTGAGCCGACCTCCACCTCGACCCGCTCCTCCTCGTGGCTCCACACGCCCCCGGCAGAGGTGCGGATGCGTGTACGGCGGCACGTCATGCTCTGAACGCCCGGCGGTGGGCATGGCACGCCACTGGGACCTGCCGTGGGCGCGAAGCCATTGTGGGGCGGCGGTGGCAGTGGCTGCTGCTGCGGCGGCGGCGGGGAGCCCCACGAGTCCATGGGGCACTGGAAGGGGCTGCTGCCGCTGCCGCTCCGGTGCGCCTGCAGGTGCACGACCGCGTCCGTGGAGCCGTCCTCAATCGCAGCCGCGGCGGCCTCCTGCACGTCCAGCATGTGCGTGCTGGCAGCGGCGGCGTTGGGCTCGTACGGCGGGTCTGCCGTACAGGTGACGGTTGGGCCGTCGGCGGCAGCTGCAGTGCCCTTCCCGAGCGTCTCGAGGTCGGCCTCAAGCTCCTCGAGGAAGGTGCGCGGCCGCGGTACAGGGTCCTCCTGCTGCTGCTGCTCGCCCGCCGGCGACGACTCGGGCGACTGGGACTGTGACGGCCCCTGGCCGGCCAGGGCCGGCAGCAGGCTGGCCGCCAGGGCAGCTCCATAGGCGCTGAGCGAGGCGGGGTTGCCGTCGGCCGTTCCAGCGGCCAGCAGGAAGGCCAGGCTGGATTGCGTGTCGGCCTCTGGGGCCAGGCCGTGGCCGAGCTCCTCGGCGCCCTCTTCGTCTTGGTACTGTGCGTCTTGGTACTCGTTGCCAGCTGCGCCCTCGTCGGAGTCTTCTGCGGCGGGGGCCGTGTCGGCGTTGGGCTCCTCTGCCTGCTCCGCGGCGGCGGGGTCGTGGCCGTGCTTTGCGCCCTCCTGAGCAACGGGTCAGCAGGTGGTGTGGGTTAAGCTGGTGCGGATACAACCGAGACGTAGGACATGTGGCTGCAGTGGCCTGTGACAAGACAGCATGCAACCTAACAAGGGCACCGCAGGGCGTAGCCCTCGCACCAGCTGCCATGCCGGAATTGAGCCTCTGACTCTACCGCCGGTGCCCTGACAACCAAAGAGGCTCCTGTAGACAAGTTGCTACTCTGGCCAGTGGCGGTTGGTCGGATGCACTGAGTGCCTGCTGGCCCTTACCTTACGGGCCTTGACGTTTTTGCGGTACTGCCTGAAGTAGTCCTGCACCTGCTTGACGGTGCGCAGGCCCTTGGCGATTTTGATCAGCTCGTCCGCGCTGGGCACCTGGTCGGGCGGCCACACCAGGTGTGCGTTGACTGCGTACCACCTGCGATCCGGGGCAGGGAGGCGGCGTGTGAAAGGGATGTTCGCGAGGATACTGTGATAGGGTGATACTGATGATCTTGGCGACGACTGACGAGAAGGTGCAAGGCTGGCAGGGGCCAGTCAGGGCTTCAAGCCGCGCTTTGCAATGACAACGGGCTCCTTATTCAACCCATGAGGGCGGGGAGGAGGAGGTACGGGGCTGGTGACGAAGGGTGGAGGACAGCGCTGGGAGCTAGCGTTGAGGCAAGCTTGCGAGTGTCACGGTTGTTTGGCGTCTGCTTTGGTGTGAATCCGCTGTGCTGAAGCAGGTTGAAGCTGGAACAGGCGTCGGCAAGGCCGCACACAAGTGATCGTTGAGCTGCAGGGGCAAGCCACTCACTCTCGCATCTGGATGACCGTGGCACGCTGCCCTGTTTTGTCATGATGTTCTCTCCACCATGTGTTGAAGGGAGCCCAAAAGTTGTTCTGTAAGCGGCGCGGAGGGAAAGTTGAGTCAGTGGAGGGCGGGCGAGGTCTCGCGAGTACAAAATTAGTAAAAGCTCTTCGGCGTAGCAGCACCTGAATCCGATATAAGCTCATACATGACTCACCGGTCGCTTGATTCTATGTACGCCGTCGTCGCCCTCTTCGGACGTCGTCGTCACCTTCTTTCGCCCCATCTTACGCCCGAGCCTGTAGCTCCCCAAGATATGCCGCAAGGCTCAAGTGGGCCTGTAACACCATCCCAATCAAGCAGTGGCAACTTATTGCGCTTGTTTGATCAAACAGCATAGTGCGCAATCAGGGCGAGAGCACAGGGTTCGCAATGTAGAGACCGCACGCCACGCGAAGTGCGACCCACATTGGCAAACCAAGCCCCAGGCTGCGCCTTTTGCTCCAGAAGGCAATTGTGCTAGCCTGGCTCGTCGCGGAGGTTCCTAACTCTGTAGCGGGCGCGGGCAGTAGTGAACCCTGAAACTGCTACGCCTAATCTAACAAAAATATGTCTCTAGCTTCTATAATGGTTTCTATGTGTCGATATACACGCAAAGCTTCTTTGCAGGCTCCGTTCACCGTCATCGGCGGTTAGGCGGTTGCTTAGCATCGTCGATGAAGAGCAACTAGTAGTAAAACAATAAGCAGTAGTATATAACATTATCTTTTGAAACATGCGTAGCGCCGGACGCGGTCCAGGTCTATAACCTGCTGGGAGCAGGTGCGCAGGTGCCGATGTGCAGGTACTGGTGGTGCTAGCCTGTGCAAACTGGTGAGCACGTGCTGGGGGCCGCGCCTCCCACGCCTATTGCAGATGGGTAGTGACGGTGGCTACAATCTGGGAACTTGTGTGTATCTGTACCGTGATTGGCCATGGCCTGAGCAGGTGCGCAGGTGCGCCACGGCGGTGCTAACTGGTGAGCACGTGCAGGCACGTGCTGGCTGCCGCACCGTCCATGCCTCCCGCGAAGGGTGGCTACAACGGACCCTAGGAGTATGTGTGTTGTGTGTATAATGGCCACTTGTACGTAGCGGAAACCAAGGAATCCCTTGTGCCTCAGGTTCTAGTCTTACGAGTTACGGCGCTCCCTTCCCTCGTTCCCTGTATCCCTGAGCTAGGCACTTGGCACGGGAAGTAGGTCGGTCAGTACAGCAGCGCCCCACCCTGCCTCAACCTGCTTGGCCTGAGCAGGAGCGCTCCCCTAGCAGGCTCAAGGCCACAGTTGATGTGTGCTCTGAATGCAAATGAGCGGATCACCGGCATGCAGGCATACCTGTACCCACCATGGCAATCCTACCGGTACTTATTACCGCAACTCAAAGCGGTGACCGCTACACAGTAGCCCGCAGGCCCGCATATCAGCCTCCACGATGGCCTACGACGTGATGGTAGCAGCTACCGTGACATGGGCAGGCAGGGCAGCATAACAGCTGCTGCACCTAGCTCCCGCATCATACACCCACCATGGCAGATGTCGCCGACGGACAGTCGCCAACATGTGCCAAGCTTCATGCCGCTCATACCCTAACTATTTGCTGTAGTCGTACAAGTATCCCGTGGTAACCAGGGCTGGCATCTTCCGCCAAGCCGGTATATCGGTTCTGATGAATTGCCAGGCCCGTTGGGTCGTGCATTTAGTGAACCCGAAATTAATTGCACCCGGATGCG
>VFQN01003351.1_pt1 | contig 23138 bp, 19 predicted proteins | sample 3512371 | NCBI WGS metagenome assembly VFQN01 (sample SAMN10412370, study PRJNA504923) | tailings metagenome | isolation source: Replicate 2 from Balatoc abandoned mine | place: Philippines: Itogon, Benguet | collected 2017-08-28
ACACGGTTTTTGCCACAATCAACATATCCAGGCGAGGGCTCCAGTTGCGCAGGTACTCAAGGTCATAATGGACACGTTGCTCCATTTTTTCCAAAGTGTCCGTTTCACCGCGGAAGCCATTTACCTGTGCCCAGCCGGTAATCCCGGGTTTTACCTTGTGGCGTACCATGTACCCTTTAATCAGCTTACGGTATTCCTCGTTATGCGCCACCGCATGCGGGCGTGGCCCAACCACACTCATACGGCCTTGTAACACATTAATAAACTGCGGTAACTCATCCAGGGAAGTTTTGCGCAAAAAGGCACCCAGTGGCGTAATGCGTTGATCATTCCTGGTGGCCTGGGTCACCGTGACGCCATCTTCCGTCACGGTCATGGAGCGGAACTTGTACACCAAAATCTGCTGCCCATCCAGACCATAACGACGCTGCTTGAAAATAATTGGGCCAGGGGAGGTGAGTTTTACTGCGATAGCAATCCCAATCAAAATAGGCGAGATCAGAATCAACACAAACAGTGAAAATAAAACATCTGCTGTGCGTTTGATAAAACCATCCATCCCGGTAAATGGCGTATCGCACACAGAAACAACAGGAATGCCGTTGACATCCGAAACGCGTCCCTGGATCAGGTCGGTGATAAAGATGTCAGGCACAAAGTAAATGGAGGCTGTCGTGTCTTTAAGATCGTCTAATAGTTTCAAAATACGAGGGTGACTAGACATCGGTAAAGCGATATAAAGCTTGTGTACAGTGTGTGATTTCAGGTAATGACTCAGTTCATTCAAGCTGCCAAGCACAGGATAGGCATCTATGTGCGGAAGCCGGTTAGGCGCGCGGTCTTCAAAAAATCCCAGGATATTGATTCTTTGATAATAATCACGTTTCAGATTATCCGCCAAAAGCAGACCTTGCTCATTCAAGCCGATAATCAAGGTGTTTTGTCGTGGTCCTTGCCACTCAATCAATTTGGGGCTGGCCCATTTTAGTAACTGCAACGCGATAATCTGGGCAACTGGCGTCACAATCAACCAGGCGAGAATTAATTTTTCGCTATATAACGTAATGTAACGAGTGATATAAGCAAAGGTCAGCAAAAAGGTGGCAATGACCAGCCATTGACCAATCACATCTCGGCACATCTTGGCGAAGCCCTTGCGAATCTTCGCGCCACTGGGAAAAGAGATGGAGAACAGCACTATCGATGTAATAAAAATCGACATCGGAATGCGGTTTTCGGTATAAATAAACAACCCCCACAGCACAAACACCATCACCAAGGGCTCAACGAGAGACTCAAGCATGTAAAGTGGATTACTCCCGCCAGATGAAAAGCCGGAGAGTGTTCTGATCGGAGGTTTAGTCGCCATATGTGAAATTAGTAATTATTGTGTTGGGGCTTCAATGTCAAATAAATACAAAAATAACTGAGCGAGCGGAATCTAAAGTTCAAGGCGCACGAAACGCAATCACCGAAACAGTACATAGAGTTCGGCAAGATCTGATTAGCGCGCAACGCAGCCATTTGCCCGCGTAGCCAATTATTTCTCATATTCATTAAGTTTAACGCAACTGCGATAGTGGCATCAATGCGCGATTCTTGCAATCGTCCTTTTGTACAGGTGCATCACTTGAATTAACATGGTAATCTGTCAAAAAAAATTAATAATAGTTGTTCATCATGGTTTATCATTTGTGGTGCCTGATGCTGCTCGCGTGACTATAATGAAAACAGGGCTCTTAGCTTTAATTAAAACCACATTTTGTGCACATAATCATCTGGTAATTCAATCGCCTCATTTTTAACCAATACGGCCACTGCATGTCCATAAAACCTAAAAACGTGAAATCATTAACAAAGGTGCCCAAATTTATTTGGTGGTGTTTATCGGTGATCTATGCTTCAAGTGAGATGGCTTCAAACGCGATAGCAGATGAGTTTGATACTTTGCAGTTCAACGCTGCGGTCAATAAAACCTGGGATAACAACCTTTTTCGCTTGAGTGATAATGAAATCTCTGACCAGGTTACTACCTACACGGCAGGGGTCAAACTCGATAAAAGCTATTCGCAACAGCGGTTTATTGTGAATCTCAATTACATTGACAATCAATATCAGCGTAATGATTTTCTCGATTTTAATACCCTCAACTATGATGCAGCCTGGCGTTGGACGCTGACACCGGCTTTAACGGGGACATTATCAAGTAGCAAGGCTAAAGCACTGGCAGGCTTTGCCGACTTTAGAACGTTGGCGCAAAATATTCGCACCACTGAGACCAATCAGTTTCGTGCTGAATATTCCCCGCACAAAGTCTGGGCCTTGATTGCTGGGTTTACTGAATCCAGTGCCACCAACAGTGCAGCTTTCAATGCAATCCCAACTTTTGATTCCACAACATTTGATTATGGTGCCCGTTATAATTTCGCATCGGGAACCAATATGACGTTTCTAGGGCATAAACGGACGGGCGATTTCCAGCGACCGGCCAATGTCAATGGTTTTTTTGATAATGGTTACAGTGAAGATGAATTCGAGTGGGATACAGTATTTAAAGCGACTGGTAAGAGTAACCTGAGCACCAAGCTGGGTTATTTGTCGCGCAAATATGATAATTTCAGCGTGCGAGATTATGATTCATGGTTAGGATTCATTCGGTATGATTTACTGCTAACTGGCAAGATCAAGCTAAACACGGAGCTTGCTCGTACAATTGGTCAATTTGACACCCTTTACAGTAGTTATTCTGCCACGGATGCACTCACAGCAAACCTGAGTTATTTTTACAGTGAAAAACTCATTTTTGCCATCAATGGCCGCTATGCGCAACGCGATTTTAAACAGCCAGTAGTTGCAGGGTTGCCATCACGGACTGACGATGAGCGCAGTTTGGGGGCCTCCATGACTTGGCAACCACTAAGAAGTATTGGCCTGATTGTCAACTCAACCAAGTCCTCACGCAATGCCTCCAATGGCTACAATAGTTTTGACTTTGATGACGTGACAACCAGTGTAACCCTTGATTTGAAAATTTAGGACTTGAAAAATTTAAGCCATTTTCAAATTCAAAAGTGTTAAATGTTCACCGTCATCAATTTGCAACCTGACCTCGTTATTTTATAAAAAACAGGAATCAAAAAACCATGAAACGTAGAGTAATGACAAGCCTGTTATTAACCACTCTGGCTGCTTGTAGCAGTAGCGATCCAATAGGCAAGCAAACACAGGTGGTGGCCAAGGTCAATGGCGACGAAATTACCGTACATCAAATCAATGGCGAAATGCAGCGCCTGCAAGTGCCGGTGGCTAATCCGCAAAAGGTGGCCAAACAAATGCTCACCAGCCTGATTGACCGTCAATTGTTGGTGCAAGAGGCGCAAAAGCTTAACCTGGACCGTACCCCGGAAGTCATGCAGCTGGTGGATGCTGCGCGTGCACAGATTTATGCCCAGGCGTATTTGGCGCGAAAAGTGGCTGCACTAGTCCCTGCCACAGAAACAGAAGTCCAGCAATTTATGACTGAGCACCCTGAAGTATTCAGTCACCGCAAAGTGTTCACCACGTCAGATATTATTTTTGCGAACGACGCAGCCAAACTTGATGCTAACCAGTTACAAACGCTGGTCAGCAATGCCGAGGAATTAAAAGCTTGGCTGATCAGCCATCGTGTGCATTTTGAGATCGCAGAGGAAACCATTCCGACCGAGGCATTGCCCAAGCAAGCAGTCGGCCTGGCAGACCAGCTTAAAGTGGGCGATTTATTGTTTATGCACGACGATATCAAAGTCGTCGCGCGCAGCATCGCCAATATTGCCGAGGTGCCGCTCTCCGAGCAGCAAGCCAAAGATATGGCCACCAAAGCGGTCAATGAGCGTAAACGTCAGCAGTTGATTCTGGATGAAGTGCAACGGCTAAAAAAATTGGCGCAGATTGAAGTGCTAGATCCGAATCTGAAGCAAGACAAGGCAAACGCCACGGCTAAAGCCTCTCCGGCTTCTGCGACTGACAAAACCAATAGTCTTGATCATGGCTTAAAAGGGCTATAGACCGGTTATTTATTTGCCGATAACGTATCGTTTATTTTTCATAGAATCAAAATTACTCGAGAGCTAGATATGAAATTGTTCACACGCTGCCTGTTTTTATTCACGCTGTTGTTCTCACTGCCTGTGTTGGCAGATTACACCTTAGGCACCGGTGACTTTGTGAAAGTCACTGTGTATGGCGATGCAGAACTCACGCGTGAAATTCGCATTGCAGAAAACGGCATTTTGACTTTTCCGCTCATCGGCGAGGTGAGGGTAGGTGGCCTAACCAGTGTTGAAGCTGAAAAGAAAATTGCCGAGCAGTTACAACGTGGTGGTTATATTGCTAATCCACAAGTGTCCGTGGTAGTGATCCAGTTTTTGAGCAAAACAGTCTCAGTGCTGGGCGGCGTGCTCAAACCTGGCCGCTATCCAGTCACCAGACCGTCTGACGTAAAAGACATGATTGCTGAGGCGGGCGGTATCACACCAGACGGTTCTGAAATCGTGACAGTCGTCCGTGGGGATAAACGCAGCGAATTTGACTTACACGATGTCATCAACCAGCATACGAATGACGATATCACTGTAACTGGCGGTGAGACTATTTATGTGGGTTCACGTGATGTAGCTGTGGTGGGGCAATTATTACGTCCAGCCAAATATGGCATTCAGGGCGGCATGCGTAAAATCAGTGATTTTATTTCCGTAGCGGGTGGTCCAACAGAATTTGCAGGCGAGGTGATGTTTTATACCACTTCAATCTCTGGCACACCTGTGACTGAGCAAATCAATATTGACGAGTTATTTAAAGCGCCAAATTCTGCACAAAACAAGCAGGTTTATCCTGGTGATGTATTGTATGTGCCTAAAGCGCCACAAGTGTACGTCTACGGTGAAGTGCAGCGCCCTGGCATGTATAAAATTGATAAAAATATGACCGTGATGCAGGCCATTGCCAAAGCTGGCGGCTTGACCATAAGGGGTACTCAGCGCTCAGTTAAATTGCATCGCAAAGACGAGCGTAATGAAGTCATCAAGCAAACACCGAGCTTAACCAGCGTATTACAAGATGAAGACGTGTTGTATATTGAGGAAAGCTTGCTTTAAGCAAAGGGCATTACTATGAATTTTTCGCAATTTTTGTTGATTTTAAAAGCCCGCAAAAAAGTGCTTTTATGGACATTTGGCTTTGTTGTAAGCCTCACAGTGTTGATTAATGTATTGTTACCAAAGACCTATACTGCAACAACATCACTTGTCGTCAACTACAAAGGAGTTGATCCTTTGACTGGCATTGCGATGCCAGCGCAGTTAATGCCAGGATATATGGCGACGCAGGTGGATATTATTACCAGCCATGCTGTTGCAGTAAAAGTCGTACAGAACTTAGGTTTGACCAACAGCCCGGTGATCAAGCAACAGTTTGAGGAATCAACAGAAGGCACATTGAAAATTGAGGACTGGCTTGCTGATGTTCTGTTGAAGAAACTTGATGTAAGACCGTCTCGCGAAAGCAGTGTGATTGATATTAGCTATAAAGGGTCAGATCCGCAATTTTCTGCGGTAATTGCTAACGCGTTTGCCGATGCGTATCAAGAGGCAAGCTTGCATCTTAAAGTTGAGCCATCTCAAAAGGCAGCAGGCTATTTGCTTACTCAGGCGAAAAGTTATCGAGAAAAACTTGAAGATGCTCAAGTTAAGCTTTCAAAATACCAACAAGAAAATGGTTTGACCAGTATTGCTGAAAACCTGGACGTGGAGAACGCCAAGTTGAATCAACTGGCAAACCAACTGATTATGGTACAAGCGCAAGCGCTAGACTCATCTTCCCGGCAAAAAAATGCAAATGCAAACGGTGATGCGTCCCCTGACGTCGCAGCTAGCCCGGTGATTCAAAATCTTAAAGTCGCGCTGGCACAGGCGACTTCTAAATTAGCTGAGGCTGGAAATCGCCTCGGTACAAACCATCCACAATACCTCGCTACACAAGCGGAGGTAGATAAACTGAAATCTCAATTAGATGTTGAAGTAGCTAGAATCGGTAGTAGTGTGGGTGGCAATGCACGTATTTATTCTCAAAATGAGGCATTGCTTAAAGCAGCCTTGGCTGCCCAAAAGCAAAAAGTGCTCGATTTGAATAGGTCGCGTGATCAGATGTCAGTGTTGCAACGAGATGTTGAAACTGCGCAAGCTGCTTATAATGCAGTGGCTCAACGTTTAAATCAGACCAGCTTGGAAGGTAAAGCTAATGAGAGTGATATTTCAGTTCTTAGTCCGGCAATTCCACCATCTCAGCCTTCTAGTCCCAGACTTATCCTAAATACAATTCTGGCTATTTTCCTGGGTGTCTTATTAGGCATTGGATTTGCTCTAATTGCCGAATTTCGTAACCGTAAAATACGAAGCATCGAAGATTTGTATGAATTCTCAGATATTCCAGTTTTAGCGGTCATTGATAACAAAATGCTGACTAAAAATAAAAAAACCAGTTTATTGCCGTTAAAGTTGCAAGGAAATTGAAATGAGTAATCAAATCATTGGTTCCAATGACACCACCACCGTTTCCAATATTGGTAAATTATTGCTTGATTTGGGCAAGATAACCCCTGAAGATACAAATCGCATTCTTCAAAAACAAAAAGATACTGGTATTAAGTTTGGGGATGCCGCTAAACAATTAGGCTTGATCACTGAAGATGATCTGCAATATGTGCTCTCGCGTCAGTTTGATTACGCGTATTTGCCAGAAACAAATCGGCAATACAGTAGCGACTTGATTGCCGCTTATCAACCATTCTCCTCTCAAGTGGAAGGTTTTCGAGCTTTGCGTAGCCAGCTCATGTTTCGCTGGCTGAATGAAGGATTCAAAGCAATTTCAATTGTTGCGGCCAACCCTGGTGAAGGTTGTTCATACTTGGCGGCTAATCTTGCGGTGGTTTTTTCTCAGCTTGGCAAAAAAACATTGTTGATTGACGGCAATATGCGTGATCCACGCCAACACAAAATTTTTAATTTGCAACAAAGATTCGGGTTGTCAGATATTCTGGCTGACCGTCTCGGTGGTAAAGAGGCGCTTTCTAATATTGCTGACTTGCCTGACTTGACGGTGTTAGGGGCAGGTACGATTCCTCCAAACCCGCAAGAGCTTATTGGTCGTGCAAACTTCCCGCAATTAATCAAATTTGCAAGCTCAATGTTCGATGTGATTATTGTGGACACTCCAGCACTTAGTATGAGTTCTGACGCACAAATGTTTGCTTCATTTACGCGTGGTGCGGTGCTTACTGCAAGACTTAATCACACTTCTGTGAGCGAAATGAGTAGTCTTAAAACCCAGATTCAAGGCTCAGGTGCGACCGTAATTGGTGCAGTGGTGAACAGCTTCTAATAATGAGAGTCGATAATTTAAAGTTGCTATGGGCTGAGGCGCGTCATGCATTGCCTTATTGGCCTGCAGCCATCATGTTTTTATTGCTTTCCACGCTCACATTTTATGGAATCAATAATACTTTATGGCAAACCTCACAAAATGCGCATGGCCCAATTGTGTTAGCAGTTTGTGTATGGTTTCTATTTTTTAAAACATCCATCCTGATTGAAGAAAAACAATTCAACCCACAGCCCTCAGTTGGAGCTGGGCTAACAGTTTTTTTAATTGGTTGTGCTTTGTATGTGATCGGGCACTCTCAAACTTTTTACACGATAGAAGTTTTTTCACTAATATGTATTTCTAGCGGTCTTGTTCTCAGTTTTCTTGGAATAAATATTTATAAAAAGCTTTGGTTTGGCTTTTTCTTCATGCTTTTCTTAATCCCTTTACCAGGGTCTATTATTGATGCAGTGACTTTGCCACTCAAAATAGCAGTGTCATTTGCGACAGAACATATACTTTATTATCTTGATTATCCGATTGCCCGAAACGGCGTTTTACTCTCAATAGGCCAGTATCAGTTATTGGTTGCAGATGCCTGCTCTGGCATGAATTCCTTGTTTACACTAGAAGCACTAGGCTTACTGTATATGAATGTGATGCGGTATGAATCATTTGGCCGTAACTTAACCCTTGCCATTATGATTGCGCCTATCAGCTTTGTTGCCAATGTGACGCGTGTCATTATTTTATGCTTGATTACTTACTACTATGGTGACTCAGCGGGCCAGGGCTTTATGCATGAGTTTTCAGGCATGGTATTGTTTTTAAGTGCCTTAGTCTTAATTATTATGCTGGACAGTGTGTTAGATAAAGCATTCTCCAAGAACCACAAAGGCAACAAATGAAGTTCTTAGCTGCGCTCAATAAACTTGCTCTCACCTTTGGCATCATTATGTTAGCTTCATTGATGCTAAGTCATTTTTTAGAGCCTAAAAACCTGTTAGTACCAACGCAGCCAGACTTCGAAAAACTAACCCCTACAAAGTTTGGGGATTGGCAAGAAGTTAAATCAAACTTAATTCAGGTTGGTTTAACCACAAACACCGATGAAAAGGACAGAGATTTAGACAACCCATATGATCAGGTATTAATGAGGACCTATGAAAACTCCAGAGGTCAGCGAGTGATGCTTGCATTGGCGTGGGGACAAAAGCAGCAGCAGGAAGTTAAAATTCATCGCCCAGAATTATGCTACGCTGCCCAAGGATTTGTAGTTTCTGCAATTAATAAGCACAAGTTTGAAATTGAATCCGTCAGCAAGCAGTCCATTATCGGAAAACAAATGATTGCTAAACATGGATCTCTTACTGAAGCTGTAACTTATTGGATAAGAATCGGAGATAGTTACAGTGAAAGTGCTCTTTGGACAAGATTAAATATCTTAAAGGGGGGGCTGGAAGGCCTGGTTTATGACGGAATCTTGGTAAGAGTTTCCACGGTTTCAAGTAATGCTCAAAATACATCTCCAGAATTCAAGCTTAATGAAGTTTTTTTAAATGATCTGATTACTAATGCCGATCCTGTTTTAAAACAGTTACTAGTTCTATAGCTTAGCAAAGTGAATAAATGAAAATCGTGCAAATTGCTTCTTTGTATTCACCATATATTGGTGGTGGTGCCGAGAGAACAGCTGAAAGAATAGCGTTAGGCTTGATTAAAAGAGGTCATGAGCTGGAAGTTATTTCTGTAGGGCCTGGATCGACAGATATACAAGAAAAAACTACATCCAATATCCCTGTAAGACGACTTAGTCGAAGAAATATATATTTTCATCACAACTCAAAAGAACTGCCAAGTTGGAAGAAAGCCTTGTTTCACACTCTTGACTCCTATAATCCGTTTATGAAAACAAGGATTGTGAAAGAGTTAAGTGAAATTAGACCGGATGTCGCTTTAGTTCATAACTTACAAGGATTGTCGGTAAGTGTCTGGAGTGCTTGTAATGATCTAAAAATTCCAATCGTGCAAGTATTACACGATTACTATTTAATATGCCCCAAAGTAACTCTTTTCAAAGATGGGCATAATTGCGAGAAGCAATGTACAAGCTGCTCAAGATTTAGGTGGGCGAATGTAGAACTATCTAATAAAGTAGCTGCAGTTGTCGGTGTAAGTAACTTTATACTAAATCGCCATCTAACAGAGGGTTTGTTTAGCAAAACCCCAATTAAACTAGCTAACCATAATGCAAATAATATCCAACCCTCATCATTAAATAGTCTCTCCAATAAAAGCAAAGTAATCAATATTGGTTTTATAGGGGCACTATCGGAGGTTAAAGGGGTTGAGCTATTGTGTCGAGCCTTTATCGAAGCGCAATCCCAAAGCGGTGACAAAAAATTAAAATTGAGGATTGCAGGCTCTGGAGAGCAAGGATACGTTCAGCTTTTGAAGCAGAAATTCAACCATCCAGATATTGCTTTCATTGGTCAAGTTAATCCAGATGAGTTTTATTCAACGGTCGATTTTACTGTTGTTCCATCCTTATGGCACGAGCCTTTGGGTAATATTGTTTATGAATCTATGGCGAAAGGTGTGCCAGTAATCGGTAGTCATTGTGGCGGCATCCCAGAAATGATTCAAAATCGTGTTAATGGTGTTACCTTCGATCCATATAATATTCAAAGCCTTGTTGCTGCCATTATAACGCTCGCTACAGAACCCAACTTATTGGATCAAATGATAAAAAACTGTAGAGAGTCAGTTGCTAAATATCTTGATGTTGAAAGTTGGCTCGATAAATACGAAGAATTGTTGATTTCAGTCACAAAAAGCGTCTAATGTTTTTAATAATAACCGCAGAAGTACTTGATGCATTCTAAATCGGTCATTGATATTCACTAATAACCTTAACTTAAACTACATACTTTTTATACTTACATGAATAGTGCGGTTATAAAGAAAACAGAAGCTTTTGAATCCTTTGTTTTCTATGGATTTATTGTTTTTCTTGCAACATTTGCCTTTGAAGGGGTTTTAAGGTTTGGCTTGTCAAAAGTAGGTGCTTCCAGCCTTATTTATTTAAGAGACTTATTAGAGGTTTTGACTGTTTTATTGATTTTTATAAGAACTCTTTTTATAAAAAAATACATTGACCTTCCTATACTGTCAGCGTTGGGTATTTTGGTTTTACATTTTTTGATCTCACTTTTAATGGGGACAGCTTTATTTCAAGCTTTGTACGGCTTCAAAATTTACTTTCCTGTGATATATGGTTTATCGATATGGCCAATAATTAGCAAAAGATTTAAGTTGTTGATGATTACATTGCTCTGGTTTTTTGTAACTGCAGTTATCGGTGTTTACATCAATAAGTTATTGGGGCAGATGCCATGGGAAGGGAATTTCTACGACACGGCTTTCGGTACTGTTGCGGGTACTAAGGTTTGGACCACCTTTGGACAAAGCCGTCTGCCAGGATTTGCACGTGCCTCTTATGATGCTGCGATGGTGATAGCGATTTCAGGTTTGGCTGGATTGGTTTTATTTACTAAAGCTTATATTAGACTCTTGATTTCAATTGCTGCCTTCACAGCCATTTATTTAACAACATCAAAAGGGATGATTCAGGCATTTTTCATATTAGCCTTTGTTTTCCTGATCTTCAGAAGTGACAGCATTAATTCAAGAGTATCGAAAATCCTTGCGATCTTCCTTGGTCTCATATCTATATTTATGCCTGTATTCGTTACTTTTTTCGATATAACAAGTACTGTAAATATGAGAAATGTACCAACAATTTTACTTTCCTTGTGGGAAAGATTTTCTTGGATGTGGCCTGATGGTTTTGGAATATTGAAGCACTGGTATCAATACGTTATTGGTGCAGGGTTAGGTTCCATTGGTATACCCGCCCAATTTACGCTGCCGCTCGGTTATGGATGGTCAGCAGACAATTTTTTTGTTGATGCTTATGTTAATTTTGGACTGTTAAGTTTAATTTACATTGGCTATTTGCTATTTAAAATAGCAAGCTTTAAGAGTAACCATCTATTAACTGGATGGGTAAATGGTTATTTCATATTATTTTTTGCATATGGAGCAACCACTAATTTAATAGGTAGCCCCTTCTTAGCGGTATTTCTTGGCCTAAGTTTTGGTATTTTTGCATATAGTCATTCTATTAAACTCGATTATTCAAATGATAAGTAAATGGCTATCTATACATTATTTGAGAGCAATTGCCGCTTTAGCAGTCGTATTGCATCATCTACCAAAGTATTTATCAGACCATGGAGTGAAACCCTCATTAATCTTTGAGGGTGGAGCCAGCGGTGTTGATGTTTTTTTTGTAATCAGTGGATTTGTCATGTATCACTCTGCCGCTCATCTGAACGGTAGAGCGGCAGGCATAGATTTTATTGTTAAACGTATCATAAGAGTTGTCCCTATATATTGGATATTCACTCTATCCCTGTTTCTTATTGCAATAATAAGCCCAAGTGTTTTTAAGAGTTTGATTGTAAATAATGAGCTTCTTCTTAAGTCATTATTTTTTATACCCTATTTTGATGCTAGAGGGTTAATGAGGCCGATTATTTCTCAAGGATGGACTCTTAACTTTGAGATGCTGTTTTATACAACTTTAAGCTTATTTATCTTTTTTAGATTTCAAAATGCTGCCATGAAATGTGTGTTTTTTTTAATAACAGCATCAACATTGATATTTTTTTCTATTGGCTCAGAGCAGAAAAATTTTACTTATTTATTCTCACCAATAGTTATAGAGTTCTGTATGGGAGTGTTATTGGCATATTTTATAAAGAAAGGACTCATATCAAGATTTTCTAAATTAAATGCTTCTGTTATTGCTGGGATTTTAATTTTAATTAGTGCATTTATGTATAGTGTAGCAGACACTAAGAGTCTCTGGAGCGTGGGATTTACACGGCTTTGGGAGTGGGGCCTACCTGCTTTCTTTTTGGTTTCAGGACTAGTCGTTTATGAAACAAAAAATCGTATTTCGAATATTAATATAATAAATATACTTGGTGATGCCTCATATATTATTTATCTTTCACATGGGTTACTATTTTCTGTTGTATGGAAATCTGGGGTACATTTTTTAAGTAGCCCTACTATTCAGTTAGTTTTTATGTTCGTCTTACCAATTCTTTTCGGCGTGCTTCTTCATTTTGTTATGGAAAAACCAGTAACCAAATATTTAAGCTCCCTTTGGAAGTCTAAATTTTCGACATCTAGAGTTTCTCCATGAAATACATTGCAAAACTTATCATTATAGTTGGCCTTTTACCTTTCAATACAATAGCTTTTGAGTTTGGTATTGGAACGCATTTCGGACAAGGTAAGGGAAATTCAGTACAACTTTTCGAATGGGCAGCGAGCTCAGAAGCTACTTCCTTTAGAGATGAAATTTATTGGGGCCAAGTGGAATCAAGCCCTGGAATACTCGCGATGAATGGTAATGCATTAAAAACCTACGCTTTCGTCCAAGCAGCTAGTAAAAAAGGTTTGAAGCCTCTGGTTATTCTTGGTTATGGGAATAAATACTATGACAATGGTACTCAGCCATTCACTGATGCAGGTAGAGCAGCATATGCAAATTATGTTTCATGGACTGTTAGTCAACTTAAAGGGTATGTTCCATATTACGAAGTTTGGAATGAGTGGAATATTGGGAGCGGTACTAAACCCAAGAGTAGGTCAGGTGACCCAGCGGATTATGTCCTTCTCGCCCAAACTGCATATAAAGCCATAAAGCAAACTGATAAGAATGCACAGGTAATTGTTGGTGCGCTTGGAGACGATTTGAATGGATTTCCTTGGTTTAAACAGGCTTTAAAACAAGGGGTTTTAAAATATGCAGATGGGGTTTCAGTACACCTTTATAATCATTGTGACGGCGTCAAAAAGGCTGGTGCTGCAGAGGCCGTACAACGTCTAAACGAGCTACAGTCTATTATTCATGCGGCTAACAATGGTAAAGCCCTGCCTATTTATGTAACTGAAGTTGGTTGGCCGACAAATACTGGAAAATGCGGAATCCCAGAGAATGTGGCAGCAGAACAGAGTTTAAGGTTTTTATTGGATTCAATTTCTACTGTAAAAGACTTGGCGGGGATTTGGTGGTACGAATTTTTGGATGGCGGCTATGATCCCGGAGAAAGAGAAAACAGATTTGGACTTTTGAGGACAAATTATCTTGAAAAACCAGCTGGTTGCCGCATCCGTTCTATACAACCATTCTTGAAAAATGCAAGTGTAGAAAAAGTGATTACTAAAGCGGATGTGAAGATGGTAGTTTTTAGAAATGCTTCTGGAAAAAGATTGCTGGGTGTTTGGAGAGGTTATGGGGTAAGTGATGAACCCAAAAAAATCAGCATGACTGGTAGTTTTACTGGCATTGATAGATTTGATGTGGATTGCGAAGATCGGTCGGCCCCTAATGTTTCGTCTTATACAAAAAATCAATTTGCACTCGAAGTTAATACCTATCCTAAAGTGTTTTGGCTAGATACTCAAACCACGATTAATGATTTCGAAATTTTAAATTAATTTCTTTTTTTAAATCTTGATTTTAACTTTGTAGAACTTTTAGATGAAGATTTCGCCCGATATGCATGTTTATATTAATGGTAGATTTTTAACACAGCGCCTAACGGGAGTTCAGAGATTTGCAGTTGAATTAATAAATGCAATTGATCAGGCATTAAATGAAAAAGATTTCGGTTTTAGACTCGAGCTTTTAGTGCCGCAAGATTGTACCAATTTACCTGCTTATAAAAATATTCACGTGAAAAAAATAGGTCATTTTAAAGGTCAATTATGGGAGCAGATCGACTTGCCATTTTATGTGAAAGATAATCTTTTGCTTAATTTATGCAATCTTGCACCGATGTTTAAAAAACATCAGCTCACGATCATTCACGATGTCGCAGTTTATAAAGTGCCTGAAGCTTATAGCTCACTTTTCAAGTTATGGTACAAATTGGTTTTTTTTGTTATTTCTAAACGTAGAAGTACAGTTGCAACTGTATCTAAATTCTCACTTCAAGAAATTCACAAAACGTTAGGCGTTGCATTAGAAAACCTTTTTCTTATTACTGAGGGTAAGGAGCATATAGAGAGATTAGAGCCGGATACTAATATATTAGTAAAACACGAAATCGCTAATCGCCCTTACATTCTCGCAGTCAGCAGTATGTCACCCAATAAGAATTTCAGTATTGTGGTTAAAGCTATTGAGTTGTTAAAGCTTCCCGATGTAAATTTTGTGATAGCAGGGGGAGCAAATCCGAGCGTCTTTTCTTCAAATAACGCTCCCTTGCCAGACAATGTAAAGCATGTCGGTTATGTTACAGATTCGGAATTAAAAGCCCTTTATGAAAATGCAACTTGCTTTGTTTTTCCTTCCTTATATGAGGGATTCGGCTTACCACCAATGGAGGCGATGACTTCTGGTTGCCCTGTGTTGGCATCCAATAGAGCGTCTATTCCCGAGGTTTGTGGTGATGCTGCACTGTATTTTGATCCGCTTAATGCACAAGATGTCGCAGAAAAAATTAACTCAGTCATTGCTGATCCAGTTGCTAGAGCCGATATGAAGTCTAAAGGCTATGAACAGGTTAAGCGATATTCTTGGAAAGTAGCTGCGGCAGAAGTGATGGATATTATTGATAGGTTAAGTGAGAAACGATGAAAGTAGCGATTGTCCATGACTGGTTGACTGACCCCGGTGGTGCTGAAAAGGTATTACAACAGTTTTTGATTAGTTATCCAGATGCCGATTTATTTACAGTGGTTGATTTTTTTCCAGAAAAGGCGCGTAAAGAACTGATTTTTGGTAAGCATGCGAATACAACCTTTATCCAGAGTATGCCCTTCGCAAAAAGCAAATATCGCAACTATTTGCCATTGATGCCCTTAGCCATTGAGCAGCTCGATCTTTCTTCATACGATCTTGTTTTGTCTAGCTCTTATGCGGTGGCAAAAGGCGTGATTACAGGCCCTGATCAAGTGCATGTGAGTTATGTGCACTCACCAATACGATATGCTTGGGATTTACAACATCAATACTTGCGTGAGTCAGGCTTGAGTAAAGGTTTTAAGGGTTGGCTTGCAAAATGGTTTTTACATAAGATCAGGCTTTGGGATTACAGAACTGCTCATGGCGTAGACCACTACATTTCGAACTCAAACTTTATTAGTAAGCGTATTAAAAAAGTGTATGGTAAAGACGCAACCGTGATTTACCCGCCTGTAGATACGAGTGGCTTTACCTTTTGGCCAGATAAAGAAGACTTTTATCTGACAGCCTCAAGAATGGTACCCTACAAAAGAATTGACTTGATTGTTGAAGCCTTCGCGAAAATGCCCGATAAAAAGCTTGTCGTGATTGGTGATGGACCTGACATGGAAAAAATCAAAGCGAAGGCCACCTCCAATATTCAAATTATGGGCTACCAACCTTATGAAGTTTTAAAAGAGCATATGCAAAAGGCTAAGGCTTTTGTATTTGCCGCGGAAGAGGATTTTGGCATCACACCAGTAGAGGCCCAGGCTTGTGGTACCGCCGTTATTGCCTATGGAAAAGGTGGCGCTCTGGAGACGGTGATAGCCTCTGGGGATAATCAGACTGGCGTGTTTTTTGAGACTCAAACCGTAGACTCACTTAAAGAGGCGGTTGAAAAGTTTCATCTCCAGGCAAACAATATTAAACCTGAGGCTTGTCGAAAAAATGCTGAAAGGTTCTCACCTGAGCGATTCAGGCACGAAATTGAGAGTTTCGTGAGCAAAAGTTTAAGTTAATACAGGAATACCTAAAATGAAGATTGCTATTGCTGGTACTGGTTATGTCGGGTTGTCACTGGCTGTATTGTTAGCCCAAAAAAATGAAGTGGTTGCTTTGGATATCGTCCCTGAAAAAGTGGCGCTGCTAAACCAGAAAAAATCGCCGATTGTCGACCATGAGATTGAAGACTTTTTGGCGAACAAACGGCTTAATTTTAAAGCAACTACTGACAAGCAAGAGGCTTATACAGGCGCCGAATTTGTCATCATCGCCACACCAACCGATTATGACCCTGAGACCAATTACTTTAATACCCGCTCTGTTGAGGCGGTGATTAAAGATGTGATGGCGATTAACCCAAATGCAGTGATGGTGATCAAATCCACTATCCCGGTGGGTTATACAGAGAAAATACGCACTGAGTTTAATTGTAAAAATCTGATTTTCTCACCTGAGTTTTTGCGTGAAGGCAAAGCCTTGTATGACAACTTGTATCCTTCACGGATTGTGGTGGGTGAGGTCTCTGAACGTGCGCAAACCTTTGCCAATTTGCTTAAAGATAATTGCCTGAAGCCTGATGTACCTGTGCTGTTGACCAACAGCTCAGAGGCGGAGGCGATCAAGCTGTTTGCCAATACCTTTTTGGCGATGCGCGTGGCTTATTTCAATGAGCTGGACACTTATGCCGAGTCTCATGGGCTGGATTCACGCCAGATTATCAATGGTGTTTGTATGGATCCACGTATTGGCAACCATTATAACAACCCTTCGTTTGGCTATGGCGGCTACTGTTTGCCTAAAGATACCAAGCAGTTATTGGCTAACTACTCGCAAGTGCCACAGAATTTAATTAATGCGATTGTGGAAGCAAACACGACGCGTAAAGATTTTATTGCTGAGAGTATTGTTAAGAAAAAACCAAAAGTAGTTGGCATTTACCGCTTGATTATGAAAGCTGGGTCGGACAATTTTAGAGCGTCTTCAATTCAGGGCATCATGAAGCGTATTAAAGGCAAAGGCATTGAGGTGGTAGTGTATGAGCCAGTGCTGGAAGAGAGTGAGTTTTTTAACTCTAAAGTGCTGAATGACTTGAACCAGTTTAAGCAAATGTCTGATGTGATTATTGCTAACAGACATGCGAAAGAGCTTCAGGATGTGATCGACAAAGTATATACGAGAGATCTGTTTGGTAACGACTGAGTGTCATATTAAATTAAAGTTCTTAAGTTAAAACTCAACGCTAACCCCCCAAGTCGCCAGCTATAGATGACACCAAAAAAGCCAAAAATAATTACCAATATTTTATCGTTGTCAGCAATTCAGATGGCTGATTACGCATTGCCACTATTAGCCATTCCTTACTTAATAAGAACTGTTGGGGTATGGGATTATGGAAAAATCGCTTTCATCCAAGCATTTGCTTTATATTTTGTGATGCTAACTGAATATGGTTTTAACTTTTCTGGTACAAGAATGGCAGCGGTGGAGAGGGATAATCAGGAAAGTCTATCCGTTATATTCTGGTCGATTCAAAGCGTTAAATTAATTATTGCATTTATATCAGCAATTTTAGCGATATTCTTATTTATTCTTGTGGGAAGAATTAATGAGTTAGGTAGTTTATGGTTTTTAATTTTGTTACCCATCATTGGAAATGTTGTTTATCCATTGTGGGTTATACAAGGTTTAGAACTCATGAAGTCTGCTGCAATTATTATGCTAATGGTTAGATTGTGTTTATTAGGTTTAATCATATTAAATGTGCATTCCTCAGATGATATTTTTCTAGCAACTGCACTTTTATTAGGAGCTACCCCAATTGCCGGTATTCTTAGTTGGATAGTTTTATATCTTTCAAATAAAATTAAACTAGTGAAAAGTTCTTGGCAGGATGTAGTTTTCCAATTCAAGAGTGGGTGGCATGTATTTTGGGCGGGCTTGACAAGTAATGTCTATCGCTCAACTAATGTTGTTGTTTTAGGTTTAATTAGTAATCCTGAAGCGGTTACTTTTTATAGTCTTAGTGAGAAGCTAGTAAAGGCAGCTCAAGAATTAAGCCGACCTTTCGTCCAAGCAACATACCCGAGAGTTAGCCAACATGCACTAGACGACTCCCATCAAGCTTTAATTCTACTTAGAAGATTACTATTGTTTATTGTCTTGATGACCTTTTTTGTTTTCATCGTCTTTACTGTATTTGCACCAGAAATACTTATGTTGATGACTGATCAAGCTACCGGTCGCTCAATTACTTTATTAAGAGTAATGGCTATTTTGCCATTAATTGGCGGTATAAATTCTGTATTAGGCGTACAGTCTTTGCTCCCTTTTCAATTTCATAAAAGCTTTTCGATGATGGTCACAAGAACGGGAGTATTTAGTTTAGTTATCATGATGCCATTGATCTATAAATGGTCAGACATTGGGGCTGCAGCTAATTATTTATTAAGTGAATTATTTTTGCTGGTTCAGTTGTTGGTATTTCACAAAAAAAATGGCTTATCCATTTTGAAGCTAAAGTCGCTTAAAGTTGCTGATAGATAATATATGACAAATAAAATTTATGTAATTACAGTGACCTATGGTAATAGGTGGCACTACTTGGAAAAGGTTCTTTCTTCTGCTGTCGCTCAAAAAGTAGATAGGATCTTTGTTGTTGACAATGGATCACCTTTGGATATCGGCCAATTAGTTTTAAATAGATTTGGTGATCAAATCATAGAGGTAATTAGGTTAGAAAAGAACATTGGTTCAGCAGGTGGATTCAAAGCAGGTTTTATACGTGCTATGGATAATGATCCTGATTACATTCTGTTATTAGATGATGATAACCAATTAGAAGAAAATGCGATTAATGCTTTTAAAGAATGTTACTCAGCAGCAGCAGTAGATTCGCCAAGCTACTCGTTAGCAATTATGGGTTTTAGAGAGAGTCGCTTCAATCTGGGGACAAACAAAATTAATCATAGAAGATCCAGCTATTTTGGATTTCATATACTAGATATCCCTTACAAGATTTGCAAAGTATTGAACCTGAATTCTTTCGCAGAAAGAAATACGTCAACCAAAGAATTACTTTTATCAGTTGCTCCGTGGAGTGGTTTATTCTTTCACAAGTCTCTCGTAACTAAGCACGGCTATCCTGAAGAAAACTTTGTACTTTACGCAGACGATACTGAATATACCAAAAGAATTAGTGACGCTTCTGGAAAAATAATTTTATGTACTAATGCGAGACTCCGCGATTTAGATCAGTCCTGGAGTGTAGGTGAAAAGTACTCAAATTATTTTGACAGCATACTTCGAGGTGAAGGGGATTTCAGAGCTTATTACACAATAAGAAATAACAACTATTTAGAATACAACCGTAATAAGGATAAAAATCTAATCCATTTCATCAATAGAACAATATTTAAGTTAATCCTAGTATCGCGTGCGATATCCACAGGCAGACTGAGTAGGCTTAAATTGATATTAAAGGCAATGTCGGACGGAAAAGCTGGGAAACTTGGAGTTGATAAGTCTTATCCGATTCTATAATAAATTAAGGATGTTTGAATGATTTTAGTCACTGGCGGTGCTGGCTTTATTGGCAGTAATTTTGTATTGGACTGGTTGGAGAAGTTGGATGAGCCAGTTGTTAATCTGGATAAACTTACATATGCAGGTAACTTGGACAACTTGAAAACCGTTGCCGATAACAAAAAACATATTTTTGTTAAGGGTGATATTGGTGATTTTGAGTTGATAAGCAAGCTGCTGGCTGAGCATAAGCCTCGTGCAGTCTTAAATTTTGCAGCTGAATCACATGTTGATCGCTCGATTCATGGCCCTGAAGACTTTATCCAGACCAATGTGGTAGGTACTTTTCACTTGCTGGAAGCGGTGCGCGCTTATTGGAGTGCTTTGGACGATGAAGAAAAAGCAGCTTTTAAATTTCTGCATGTGTCTACCGATGAGGTATACGGCACTTTAGAAAAAAATGATCCGCCTTTTAACGAGCGCAATCGCTATGAGCCTAACAGCCCATATTCTGCCTCTAAAGCAGCGTCTGATCATTTAGTGCGTGCCTATCACCACACTTATGGGTTGCCGGTGTTAACGACCAATTGTTCAAACAACTATGGCCCGTATCATTTCCCTGAAAAGCTGATTCCATTGGTGATTCATAACGCGCTCAATGGTAAACCATTGCCGATTTATGGGGATGGTCAGCAGATTCGTGACTGGCTGTTTGTGAAAGATCACTGTACAGCGATTCGCCGCGTGTTGTCTGCAGGCCGATTGGGTGAAACCTACAATGTGGGTGGTTGGAATGAAAAGCCGAACCTGGAGGTGGTGCATACCATTTGCGATATTCTGGATGAGTTGCAACCACGTGCAGATGGTCAATCTTATAAATCACAAATTACCTTTGTCAAAGATCGCCCTGGTCATGACAGACGGTATGCCATTGATGCCACTAAACTTGAAAAAGAGTTAGGCTGGAAGCCCGCTGAGACCTTTGAAACCGGCATACGCAAAACGGTACAATGGTATCTGGATAACCAGGCCTGGGTAGAGAATATTACCAGTGGTCAATATCTGAAGTGGGTAGAGAAGCAATATAAATGAAACTTCTGCTGACAGGTTGTAACGGCCAATTGGGATTTGAGTTGCAGCGCAGCCTGGCCCCGTTGGCTGAGGTGGTGGCCATAGGCTCAGCGGATTGCGATTTGTCTGATGAAGCGGCATTAAGGTCACTCATCCAGAAGATAAAACCGGACGGGATCATCAATCCGGCGGCTTACACGGCCGTTGACAAAGCTGAGACGGATACAGAACAAGCGCGCAAGGTGAATGCTGATGCGCCACGTATCATGGGCGAGGAAGCCAGCAAATTAGGTGCTTTCGTCATTCACTTCTCCACGGACTATGTGTTTGAAGGGGTAGGCGAGCAGTTCTATAAAGAGAGTGATGCGACTAACCCTCAAAACGTCTATGGCCTGACCAAAAGAGATGGTGAGCGCGCCTTGCAACAAAGCTGTCCGCAGAGCTTGATTATGCGCACGAGCTGGGTCGTCGGTGCGCATGGGGGCAATTTCGCCAAAACCATGTTGCGCCTGGCTGCTGAGCGCGAGAGTTTAAGTGTGGTTGCTGACCAATATGGGGCGCCGACTTCAGCTGCCTTGCTGGCGGATGTGACGGCGCAACTGGTCGGACGTATCAAGCAGCAAGGGCTGCAAGGCTTTCCATTCGGTTTATACCATGTGGTTGCTTCTGGGGTGACCAATTGGCATGCCTATGCCCAGTTTGTGATTGCTGAGGCAATCAAGGCAGGCAAGGCAATGAAAGTGCAACCGGAAACCATCAAGCCGATTGCGACCAGTGACTATCCTGTCCCGGCTAAACGGCCGGCCAATTCACGCTTGGACACCAGTTTGTTCCAGCGGACATTTAACCTGCAATTGCCACACTGGGAGCACGGTGTTTCCCATGTGCTAAAACAAATTTTATAAGGATGCATGATGGCTCAACATAGAAAAGGCATTATTTTGGCAGGGGGATCTGGCACCCGTTTATATCCTGCCACGCAGGCTGTTTCAAAACAGCTGATTCCAGTGTATGACAAACCCATGGTGTATTACCCTTTGTCCACATTAATGCTGTCTGGCATTAAAGATGTTTTGCTGATTTCTACTCCACAAGATACGCCACGATTTGAGCAATTGCTGGGTGATGGATCGCAATGGGGCATGAATATTCAATATGCGGTGCAGCCTTCACCAGATGGCCTGGCCCAAGCTTTTATTATTGGCAAAGACTTTATTAATGGTCATCCGAGTGCCTTAGTGTTGGGCGATAATATTTTTTATGGGCATGAATTAGCTTCAGGCCTACAGGCTGCAAATACGCAAACTGAGGGCGCAACGGTGTTTGCTTACCCGGTACATGATCCAGAGCGTTATGGTGTGGTGGAGTTTGACGCTGAAGGCAAGGCGATTAGCCTGGAAGAAAAACCTACCAAGCCTAAATCACGCTATGCAGTGACAGGTTTGTATTTTTATGACAACCAAGTGTGTGATATTGCCGCCAACATGAAGCCCTCACCTAGAGGCGAGTTAGAAATCACCGATGTGAACAAACAGTATTTGTCACAAAATCAACTCAATGTGAAGGTGATGGGGCGTGGCCATGCGTGGCTGGATACGGGCACGCATGAGTCCTTGCTTGAGGCCTCATTGTTTATTCAAACCATTGAAAATCGTCAAGGGCTTAAGGTTGCCTGCCCTGAAGAAATCGCCTACCGCATGGGCTATATCACTGCTGAGGCGCTGCTTAAACAAGCTGAGATTTATAAGAAAAATGGCTATGGGCAGTATTTAATGCAAATTGTGAATGAGAGGGTGTTTTAATGCAGGCGATTAAAACAGCTATTGCTGATGTGGTGGTATTTGAACCCAAAGTATTTGGGGATGCCCGCGGCTTTTTTTATGAAAGCTTTAACGAGAATGTGTTTGCAGAAGCCACCGGGCTACGCCCACGCTTTGTGCAAGATAATCACTCAAAATCTTCTAAACATGTACTGCGTGGTCTTCATTATCAAATTAAACAGCCGCAAGGCAAACTGGTCCGAGTCACTCAGGGTGAAGTCTTTGATGTGGCTGTAGACCTGCGTTCTAACTCCCCCACTTTTGGGCAATGGGTAGGTGAAATACTTAGCGCAGAAAATAAGCGAATGCTGTGGGTGCCTGAAGGTTTTGCGCATGGTTTTGTGGTGCTTTCTGATACGGCTGAGTTTTTATATAAAACTACTGATTTTTATGCGCCGCAACATGAGCGTTGCATTATCTGGAATGATCCTGACTTAAAAATTCATTGGCCCATTGAAGAGGCACCTTCACTTTCTTCGAAAGATTTACTTGGTGCAAGGTTTGAGCAAGCA
>VFQN01003352.1_pt1 | contig 23117 bp, 31 predicted proteins | sample 3512371 | NCBI WGS metagenome assembly VFQN01 (sample SAMN10412370, study PRJNA504923) | tailings metagenome | isolation source: Replicate 2 from Balatoc abandoned mine | place: Philippines: Itogon, Benguet | collected 2017-08-28
CCAGGCTGAGGTGGCGGCGCTGCTGCCCAAGATCGCTGCCCTGCTGCGTGAGGAGCTCAAGGCCACCCCGGCGCCGGCACCAGCAGAGCAGACGCAGGTACGTGGGCAAACTTGTAACACACACGCACGGATACGGTAGCATAACCCTGCGCAACCCGGCTGTTGAGCCTACCAACACCCGCCCTCCTGCCAAGCAAGCGCTCCTGCGGCGAGCACGCTACTGGCGGTAGCTAGCAATAGCTGACGGAAGCAGCACGCAGCAGGCGCACTGCTCGTAGCTGCGTGCATTGCTCGTGCTAGCAGTGGCTCACAGCACGTACGGCACCTTTCACCCGCGCATGCGTGGAGCGCGAACCGTTGTGGGGCCGTTAACCCACGGCCCCACGCCGAACGGTCACAAGTGCACGGCCGGCCGAGAGTTGCCCTCAAGCGGCCATCCTCACGCTGCCTCACACCTCAACCCACATCCTAGGCCCTACGGACTGGTACCCCGTACCCCGCCCGGCGGGGATGCTAGTGCGGTGCACTCCCGTCCGACTAACAGCGCCTTAAGCTGCCTTACACTGTCCCCGGTGTCGTGCGCTGGCCCTTTGGTCCCCACAGCAGGTCCAGGGCCAGGCCGCCAGCGCGACAGGGGCGTTCGGCGGAGTGCAGCACATGTGGGCGTCGGTGTGGTGCAGCTCAACTGTTCGTGAGGGGCTGCGGTTCGTTCTCAGCCTGGGGCTGGTCATGATGTACGTAGCGGCCATGCTCGTGGTGGCCGTCAAGGTGATTCTGTGGATGTCCGGCCTCCTGGGAATCTCTGCGTAAATCACATTGAGCGGGGCAGGTGTGTAAGCATGTGGGATTGGTTTCCTGCAGCTGCCGTGCCGGGCGCCCTAGCTAGCTAGCGTCAGGGCGTACCGTCGTGCATAAGCAACATTTGGGCACTAAAACAGCTGTTACGGGCTCACCTGGGCCCCTCGTTGTACGTTATACCTGCGTTAGCGTCATGGCAGACGGAGATGTTGAGTAACGGTACCGTACGGCTGACTGCCTGGCAGGAGGCACGGTGGGGCATTGGCTGCAGGCGCGCAACTGCAGGGCGACGTGCGGTCGATTGTTGGTTGTGCATGGTCTGCACCATTACTAGCTCACGCCCCAAAGGAGTTGGCCGTGTGCAACTTGCCGCGGCTGGCCGCTGACTGGGTCATCCTAGCTGTGATGGGATGCGGCCACGGTTGGGGCGAGGGGCAGCGGGACTGCAGGATGCCGTACGACGAGGGTGTGAATACCCCAAGCGAGGCAAGCACTTAGGCTGATGTGTGCATAGTATAATAACGAGGGGTTAGTAAGTGCATTTGGCGGTGGAGTACCGTACGCCTCATGGCGGCAACCGATTGTCAGGTACCCTATGTTGTTTGTCTGGCCAAAGGTTGAGGTGTACCAACCAACTCAACACTACTGGACAGGACTGAGTAAGGCAAGCCACCATGCGTGCTGCTTATGACACGAGAAGCTGGGACATGCAACCCTGGATTGACGCTTTTGCACGTCTACGGAATGGCGAAAAAGGGTCCGCATGTTGAGGGGTCCACGCTGACCTAACAGTGCGCCCCGCCCTCTAGTTGCCGACCCTCAGGCCATGGGCCACACAGGCAGCACCCATGGTGCGATGGTGGTACTCGACAGCGCAAAATATACAGTAAAGCACCACTTAAACGGCATCGTTGTCACCACATGACTGCCGGTTCTTGCTCTGAACTGTTTCAGGTGCCACGCACAGCGTAGGCATGCAGCTTGCTGCAGGATGCTTTTGTCCGAACGCACAGCCACCGCCACGCTGCCCCCAGGCAGTCCCGGAGCAGTGTTCGGGTACGCAGTACGGTAACGATGCCATGCAATCATGCATGTCAGCTGCAGCCGAAAGCACAAGGTGCCCAGCGCACCCCGCATGTGTGCTCAGGCCACGTACACCGAATAACCGATCTTTACCCGTCTGCGAGCAATGGTACAGCGGTACGGCAGAACAGCACACCGCAGCACATGGAGTTACGCCAACGACCTTTCCCCACCTCCCACTGATTAAACAGGTAAAGCCATTGACACGCCAAACGTGCACACCGGCAGCTGCCCCACCAACATCATACGCCAGCATGTGCATTCCCAGCCAATACCCGGCATACTACAACGATCTAATACGGTAACACAAAAATGCGGTGCCTTACGTAAACGGTGCAGGCCGTACAGCCGTTGGACTTCCCCTACGTCCAGATGAAGGTGTAGTTCCCAAAGGGGGTTGCTCGCATGATGCCCCGTGCAGTCAATCATCCCATGCTTGCTTACCATACAGGAGTCAACGGCTCCCGTACGGCAGTCAGGTACTTACGCATGACTAATTGTTGCCCAACTACGTTCCCAGCAGTCACAACATCTTGAGCACGGCGCCATCCATAATCAATCCCAGGTCAAGAATTAATCCAGCAAGAATGCGGTACCTGCAGATGTGCTAACGCGCTGCTGACAACCCCACCAGGCAGCTCACCCTCGGAAACCTGTCGCTGTGTTGGGTGTGTAGCAGTGCACGAGATGACCCCGCCACCCACCATTTACAACGACAACACCCAACAGCAATAACATGCCATCTACCCTTATGCCTAACGCGGTCTAATCCTCAAGCTACAAGCCTGTCTAGGGTCTATGCCATGCTGTCCTGCCCGCTACACATCATGTACACTACCACAACCACCACGATCACCATGGCCTGCATATGCTTAGGTCTGCTGATTCGGCAGCCGTGTGACCACAGGACAAATTATTACTCACACCAAGGAGTGCGGTAGGGCTACACGCGCTGTAAAACCCGAGTATGCTGTTGGTGCCACCTGCAGCGCGATACGCGCAGTCCCGGTCTGCTCAAGGGCTGTCCCCTGGGCTGTACCCAGGCGTGCCCCCGGGGGTGCTCGCTGCCGCCGGCGCGTCGTGCGGCCCCATGAGGTCCAGCATGCGGTCCTCCAGCAGCCGCCTGTGTGAAGAGTACAGCAGCAGCATTGTCAAGCACTGTAAGGACATAATTCACACTGGTACACACTGGTCAGCCACCAGCAGCGGGGCGGATGTACGTGCAAAGGGCGGCGAAAGCTCCTGACTCGATAGCCCCACTGGGCGGGCAGCCAGTCGCCACCATGTAAGCTTTGGGTTTACCACCTTGCGTTGCACGCGTAAGGTATTGTGCACGGGCCACACGTGCTGCTTGTGTACTGGGGCTGGCACTTGATGAAGGTCCGTCAGGTGGCGCCTCCCCAGTATTACAGTCTGTTACAGTCCCCGCCTCACCTCCTGCGGTAGGCGTAGACGCCCACAGCGATGCCCACCAGCGCCACGGCCGGCACCACCGCCGCCACCACGATGGGGGCAGCGCTCTTGCTAGTGGTGCCCTCTGCGCAATGCACCAGCAGCATGGAAAGGAACACCTCATACTAGACCCCCGGGCTCTTGGGGGCAAAGAGGAGCTGCGTTTGCAATGCAATTGTGCGACATGTGTTGGAAGCAAACGCAACAGGTGTGGGTCGATACGAGTATGCATGGCGGAGGAAATCGCAGCGGCTGGGCTCACCTGATGGGGCTGCAGTGCCAAACGGTTGCGGTGGAGCCGAGGGTGTGCTCGATGTGGGCAAGGCCAGGGGCGGCGACGGCGGCAGGAGCCCCGTCTGTGTTGGTGGGCTGATCGCAAGAGGTGAGTTGGTAGGGGCCGACGGAGAGGGCGGCGACGGGCTTGGAGGTACGGGTGGAGAAGGCGGCTGTGGTGAGGCTTGGCTTGGAGATCGTGGGTTTGGGGCCAGGGGTGGTGGTGAGCAGCACAGCTCCGGAACTTCCACTCCCGTTCCAGGCCCCGCTGCGCAGGTGAAGTAGTTGGCAACCGTCCTGGCCGTTAGTACGACACCGCCGCAACTGACCGACCCGAGGGTCACGAACATGCCCATGCTGCTCTGGAAGGCCGCAAGTCCTGCTGCTGCTCCGCTCGCTGAGTTGTATATGGCCAGCAGTGAGAATGTGGGGATGGTGGCTCCGATTTGCTGCGTGACGTCTTCGCAGCTCGTTTCCCTTGGCCCCGCACCTAAGCCCACTATGGCATCGAACGCCGCCTTCAGGACGTTACAGGATGCTGTGGAGCTCGGCCCTGTCGAGACGGTTACCAGGAACTGCGTAAGGGGCAGCGGCGGGGGCGGCGGCGGTGAAGGCGGTTGCGGCGACGGGGGAGGCGACGGCGGTGGGGAAGGCGGGGGAGAGGGCGGAGGAGAAGGCGGTGGGGATGGAGGTGGGGTAGAGGAAGGCGGAGGGGGCAGCGGTGCCAGCAGAAGCGGTGAGGGCGGTGGGGGTAGTGGGAGTTGGGGAGAGGATGGAGGGGGCAGAGCTGTTGACGGGCTGTCCGGTGCTGGAAGTAGAGGCTCTGGTGCGACTGGGGGCTGCGGGGCCGGGATGGAAGGGCCATAGAATGGAGGCGTAATGACTTCCTGGGCCCAACGGGACGCCCGTAGAAGCCGACGGCGCATGAAGGGGTGCTCGTGCGTGTAGGGGTTGTGCTCGAGGATGGGGTGGCCGTAGTCGATCAGGTCCTCCAGCTCAGCACGGTTGGGCGCGGCGGCTGGGAAGCTGCCGTGCAAGCGGCGCGCGGCCGTGGCCCGGCCTGCTGCCAGCTGGACGCCCAGCCCGCTGCTGACTAGGAGCGTCCAAAGCAGCGTGAAGACAAGGCCACCGGCTGTGGTGCGCGTACTCTTGCCCGTGCGCAAGCACCTTCCCTGAGCCCCACGCCCGGAGCCTGTGCCAGCACTCGCCGACTGGCACTTGCTAGTTCCCGACCAGCTGGCCCCTCCCGCGTCCTGCTGCTGTCTTGACCCTTGGCGCAGCTCGTGCTGCTGCGGCTGTCGCGGTGGTCCTTGCTGCCGGCCGCGTTGCTGCTCCTCCTCGTGCACATGCCCGTGTCCCTGTTGCTGCTGCTGCTGCTGCTCCACCAGCTGCTGTTGGCGTGCTTGGCTTTTCCCCTGGTGCTCGCAGCACGCGCGCATGCAACCCCCGCCATCCCGGCTCTGGCCGCAAGTTACCTGGGCTGCGCAAGCAGGCCGCCAACTCAGCGCTATGCTGCTGCCGGGCAACACAAGCCCTTGAGCTCCGTCCGTGCCTGCAGCTGCCCGCCCCACCGCTGCTGATCCGGCGACTGTCCCGCAACGGCCAGGGAGCGCAGCAGCTGCAGCAGCTGCAGCACTGCTGCAGCACTGCTGTGCAGTATGAAGAGCTGCCCAGCTGCAGGGGGAATCCGTAGCGTGGCGCCAAGGAGGGGGCGAGCTGCTGGTCCTGGCCCCGCCTGCGTTACACATGTAACGGTCCTGCGTGTTGTCGCTGCATTCCCGGTCAGCTGCAGAAGCTCCTGGCATGCACGTTGCCGGACAAGGCGGTGCAGTTGCTGCAGCAGCGATGTAAGCGGCGTTGAGGAGAGTCCCTTGCGACATGCCGCCGTCGGGTGGGAGCTGATCAGCTGCGATGCGGTCGTGCGGCAACGTGAAAACTGCGCCCTGCCTCACGGCAGTCCGGGTTTCCTGCGGCAGTCGGACAGTAATCAAACTGTGGTTCTGTAGTCCAGAGTGTCCGGTGGTTTGCCGAAGAAAATCCGCCGCGGGAAGCGGAAACGTGTGAGCGCGTGTGGCCTAGTAGTTGAAGAGCCACGGTCCCGCAAACACGTGCATCCTGACATGCCCTAACAGATTTCAGGCGACTCAAGGGTACAGCAGGCAACCACTTGAAGTCATGTACTACTGCTTCGGTACGCCGACAGCCAGTGAACGTGCATGGCGGGACACCCTGCCGGTACATGCAATGTGATTATGTGAATACAGCGCTATTGCTTAGGCAAGATACATATTGGGCTGGCCTGTCAGTTTCACCCAAGCTTAGGTGCACGCTGGAAGCTATGGAACGCGTCGCCCAGCGTTGGCCTACCTTCCGCGCCGTTCGAGGCTTCGTGAGGTACAAGCGCGCGCAGTGGACCTTAAGAACGCAGCTGTATGCACAAGGACAAATATGGTCGCGCTGAAAATGCCTCTCTTGCTTTCGGCAGCGCCAACTTCCATCCAAGCGTTAAGCGGGCCCAAAGCGAGCGGCAGACATGCAACTGTGCATGGCACACGGTGTTTGCAACATTGTGATATTAACTATCATAGACGGTCCCAGAGGTATCTGTGCAGCAGCTATCGGGCGGCCTTAATATGCATAAATAAGCTCGTTTACTTATTGCAAGCTATTTTCTTGGCGGCTGCCATATTTGTTAATGCACGCAATATGTCATACTGTGTGTCATTGTTAGTATTTTAGGTAGTGCCAGCGCTCCATCTTCCCATTCGCCTCGGTGCAAGGCTCGATGCATGCATGACTTCGTCGCGGATCCGTGGGCCCGAGGCAAGCACACTAACACACCAAGCTGTTGCAAAAATATATATGTTGGCAGTTTAACAATTTGGTTAGACCCTTGAGATGGCAAGTCCTTTACTTGTGCGTTTTGGCGGGCGGGTTTACAAGGGAGGCCCCAACTGTGCGTCCTGTCTGGGCCCCGGCCCTAGGCCGCCTTTGCTGTTCCCGTACTGCATACCGAGCAGCCCATGTTACGTCCTCTGCTATGCGCCGCGCATGTAAGATAAGGGTGCTCCCCTATGCGCCGACCAGGTGCATTTGTCCCCTGCTCTTGCCAAGAGTCTTGGCGTGGGCCAGGGGGGCTGGGTTGCTCCGCACTGCTCCGCACCAGCTCGCCAGCATCATGGTACCGGATACCTCTCCAGCTTCGCATCCTCACTAAGATTCCACCAACAGGCCCTTAGTTTCCTTCCGAGGGTGTCGTAGGCTGTCAACGTCCAAAACGGGTTGCCACCTGTTGGGTGCTTAGCTTCTAAAGCGTCGACGAAACCCCATGCCCAAGGGAATTCCCCTGCCCATGACTCACATTCCGTCTGTGGTGCTCGATGCAGAGGTGCAGCGTTGCTGCCGGTCTGTGCTTACAACGCATCGCTGAGTCAGATGCTGCAAGGGAGTCACGGCTTTAAGGGGCCTGGACGGGTCCACACATAGTGTGCACTGACCACGGTACCTTTCAAGACAGCCAGTTGCTACCTGTACCCCTCAGTGCCATGACCGACAAGCCTTACACGAGTCACCAGTTCCAGCACCCCCCCTAACGGACAGACCAAGGTGCGTTGGAATACAGGGTGTCAGTGCTACAGCTGTGCCTCCTGGAACGCCGACCTCACCCTCTACCACTGTAGGTACAACCGGCCGCCGTATGTACATGTGTGAGTATGTTGACTGCAGACAGCTAGAGTGAAGCCAACGGCCAGCCACTCGCCCGGACACCACCGAAACGGCGTAGCTCTACCCTTCATTCCACTGTTAGGCACACAGCAAGGCGCGGAGCAAGAGAACCCTAGCCAGATGCGGTGAAGGGGCCCCTGTCCTCGCCCGGTGGCCCCTCCATGCGGACACTGCTTTGGCAGGCCCCGAAAACCATCAGCGCATACACGCACAACACACCCTTGTATCTCCTGTCAGTCATCGACTGTCCAGCAGGAATGCATGGGGCAATCTGTCCATCATGACTGCCTGTGTGCCTCTGTGCCTGCCTCGGCCAAACGCGGCTGCTGCCGCGTCACCCGGTACCTCCACCCCGCAGCCCCATCCCTCCACGGCATGTCCGCTCACAGCCGCTACGGATTCGCATCACCGCGCCAGCATCATCTTAATGAAGTTGTCGTACAGAATCTTGCCCGACTTCTCCGGGTCCGCCTCGTTCATCATCTCCGTAATCTCCTCTGGGCTCAGCTTTTCCCCGACGCTGGTCAGCACGTGCTTCAGCTCCGCCGCGGAGATGAAGCCCTGGCCAGACTTGTCAAACACCTGCAGAATGGGGATAGTGGGGGGCATGCACAATGACGACTGCGAACACAACCAACTCCCTTGCTGCTGGAACTCGAGCTTCCGTACCAGCAGGTCCACCCCCACCCGAAACCCACGGCCCACCCCGAAGTCCAGCCGGCGGCATGCCCTAGTCAGCCCACAGCTTAGGAACCACGTTTCGCTTAGAACACCGAAGAATACAAGGAGGTGCATGCTGTCATGCGGGTTGGCGCGCACCTTCCACGCGGACTTCAGGTCCTGCTCGTTGTCGTAGGCCCGAATGTCACGAGTCATGATCTTTTCAAACTCCTTATAGTCAACAACGCCACGGTTGTCGGGATCGATGTCCTTGACAATTTGGCGGATTTCTGCCTCGGTTGGCGATTTGCCGAGTGCTCGCAGCACCGTGCCTAGCTCCTTGGTGGTGATAAAGCCTGCATTCCAGATCGCCGGGCCATTATGAAGCAAGGTAACGCCAGCGGCCTGTTCCCCGGAAAGGGTGTCTTGGCTGTCGCCGTAGCATAGCCCTCACCGTCGCCATCGCTATCAAAGAGCGTGAAGGCCTCCTTGTACTCAGCGTAGCGCTCTTCGGCCATTTCGCTAGGCTAGACGACCAACGACGGGACCAGCCAGCTTCCTTCTGAGACTTTGGGTTTAGCCCTGAGTCCTTGCAAGGACTTGACAGTGTATGAGTTCTTGTAATAATACAAAGACTTTGCCAGCTTCTATCAAACGATTTACAACATGTGCAGAGTCTCCCGCGTCTACCTAGGCCCGGCTGCATGGAGACACGACACTGAACAGTCATGTTCCTCGCTCGGCTTCGTTTCGGGTCTGCTGCCCACCGCGGCCCACATACCATTGATTCTGTGTACTTCACATACAATTATGAGTTCGCGCTAGAAATCCTTGCTTGAACCTGCACATCAACGAAGGCCACCATGCAACCAGTGCTGGCGCTGGGACGCCTCATAAGGCCATAAGTTATTGCAGTTATGGAGATAGCGACGGGAAGGCCCCGCTATCTGCAGGTGGGGCAAGAGGCTGCTCTACCGCCTTGCGGTTGGTATGCGGCGGCGGTTGCCGTGGCCACACTGCCCCGCCACACGAGCGCGACTTGCGGCATCCCTCAGGTCGCTGTCTTCCCACACCACCCCTCCTGCCTTACTTCGTTTACACGTATCCACTCCGTCTTGTGCAGGGCACCGCTGGCCCTCTGCCAGAGGTGGCACCGGCGGCAACACGCGTACCTAGCGCTCACCGTGGTTCCCGTGGGACACTGTCCCAGGTGCATCCACCACGGCACAGCCGGCTTTATACAGCTCTGCAGTGCTCCTTGCGTGCATCAACTTCATCCGCAGCAGCTATGTCCATGGCTGGCTCTGGGCACCCTGCAATGCCATGCGTAGGAGCTTCTAGCAATCGCAGCAGGTTGTCACGCGTCTTGCCTAGCGGCCACGTTGGCAGCAGCTTCTTATACACAGGAGCTATCCATGGGCCTTCTCGCACCCTGACCAGGAGCACAGTTGCAGCAGCAGCAACAGCGCCGGGCGCGGGTAGCACCGGTGGGCTACCGCCCCCGGGCACCCCCGAGTACGATGCCTACATGCGGGAAGCCCTCTTGGCGCAGCGGAGAGCCAGGTACGAGCGCCAGAGGGCTGCAGCAGCCGCAGCCGCATCCGCAGCATCACCTGCAGCCCCCACACCCACAACCGCCCACGCGGAAGGTGCAGCGCCGCAACTAGTACCTGGCTTGCCGCAGCAGCAGCATGTCGTGGGGGCGGTGGTGGTGGCCCCGCCGTTAGCTACTGCGCCGCAAGGCCCAGCAGGGGTGCCGGCAGGGTATCAGTACTCTGCGGCAGAGGGACCGCCCGGGGATTACCAGCCCAACGGGTTACCGTACTCGTACGACACAGGGGCCCAGCAGCAGCCACCAGCGCAGTATATGCACCAGGCACAATGGGATACGCAACCGCAGGCTCAGGAGGCATACTACCAAACGCAGGGGTACGGGGAGCAGTGGGCACCACAAGGACAGGAGTACATGTCAACACAGATGCAGCAAGCACAGGAGCCATACCACCCACCGCAGCCTTACGGGGAGCAGTGGACGCCACAGGGGCAGCAGTACACGCCACCACAGCTGCAGCAAGCACAGGAGGTATACTACCAGGCGCAGCCGCAGTGGACACCGCAGGGACAGGAGTACGTGCCACCGCAGACACAGCAGGCGCAGGGGTATGGGCAGCAGCAAGGAGGTTGGCAGCCGCAGGAGCACGCACAGCAGGTCCCCCAAGCACAGTGGTACGCGCCAACGTCCCAGCACTCCGCGCCTTGGCAACCGACCCCCCAAGCGCGGGCTGCGCAGGGGGGCTGGGCTGTCAATGCATCATCAACGGGCCCAAAACCGCCTCCGCCCCGGACGCTCAAAGCAATGGCAGCAGCTGCTGCAGCTCCTGCTACACCCCCAGTACACCCTGCCCCAAGCTCCCCAAGATCCAAAGCAACTGGCTCGGATCGCTCGCAGCCTCGCCCGGCCAGCAGCTCCCCGAAATCCGGTCCTCAAGCACCCCCGTCCCGCCCTGCCTCTGCTCCGGGGTCACTCCCGTCTGCAGCCAGCTACACGCCTGGGCCACGCCCAGTTACGGCATCGACACCTTCGCCTGCAGCTTCACTGCCGGACCTGCTGCCCACCACTGCCCCTCGTCCTCGGCGGGGGACGAAACCGGACGGGGGTCTACAGCTCCCGAACCTGCTGCCGACTGCAAAAACCCGACGAGGAAGCAGCGGCAGCAGCGGCAGCAGTGGTATGATTGTGGGTAGCGGCCGCGCCGGGGGTGCTCGTGGGGATGGCGGTGGCGGTCTTGTGGTGGGCAGCACCCGCAGCGCCAAGGCGGACTTTTATGAGCCGGAGCAGATGCTGGAACGCGAGTCAAGGCCCGCTGCTAGGAGCAACGGCAGGTCATGGCGCAGCGGTGGCCCTGAGGCTGCCGCAACATCGGCGGTAAACGGCGGCAGCGGCGCTGGAGGTGTGGGAGGCCTGCTCAGCGGGATGGGGATTGAGGTGTCGCCGGCGGCCCCTGAGCTGCTTGGAGCTTTGCAAAGCGTGTCAGGCGCCAAGCCAAGCGCCGGCGGTAGTGCAGCCAACGGGGTTAGCACGGGTGGCCAAGGGACTGCCTCTGGGGCTGCCGGAGGATTGTCCTCCAGCGGTCAGGCAGCACAAGCGGCGCCTGAGGCGGCTAGCCAGGGGCAGCAGTCCCAGGCGGAGGTGCGGCGCAAAGCCAGGGCTGTGGGCCCCGCCTGGCTGTCCACGTTCATGCAGGCGGGCAAGGCGGGCGCGGGGGCGGCGGGCGGGGTGTTGACAGCGCGCGGGGCCGCTGAGGGCGCGGGGGGCAGGGCTGCCGCGAAGAGCGCGGACGAGGTGGCTGCTGCTATGATTAGGAAGGCGGTGGAGCGGCCGGCGCGGGAACTGGACGGGGCAATCACAGGTGGGTCCCACCTCTTTGCCTGCTGCACAACGAAACGCCCTGCAGATCTGCGGCATGCGGGGACCTCGTGCCCTCCCTTTGCTCGTAGCAGCACACGCTTTGTCTGGCCATAAAGCCGAAACGCCTGGCTGGCTCGCGCCCTGCCCCGCAGACCTGCCGGCGCCCATCGCCTCCATCCAGTCCCGCCTCGAGCGCGCGGTCAAGGCTGAGCAGGAGTCCGAGCTGCGTGCGCTGCGCGCATTGTACGCGGCTGGCAGCCTGCGGCGGCTGCAGCGCGAGGGCGTGGTGCTGGTGGGCCTGGCGGCGGCGCAGACGGGGCGGCTGTTCCGCTCCACCCTGTGGCGCTTCGAGCTGCTCCGACCCACGGGTCGGTCCGGACCGGGGCAGCAGGGGCAGGGGCAGCAGCAGCAGCTGCCGTACCACAAGTTCAAGGCGGGCGTGAGCGTGCTCATCACGCGGCACGTGCCGGAGGGAGGCGGGGGAGGAGGCGGGGGCGGGAGGAAGGGTGGTGGCGGTGACGTGGCGGTGGCGGTGGACGAGGAGGCGGGGGCGATGCCTATGGACGGCGTCGAGGGCGTCGTCACGGAGGTGAGCGCTGCTTTGAGTGGTGTATTAGCAAGGACTGTACGGGGCACGTCACGATAGGTCTTGCAGTGAACAGTGGGTGAAGGAGTCAGAAGCGTCAGGTAACACATTGTGGTCCCGGCCGTCCCTTTTGCTGCTGCTTTCCATTCCTGTGCTACTGCTTTTCAATTACAGGTCCACAAAGACCACCTGCTGATTGCCCTGGAGGGCCGCGCCAACGACCTGTTCTCGGCGCTGAACGAGGAGGCGTTGGAGCTCACGAGCAGGGGCGCCCCGGGCCTGGGGGCCAAGAAGGGGCTGGCGGCAGCCAAGGGCGGCGGCAGCAGCAGCAGCAGCACGAGCGGGGTGGGCGGCGGCGGGGCGTTTGCGGGCTGGCGGCTTGACCAGAGCGTGCGGGACACCACCACCAGGCGCCACCTTGACGCCGTCAAGCGGCTGGGCGCGTGGGCGGAGTCGTCGGGTGAGGAGGAGCAATTGGATAGGTTTGAAAGTGCATGAAACATGTGCTGGTACAGAGCATGGGGTACATGTGAAGTGCCAGGAATCAGTGCTAAGGCGTCAGGGAGTCAAGGGTGCCTGCACATGAATATCGAACAAGCATTGGGATGTGCCTGTTGGCGCCCCTCCCACAGAAGCTGCACTGGCGTTGTTGCACTGCACGTGTTTCGCACCCTCAACGTTGCGTTATGGTAGCTTTCCATACTTGAGGGTTCTGTTTAGTGGGCAACTCGCTCACGCCCTGATGCACGTGCCCTGTGCTTTGGCTGCAGCTGAGTCGCGGCTGGGCGAGGCGAGAGTGCGCGCGGTGCTGGCGGGCTCTCGCTCGGCTCCCATCATTGCGGCGCAGCCGCCAGACTGGGTCAAGGAGGTAAGCCCCAGCCAGCACGCGTGCCTTGGATGTGTCGCTGCCAGTTACTAGGAAACGACGGCAAGCACGACAACAGCAGGCTCGTTGTGTACCGTACTTTGCACCCGCGCCCGCATGTAGCTACCATACGAAGCACTCTTGCCCATCTCGCCTCCACGTTGTCCAGGTGTATCTCTTAACGCACCTGCTTTTCTCGCATCGTCCTGCAGGAGCGCTGGCGCGCGGACGCCCGCGCCGTGCTGGCAGCCCAGGCCGGCCTCAACGACAGTCAGCGCCAGGCGGTGGCGGCGGCGCTGACGCAGACGGTGACGCTGTGGCAGGGCCCGCCGGGCACCGGAAAGACGCGCACGCTGCTGGCGCTCATTGAGGTGCGCACGAGCCCCACCTGTCTGTACTCCCATGCTCCTCCACATCCGTGTGCTCACCCTTCTTGCACACTGCTGCTGCTACGGGCCGGTAGCTGCTGCTGAGCCCTGCTGTGCTCCCTGAAAGGGATGCTGCCCCTTGCTCCTGGCGCTCTGATACCACTGTCCCCCTGGCCTGGACTCTGCAGGTGCTGGTGCGCGTGCGTCAGCGCTCGCCTGCCCCCACCGCCGCCCTCATGGGCCCCGTGTTGGCGGTGGCGGACACCAACGCCGCGGTGGACAACCTGGTGGAGGGCATGGCGGAGCGGGGCGTGCGCGTGGTGCGCCTGGGCCCGCCGGCAAAGGTGGGGCACGTGCGTGCGCGTGTCGTGCTGCTGTCTTGCTCGTCATGGTGTGCTGGTGTTTGAAGCGCTCTTTGCAGCAAACTGTGTCGACCGGCAAGCCTTCCGCTCCACAGACTGCGCCTTGCTTGCTGACGGGTACCGGTGTATCCCTCATTGCTCGCAGACCCGCGAGTCCCTTCGCCACCTTACGCTGGAGGCGCAGTCGGAGGCCACACCGTTGGGGCGCAAGGCGGCGGCAATGCGGACGCGGGCGCTGGAGAAGCAGCAGATGATGCAGGGGGTGAGCGGGTGGTGCATCGGTTGAGGCTGCACTCAGCTGCCTTGTGCGGAAGGGATACACGTGCTACGGGTGCATCCAATTACGGATGATGTGTAGCAGACGGTGACGAGACATGCTCCGTACACACGTGTGTGCTTTCTGTTGTATTGCCCATTGGGCCTGTCATGGACGGCCGTGCAGGCGCTGCGCTCAGGCTCCCGGGGCTTCGCTGCCCGCGGCGCAGAGGCCGTCCTGATGGCCTCCCAATCGGCCGAGGTGAGTCCGTAGCATGCCTGGAACGGTGTGTGCGTGCCGGTATGTCTGCATGGCTAGCATTTGGCACATGGATCAAAATCAACGTGGCAGTGAGCTTGCAAGCAATGCTCTCCACGTCTCATTCTAAGAAGAGCGCCAACATGGCCTCAAGTGCCGTGTGCTTGTGACGCCTTAGCCGCACTGTTCCTTTAGTATCCCGCTATGCCTTGAAAAGCTGTTGTGGCATGGGGGCGGGATGGGGCGATGCGTTACACCGCCCCTCGTTCCTGTAGGTCTGCATAGCAGCAGCACGGGCTTGCGCGATGCCCACATTCAACACCCTGTCGCGGTGGTCCCCGGTTTTGCAGGTGCGCTCTGAGTTGGAGAAGGCGGAGAAGATGCTGCGGCAGAGCGCCGCCGAGGTGCTGGCGGCGGCCCAGGTGGTGTGCGCCACGTGCACCGGCGCGGGGGACTCCCTGCTGGACGGAAGGTGGGGGACCAACGACACTGCCAATTGCCGCACTCGTGCAAGTCTAGCGCAAAACCCAGGCCCTGACTGTTGGCTGGGACTCTCGTTGGATGGCAGATGGGCCGCCAAGCGCACCGCAACTGGCCCAGATAGCGCAATACAATATTCCCCCAGCCTCTTACCGTTAGGCGTTTGGCCCAGTCACAGCCATAGCGCAAGCATCAAGGATTCCTAGACACCCTTGTTGAGCGTCCGCTGCGGCCTTCGCCCCTTAGTACCTGGAAACCTGCTCTCACCCCGTTGTCCTGGATTGAAGTTGATCTACGCCTCGTCACCGGCCTAGTCGATCTACAGACTTCGTCTGTTTCCCTACCGCCTGACTCACCCACCCCTCCCAGGACGTGGCGCTGCGTGGTGGTGGACGAGGCCAGCCAGGCCACCGAGCCGGCCGTGCTGGTGGCCCTGACCCGCGGGTCGGCCTTCACGGTGCTGGCGGGCGACCCGCGGCAGCTGCCGCCCACCGTGCTGTCGGAGGAGGCGGCGCGGCAGGGGCTGGGCGTCACGCTGTTCGAGCGGGTGGCGGGGAGCGGTGCGGGGGCGGAGGTGGTTGGCGGTTGGATTGCAATTGTAAATGCAGACGGAAACCGTCACGCTCTTCGAGCGAGTGGCGGGCAGCGGTGCGCGGGGCGGGAGCGTTGGGCGCGAGATAAGGACCTGTGCGCTGTCGACAGCCTGCAATGCTGGGTGTAGGCTGTGTCGCGTTGCCTAATGAATTGGTGCACCGTAGCGCTCTCAGGAGCCTGCGAGCCAACGGGTTTGGTGGACAGCATTCCTTGACGGCAACATTTGGATTGCTGCCGCAGGCGTGCTGCCGCTGCTGCTGGACACGCAGTACCGCATGCACCCCGCCATTAGCGCCTTCCCCTCCGCGTTTTTCTACGGAGGAAGGCTAAGGGACGGCGTGGCGGCGGAGGACAAGCCCATACCCAAGGTGAGCGCGGCGGGGCAACGGAGCAGGGCGCTCGCACCGCTGCACTACACAGCTGGGTACGGGCCTCAGTATGGTTGCTGGTATCCTTGCTGGACGCCCACGGACAGCTTCGTGGTCTTACCGTTACCGAGTCTTACCGCAGTACAGACGCTGCCTTGGTTGTCGGCCTTACCCTGGCCCTTCGCGCTGCCTGCAGGGCTTCCCCTGGCCGTCCCCCACCTCCCCGCTGGCCCTGGTCTCCGTCAGCAGCGGCGCAGAGGAGACCTCCGGCGGCCTCGCGGAGATGACCGCCGCCGCCGTCGCCCCTGCCGCCGCCGCCGCCACACTCGTGCCCCGCAAGGGCAAGGGCGTCGCCACCGACGCGCCTGCTGCTGACGGCGGCGGCGCCGCTGGGAAGGGCGGCGGCGGCGGCGCCGACCGCGCGTCGTACCGCAACCCGGCGGAGGCGCTGCTGGCGCTGGCGGTGACGGAGTCGCTGCTGGCGGCGGGTGACATCAGCAGCGCCGCCATCCTGACGCCGTACCGCGGGCAGGTGCGTCAATGAGCGCATGTCGTACGACGCTGCGTGGACGGTTAGGACGACGTTAGAATGAGCTGGAGGGCTTTTGTTCTGTGACCAGATGTACCATGCGTACCATGCTGGCTAACGTCGTGGCCATCTAGGTAGAACGCTATTCCATGATTTCCGTGCAAGGGCTCTTATCATATGCTACTGTCACCTTCTGACCTTGTCACCTTGCCCATTGACCTCGCCCCGCTCCAGGTGCGGCTGCTGGAGGCGGTGCTGCGTCAGCGCGGGCTGGACGGCCGCTGGGCTGCGCGCGGCGTGGAGGTGGCGGTGTCCACGGTGGACGGCTTCCAGGGCAGGGAGGCGGACGTGGTGGTCTTCTCAGCCGTAAGGTGGGCAACGCGTTGTGGTAGAGGAGCAGGTCGCAACGGGGTCTGTCGGTGGACGTGTGATGGGACGTCGGTTGAATGGAGACCGGCCCCGGCTGCATGCTGGGCCGGGAGGCGGGTGTGGTGGTGTTCGCGGCCAAACGTGGGACCAGCTGGCATGATGCGTAACGAAGTAGGCTGCAGACAGGCTGGGTTTGGGTACCGTATAGAGGTTGCGGCAGATTGAAGGGCACAACGGGGCGTGCGTGGACGGCGTGTGCGGGGACTTTGGTTGTGGGAGAGGCCATAGGAGAGGTCTGAATAGGCTGCTGGCCCGATGCGCTCGAGCGTTGCGTTCTCGCCCAGCAAGCAACGACGCCCTGCACCGAAGCACGCACTCGTAAGCCGGCCTTCTGGACGCGTACCGCACTGCGCTACGGGTCTACGGCCAGCGCACTGCTGCGCCGTCACGCGAGGACGTTGATGTTGACTTTGAGGTTTCAACACTGTGTGCAATATCCCTGTATGGTCCCCTTGCAGGAGCAACTCCCGCCGTGCTGTGGGCTTCCTGTCCGACCCCCGCCGCATGAACGTGGCCATCACTCGGCCGCGGCGGGGGCTGGTGGTGCTGGCGGACACGGGCACGCTGGCGGCGGGGTCGAGGGACTGGAACACGTACATCAAGTGGGCGCGGTCGCAGGTGGGGCCGCTGCAATGCATTGTTTGGTAACCACTACGGTACCTGATAGAGCGCTGAAAGGTGTGTGCACTGGCTACAAAGGGGACGGGCGCATCAAATGGGCGCGGTTGCAGGTGAGGCATCTGCAAGTATGCTTGGTTGCACTGGAAAGCCTGAGCCAGTGTTAGGCAAAGGTATGTGGGCCGGGACATGGCCTCCTTGTGGCTGTCCAGCAGGTAGTCCGCAGCCTAGGTGTGAACCTCGTTGACGGCAAAGAAATACAGGTCGGCCGTGGGCGCGTCCAGCGCCCAGTCCTCCACGATGTGGCCGTGCTGGCCAAGGCCTCCGCCGAGGACCATCTCGTAGGCCTGCCGGTGGGAGTCTGGCACCCTACCACGCACGGTAGCGGCGCAGGGTTCCCACTGGCAGGCCTGCGAGATGGTGCTTCGCGGGGGTCTTGGCCAGCATGGTCACGTCGTGGAGGACTGGGCGCTGGGCGCGCCCACGCCAGGCCTATCCTTCTTTGCCGTCAATGAGGCCTACATCAAGCCTGCGGACTACCTGCTGGGCAACCACAAGGAGGCCTGGCTCGCGGCACCATGCGGTAGGGGCAGTGGTACAGATGCAGTTCCGGCCTCTCCATTGACACCGCCGCCGCGTAAGGTGGGGGCGGCGGCGGGAGGACTGGGACTGGGGTCATGTGCATAGGGTGCTGTGGCGTGACGGCTCGTACTAACCAAGTGCAAGGTAGCATGTGGCTTGTATCTTGCCGCGGTCGTACTGCCATATGCGTGTTTTGGGGGTGGCGCTCACGCCGGTGTGGACCCCATTAGGTGCCGGATCCTGCGACCCGCCACCTACCATGGCCTGGACAGCTGGACCAGTTACTATCCTTTCGGCACCCAGCCGGTTTTTTTTTCGACTGGGACCATGCTCTTCCGCTGCTGTCGCCACGCAGGGCATCGTGGTTGACGAGGACGTGGTGGACGTGCCGGAGTGGCTGGCGGGCAGGGGGCACGGCGGCGCGCGCCACAGGCAAGGGCAGGGGCAGGGCGGGAGGGGAGAGGCCGGACAATCTACCGCAGGCGGAGGCGCGCGAGGCGGTGGCTTTGGTGCTGGCGTTGGGGGCGAGGCGATTGAAGAGGTGCTGGCGGACCTGGATGATGAGGTGGAGGACGAGGAGCAGGATGAGGAGGAGGCGGAGCAGCAGGAGGAGGGCATCGGGGCTGACTCTACGTTGGCAGGGCGAGTTGGCAAGGGCCAGCAGCAGCAGCAGCAGCAGGAGCAGCAGGACATGGTTATTGCGGCGACTAATGCAGGTGCGGCTGAAGCTGACGGCAGGAAGGGCTTGAGAAGGCGCCGCACGACCGCAGCCGCTGCAGCAGCTGGCGCGGCGGGGGAGGAGGTTGCGGGGGCTGCCCCCGAGAAAACTCCCAGGACAAGCGGTGCCGAAGGGGAGGGTGCAGGGCCTGGCCGGAAGGTCGCCTCTAGCGCACCTGGTGCGGAAGAGGAGACCCCCGTCAGGAGGCGGAGGCGTGTGACTTCAGCTGCAGCGGCAGCCGTGGCTGCGGAGGTGCTGTCTAGCTCAGAGTTCGAGTCGGACGTGGAACAGGGAGCTGCAAGGAGGTCTGGCCGGTCGGGAGAGGGCACGGGTCGTAAGTCTGAGTCTGGGTCTCTGGGGGACCTGCTGGAGGTAGTCGGCGGGCCGCAGGAGGTAGTGGGGGAAGCAGGGGGCAGCCCTGAGGCTCCAACGGGGGCTCGGAGTGGACGTAGGGCGGCAGGGAAGGCGAAGGGGTCGGCAAGGTCGACTGGGGACGGCGGTGGTGAGGTGTCTGCAGTTGTCGCGTCAGCAGCAGCAGGAACAGCTGGTGCTGCTGGTGATGGTGATGCAGCGCCGAAGCGTGTGCGGGCCACACGGGCTAGGAGCGTGACGGGCTAGGCTGGCGCGAGCCGTTGAGGGGCTGGTAGCTAAGCCTGAAGTCCTTCGGCGGTTTAAGGGAGTCTGTACGCCGTGAAGGCAATGAACGAATGGCACGAGGGGTAATCAATGAGCCATGGATTTGGTAAAGGGTGGACTGTACTGGGACCGTCAGGACGCTCAGGTTATTTCTGCCACGCAAGCGCAGGTACCGGTATGGGCTATGAGATATTTGGAACAGCACAAGGGACCCCCCTGCTGATCCTCGCCGCATGCTGTGCAAGCAGCAACGTACACGAAGAACACCTCGATGGGGACGTGTGCCGAGCGTGATTACGGTGTGGGCCTGCTGATGGTAGAGGTGTCCTGTGGACCTCGGGACGGGCGCTCACCGCACGGTATGAGCCATGGGCGTGCCAGGGGTTGCGGGTGTGGACACGTGTTACGCCTCAGGCGTCTGCCGTGATGCTTGCTGGACGCCTTTGATTTGTACCTTTCCGGTACAGAGCATGTTGCATGACTGTCATCCATGCACCGGCGTGTCGAGCGCGCGGATGTAGCACACAAGCTGTTTACTATGGTATTGGCTGAAGCACTGCGGTGAGCTGCTGTGAGCAATGGCAGGCCCACGTACGGTACATGTGACTGTGTGTGAGCGGCTGAGCGCAGGTGAGCTGTGTTTAACGATCTGGAATGGCCCACTGCCTCACCCTCGGTCGTGCTGGGGAGGCACCGTGACGCTCATGCACCGCAACGTACCTGAGTCTCAGTCTGGGTGTAACCCAGTCCATCAGCTGGATGAGCAGCAGTAGAACAACTGCAACGTGAACGTATTTCAAGCACGGCCGGGTTCGTCTTAAACACAAGTAACCTGCGACAGCACTCCCGATGGCCGAATTGGCGGGATGCAGAACTCCGGAAGCCAACCATGAAATAGCACTGAACTCTTAATCGGATAACAGTACGTACAGCAATGCGGGCAGCTGTCCTGTTCGGCGTTGCCGTGCGTCTTGTTCTCGCATGGCTGGGCATCGGCCGGGAACTCGCCTGGCGCCCTGAGATCTGCACCGCTGCAAACAGCAATCTGGAGCTCAGAGAGGGCCTAGCCCTTGCTCGTCTCGGCGTTTCTCCATACAGCGGCTCCTCCTGTCGGGTGCCGCCTCTGGCACTGTGGCTTCAGAGCCCCTTGGCGGACCATAACGTCTTATACGTCCTGCCAAACATCCTGGCAGATGTTCTCGCTGCACTGCTGTTGTACAGCCTGGTGCAGAAACTCATAGCTCGCAGTTCAGGACCACAACAACCCAGGGAGGCGGCAGGAGCAGCAGCAGCTGCTGGGTCAACGGCAGTGCTACCTTCAGCACTGGCATGGTGCTACCTACTCAACCCGCTATCGCTGTTGCCGTCCGTTGCTGGCACCACCTCGCCGTTGGAGAGCCTGGCAATAGTTTCGGCGCTGTACGGCAGCTGTACGGCATCGTACGGCATGGCTGCGGCGGGGCTGGCGGCTGCGGTGTACATGTCGCCCCACGCGGGGGTGCTGGCGGTGGGTCGAGGTGGGGTCAAGGTGGGGTCACCGGAAGTAGCCGGAAAGACCAGCAAGAGAGGCGCCAGGCAGTATGCGCGAAGCCAGAGCCGCAGGGCTGCGTGCAGGGTGACGCAGCGCAGCGCCTTGGCCTTGTGTGGTAGCCGGAAGGGGCGTCAAGCAATACGCAAGCACTGCAGGGCTGCCTTCAGGCAGGGTGCAACGCCGTGCCCCTGGCTGTGGTTGTCGGTGAGGAGAGTACAGTGGGTGCATGCAGGGGGTGGGGCCCGCCGGGTGCAGCGGTGCGGCAGTCGACTGTTGTGTGTTAACGGGTAGGCCTTCCTAGCCGTTTGCGGTGGGCAGCCACGTGCACACGTGTCATTCAAGCAATTTACACCTGTTATGCAGTCTATACAAGACCAGCAGATGCCGTTACGTGGTCTCATGCAGCAAAGGTGCCAACGCAGTAGTGTCGGTTGCTTTGTAAAATGCACTCTGCCCGGATCACCCTCTGACACATAGACCGATTGCCGCCCTTGTTACTCTGATTTTACAGCTGGCGGTGTGCTGCCTGTTGGCCTACGGTCCGGAGGACGCCATGGCTGACTTGGCAACGTTGGCTTGGCGGAGAGAACGCCCAACAGCTGTCGGGGGAGCAGCACAGGAGCAGGGGGCACAAGGGGAAGGGGAAGGGGGAGGGGAAGGGCGCACGGGCGGAGCTGCGGCTGCCGCGGGTGAGGAGCCGCCGAGCAGATTGTCGCAGCCTGCAGCATCCGGGGACGACAAGGCCGGACGTGGACAGGCGGCGCCAGCACCGGGTGCTCTCAGGCGGCGGAGCGGCCCACGGCAGCAGCAGCAACAAAAGCAGCAGCAGCAGCAGCAGCAGCAGCAGCAGCAGCACTCACCGGAAGGCAATGCGGAAAGCAGCAGCAACGCACGCGACCGCGGCCTATCCGGCCCCTCCACGCCTCTCTTTCCCTGGCATTCCCTCCGCAAGCTCGTTGGCCTCTTGTTGGCTTCCCTCCTGCTCCTGGTGCTCCTCTCCGACCTGTATCTCGCGGCGCTGACCCCATCCTTCGGGCAGCACCCCAACGCCGTGCAGCCGGACTCCGGCGGCGGCACGTGCTTATTGTTTGCAGCCGACAAGCTCCTCTTGCACCCACCGTGGCCGGCTTTACCGGAGCTACTCGCCGCCCCCGCTGCCTCCAACCGCCACCGCTCCACCTCCCCACCATCGTCATCCCCTTCTTCAACGCCACAACCGCCGACGCTGTTTACCCACACAGCTGCCGTGCTGGGCCGTGTGCGGCAGCAGCTAGCGGCGCGTGGGCTGGCGGTACGGGAGTCGCTGTACGGCTGCTGGGTGGCACGCGTGTACGGCAGCCACGTGCTGCTGGACGACGTGACGCCCAACGTGGGGCAGTGGTGGTACCTGGCGCTTGAGGCGTTCGAGGACACCAAGGTGCGAGGCGGCGGAGACAAGCGGCCGCCTGGGAACAGAGCAACAGATGTGTGCTAGGGTGCTGGGGACACACGCCACGCGACGCTCATCGTAAGCGGCACTCCCTCCGCCCGTCCAACACCTCCCCTCGGCTGCCGTACCCTGCCCCCACAGCCCTACCTCCAGCTGCTTGACCCCTCCCTGCTGCTCATGGCATAGCAATTGCAGGTGGCCCCGAACCACTTTCTCTATACCGGTGTCAATGCCGAACGCACATGCAGACCGCATGTCCTCAATTCAGCACCACCCCTTACTGACCCGCTTCCTCCCCCTGCCCGTAACCGCTGTCCTGCTCCCACAGCCCTACCTGCGGCTGCTGGCGCCTTCCCTGCTGCTCGCCCTCGCGCCCGCCCTCACGCTCCGCCTGGGCCCCCGGCGGCCCCTCGCCCTCTTCCTCATCCAGCTGCTCGCACTCACCGCCCTCAAGCCCTACCCCTCCATCGCCGACATGGGCCTGGCGACATCCCTCGTCCTGCTGCTGTGGCGGCAGCAGGTGGCGCTGTTCCGGCTGTGGCTGCTGCTGCCCGCGGGCCTGGCGCTGCTGTGCGTGCTGGGGCCCGCCATGCTGCACATGTGGCTGTCGTACGAGAGCGCCAACAGCAACTTCTTCTACTCCATCACGCTGGTGTACGGCGTGTGGCAGGTGCTGCTGATGGGGCAGGTGCTGGGTCTCACGCTGAGGGTGGACCGCATGCAGCGGGGGAAGGGGTAGGGGGAAGTGCCGTCAGGTGGCGTCGTGCATTGTTGACCGGGGGGATCATCGTCGTGGCTTAGGTGCTGAGGTGTGGTGTGGACCCCATAGAGAGGGGCAAGGAGCAGTTCGGGAAGGCAATCTGCGTTGACGGTCTGGTAGGCCTCCGTTGCAGCTTACCCGAGTGTTTGGTTAAGGAGCTCCTCTGCCGCCAACTGTCCGGGTCGACCGACCCTGGGTCACCCCCGAAATTGCCAAGGTTAGCACCTCCTTTTCACGCAAAAGTCAGCGCATTGCATACGTTATAACTCAGACATGCAAAATCGCAAAAGGACCGATCTGAAGCGGCACCGCAGGCAAAGTTCATGCCTCGCGAAGACATGAACAGC
>VFQN01003353.1_pt1 | contig 23113 bp, 19 predicted proteins | sample 3512371 | NCBI WGS metagenome assembly VFQN01 (sample SAMN10412370, study PRJNA504923) | tailings metagenome | isolation source: Replicate 2 from Balatoc abandoned mine | place: Philippines: Itogon, Benguet | collected 2017-08-28
ATTCTAATTCGCGGCCGAAACGGCCGCAAAAATTATAATAATTCTGAAGACCGGAACACTGGGTGGAACTCTGCACACCGCCAGCCACGTACATCCCCTTGCCGCATACTTCACACCGCCAGCCGTGTCTCGGCCTTTCAAGTCAGGCCGCAGGCGTCCAGGAGCCCTTTCAAACCCGGCCAGGCGCTGAGGCTCCGGTACCCTACGTGCCTACGAGCAGGCAATCAACGCCACGCCAAGACACGCAATGTCTCCACTGCCCCAGCATGTGGTAAACAACAGCGGTGTACCGTAGTGGTCGCTAATGATGCAGGTAAGGCGGGGCCATGCATCTCCACGCTGCATCAGAACGTCTCTAGGTGTGTTATGCCATGCCAGGTCTACGGAACGGAGTCCTCAGCCTTGGGGTGCCGTACGGTGGCAAAGCAAGCGCGGCACAGCGCCGCGCAGCAAAGCAAGCGCCCTCCATGCATCACAACAGCGCTAGCACCTGCCCGTTGCAACATACCGTACTGTGGTATGCACCCGACAAATAACGAGGTGGATAAATGTATGAATCACCGAAGGATAGCAATGGCTTCCGCAACACCAAGACCTGTCCCCTGCGTCACCCTGGCACAACCCTCTGCCACTATAGCCAACTGCCTGCGTCACCCTGCCCTGCGGTATCACACCAATCCAAAAAGCCACATGGTACCACTGCGAGCCCCCTCAGCACATCAATCATAAGCAACAAACAACCACTCGCAATGCATAGGCGACAAGGCAGCCTCCGCAGATAAGCGACCCGTTCACGTATAAAAACAGCGCCGGCTCCGTGCTCCCACGTGTCAACGCAATCCCTGGCAGTCCACGGATCCCTACTAAACAAACGTAGGCCAGCAACCGTAAACCTTCTTTGCACCATGCCGCACACTCGGCTGTCACGCACCAGCATGACACCGACAGGAACCTCGCCCTGCACGTCAACAACCGACCCCAGCTGCCGCCTGCGCACATGCACAGCTCCCACACTCCACAGCTGTAATCGCCTGCCGTGATCAGTTTCCAGCCCACGAGGTCCCTGTCGTACGACGCCGCCAATACCACCTGCCCCTTCCTTCTCTCTCCACTTGTGTCGCGCCTCCTAGGGCAGGTACCTGCCATACTGCCGTACGTTCCTGATGAGCTCCAGCAGGCCGATGCGCTGGAAAGCGTCCATGGCCTCCCTGAAGCCCTCGCCGTACACCTCGCTGGTGTCCGTACGGATCTGGTACGCAAGGTACGACGCCATGCGCTGCTCCTCGGGGTTCTGCGGAGCGCAGACGCACGTGTAGTGCAGAGCCAGAGTAGAACAATGTGTAGCAAGGGCACAATCGGCACAAGGGCAGATGGTGTGGGGTTTGTTTCGTGACTTGACCTGGCTCGCTGAACAGAGGGGTGTGCCCCTGCAGAGCCACCACCACCGCCACCACCTCCCTGTGCCACAATGTACCACAAGCAAGGAATGGCACTGTTCGCTAAACGTACAGCACTCCCGCCGAAACCTGGCACAACGTTCCGCTCACTGCATCCGGGCCCGGCCCCAGCAGCCCCAGCCGCGTCTCCCCTGCCACTCACCCCCTGCATCAGCTCGTGCTGCCTGTCCAGCCACAGGCACGCCATGAGCTGGCACAGCCCCTCCTCCACCTGCAGCTCCAGGCCCACCACCCCCGCCATGCGCAGCCACGCGTGCATCAGCTCGTGAGCCATGATGCTGCCAGAGAGCAGCCGCGGCAGGCCGTACAGCAGCAGGATGACCTTGACCACGCAATAACTGCCCCCGCCGCCGCCGGCCCCCAGGCCCCCGGGCCCCAGAGGCGTGACCACGGAGCGGACGCCCAGGGCCCCGCCCACCGCGCGCACGATGGATGGGATGGAGCTGCATGGGGAGCGTTGCGTGTGCGGGGGTTAACGGGGCTGACGCGAGTGCGCCCACGTACAAGCTGGTTTGGTACATGGCGCTCTGCGTTTTTCGGTTCGCTTGCCCACGCCAGCTGTGTCGTCTACGGGGCCTATGGATCGTACCCGTATTTAGCCTGCACCGCAACCTGGCAACCCTACCTGTACACGGTTGCCACGCACAGCCCCCGCACGTGGAACACGGGCCCGCCCGCGCTGTCGTCCCGCCCCTCCGCGTTGGCGTGTGTGTTAAGGGTGGGACCGTCCACCAGCAGCAGCGGGGGCTGCGGCAGGGACCACCACGAGGGGAGGCGACAGACCGGTACCCGTAAGGCTCCAACCGACCAATGCATGCTTTGCCCACCTGTGCAGCGTAGGCTCACAACAGGCTGTGGCCCAGCGCAGATGCACCCCACACGCCAAGCTGGATAAGTATCAGTCCCGCCGAACACCCTACCACGCACCCCTGACACACCCTGACACCCTCCCGCCCTCCGGCCCCCGCACCTCTGCCTGGCCTTCCCTGGCCTCCACCACCTCCGCACCTTGAACACCATGTTTCCCCAAAGCCCTGTCCCCCGGCCCCCTTACCTTGGCCTGCAGCGGCAGCCCCATCTCGTCCCTGTAGAAGGCCAGCACCTGGTCGTACAGCGGCTGCGCGTCCTGCGTGTCCAGCGTCACGCCGCACAGGCAGCGCAGGCACAGCGGCCGGCCGTCGGGCAGCTCAGCCCACTCCTCGCCTGCATGGCGGTGCGAATGGCGGTGCAAATGAATGAACGACAAGGAGCGGCCAGGTTGTCAGCAATGCTTAAGCGCTGGGAGGGAAGCTGGGACGGAGCGCGCAAGGGGTCAGGGGCGCAGGTGTAAGCCTCGGCATGGCGCGGTTCCGCACCTTGTGCCTTGCGTGTTGGGTCAACGGCTTTTGTATCCGCATGAAGGCGGGTAATGCACGGGCTGCACCGTTTGAGCCACGCAAGCTCGCTACACGGCAGTGGCTCGCGTTCCGGGTTCGCACCTGACTGCGGCAGGCGCGAGCAGGCGCAGCACCTCAGCCTCCTGACCTCCTCCTCGCTGTGTGCGCCGCAGTAGCGCTCCCGCCAGAAGGGGTCGAAGCGGTAGCTGATGCGATTCTCGGCGTCCGGCTGGATGTACAGCCCGCACACGTGGCACACCGTCTGCAGGGAGGTGTGGGAAGGGGGCCAGGAGGGTTCAGGTACAGGACTGCAGGAACCGGGAGACACGGGCGGGCAAGGCATGCGGTGCGTGCGTAGCGCCGCAGTTGCGGGGTATCAGGAGCAAACTGTAGAGGAGGTACTGGTGGGTGGCGAATCAAGTGGCGCGTCCAGCGATAAGCAGCAAACAGCGAGGCAGGCTGCGGCTGCGAGCTGTGCGTGCGGCATTCGGGGCGTGTGTAAGGAGCAAGGAGGCGCCAGAAGCCTCCAGAGCCCCATGCCGACCAGCACCGCTTACCTGGTTTACATGCCGCGCGCACTCGGGGTGGTACGGCAGCGGGTCGTCCGTGTGCTTTGTGAAGCTGTAGGTGCCTCGCCCGTCGGGCTCGATGCACTCGTTGCAGAAGCCGCACCTGCACAGGGGAGTGGTGCAGCGGAAGGCAGGCCGTACTTGCGTAGGGGCTACGGCAGGGCATAGGAAGTGGCTGGTACAATATAGAGACAAACAGGGATTGCCCAAACGCGGCAGAGGGTTGCAGCTCTGTGGTGCAGCAGGTGCGCGCAGGCACAAACCTGGGAGGGAGCCTTGGGGACTAAACGGGATGCGAGGCAATTGTACGGTACTGAATCAACGCGTCAAGCTCTGCCAGGCGGGACTCACTTGAAGCACTTTGTGTGCCACTTGCGGCCCAGGGCCTCCATGGAGCCGGACAGAAACAACGCAAAGCCCCGTCCACAGCCCGCGCACGCGTCTGGATCCGAGTGCAGCTGCCGCTTGGGGCCGTCCGCAGCTGGTGCAGCAGCCGTGGGGCGGGCCGCCCCTCCTCCTCCCCCTGCGTGACCACCGCCGCCATGCGGCCGCGACGACGAGGCACCTGCCCCTGCACCACTGCCGCTGCTGCCGCCTTTGCCGCAAGAGGTGCCCTGTCCCCCTCCTGTCGCAGAGCTGGTGCTGGCGCCGTCTCTGTTGCTGCCTGGTGGGTCGGTGGGCCCCGCCCCGGGCAGGTTGGTTGTAGGCCGTGGGAACGGAGCGTGGGGTGCGGGCCGCGAGTGTGATGCCGATGATGAGCTGGGCGCATGGTGATCAGGGCTAGTGTGTTGGGAGGTTGCGTGGCGACGAGATGGGGAGATGCGGGGGCTTGGGGCAGCACTGTGGCCGGGGGTGTGGAACATGCGGTGGGGCGGAGGAAGTGGTCGCGGCGGTGGTGGTTGTTGCTGCTGTGGCTGCTGCGGGGGCAGAGGCCATGATGGTTGGGGTGGTTGCGGAGGGTGCGGGGGCTGCGGCGGGTAGGGAGCTGGGTACAGAGTTGGGTGTGACTGAGGCTGTGCGGGGGCCCAACTGTCGCCTGGGACAGGCGGATATGGGAGGATGCGGGGATAGAGCGTTGCCGCGGGAGGTGCAGCAGACGAGCTATTAGCTTGCGTGGCAGCGCTTGAGCCCAGGTGAGAGCTGCTTGAGCCGGGTTTGCTGCCCGCGGCTCCGGCTGCTCCGGGCGATGGGCCTGCGCCAACTAGCGAGGCGCTAAGAGCCAAGGCCAATGCTAGTTCCTCCTCCTCCGTGTTTGTAGGAGCATAATGGAGAGTCATACTTGCAAGTAGCTGCTTGAAGCGCTGTGGAGCCCCTTTACAAAATGTCCAAAAGCTTTCGCGTTAGTCAAGTTCGCCAAGCATGCCGAATACACTGTGCAAAGTACTATGTTTGGGTGCTGAACATCAAGTAAGGTTAGAATGCTCTAGAGCGCGTGCGGGGAGGAGCTGAGACGTAGAAGCTGCTCTCCAACGTTGGGTCACATCAGGTCCCGCCTGCGTCCTCAACAATATGTACCGATAAAGCTCTTCTAGTGCTATGCTTGTATGTCGACAACCACATGCACGACCGCGATCCCATTCCCAGCACCAAGGGAGGTCCCACAACCTTGGCGCGCTGATCCCTGCAGTGTTCCATGCGCAAACAGCCTTGGCCGCGTCCACAGTACCCCCGCCTCAAACCAGCCCCGCTCAGCCCACACGTCAGTGCTTTAGTGTCCACCCATTTGTCCCATTCATGCTTTTTGCTTTCCCAGCCCTGCACCCCTGCAGGCTCCCTCAGCTCCGCCAGAGCTTTCCCCCCGCGGCTGCCCTTTGTATCCGCGCCAAGATGCGCTGACGCTCCGCCTCCGCATCCTCCTTAGCCCGCCGGAGCTCCTCCACCACCATCGCCCGCTGCCGCGCGTACTCCTTCTTGATCTGGTCCACCGCCCCCGGGTCAGGGTACCCCGCTTCCCCTCCTGCAGGGGGGTATCCAGCCACACCCGCCGCCGCCGCAATGCGCGACGCCCTAGGCGGCGCCACCGCATGCAGAGCGCCGATATTGAAGGGGTTGACGCCGGCTGCTTCTGCAGGGGTGCCTGGTTGGAGCGGTGGGGTGCCGACGCTGCTGAGCTGTAGCTCGCCGTACTCGAAGCCCCCGCTGTCGCCTGAGGGCCCGCGGCTGCCAGCGCGGCCGTTTGCCGGGTAGCTTCCGGCAGCTACCGAGCCGGTCAACAGAGGCTCCTTGACGTTGACTCGCAGCCCTGCGCCAAAGTGCGGCGAGGTCGGGGCGGGCGGGGGTAGCCGCGAGGCGCCGCCGGGGCTCGCCTGCGACGCACGCTGCTGCTGCTGCTGCTGCTGCAGCTTGTGCTGCAGCTGCTGTGCGTGCCGAGCCCACTTGTCGGGGAACTTGTCCGAGACGCGGCGCTCGATCTCTGTGTAGTAGGTCTCCGAGGTGGGGTCCACGCGCTCCACGTCCACCAGCTGGTCGTGCACCTGGGGAGTGGGCAGGGACGGCGGTGTGAGTGGAGGTGGAGGTTGCCATGCGCCAGTGCCCTCCACTCATTAACTTCAGCTTTTCCCGCCAGCTGAACCCTAAAACTATACCAGCAGTCCTGTCATCTCCATTTCGGCCCGCCAGCTCCCTACAACGCCACACTCCCATTGAGAAAGCGCCCCGAAAGCACCCACCTGGTACGCCAGGGACAGTGTCGGCAACAGCGATCACAGCCACCGACCTGCCACCTGCCTGCTTCACCTCGCCACATTCTGCCCCCTAAGTCTGTACCTGCCTCAGGCGAATTACGCCTGCATCCCGCACCGCATCCGCTGCCCACCTGGTACGCATACGCTGTCATGTCGTAGTCGCTTCCAAACCAGCTGTTGCACTCCGCCCACCGCAACGCCCGCACGTCTGGCCGTGGCCCCGTATCCTCCTCCCGCATCCCCACCTCCTCCCCCTCGCGCTGGGACCCCCCGCCAGCCGCCCCACGCCCCTCTGACCCGCTCGGCCCCACGCCCGGCCCCTGACCCCCAGCCAGCATGCTCTGGAACTCCGCCTCCATCGCCGCTAGCTCAGGATACGCCGCCACCGCAGCTGGCGGCGGCGGCGCCGCCGTCCTGTCCGATGACGCCTTCCGCTGCGGCGGCAGCGCTGGCAGGGCAATGCCGCCACCGCCGCCGCCGCTGCTGCGCTCAGCCTGCGGCGACGACTGCGCCCCAGCGGCTCCGCCCAGGCCGTACAACAGCGCCCCAGGGTCCTCTGAAAGGTACGACGGACGGGCCGGCAGCGGCGCCACGTTGCTACTCTGCCGGTTGACGCCGCCGCCGTTGCGCCCCACGGACAGCGACCGTGGCGATGACGCGGCGCCTCCGGCCGCCCTGCTCCCGCCGCTGCCCGGCGGCCCTGCACGGCTCCTTGCGGGCGAGGACCCGTACGACTGGCCCATCGACCCCGCACGCCTCGCGCCGGCCCCTAGCCCGTTCCGCTGCTGCTGCCGCCCTGCTGAGGACCCACTGGGGCTGGGCACCTCCCCGCCTGCCCCCGCCCGGTGCAGCATCCCGCCCATGGAGTTGGACGACACGGAGCCCCGCAGCAGCCCCGCCTGGCCCCCCGCCAGCGACGGGTACTCCCCCATGCTCGTACACAACCCCCCTCCCCCGCCGTACGGCACGTGGTAGCCGCTGCCGGTGCTCGCCCCCGAATCCGACTTCTGCATCGGCCGGGGGCTCATCGAGACGGAGCCGTACACACCAGCCGCTGCCCTGCCTAGCCCCACATCAGGGCTGCCGACGTAGCCCCCAGAGCTTGACCCGTGGAGACCGGACGGGGTGACGGGCATTCCCGCCCCCGCCCCGGGAGCAGCGGCCATGTTGGCGGCCGTGGCGCGCAGGGTGTCCGGCAGCGCCGCCAGGACCGACGCCGGCTCCAGCCCCAGGGATAGCTGCTGCAGGGCGCCCGCCAGCTGGCGGTTCTCGTTGCGCAGGTCGGTGATGGTCTTGCGAAGGTCCAGAACCAGCTGGTCCTGTGAGGCGGAAATGGAGGTAACAGATGAGGGACAAGTTCATGCGGACGGCGCGTGAGACATGCTCTCTATCAGGTGCCTGCCGCCAACAGTTCGCCAGGCAGATGCTGAGCGGCGCCCTGCGAGGCGCCCACTGGCTAAGCGTGGCAGCCAACAGCCCTGGCCCTTGCCCACCGAAAAGCATCGCCCCTGCCACTGCGCCTTTCCCCCTGTGCCTGCCCCACCTGTGGGTCCAGCAGCACCACCGGCTCCGCCTTGATGCGCAGCGCCATGGTTGCGAAGTGCAGCGTGTTGAGCGACTCGTCGGCCGCGCACCGCATGGGGCCCAGGCAGGCAAGCATGAGGCAGCGCCCGCTGCCGCGCAGCCCGTCCCACAGCAGCTGCGTCAGCTTGCTGTCGCGGTAGGGCACAAAGGTGGAGGTGGTCGTGCCGGTGGAGCGGGCGGACAGGGCGGCCAGGACCTGGGGCGACAAGGGGTAGGCGATGGGGGCATTGGGCTGAAAAAGTGCCTTTCCACGTGACACGAAGCTCAAGGTCCAGTCTATGATGCAACATTTCAGCAGGCATAGGGCATTCGCAGGAGGCCCATAAACCGACGTCACAAGTATTAGGCCGACACCCCTGCTTAACCCACCTGCCCCAGCACGAAGAGGCTCTTGTTGATGGCCCCCGTCTCGCGCACCGCCCCCCGCTCCGTGTTGCCCGTCTCCTTGAGCCGCTCGCTGCCCGCCAGGTCCACCAGGCACAGCTTGCCGTACCTGCAGCGCACAGCCCGTGTACGGGTGCTGAGTTGCATGCTGCTAGTGTTCTCCTTCCCCGCACAACCGGCAGGCGTCCTGCTTCAGCCAGCACCAGGTCTTCCACGGTTCTGTACGAACGACCCTGGCAATGTGCGCCCGGCTTTCTTCTCATTACGTCCGTTGCTAAGGGTGTCCTTTGACGCGCCCACCTGCGTATCCCGCCCTTTGCGCCCATCTGGCCGTCCGGCCCCGTCTCCCGCGACGCGAACACGAAGGTCATGACGCAGTGGCTGCGGCTGCTGTACTCGTTGAGCCTGTGCCCCCGCGTGTGGCGGTACTGCAGCGCGCGCACCATGTAGCGCACAGCCGCCGTGTCCGTGGGGCACTGCACCTGGGTCAGACCCACCACCGCGAAGCCGTCGCGCGCGTCCTTGCGCACCTGCACCATCATACCGTACCAACACACAGTCAAGGGCCAGGCATCCACAGCGCGCCCAGCCGCTCCCGCCCCACTCGTCTTGCTTCTGTTGTACCCCGCTCCAACATGCACACGCCAGCGCATAGCAGGAACCAGTCTCGCTATTGGCGCCGTCAGTGATGCCTTTACCCTGTGCGCTGATGCACAGGTACCCTCACGCCCTGCCCACCTGCAGCGTCTTGCTCTTGTCCAGCGCCAGTAGGTCCGTCACGCCCTCGTTGTACAGCTCCACCACGCTGGCGGACACGCTGAACTCCGCTGTGCCGGCAGCGGCACGTGCCTCCATGCTGCGGTACGCCGACGCGATGGCACGTGTCAGGATGCCGTCCTCAGGGTCGACCATCATGCCCCCGCCCGGGCCGGTCAGCGCCACCGTGGCGGGCGCCCCCGGGTCCGCGTCCACGTGTCCGTAGCCGCCCCGGTCCCCTGCGGACCCCACGCGCAGGACCTGGGTGCCGCCGCCGCCGGCGGCAGCGGCGCTGCCGCTGCTGGCCTGCCGCTCGCCGCGGCTGAGGCGTGGGCCGATGATGGTGTGCGTCTTGCCGCTGCCGGTCTGGCCAAAGGCGAAGATGGTGACGCAGTAGCCGTCCAGCGCAGCTTCCACCAGCTCCGACAGCCCACACACGTCGTACAGCTCCTCCTAAGGCATAGATGTAGCATGACTTCGATTCGGGGGGCTTTCGCCAAAGGAGCCCCAGCGGCACATTCAAGCGCCGGTAATAGTGTCAAAACCAACTCCGTATGACTCCTGTCCAGACTTATTACACTAGCTTCACCGCAGCCTGCCGTAGCTTAAGCCTTTCATTCATGTGTGTGCAAGGGTAGTGCCGCCTGCGCAGGACGCCGTTCGGAGCTCCTGCCCACCTGGCTGGTGCTGCCGTTGAGGCACGCATCAAACTCGTACGACCGAGCACCCGACCTGGTGGCCCCCGGCAGCACTGTGGCTCCCCCAGAGAACCGGTCCGGCAGCAGCACCTGAGCACACGAGCATGTACGTTAAGATTAAGCAGCTTGAGATGACCCCAAAGTCCAAACCCCCGCCCTGAATGTGGGCTCAAGGTCTGTCTCTGGGCATTCGCGGTGCGTTACAGTGCAGCCTACATGCGCTGCCAGTAGGAACTCAAGAGATAACGCCATAAGTACGAGGTGAAGCATGAGGAGGCGATGTGCACATGGATGGCGTGCACAAGGCGGGGCGTCCCCCCTGCCGTGGCACTGGCCCCTCCCGTTGTCCTGCCACCCGTGCCACATCTAGGCAACTGCAAACCCAGCACAGGCCCCCTGCAACCCGGTTATACCTGCAGCCTCCTGGCATCCTGCGAGCATGTTACCGCCACCTCATCGGACAGCTCGTGGGGCAGCACCGGCCGCACACGCACGACGACCTGAGCATGCCCGGCAACGGAAGGTACGTTCGTGTCCAATTGAGAGCTCACACTATGCGGATGCGATAGCATTTTGCATCATTAATGTAGCCACACCTGTATACGGTTCGGTGTCTGTGTGATATCCATTTTGGTGACACCCGCGACACCAGGCCATGGCTACAGAGCCATGGCCTGAGACATCTAGCTTTCCATCCACACGAGACAACTTAAAGGGCCAGGACCGCGTGCTAGGCTGCGCTCCTAGTCCGCTCCTTTGTCCTGCTCAAAGTTTCATGTCCAGCATTACACAACCGTGCTATCCAGACCAATAGCATTCACATTGAGTGCAACCAGGGCTGGGGGCTAGGTCAATTGGTGCAACCGGCCCTGCTCACGAGGTTACCGTACATGGACGAGCATCCTCTACTCTAAGCGAGTGCTATAATCGCTGGGCAGCCTTCTGTGCCCAGTCACTACCACTGGCAGAACCATATATCGAGTACCCAAAACTCGCTCCTAGACATCTATTTAAAGTCAGCTTGCAAATTGCCGCTGAGCAATGAACAACAATAAGCTAGATGAGGCTGCTATCCTAGCAGGATGCAAGGGTGTCTTCCAGAAAACCAGCTACATTACAATCGGGACGGAAGGGTGCGTTCTGGCTGGTGCAGTGCCTATCCGCGTGGAGCATGGGGGCATGGAAGGCTTGGAGACGGGGTGGCCATTGCTGCTGTGATGTGGGCATTGCGTAGTCGCCTTATCCCAATCTAACGTGATCGCTCGAATAATGTTGCAGAAAGCCCGAGGAGTATGGCAGGAAGGCGCCTACGCGCTCAGCATATGGGGGAAAGCATCTAGGAACAGCTCCCCCTAAAGAAGGCAAAACGGTCGACGTTTACTTTGAGAAGAAACACAATTGGATTTCCCAGGTCCGTTACGTGCTGGTTTGGGACGTCGGCATCCTTAGACGTTGGAGGCTTGCGCACTCATAATGGACACACAACCGTGAACGACATCTTGCTTACTCCCTACCACTACACCGACCTATCGCACTGGGCCTAGGCCTGCCTTGTCCACACCTACCCTACCCAGCTCACCCCCTACCCTGCTCACCCCCTACCCTGCTTCACCCCCTAACCCTGTGCAGGGCGACCCATACAAGGACCGCCTGAGGTACATTGATGCTCAAAAGGAGAAGAAGAAGGGCTTCCTTACATCCGACTTCAACAAACGCGACGAGTTTACGAACACCATCCGGACAGAGCAGTGGCGTGAGCAACTTCGGGTGGGTGTGGGATCACCAGGCCTCACGTTGGGTTCTTTTGGGCAGCTGTCGGTGCAGAACCGTAGGATGGGCTGGAGGGTTGAACGCCCTGCTCGTCTCGTACAAGCCTGCCACCAGCTTGCGAGTGTGACCTTACTCCACTGACCTCTGCCGTTGGCGTAACCGCCCTCCGCAGGACGAGAACCAGCACGCAAAGAAGGCGCTCGACACCTTCGCGACAGCAGCAGGGTTAGACAGTATCCCAGCGGTCTCCATGCGGAGAGAAGAGCCCGAAACGGTGAGCCCACCACGCTAGCCCTGCCAGACGAGCACCCATCCCAGCGCCCCAATGACCTCTTTGCGCGCCCAAACAACGCCAATGCTGGAGCACCACGCGCACCCTCGAAACAGCACGGCACGACACACATGCCACCAGCCGCTCGCTTCCCCAGCACCCCTCCGCCCTGATCCCGCTCCCTTTCCGCCCACCTCCGCGCCCCGCAGTACATGTACGACCAGGTGTTTGAGAAGGAGGACCCCACCTTCGACGGCGCCAGCCGCACGCACCGCGACACGCGCAACCGCACGCACCTGTCCCGCGACCGCGCCAACGGCGACCTCATGACCACCACAAGCCTGGCCTTCCAGGCGCCGCAGGGCCACCACAAGCCCGAGCACGGGCGCAAGCCGCTGGTGCAGGAAACCTTCTACCGGAAGACAAACATCTTCTTCCCTGAGGGCTGTACCGCCGACCCTTCCACGTAATCACACCTGTAACCGCAACCATGTCATGAAGAGGAGGAATGTGTGCGCGTAGGCGGCCAGCTCGCTGGGCGCGGGAGCAGGAGGCGCAGGAGCAGGCGGGCCAGCAGAAGTAGCAGAAGCGCGGGAAGCTGTTGGCACCAGCGCCTCTTGGAAAAAAGGGGCAGCAGGGAGGGTCTTTGGGGTTTGCAGGGAACGGTGGCAGGGACGCGGAGGCATGAGCGTACCGGTACTGGCAACATCCTCTCCGTGTGCAGTGCCAGGGGGAGGATGTCCTGTGTGCTCCCTGGCGTGAACGGGCTAGCATGTTGTTCTTCATACATCTGCATATTGCATTCTTTGCTGACTTGCCGCATGCCCTGAAAGAGCGGGTGACCCGTGTGCAAGGTATGTGTTCACATGGGGTGAAGGGAAGGATCCATCCAAACGTGCATAGGTGCGCGGGAGCGGGAGGTGTTACCCTTTGTTGTCGAGGCCCGAAACCGGCCAGGGTTGCAACGTTTTACAGTTAACCGCTGTAGCGGGTGTTTGTACAGGATGGCAGCGATGCATCTACGAAGGCATAGGTAGGATTAGGCAGGCGTGGCAGCATTGCACGAGGTTTGTGATGGAGCTTCAAGTTCCTGGGCGTATTGAGCACTGCGTATGCTGGTACTGCAAGTTGTCTAGGCACTGTGCTTGCATGCTGACCTTTCTGGGGCCTGGCTGTTGCTGGTCTGCGCCCAGGTTGCTGGGACGTTCCACTTAAGTCAGTCACGCGCCGGCGGCCCATTTTCGGGGCACCGCCACGTGCAACAGCACAAGGTGTAACACTAACACTTAGACACACATATAAGTCAAGGCCCATTCCGGCATCAGCAACACAGTGGCACCTTTTTGCTCCCTAGGATTCGTGTGGTCACCCAGTGCCACATGCAGGCCGTACGAGGTATCAGCGTGGGGCGTGGCGTGGGGTACCAGGGATTACCGGGGATTGCGGCTTGCGGGTGTGCCTCGCCATGCGCCTCAGTACGAACTGGGCCACCTGACCTCAGGCACGTGTCAGTCAAAATACTGCTCCCCATCGACACACTATAAAAATTGACGTCATGGAAAACATACGTTCAGGCAGGCTGACAGAGCGTATGTTGCGCTGCACCGACAATGCCATCGCCGAAGTGCACGCGATAGCTGACGAGACCGACAGCAGTGCAGGTGCCATAGAAACGTATAGAAAAGTTGCAATTGAGCTCAACACGGAGTTGGCGCGTCAGAGGTCGTTCACCGACAAAACAAAGAAGAAAAGCTGTGCGAAGGCCTGCCTTGAGGCGTACCTGCATCATAAAGTGTTCCGGAAAGTGCAGACGCTCCTGCAAGACGCAGATGGGCAGGCGGCGGTCGTGGCCTCAACTGCAAGCGTTTCCACAGCAAGGTGCGCCTTGCTGGTTCGCCGAGACCGAACGAGTAGGGAGGACATACGGCCCTTGGCTTCAAGTAGGCAGGTTGGCAGGCCTCAGTGTACCGATAACTCTCCATCACGAGTGGGGGGTAGGGGGCATAAGCGTTGTATGCCCGGCAGTGGTATTCTCCAACGTTGCCCTTGGGGGTTACTGCCTTTGAGCCCCTTGGGGGATATTACCTTTGAGCCCCTCGGTCCCCTCCCAAACCCCCGACACTTCGATGTGCTGAACGGCCAAGTGCTTTCTACGTCCGTACGGCCCTCGGGCCCCCCAGGTTTGCGGCGACCCTTGTGGTGTCGCGCATCAGCCAGACGGCCTTCATACTCCTCCACCACGCCTGCCTCATGTTCACGGACCTCACCGTCAACTGCGCCCACGGCTCGGACCGCAGCGTTGCCAGCAAGGCTTTTGCAGCCATGACGCAAATAGGCTTCATGTACGCGTTGGCGCAGTTCGTTCGCCGCGTGGTGTCCACCTCCACGTATCTGCGCTCCGAAACCGCCGTATGGGAACACACGGACACCGTGCACCGCCTCGCCAGGTCATGGACGCTGGTCGACGAGCAGGCGGGGGTAATGGTGCTCGCGGTCTGCCAATACGCGCTGTCGTTGACAGAGGCCCTAGTCCAGCTGCTGTCCGAGCTGGGCGCCTTCACCGCCACGCGAACACACATCCACATCCCGCCAGACATTTTGGAAACCCTAGAAGCGCTCGTGGACACGCAGCTTCTGGCAGCTGCCGCTACCGCCCTGGTGGATGTTCGCCCCATCGACGCGACGCCGCAGCTGAAGCCAGAGGTGCGCGAGGTCATCATGACCAGCATGCAGCAGGGCGCGGTGGCTGCAGCAAAGGCCACGGCGAACGTGCACCAGCTGCAGCAGGCGCTAGGGCGCGTTGGTGGGCGTGTGTGCAAGCGGCTGTCCGCTGGCTTACGGGGTGTCGTACGGCACGAGGCGGTACGGCGGCTGCGGGTAGGGCTGTTGGACCAGCTGGCGGCGCACGCGGGGCTAGGCGCCAAGCTGGAGGAGACCCAGGAGGGCCTGGGGCGGCAGGGAGGGCGGGCGGACGCTGGGGAGGAGCAGGCGGGGGCAGAGCAAGAGGGCTGGGAGGGCCTCAGCGGGTCGTGGTGGTTTGCTGGGGAGGAGGCGCGACGGGCGCAGCTGGGGCTTGGGCCGGCTGGGGAGGGCCGAGGCAGCGGTAGAGCAGGCCGGCAGGCGTTGGGGGAAACGGGAGGGTGGCTCGAGGACTACCACTGCCATATCGTGTGCGTGACATTTATGCAGTGGGTGCTGGATGGGCAAGAAGGGGCGGTGGCGGCGCAGGCAGCGAAGGGGGCGGCAGCGGCGGGCGTGCTGGACCGGCCGCCGCCGCTGCTGGCGGCACAGCTGGCGGCGCGTGCGGCGGAGGCGCTGTGCCGGCTGTGCCGCGGGGAGGGGCTGGGAGGCGAGTACTCGCCTGCTCCGGAGTGGCAGTTTGCTATGGCACAGGTGTGCAGCCACGAGGAGAATGCACCATGGAACTAGCGTGTCCGGTTGCTTGCGCACAAGCCCCTAGCTTCCGGAATGCATCGCCGTGCCGGTTGGGTGTGCCCTCCCCATAGCGCTATGCTGACACTGAGCTGGTGCTAACCCCTGGAAGCGGACCACGACACCGGAAGATTACTCACAGTCCGGAATGGCCCTGGCAGCACTTTAGCCTCTGGCCACGGTGCTGTACGGTAACAGTTTGCCTCCCTGTGCTGCAGGTGCTGGTGAGGTCGATGCTGCCTGTGGAGGAGGACCTGCCGGGCGCAAAGGAGACGCTGTCTGCGGCCACGGCCCAGGCCTGCCTGCCGTACTGGCTGGAGACTGCGGGCTGGCTGGCGGCCCTCCTGTCGGACGCAGCGGCGGCGGCCATGGGGCGCATGCCCGCCACACCGCGACCTGAGACGCTGTACAGCAAGATGCATGGCGCGGTAGGAGGTTGGGCCCTTGCGGTGAAGGCATGTCCATCGAGTGCTGTGTGCAGAGCCTGTCGGAGCCGTGCCATAGAAGGCCGTACGCAGGGCCTGCGGCGCAGTGCTTAGCTTGTACAGTGCCGTTTGTGGGGCCTGGGGGTGCCTTGCTTGGCTGCGAACACTGTGCCTACAATAGTGCTGCCTTTTGCCTAACGTGCGACCGCACTGCATCCGTGTCTGGCAAGGGTGCGGTGCAACGACACTGTGCCGTGTTTAGCCAGTCCATAACGCAAGCCGTGTCGTCTTCGACGGGTCTTGAAGGAGCCCGCCGTGTGTTGGGTTGCACGCAGGCGGTGGAAGACGGCACGCAGGCGGGGACGCTGAAAGAGGTGGCCAAGGCGCTGGCCCGCATAGCCTACAACGGCACATGTGGTAGGTGTTTTCGTTGTTGTTGAAGACCGCTGGTGTGCCTTTGCTGCCAGGCCACCTCCTGAGGCAGCTTGAGTGGCAGGTGTCAGCCTTGGCCACCTGAGGACAGCGCTGTCCCCCTATGACTGCTGCTGCTGTCTATCTGCCGTTGCTGCTGCAGTCATGCTCCCTGCCATGCTGCCAGCTGGCCCGTGGATAGCTTATCACTTAAGCTGTGCACAAGGCGCCAGCTGTTCAATGCCACAGCATGCCATGCTCCACGTACTTTGTAAGTAAAGCTTCGTGCACACATCGCCATCCGGCCCCGCAGGTTTCAAGACCCTCTCCCTCGCCGCCCAGGCCGACGTGCGCCGCCGCATGTCCCGCTGCGGCCTTGTTGCCAGCGTGGACCACACCCTGCGCTTGGCATTCAGCGCACAGGACAGCGGTATGGCCAGCTTGGCCTCGGAGCTCGGCGTTGCTGGCCAGGTGTTCGCATTGCCCACGGAGGCAGGTCTGACCACAGTGCTGCCGCCCGCCCACGGCCGCAAGAGCAGCAACGGCGCACAGGCGGGCGGGGGCAGCAGCGGTACCCAGGGCGGGAGCAGCAGCGACGCCGATGGCGGGGGTGACGCAGCACAGGCGGGAGCGCACGTGGGGCTTCTGTGCACGCTGTCCAAGCGGGCCGCCATGCTGACCCGGGCGCTGGATGCGATGCCAGGGGCCGCCAGCGGGAGCGCCCAGGGGCCGGGCGACGGATCACGGCCGCAGCAGGCCACAGTGTGGGTGCCGGTGGGGGCTGTGCTTACGGGGCTGGAGGCGGCGGTTGGCAGCGTGGAAGAGGACGTGTGGGGGAGGGTTGCGGCGGCGCGGCGGGGAACGGCGGGCGCGTGCGCCGAGGGTGATGGGGCGGCCGCGGCGTGCCTTGCGGATGGAGCGTGTGTGGATCAGGTGCATGAGGCGCTGGCCCTGGCGGCGCGGGCGGCAAGCAACCTGGCGGCGTCGTTCGCGTTGCAGCTGACGGCGGGCTTCAGTGGGCCGGTCGTGGAGACGACGGCAGGTTTGCATAATGTAGGGACCCGGACGGTGTGCGACGTGACCGTATGCATGTTGCGGTGGGGGCGACGCGCGTTGCTGCCCCCCGAGCAGCTGCTGGCGTGCCAGCCCCACCGGCTGCTGGCGGCGGCGTGCACGCTGGCGGCGGCGCTGCCGGACACACCGGAGCTGGCGAAGCACAAGAACTCGCTGTGCATGCTGGTGCCGGGCCTTGTGGCTATGTTGGCGTCACACGAGGCGCTCAGCGGCCAGGTGCGTGGGTGGCTGGCGCCTCCGCCGGCAGCTGCTGGCGGCAGCAGCGGTGGCGGCAGCAGCAGCATCGGCAGCAGCAGCAGCAGCGAGAGTGGGCCGGACCCGTGTGCCGGCTGCCTTGCCGGGCCGGTCAAGTCCGTCGTGCGGGTTGCGGTTCAACGCATGCCATCGTACGCCGCGCATGCGGAGGCGCTGGTGGTGGCTGCGGAAGGACGGGCCTGTGGTGGCGCTGGTGGTAGGGGTACCGGTGCCCTGGGTGCTGCTGCCATGGGTGCCGGTGGTAGGGGCGCTGGGGATGCTAAAGAGGCGGACGGGGGCTTTCGGCGGTTCGCAGCTGCTGTGGCGGAGCGCATCTGGGAGCGAGTGCACAACAACCAGCCGGGCGGATTCGAGGATGTCCCGATGCCCGATGGCACACTTCCTTCACTGCTGCTGGTGCGCGAGGCCGGCGCAGGGGGTGTGCAGCAGCCCACGCTGGCACCAGAGTCCCTGCCGCCGCCGCTGGTGCTGCCGCCCAGCCGGGCTGGGGCCCTGCCGCGGCTACGCATGTGCGGCAACCCGCGGTGCAGCAATTTTACGCAGAAAAGTGAGGGCGCGCTGCCGCTGAAGCAGTGCGGCGGGTGCCGGGCGGTGCGGTACTGCGGGGCGGAGTGCCAGCGGGCGCACTGGCGGGAGGGGCACAAAGCGGAGTGCAAGGAGCTGATGGCTGCAGTGGGAGGGTGACAGCCCGCGGTGGCTGTTGGGTCCGAGCGCGGTAGTGGCACGCATGTGCCTGGTGCCACGTGCCGTTGCCAAGCACAGGGTTGTGTGTACTGGGCTGGCTGTGCTTTGGTATGAGGCCAAAGGACACTGCAGGATGGGCGGGCAAGTTGGAGGATGTCGTGTAGCGGCAGAAGGCTAGGGATATAAAACCAGCATTGCATGCACTTTATCACCGGGCACTGTGGTTCTCCAGCATACACCGGATACCCAGGAGTTTCCGCTGAGATGCCGCTCGCAAGTGTGAGATGGCAGGATAACATGCATAGGGAGACGGCGGGCGTCATGGCTGCGGAGGCTGGAGGGGAGCGTGCGCGATGGCGAAATTGTGTGATGCCGCGTGTGCACTGGGCCAGGGGCGCACATCGCTAGTCATGAGGCCATGCCCAAAGGGAGTGGGTTGGTACAACTGCTACTCCGTGCAAGGGAGTGCTCCTGCCTAGACGCAGCTGCTTTTTTGTACTCACGATTGTCCATGACACGGCACAGTGTCCGTATACCAGTTACCATTTGCTCCTTACAGCGGCAGGCGTGAATGGAGGCCGTGTCCCTGTTCAGTGCAAGGAGTTGCAAGTTGGCACGCGTGCGATGGCTGTTGCAGCCGTGCGGGGTGTATTGTACGACGCGTTCCTGCGTGTTGCGTTTACAAGTTGTCGTGCTGGGCTTGGGCGCGCTGCGGAGTTCTGGTGGTGATGACAACACAACAAGGGCAACTGTGCAAGTGCTGTACGCGGTCAAGCCACGAAAAGGCGGCCGATGGCGAACCTGGGTGCCAAAGCCACTGCTACATCGTAAGCCATCCCGCACGTTCACGTCTACAACTATAAAAAAGGGCATGTCATGTCCAGCCTAGCCACCAGTGCCATAATGCTCATCAACAGCAACTCGTACATGCGCGTACTTCAGCATGCAAGGGACGCCATGCGGGCAGCAGTGCTTCTTGCGCGTGTGTTCGTTTCTATGCGCCAGGCGCACAACCAGCTACAACGTAATGCATCAGCAACTATCTAGAAGGTCCTGTGACCAGGCTTTGGACAACATAGTAAGAACGCCTGCAGATTCCCCGTAGCTAGCAGCTGTACGGCAGGTGGGCAGGGTGTGTCCCGCATGCTCGAGCACACCCCCAGCCCCGTGCCCCACAGCACACCGGTCGCTGATGCCGCTCTACCTCATCGAACCTCAACACGTCAACAGGCGTAACAGGCCATCTCAGCCGGAGGTCGAGACAGGTACTGTAACGCAAGGGTCGGCAAGACGCAGACGTTATATGACCGGATAAACGCACGCAACAACAAGAAGACATTGCGAGAGATGAGTAGCTCAGCGCAGGCCTCCAGGCTCAAGGAGGCCTACCCACCACACCGTACGGCACCGTTTCACTCGCAGCATGAACAGCAGCTTGCCAGTCCATCTATGCACGCCGTGCGAGATGCCAGCCTTTGCAGCACCTACCGCCCGTGCTCTGTCTAACTGGGCTGCTGCAATAACTCACCCGTGCAGCTGTTGCTGCCAGGAGGTGCCTCGCTGCCGCTCTGCACGGTACCAGGGGGCATACACAGGCATACACGTCAAGTGACGCCACTGGACGGAAAACCTGCCCAGGATGTCCTGTCGGCCAGGGCATCGTGCAGGTTTGAAACCAGTAGTCGCCTACCGGACATAGACGGCAGCGTGCACCTCCTTCCATCGTGGGAAAGGCAAGGAGGAAGTCCCAGGGGCCGTACCTCATCCTGTGCACTCTCAGGGCTTGCAGGCGGTTCGGCCGACGTGCTGTCGTCGTCTGGCGGGCAGCACGGGAAGGAAGGGCTTGCTTACGCACATGCATAGGACAGCCGCGTACATATGTACGGTACTGCGCAGGCACATGTCCTGAAGGGCCGCACCACCTGGCCACACAGCTATGCTGCAGCCCCTGTGAGTGCGGGTCTCAGTGCATAGCGGTACACGGCAGCACCAGCTGTCAGCAACGCGTTCCGGTCATGAAGGCCCCAAAGTCCCCGAGGGCCTGGAGGCTTGGCCCACCATCACCAAAGGCGTTCGGCAGTCCTGGAGCGCACAGCACCAGCTGGCACCAGTACCAGCAGGCCAGCCACACAGCGCCCAGCGCTTCAGTAGCACGACAGCCATCTCGTTGCCTGCAGGGTACTACCGTGCACATCATGATGCTGCATCATGCACTGTGTAAACCCGTAACACGTAGCAGTGAGGCTCGGCCGTGTACCCGAACAATGGTCGCGTGACGTGCATGCTGGGCTGACCCACGCCTCAGCAAGGCGGCCAAGGCCAGACGCCAGAGTCGGTAATGGGCGCCATAGCTTCTGTTCTGAATCATTGTCTATAAAGCCCTCAGCTAAAGCATACTACCTCGCGCCTCGGACTATTTCCCGCCATCCCGCGCATCGCCCTCACAACGCTCTGTCCCAAAACAACCTAAGTTGTGTCCAAGGCGCCAGAGTAGACCCCAGAGGCATTAGAGCGGCAGCCTATTATCTCGGTGCAGGCGTTAAACCAATGGGATCTACCCATACCATCCTAAGGCTTGTCCTCGAGCGGCTGGACAGCAACTGGGTCGCGCTTGTTGGGCGCTTGGTCTGCAAGGACGCCTCAATATATGTCCAAAGGGGCCCCAAAGGGAACCCGCCCAACCACTGTACAGTTCGGCTCAGCCTGCCGCTGCCCCCTTCCGCGCTTGACGCAGCATGGCGACAGCACGTGCAGCAGGCGTTGCGCGAAGCCTCGGAGCGCGTCAAGTGCGAACTGCTTCCTACCGCTGTCTCCAGCGGCAGCGAGACAAACCTGGAGCTGGCGTGTGGCGTCCTGCGGCCGTGCCTGTTTCCGGAATTGCTGACCTCACCTGACAAAGGAGCAGTCAGCATCTTATATACGGGCATGCTGGAGGACCCCGGCGAAGCTGCTATTGTAGCCGGCCACGCGCACCTGCTGCCCTGGATGGTGCAGAACCGCTGCCCAGTTCACCAAGCAGGCGTCCTCTCCGCAGCGGCAGAGCACCTGGACCTGGAGGGCATGCAATGGGCCATGCAGCTGCTTGGACTAGTGCCGGAGCCTCCTAGCGAGCACGAGCTACGCTGCAAGGTGGCCAAAGCAGCGGCCCGATCGGGTGACACCGCCATTCCAAAGCTGGCCTGGCTGCTGTCGGCTCCAGGGCACGCAGGGACGCAGCTACAGCAGCAGGAGCAGCAGCAGGGGCAGCAGCAGGAGGAGCAACAGCAGGAGGGCGTGGAGGAGGAACTGGAGGAGGAGGGGGAGGAGGAGGAAGACGAGCAGCAAGAGCTACTATGCGAAGCAGCCCTGGGTGCGGCGGAGGGCGGTAGCCTGTCGGTGCTCCAGTGGCTGTACGACCAGTGGCTGCACGACCAGGGACTGGACCTTGACCGGCGGTCCAGGGTGCTCTCGGAGGCGCTGCAGCACGGTCACCTGCATGTGGCGGACTGGGTGGCGGCCCAGGGCTTCCCCCAGGAGTGGCAGGCGGGGGACCGGTTGAGGTTGTGGAAGGGTGCAGGCATGAGCGGCAGCATGGAGCCTGCGCGCTGGCTGCTGCGGAACGGGGTGCTCGTCGCGCCTGGTCCCATTAGTACGGAAGCGATCGAGGCTGCGGCGGGGGCAGGGAACCTGGAGGCAGTGCAGCTGCTGCACAAGAGCTTCCACGTGCCGTTGACATGGGCGTTCAGCGATGCGGCGGCCTCCGGCAGCGTGCCCACGGCCACGTGGCTGCTGCAGGCGGGCTGCCGCATGACCCCGACGGCATACATGGTGGCAGCGCTCAGGGGCTGTACCGCCATGGTGCTGTGGCTGGCGCGCGAGGCGAGGTGTCCCTGGGAGGAATGCACGCTGGCTGATGTCATTCGTAACTGGCCATCGCATATTGGAGGCAGGACTACGCTGCTGCAGACTGTGCGGGCGCTGGTGGAGGCAGGCTGCCGTCCTGGGGAGGATAACAGCAGCAGCATTTGCAACGCTGCAGCCCGCGGCGACCTGCCGCTGCTGCGCTACCTGCACGAGGAGTTGGGGCTGGGGTTGGGTCCAGGGACGATGGACGCAGCTGTCACAGGGGGCTGTGAGGCGATGCTGGAGTGGCTGGTGGGGGCGGGGTGCGAGCCGGGCTTTGCGTACGTGAGGGCAGCAGCATACGGCGACCTGTCCACACTGAGCGGCCTGCACCGCCTGGGGGTGCCGTTCGCGGACGCGTCGTGGTGGTGGGATGTGAGCGATCCAAACCGCTGGGCCGGGGCGCTATGCTGGGCTCCGCTTGCGGCGCTGAGGTGGATGGTGGAGCGGGGTGCGCCGTGGTCGAAGGAGGGGGCGAAGAAGGTGCTCGAGTCGGATAGGATGCACGTTGATGAGGAGTCGTTGTCGTGGTTCAAGGCGCGAATGACGTAGCGCCCTGCAGCAGTGCGGAGAGCGCGACGGGGAGGGGGAGGTGAAATTGCTGCTGAGCGACCAGGGCCCCGGGCTGCGTGGTGTACGGGAGGGGTTCCTTTCAGCCATGCAGGGCGGTGCCGTGCATGCACCGGTACTGCGCCCCATGTGTAGGCACTGAATCTGAAGACATAGGCTGCAATTTGGCAAGGGACAGAGCACTGAAGCCATGGCTTGCAAGAGGGGTGTTGGCTGTTAGGAGAGCACTGACACTGCTTACAGGGCAACGTGCGTGCTCTAGCGTTGTCGGCGTGGGCTGTTGGAGGCATGTGGTTTGGGACAGGCGGTATGCTGAACGCTGGAGCGAGCTGGGGCCAGGCGCAGCATATTTGCATCTAAGTGAAAGGCGCAACACGGCCAACATGCAGCATTGCCGGTAAACGAGGTGGTAGGGCAGGCAGTGGCAGAGTGCGCTGAGGGGTGCACACCGGGCTCTGGGCACACGTGCACACGTGCACGCTTGAGATGACACCTGGCCGCAGCGCCGTTTCAGCGACCCTAGGCGACCATGCCCCCGCGATGATCATACCTGTAGCCTGCCGCAGTCCCATCCACCAGTCACCAGGGGGTACGGGTCATCTGCCTGAGTAGTCAGGACTGAACCGACCTTGTGACTGACTGACCTCAGGCACGTGTTAGGCCACCGCTTGGTGCCGACTGCCCTTCCACCCGGCCTTCAGGAGCAGCCCATTTCGTATTGCTTTGGCGTTTGGGCCAGGGGCCCTCCTCTGTATCCCGGGCTGTGTGCCAGTGCCACTGGTCACAAATTGTCTTAGGCGATGAGTGCATAGTGATCAGAGCAGGGGAGCT
>VFQN01003354.1_pt1 | contig 23112 bp, 18 predicted proteins | sample 3512371 | NCBI WGS metagenome assembly VFQN01 (sample SAMN10412370, study PRJNA504923) | tailings metagenome | isolation source: Replicate 2 from Balatoc abandoned mine | place: Philippines: Itogon, Benguet | collected 2017-08-28
GGGGGGGGGGGGGGGAAAAAGGGGGGGGGGGGGGGGGGGGGGGGGGGGGGGGGGGAGGTGCGGAGCGGCGGAAGCTCGGGTGGCGTCAGGCCCTGGACTGTTCAACCGTTTGGGTATACCGGACAGTTTTAGAACCCTACGACCCTAGGACCATCCGATATGACACAGCAGCCCAGCTGATGCCCTTCTGGCCTGTTCCTTCTTCCTGACGCAAGCTCACACAACTCAGGGGCTAGAGGAAGTCATGCGCCACGCACCATGTGGTTCCGAGGTGTGATGACCTGGAATACGTACAAACATGGAGAAAATTGTCAGTTCCAAAGTCATGGCCTGCATATGGGGGAATTGCAGACCAGGCGCTACGACCTGAACTGGGCAGTGTGCCAGGCTAGTGCTTGAACGTTGGCGCCAACGGTTCGGCAGCTGCGCCCAACCGACGCTTACGCAACCCATCCCACAAGCCCACGGTCTAGCCCAATAATTTACCTCTGCCTTACCGTAAGATCATAAAGCTTCGGATCGATGTCGTGCGCAAGGCGCGCTGCCGCCCATCCGCTTCCGAGAATCACCAGCCGGGGCCTCCCCGAGTGCAACGGGATATTATCAGCCGATGCAGCTGCTTGCTTGGACGCAGCAATACTTAGAGTTCGTTGTTGACATTGGAGCCAAGCAACACCTGATTGCGACCCCAGAAGCCGAGTTGCGTGCCGTGCGAGGAGGGTCCCAACATGTCGTTGAGACATCTTTGCAGCTCCAAATATAGCGTCTTAAAGTTATGCAATTGGTCAAGCAGCGGGACTGCGGGAGACCGTTTCATATTGCAGCAGCGCTCCGAAAACCATGCGCCATCGAAGCTGCTCCCTGGTTATGCGTTTGTCACTTCCGCGCTGTACTGACATGTTTTTTAAGAAAACGTGGTCTAATTGCACCTCTTGACAACATGCGTTGTTGTCCCGCACTGCCAGGGCTTCGCTCTCGCAGTTAAGGCGAGACAGCGATACAAAACAATGGTACTTAACACGAAATATTTAGCAGGCTATAATGGGTCCCCTGTCCTCTGGACTGGCCCGGACGAAGTCGCTTGGACATGCGGCAACGCGGTGGTCCTGCACTCTCTCAACTCGAGGACGCAGGTTAGATAACATGCTTAATCTGAGTACGAGCGAGGCCTACTGGTGTTGTTCGTAAACGACGAAGCCCCGTCCCTCACCCGCAGCGCGTGCTCAAAGGGAGCGGCTATGGCATAAGTTGCTTTGCGGTGGACAGGAAGCATCATCTACTTGCGATAGGGGAGAAGGTAAATCTATGTTTACGTGTTGGCAATTACTGGGGCTGTCCGCGGCCCTGGCACTCCCCGCCCCGCCCGGCCCTTCACATCATCCTGCGCGCACCCTGCAGGGCCTTACCCCTCACGTTTCTATCTACTCCACCACATCACTACAATGCCTGGCAAGATTTACCCCCAGCGACCCACCACGCTCTGGCGAGCAACAGCAGGCGCAGCAGCAGCAACAGCTTCAGCAACAACAGTCCCAGCGTAGTGCAGCCGATGGTGTGGACGGCTCTGCGCAGGGGGGTGGGGTGGTTGTTATGGGCGTCACCGCGCTTGCCTTCTCCGGCGATGGAGAGCGCCTGGCAGTGTGTGGAGATGAGCCCGACTGCTCAGTCATCATATATCTATGGCGCAAGGTGGGTCATGGGGACGTGAAGGAGACCAGAAACAAGGTTGACCCCAACAACACCGCCGATGCGTGGAGCATACACGTGTTTTAGCAATTGCCCTAGCATGCTTTGCACCTGGCCTGCTGTCCTGTTGCCATGGCCGCCGTCCTTACTCAGATCACATGCGGGTGCCACTCTGCTTCAATCCCACTCCGGGGCCCCTCCTTGTCAACCCCAGGGGGAGGCGCTGGTCCGCTCGCGTGCGCCCGCGCCCGTGCTCCAGGCCAGCTTCCACCCCTACGACCCCGCCGTGCTGGCCACCACGGGCGGGGGCAGCACCGCCGTGTGGTACATAGAGTCCCTGTGGGACCGCCCGGTGTTCCGACACGCGCTGCTGGGCCAGGAGCAAGGCCAGGGCCAGGGGCGTGGGCAGGGTCCCGAATGCGGGCAGCAGGACACAGCGTCAGAGCCGGGAACCGCAGCGGCAGACACCCCACCGGTGCCTGCAGCCGGGCGCGATTCGTGGCGCCTGGCTCCTGGGCAGCACCCTACCGCCCACGCCTGGTCCCCTTACGGGCTGTATTGCGGCACCAACGACGGGACGCTGGTGCTGCTGGACCTGGCCTCCATGCAGCCTGTGATGCTGCCCGGGGGCAGCGCCTCGGGGGGAGCAAACCCGCAGGGCGGGGAGGATGGGGGCGACGGGGCTGCGGCAGGGCTAGACGGCGGGATGCGGCCGGCCGTGGTGCCCAACTGTGTGGGGCCGGGCGGTGGCGTGGCGGCCATCGCCCTGAACCGCGACCACGTGGCGGTCACGGGCATGGACGGCAGCGTGCACGTCTTCGACGCGGTGGGGGCGGGGGCCGCGGGTTTGGGCATGGGGCTGGCGCCCTCCGGGCCCAATGGGGGCTTGCCCGGCTGGGGAGCGGGCGGCCACGGGCCCCACCAGGGAGGGGGCGGAGGGGGCGGCGGCGGGGGCATGGGCCGCGCGCACTCGCTGCCGCCGCACACCACGGCCCTGGAGTTCAGCCACGAGGTGTGGTTGACGCGCGGGGGCGCAAAGGGCGTTGCGGTCAGCAGTGCGGATGTGGGTGGTGCCGACCACGGCACGCTGCTGCTGGGCTGCCCCGATGGCACGCTCTTCCGGGCAGCCGTGGCACCACACAAGGGCGCGGGGCCCGCCGCGCGTGCAGGCTACACGCTTGCCACCCCGCTAATGGACTGCCATGTGGGGCGCATCTCGGGCGTGGTGCCGCACCCCGGCGGCGGCGCGTTCGTGTCCTGCGGTGCCGATGGCAGCATGCGCGTGTGGGGCGCCGCGGACGGCTCCCTCCTGGCCAAGCGCTTATTCGGCTCCGTGCAGTGCGCCATAGCCGCGGCCTCTCCAGGCGCCGCTATGGTTGCCGCCGGCTCTGAGACCGGTGTGGTGCGGGTGGTGACGCTGCCGCCCGCACCCGACCCCGACGCGTTCCACGGCTCCTCCCACGGCGCCCAGGGCGTCAGCACCTCCGCGTCTGCCCTCAACGCCCCCCTGCGCGTGCTGTTCCGTCGGCGGCTGCACACCGGCCCCGTGGACGCCCTCATTTTCTCCCCCGACAACGAGCTCATCGCCTCGGCCGGCCGCGACGGCACCGTGTGGCTGCTGTCGCTATCTGCTCGCAGCGGCAACGTGCGGCCACTGGGCTTCGTGACGCTGCCCGCAGGCGAGCGCGTGCTGGGCGCCACGTGGCCTCGCGTGTCGGACACTGAAGAGTCCGTGCTGCTCAGCCTCACCAGCGGGGGCATCCTGTGCCTGGCCGTCGCGCCGGAGCTGGCGTCCGGCAACTGGCGCAACCCCAACCCCGACATGGCGCTGCTGCGGCCGGTGGGGCTGGGCGGCGGCCGCGGCATGCTGGGCTCCGACACCGGCGAGGGCAGCACGGGCCCCGGCGGCGCTGGTGCGCCAGGGGACCCTGTGAGCATCAAGCTGCTGCGTGTGGAGGTGCCGCTGCTGGCGGTGGCGTCCACCCCGGGCAGCATGTTCGGGGACGTGTACGCGCTGGGGGCGGACAAGCAGCTGCACAAGGTGGTGCTGCCCACGGACGTGGCGGCCTGGGCGGGCCTCAGGGCCAGGCCACACCGCAGCGCGGCACGCATGCCGGCGCATGCACGTGCCGCTGGCGCCGTGGCGCTGGCCCCCGGCGGGCAGATGCTGCTGAGCGGCGGCGGCGACGGCACGGTGGCCCTGCACAGCCTCAACCTGACGGCGCTGGCCTCCACTGCGCCCGAACGCCATTCCGATGGCACGGGGTGCGGGGGCCTGCACGACGTGGCGGCCGGCGGCATCACCGGCATCGCCGTGGAGCCGTACGGGCGGTTCTTGGCCTCAGCCGGCGCGGACGGTTTGATCTGCGTGCTGGAGGTCGGCGTGCACGCGGCACCAGGGGTGCGAATGCCTGACGCCCTTGTCTCCCTGGCGCAAGTGGCGCCGCCGCCGCCGGCAGTTGTGCTGGCGGCGCCTGACGACGTGGACGAGCAGGACGACCCAGCGGAGCTGACGGAGGTGGCGGCGCTGAAGCGGGCGGCGGCGGGGGAGGGTGCCGGCGGCGGCGGAGAGACGCGGCGGGCTGCCATGTCGGCACGGGTGGCGCAGCTGCGGACGCGGATCGAGGACCTGATGGCCACCAATGACGCGGCACCCGAGCTGGAGAGGCTGGACCGGTAAGGAGGTCGCGGAGTGAAAGCCGTGGAGCAGTCGTACCTGGCTAGCCCTTGACGGGGTTGGGTGCACTCCTCCTTGGTGGGGGATGCATCACCGAATAGTTGGGCATCTGCAGTACCTGTGACACTCAAGGCCCAATGTATGACATGTTGTCAACGGACACACCGGAGCTTTCCTCTCTTGTCGTTTATCTAGACTCCTGCCATGCTCAATCCAACCCCGCCCCACGCCCTAACACTCCCCCTCCCCTCCCCTGCGGCCCCCAGCTCCGAGCTCATCGTGGACGTGGGCCTGGTGGGCGACCTCAAGCGCGAGGCGGAGCAGCGCGTGGCGGCCGTGCAGGCGGGCGTGCGGCGGGACCACCTGCGCACCGAGCTGCTGGCCGAGCGCGTGCGGCGCAATGTGTGGGACGCCATGGCGGTCAAGGGCGCGGTGGTCAGCGGCCTGCGCTCGCAGGCGCAGGTGCACAACTTCCCGCTGCCGCAGCCGCAGCAGCACGAGCGCGTGCTGCGGCAAGTGTCGCTTCTGCGGCGGGTGGAGATGGCGGAGCACCGCACGCTGGGGGTCATGTCGTACTCGGCCATGTTCAGGTGGGGCGGGAGCGGCGCGTGTGCGGGGCGGAAGCACGTCGGCAAGGCCCAACGCATTCCTTTACGGGTTCTAAGCTTCACACTGACTGGCATGCAGTTGGCGTGCTTAACTGCGCCTCTTGACGTGCGACCCATCGCCCACATTCATAACCTCTCAGGGGCCACACCGGTGATGGCTCGGCGGAAGACGCTGAAGGCACCGAGCCTGGTTCGGAGGCTGGGGGCCCGGGCCGTGCCGGGGCAGCCGCCGACACGTCTGGATCAGCCGGCTCCGACGTGGGCCCCCTGCTGTACTCGGACTTCGACCTGCACTGCACCACGCGCAAGGTGCTGCAGGTGCACCTGATCAAGCAGAAGGTGAGGGCAGACCCGTATGCAGGGCAGGGCCCACCAGCACTACCGTATTGCCCTTCCCTTGCAGTGACCGTGCGTTGGCTACCCAACATGGCCAGCGAGGGGTGCACTGAAAGCGGCAGGGGCCCAGAAGCCGTGTGGTGGGGTAGCTTGGACGCAGCTGACCGTGCCCTGCCCGCCTGCCGTGCCTCTCTGCGCCAGATCCGCGACCTCAAGGCGTCCTTCAACACCGACTTTGAGCGGCTGGCGGCGCAGAAGCGCTCCGACTGCGACCGCATCGCCGACCTCAACGCCCGCCTGGAGGACACGCTCAAGGACCTGCGCAAGCTGGGGGCAGGTGGGCAGGGGTACGGCTGCAAGTAGGTTGTGAGTTGGAGCTGGTGGTGCACCTGGTGCTTAGCCGGAGATGTTATACTGACTGGTGTTGCGGGAGCATTGCGAATTCATTTACTTGATTGCATCGCTGTCCCCCACCCGCAGCTCCGCCTGCCGGGCTGCTGGAGGAGCGCTTCCAGCTGACGTCGGCACAGGACACGCGGGACAACCTGCAGGTGCAGTGGGGGGCTGGATGTCAGATTGTGGGCGTGGCACTGCAACAGACTATGGCCAGCAGTGAGGGCCGTCCAACAGTATGACATAGTTTTAGTGAAGGCTGCAAAAGTACTGCAAAACGCTGTACGCCTGTGTTCAGCCCAGGACACGACAGGGCACAGCCAAGTCGCCAAGCGGCTTCCCCTATCCAACGGACCTCTCAAACCGCCGTCTGTGCGATGCCTGCCCCTTGCCCCCGCCCAGGTGACTGTGCTGACGGTGCGTGAGGAGGAGGTCAAGGTGGGCAAGTACGTCAGCCCCGAGGAGCAGGCGCGGGCCGAGGCGGCGCGCCGCGCGGAGGAGGAGGCTGCGGCCCGCAGCGCCCGCGACAACGCCGGCGAGCGCGCGCTGCGGCAGATGATGGGCGGCACGCTGGCGGGCAAGGGCGGCGGCGCGGACGGCGAGGCGAATCCGTTCGCTCTGCCGCGGCCGGCGTGGTTGGTGGCCATGGGCCTGGAGCCGGACGCCGTCAGCCCCAAGATGCTCACTGAGGAGCAGGTGCGTGTGTGTAACAGGGTTCACGGCGGCGGCAACACGTAATTTACAACACATGGCTACATGAGTTGGTCAACGGCGTTTGCATGGCCCCACACGTTGCTCACAACTCTGCACCACGACTACGGTGTACGGTTGCAAGGCTTATGTTGCCGCTGCACTGCAGTCATCTGACGTCCTAACCATGCTCCCGCCCCCTTCCGTACGCAGGCCCGCGAGCTCAAGGAGTGGAGCGCCAAGGAGAAGGCGCTGTCCGAGGAGCGCGCCAAGCGGGTGGGCGTGCTGGAGCTGGAGCTGCGCACCGCCAAGGCGGCGGTGGAGGAGGCGGTGGCGCGCTTCGACGAGGCGCTGGCGGTGCTGGCAACCAAGCGGCACAAGGTGGGCAGGTCTTGGGCTTGGCCGCCACTTCCATGAACTCCGCAGTGTTGCATCAGGGAAGCCAAAGGAGTCGTATCCAGTTGAAACGTGTATCCTACAACACATACACTACCACTGCAGGTCGCTGGTGAGATTGCGGCGCTGGAGGCGCGCATCCTGGGCCTGGCCGCCGCCCTGTCACGCTGCGCCAAGACGGCCGAGGGCGTGGAGAAGGGGCTCATCACACGGCTGGGGGCGGTCAAGGAGACGCACGGCCGCGCCGTCACCGAGCTGTCGGAGCGGCGGGCGGTGCTGGCGGAGCTGGAGGGCCGCCAGACCGCCCTGGCGGCGGAGGAGCGGCAGCTGGACCGCAACTTCAAGAAGGAGTTTGCGGACGCCGACGTGCAATTCAACCGCCTGCTGCAGCTGTACCGCGCGCGGCGGCCCGAGCACCTGGCGCCCGGCGCCTCCGTGCCGCCGCCCCCCACGCACGCTGGCACTGTGGCCGGTGCGCAGGGCCACCTGGCTGGCGGGGTGGAGGCGAGTAGCCCCAGCGGCCGCACCGCCGCGCCCGGCCTGGCGCACCACCTGGGGAGGCAGCCCAGCCACAACGCAAGGGACGCCGGGGCGGCAGCTGCTGCACCCGCCGCGGGGGCCGCTGAGGGCACCGCAGCAGCGGCGCACGCCGCCCCCGTGGGGCCGCCCGCCCCGCCTGGCGCTCCCCCCATCTACTGGCACGCTCCGCCCTCCCTACCGTCCCACGTCGCCGCCACCTCCCTGGAGCCCTTCCCGGAGCTCCCCCCGCCCGGCAGCCGCCCTGGCAGCTCTGTGCACCCCACCCGCGGCTCTCACTCCCACTCCCACGCCCACACCCACGCGCACGGCTCCCGCTCCGGCTCCGTCAGTGGCCACGCCCCTTATGCCGCTGCGTCTGCCGGCTCCTCCGTGCCGCACATGGACGCCAGCCTGCGGCCCGAGGGCCTGGACGTGGCGGTGTGGGAGGCGTTCGTGTCGTACCGCTCCGACCGCCTGGCGGTGGAGGGCGAGCTGCGCGCGGTGGGGGTGCAGATGGCGCTGGCGCGGCGCGACCTGCCCGAGCTGGAGGCGCGCGAGGGGGGCCTGGGCGCCGAGGTGGAGGGCCTCATGGCGTCCATCACGCAGCTGCGCACGGAGCGGCGCACCCAGGCCTACGACAACGAGGTGCCGCTGCGGCTGCTGGCGGGGCAGGTGGAGGCGGCGCCGCCGCCGCCGGGCGTGTCCGCGGACATGTCGGACGCGCGGCTGATGCACCGCGGGGTGGTGGAGCAGCTCAACAGCGTTGTGCTGGGCAAGGGGGCCAAGAAGGTGGGGCGCGGGGGGCGGGCGGTCGGGTAGGGAGGTGGGTGCCTGTGAAGGACAGAACCGTATGAGTGTAGCCATGTCACAATGTGCCGGTAACTGTACGCTTATAAGTCAAGGTCATGGGCCTTTACTGACGGGGTTAGGACTCTGCCTAGGAGCACAACCGCGTCTCCTTGCAAACTCCGTGGAAACGGTTGCTTTGGAGTGGTTTGAAAGGACACAGGTGTCAGTAGCAGGAGGTGCTTTTGAGCCCAACGCATGGCACCAACAAACGTACGGCTCACCTGGCGCTTGCTCTTCCCTGCCCCACCTGCTGCCCAGATCGACATCCTGACCGCCATCAAGGACTTCAAGCACGGCATCTACACGGCGCAGTGGGAGGCGGCGGCCGCCGACATGACGCTGGACGACCTGCGCGCCAAGATCCGCGACCTGCAGCTGCTGCACGTCACGCGGGACATGCAGGTGCGGCGGGGGGGGGCCAGGGCAGCGCTGAGGGAGCCGCAAGGCGCCCCCAACACCACCTGCACAGCTAGAAAAATCCCAGATCCCACCCAAGTTGTTTTTTGCCAGCCCGCAAGCGGCACGCCGCCAGTGTCCCGTCTCCACCCTTGTATGAGTACCCAATGTACTCTGAGGCTACCGCACTGCTAACTGGGCCCTCTCCTTGGCATCCCTTCCCCCGTTCCCCAGTCCGTGCTCAAGGACGGCGAGGACCGCAGCGCTGCGCTGGAGGCCGCCAGCCTGGAGGCGCTGATGAAGCAGCGCGAGCGGCTGCACGCAAAGGCGGTGGAGGACAAGAAGCGCCGCCTGCGCAAACTGGGCGCCGACGTTTCGTCCCGCAGCGGGCAGAACGCCGAGGTGGCTGTGCACCTGGTGACGCTGGGCAAGGTGCTGGAGGAGCAGCAGCGGCTGCAGGCGGGCATGCAGAGCGCCAACGACCAGGCGGCCAGGTGGGCAGGGGGGAGCCGCTGGGGCAGCGGGCGGGGACGCACCTGCTAGGGAAACAGGCACCCGTACTGAGATAGGCGATTGTCATAGCTTCAGGTCATTAGCCGTGAGCCACGTTATGAGTAGCAGTAGGGTGCCGTGCCGTGCCGTGCAGCAACCCAGTGACCGGCTGGTATGCTCTGAAGCTGTTGGCAGTACCCGTCTCGCCGCCTTTTCATGCTCCTCCTTCCCCTCAACTCCTTGCTTGTCCCCCCTCAGGCGCATGCGCAGCCTGGTGACGCACAAGAAGCTCAAGGAGATCGCGCTGGCGCAGCAGCGGGAGCTGGCGGAGCTGCGCGCGGCCATGGAGAAGCTGCGCCTGCGCACCTACCCCACCTTCGCGGAGGCGCCGCCCGTGGCGGGCATGCCGCTGCCGCCCGCGCGCAGCCCGCCGGACATGCGGCACGGAGGGCCGGCAGCGGGGCAGGGGCCCAGCCCCAGCACCGCCGGGGCGGCGGCGCTCGGTGTGGGCTCCTTCCGGCCGTTGCGGTCATGAGCGTTCGAGGGCGCGAACGCTTGAACGAGTGAGGGACTTGACCAGCTGGGGTTGTGACTCTTGGTACTAGTTTGCTTGCGTGGTTACTGGCCGCCGCTTGTGCGACGATGGTGGACGGTGCGGGTGGGCCGTTGGTGGGCTTCAGTGACTACATACGCGTGCCGCCCGCAAGGGTGATGGACATATGTGTTGTATGTGCCAGTTGGTTAAACTGTGTGCACGACGGCAATTACTGATGGCCTGGGTGCGGCTGCAACGTTTGTGGACAAAGCTGCCTGCTTCAGCCAGAGCATGCAAGGCATACACTGCACTGCAAACCATGTGAGGTATGGTGTTCTTTTGGATGCTTCCTCGATCAGAGATCAGGCCACCGTCAAGGGCCCTGGGGACAGGCCCTCCCGACGCCTCCCGAGGCACCTTGTCAAGAGACCAAATCTTACTTGACCGTGTGCTATATGCCCGCCCGCACGAACCGCACCAGGTGAATGGAGACAGTGGGATCAGATAGGCAAAAGCAGTCTGCGCCCACTTTGGTACCGCTCAGGTAGGTTGCACATTATAGCCTCACATAGCGCCTGGGGGCTTGCGGCGTGGTCCCTTGCAGTTCCTTATCACCAGGTATTACCAAACATGCAAGTACGCAGCTGCTCAAGAGGCGCATTGAGCAGGACCGGCCATGGTGCAAACACGGGGCCTCCTGCCTCGGAGCATTCTGGAGAGACGGAAGCTGCGTGCAGACCTGTAGAGCTGTAGTGCTTCTCTACCTCCCCGACGCTGCTCGTCGTACGCGGTTGCGCAGCTCTCACCTGCCAAGCTCGGACAATCATTAGTATGTGCAGACGGAGGAACGTGCCGAGGCACACGTGCCAACGCGTGCAGGGCAGGGTGGCACCCAAGAGCACGCGGGGGATGTTAAAGAATTGCGTACGTTGCACAGTATTCAAAATTATACAATATGCGCTGTAATCACTGACAGACACGTGATGCCAACGCGTCGCCGGTGCTGTCTAGAGCTTTCGGTACACGGCACACCCGACACGCGGAATTTTGTTGGCCTTGCACGATCCCCTTAAGATGATATGCTTATATTTAACCCTTGCACTGCTTTGAATGTTACACTCGAGATCAGCATTACATCCCACAGTCCACAACAGTCTCGGCCAGCTCTGGAGGTTGACTTTGTCGTGTGCCAAAGCGTTATTCTGGAGGGTTGACAGCACTCGGATGCAGTAAAGCTCAAGTTCATCATTGAAGGTGGACTACGGCTGTCGGGCGCAACACGGAGGCAGGGCCTGCCAGCCATGGCCGCGCCAACTGGCAGCCTCTTCGGTGTTATGTTTATCGGCAACAGCTATCCCATTACAGATGCCAACTTTGTTCGCGTTGATGCTACTCACTGGGTGCGTAGCCACCGGCCAGCTTCGGGGGCACACGGGGGTGGGAGGGCGCGGGGAGGGCGGGGTGGGCACTGGCACTGGCTCTGGCACGGAATGCCTGGGCACAGCGCCACACAAGGGATTGGTTGCTCCTACGAATAGGGATACCACGAGTGAGAGTACAAAGCTCAAGATTAGATAGTGTGCCCAGTTGAAGACATACCGCTCTTTTTCGCACCCCCTTGCCCCCATTCTCTCCGCTTGGCGTGCGCGGGTCGCGTGGTATCGGGGCCCGTCTGCTGCACACCTTACAAGCAGTACGACCAGACCGAAAGTACACGTCTCTCTGCATCTGATGCTACATAGGTGCAAGTGAGACCCTGGCAGTCATCTGCAGGCCGTAACACCATTTTTGAATTGCCAACTCGCCCTAATACGTCACGCCGTGCAGTATGCGCCTTTGTCCTAGGCGCTTGACACCCACCCGCTCTCCGCGCTGTGCCTTATCTGTTGACCGGCATGGACTCATGTCCATCCTTCTGCCACCACGCCACGCCCCGTCCGTCCGTTGCTTCCTATCCCTTTGCCGCACTGCGGTTGCCCCTCAGTCGCTTTGCGCCCACCACCACCCACAGCCCCGCGCACCCCGTTCAACCTTCCGCCCCTCCGCTTCAACCCACTCTCCCTCACCCCCCATCCCAACCCTCCGCCCCCTTGGTCCCGCGCCAGGTGCTGGACGTGTGCGCCTCCGTGACGCCCTCCTACCCGGACCTCAAGGAGGTGGCGCTGTTCCTGACGGCGCCCGGGGCGCTGGACGCGCAGGCGGCGCTGGGGCTGTACGTGCGCTGCGGGGCGGCGGGCGGCGGCGAGTGGGCCTATCGCGGCTGCGTTCACAATGGCCACCCCAGCGAGGTCATGCCGCTGCAGGTGGGGGGCACGCAGGATGGGCGCCCGGTGGTGCGCGTGGGCGCCCAGCTGGATGTGGAAAGGCTGGGGCATGGCAACTGGCCACGGGCGCTGTCCTGTACCTCCCGGCATCGTTGAACCGTCCAGGATGCACCAGTGCGGGAAGGGCTGGAGTAAGGGAAAAGACATGAAAGGTGGTGCCAGGTAGGGCTTGCGGAGCCTGCTGCGATACGCTGGCATGCAAGCTTATGCGCTTGGCGACTGGTGGGTCGAGACAACAGCAACAGGCCTTTCCAGGGGCCTTTCCAGCGCCCCTTCCTAGCACGAGTAGAAGCAACTCTGCGTGAGAAAGGATGGCATGTAGTCGATGCGCTGTCACGCCTCCCGCTTGCCGCCCTCTCTGCCGCAGTGGCCCACCAACGAGGACGGCAGCTTGGTGCCCCCCGCGCCCGGAGTCATCCAGATCGGCGTCAGCATCGAGGCGGGGGCGGACATCATCCACAAGGAGGGCTCCAAGCTGGGCGCCAGGGAGGACTACGCCAAGCGCGTGGCCTCAGACCTGTTCCGCTTCCTCGAGTCCTTCCAGACGCAGCAGTGAGTGGGGCTCTGAGACAGTGGTTCCGTGCCACGCAATGCCATGCACGACGTGTAGGTAATGTGGTGCTGGGCGGCCTGACCACGCTATCGGTGACTGACACGAACCACCTGTACATTAAGTCGGTGCTCTGCCCTGCGTCCCACTGTGTAAGTCATGTGTCTTTTACTTGTGCGTGTGCAGGATGGGCGACTACGTGGTCGTCCCCGCCAACGCGTTGGACAGGTGGGCCGTGGGGCAGTAGGGGTGGGGCCGTAGGGGGCCGCGGGTATGGCGTGTCATTGCACTTGCCGGTGACAGCTATGGGACTACGCCGCAGTTCATGTCAACAGTAATGTATGATTAGGGGCCAAAGCTTGTGTGCGCACACAACAGGCTTGGTTCACGACACGGACAGTTGGAAAATGTGCATGCACGTGCGAGGCCCAAGACCATCGGGCCATCATGCATGCTGCAGGGCTGTGGGCCGTAGTTTTGCCAGGTCCTGACCCGTGTACGTGTGGCCGGACCTGGGGCAACAGTACTGTCGTCACTGCGTCGCCCAAGCGTGCCTTGTCTGTACCCTGGTCGGTCCAGTCAAGTCGCCGTTTGTGGAAAGCTTACGACCGTTGGTCGTTGACATGTTGATGCCGCTTTCTACCTGCCGCTGCAGATGGTTCGTCCGCTTCCAAGAGAAGTTTAGAAGAGACCCCGACTTCTTGACGCGTCGGAAGGAGACCTTCTAGGAGCTTACTCGACCGCGTCGCATCGGTGCAACGTTCTTCTCCTTTGGGTGCATCACGCTCTTCAGCGACTCAACCCTCGCCACGTAGAGCGATTCTACTACCACTTAATAGCTACGGTACATAGCGTCGGTATCGAAGGCTTGACCTTTGCTGTCGCGCCGACGGCATGAAGAAAGACCGTCCAGGCGGCAAGCCAGGCGGCGGCAAGCATCAAAGCAGCGGCGGCGTCAGCAAGAAGGATGCTGGGAAGCAGCAGCTGGGCGCGACGCGCAAGGGCGGGGCAGCCAAGCCCAAGCACGGCAAGGGCCCAGCGGGCAAGTCCACAGCTGCGGCTGTGGCCAAGGCCGCTGCAAAGCCTGGGCGGGAGGCCAGGGCGGCGCGGGCGCTGCTGTCCTCTGGCGGCCTGACGGCGGGCGGCCTGGCGTCCCTGCTGGACCAGGCGGTGGAGGACCTGCAGGACAAGGGCATCAAGGTGCCCAAGCAGCAGCAGCAGCAAGGGCCGCAGCCGCAGCAGCTGGCGGTGGCACGCCCGCTGGTGACGGCTGGGGCCCTGCGGGCGGCTGAAGACACGGACGCCGTGCTGGATTCGCTGTCTGGGTGGGGACTGTAGGGAGCAAATGAGCCATGCAGGGAAGGCCTTCTTCGGCCGGCAGTAGCGCGTGTCAGGCACGGTGTTACATACCGGTACGCGGGTTGCTGACACTCAAGGGGAGTGTGTTGCCAGTTAGTGCAGGCTTGCTGTGTGTCCCGTATCGCATGACAAGTTATCATAGGCTAGACATCATGTTGCAACAATTACACTAGGAACACAGTGCCTGCCAACGGAGCATAGTCCCTGGCCAGGTAGTATGTTGCAGCAAGTGCACTAGAAATTTAACACCTGGTGGGGAAGCATGGTCTCTCAAAGACCGCAAAGGGCATTCCACACATGTTGCTACTACTGTACGTCTTGCACGCGTGCACTACTAGCAGCCCTTGCAGCGTTTATGAAGACTACCATTCGACACCATGCTGGCGGGAGACCACCTGAGACCACGCTCGGGCACGCTGTAGCGTGGACCAGCATATATTTTGCTAAAGCGCATGGATGCTTGTCAGCTGCGCCGTTCACATCTTGTTCAGCCTCCGGGCATAGTTGAGGGAGTACTCCTTCCATAGGCGCTGCAAGGCGGAGGGGCAGTGCGCGCGGCCGTGTGTCGACTGCTATGCCATGCGATGTTGGTTTACGATATGGGCCGTGGGGCGATGTCAGGCTTGATCGAAGACAGTTTCAGGCGTATGTGGCTTGTGCTTGGGCGGAGCTGGACCAACGCGGTGTTTGAGGTCCTGGTTTGCGCAGGACACGAACGGCCATGTATCGGCACGGGAACTCGACAGAGCCCCTCGGTACCGGTTATGACTTGCGGCTGACTATTATGAGATGGAATGCATGAATGCCTTATGTAAACTCAAACAGGACGTACTGTAGGGAGCTGGTGACCAGAGTCCAGGCAGACAACGAATGTTGCAAACAACACATCCTGCCACCCAGGGCCTGCTAACCTGCTGCCACCTGTAGCCGCCACGTGGCAGGACGGCGCCTCGAGCTGCCTCACTAACTTCAACAGCACACCCGCCCGTTCACGTCACCTGCCTCTTCTTCTGGTGTCAATGGCTTCACAGGGTCCTTCCAGCCGGGTTTGGCCCCCGGGGGAGGCTGGGTATTAGCAGCCTGTTCCGTCGGTTGAGTTGACGACAAAAACGCATCCCTGGTTTTGGGGTCCTCTTCGGCCGTGGCAGCAATCTGCAAAGGGCATGCATAAGTGGGCCATGGTCGTTTACGCCGGGGTGAGCTCGAGTGGGAGGGTGGGGTAGGGAAGTGCAGGGGAGCCCTGGGGAAGGAGCATTCGGACGGACGGGGAAACCGTGAACCTGCCACTGTGTTGCCCCAAGCCAGGTGCCATGTTGTGAGGCATGGTAACGGGTCATCCTAGCACACACTCTTTACTCCACCCGGGCGAGGAACTGTCTCCCGCTGGTGTCGCGCTTTGCCGGCTGGGTCATGCCTTTTGCGTCGTCACCTATGAGGGACTAAAACAAATCAAGCCCAGCTTGTTTGAGTTCAGAGTATACAGTTTATAAAGCTGTAGCCGTAGGGGATATTGCTGTCGTCTTGTGTGCACCAAAGTGCTCACCCTCCGGAACCGGGTCACATCTGAGGGTTGAGAGCCAGAAGTGGGATGCGCCAATAGGTTTGTTGATGGGTGCTTATAGGTACGCTGTCAGTGCGGCAGGAATCTACTGCGTGCAACCAGTAATGAGGCAAGCGAGAGAAAGTACGGGTCTAAGTTAAGACGAAGTTGAGTGCCTTGCCACGGAAAACCCCAATGTTACACACAGCTGACATCAAATGCTAAGACCTGTGGAGACGAGTGCTACTTGACGCGGCGGCTTCCCGCGCGCCTAATGGGGTGCGGAGCCAGCACCTCGCAAGGTACCGCAGTGCCATCGGGCAGGGTGGGAATGACAGGCACATAAGCCAGTGTATGGCTCTTTGGCATCGCTCAGAGCGCTTCACCTTCGGTGCATGTCCCGTGCCGCAGTTAATCCTCAAGCTGTAAACCGGGCCGGTTCCCTCAACAATCAGTCCAGCTCTGCCGTTCCCCTAGCTGAAGACGTCTCTGCGGTCCAGGACCAGGAGCCAAGAGAGCTAGCGGTTGGCGGGGCCGGCCCCGGGGAGCCCGCAGGGCGGGGCGCGGGCGACCCCGGGGAACCGAAATTCCAGGCGAATGGCTCCGCGGCCGATGTCGGGGCCACCCGCCTTGTGCTGGGGAACACGGGGGGGCCAAACTCCGCGCTGTCCGCCAGCCTGGACCCGGCGGTGACCCCCACCTCCCAGGTGGCCACCGTGACGCTGCTGGGGGGCCTCAGCACGGGCCGCACCGTCGCGGCCGCAGCGGGCGCAGCCGCCGCCGAGAAGGCCGGCTTCAACGCACGCACACGCTACACCAACGAGTCTGACCTGTCCATGGCGTCCACGTCGTACGACATGCACTCGGGGTACGACAGCGAGGAGGACGAGCTGGCCGCGCTGTGAGTGCAGGCACCGACCGGGACGTGTGGGCGTGGGGTGGGGCAGCAAGGTGGTGAATGCCCTACGGCTTGGCCAAAAAGCCAATGGGGGCGCAAGGCCAAGGGAAGCTGCTGGTTGGGGCCCCGGGTTCGCGCATGTTGGGCTGGGCATCAGGCAGGTGCTGTTGAGGGCACTGCCTCTTGAAGTGTTCATCGCGTCAGCCTTCATCTACCTGTGGGCGTGTGGCGTTGTCTGTGAGCGCTGCGCTTTCGAAAGCGCCTCCACCGAGGGAACTGTTATTACGGTAGCAGAGTGGTTCCGGTTTGGGGTTGCCTCAAGCCGCAATGAGCTCATAGTTTCAGTTCCCTCAGTGCTCATCCACCAAGCGTGCCCTTCCGGCCGCACTTGCTCCCTCACAGGTTCACGCTGCAGGCCTGGAAGCGGTACTACGGGTACAACAAGCGGAAACACTCAGACCTGCTGGTGGGTGCGGGCGAAGTCAGAGTGTGGTCCGCCAACGTTGGCGCTTACCCCCGAACCCTACACACGGGTTAACGGGACTGCTAACCCAGCGCAGTACGCCGTTGATGCATAAGCCACGCGTTGGTGCACCGGGACGGGCGCGTCCGGCAGCGTGTCGGCACGAGGGCCTGCACCGCAGCACGCCCCACTCATCCTGTGCGCCAACCCTCGGTGTGGGTCTGCCCCGTCCCTCACCAGGGGTATTTCTGGCGCAAGTTCAACGCCTCGGACTACTCACTCTTCTGCATCAGCTACACAGCACAGGTAGGGGTGGGTTACAGCTGTCCACACCTTCCAGGCTACATAACAGAGGTCCGGGTTAACACGGTGCGGCACATGAGAGTGCATGGACTCGCACTTAAGTGCCTAAGCCCCGGCCTTGCTCACACGGGAAACCATCCTTGGCCCAGGGCCGTAACGCCCACTTGCTGCCTGGACTCACCGCACGGACCTGTGATCCCCGCAGGACCTGTTCCTGGCGCCCTTCATGGCGGAGAACGTGGTCAACGGCTACGTGGCGCGGCTGGAGGACCTGGGCCTGGCCGACCAGCTGTTCCTGCAGCTGTACACGCTGCACGACTTCGAGTGCGACCTGTACCGCGTGGTGGGGCTGCTGCTGGTGCAGGGCGGCGCGCTGCCGCCCCAGCTGCAGAACCTGGCGGCCTTCGACGGCTTCGCCTACCACCGCGCCGACACCAGCGTCACGCTGGTCAAGCAGTTTGTGAGCGCGCTGCTGGTGGGCAAGAGCCCCGTCAACACGCTGCAGCTGCTGGCGGCGAGGGAGCTGCTGTGAGGCTGCCGCGGGGAGGGCGAGCGGCGCATGGGGTGTGGCGGGCCGTGTGGACGGGCCCTGGGAGGGCTCGGGTTGAGCGAGGGCAGTGTTGCGCATCATGCGTTCCGCACCAGGGACCAGGCCCACCTTACCGGCAGCGTCGCCTGGGGTGTTGGCGCATAGCAGGGGGCGGCGCACAGGTTTACGCAGGGCATGGCACACGACATGCAGCTCGACCAACAACGAACGCGCAGGTATTCAATTCATGCATTCCTGTCGGATAATCCATAAGCATGGCGCACGTTAGGGGGCCTTGAATCAGAGGTCGGTTTGTGGTGCATTTTGGGCCGTCCGTAGTGCTTGCAACTCGTGGTCTCCCCGTTAGTGAGGATCCATGGCAACTAAGCAACTACGTGTCGTTGGGTGTTCCGACGTACGGTTGTGGCGTGCTGGCGGGTATAGGCCAGGTCACGGTCAGGGGGCCAGGCCCGGAGCCACGGCAAGCGCACGACGTCACACTAACCAGTCTGCACGAGTGGGCTGTCGGCAGCGCGCACTGGGCGTTGGGTCTAACAGCATGCACCATCCATAGGAGCAGCTGTCGTCGTGCCAGAGCGTGTGAACCAGGGGAACCCCTGCTGTGAACTGTTCGGCATCAGAGTAGCGTTGAGGCCAACACGTTTTAGTTGGAGGCTGCATGATAAGTATGAAGCTGCGCGAGGCTGGATGTTGACTGCTGGCAGCTCTGCTCAGCTGGCTGCAGGGGAGCTTGTTGCAACGCGTTCAAGTTTGCGGCAGACCGGCTGTGTGTCACTAGAACGTCATCAGTTTTTTTCCCCGTCGGTTGGAAGGTTGGTTGATGCTGCTGTGTGTTCCTGGGGCGTTACGTGTCGCAGTGTATCGTGACCCCACCGTGACCACGGTGTGGTGCCCAAGGGAGTTCCACCACTGGCGCTTTGCCTGGGCTACACTGGGATTGACGTCAGCATTTATGAGTATGGCTCTACAAGCCAAGTTACGGTTATTGCGTGCTGGTTCAGGGCACTGGCCACATAGGCAATGCGATCCGTACATGTATTTGTGGTGTTCTCATCTCCTCAAGGCCCTGATATGCCTGCCATGACACCTGTAACAAGTCTAGCGACCTAGCCGCCTTACCAGGTCGCACCCCCAACCGGAGCACCAACAAAATGGTTGTTGTCGTATGGGTATAGCCCTGTGCTGGGTGGGCATGCATAAAGTGTCTGCACTGCCAGGGAGGCGCCTTTTGCGTAGCGCTCAAACCCATATCATCTCGTACACATCGCCCAACCACAATACATGCATACTGCATAGCCTGCAACTTGCCTAGCTAGCCATGACACGGCTCAACAGGGCAACCTGCTGGGCACTGCGCAGGTATTTTGACAAACATGCCGCACAACCCGAGTGCTGCGGCCACTGCACCACACTGCACCCCAGCCAGGCATCAACGCGCCCTTGGCGGTCAAACCAACACCAAAGCGCCGCACTCCCAACTGCTGGCCTACTCCACACGTCCCGTCCAGTGCAGCCCCGGCCGCCCTCCCTCCTCGCACCCCCTAGTCCCGCTTGATAGCCCCCGCCGCCTGCCCCATGCCCGACGCGTTGGCCTCCATGAAGCCGCTGCGGATCTGCGCCGCGATGTCCGACACGCCGCCGGGAGCGTGGTTGAGGAACACCGTGTTGCTGCGACCGTGCACGCCGATATCCTAGGGGCGTGTTGCAGTGCAGCCTTAGTCTAGAGATTACCGTAGACAACGTGTTACCGTGGTATCTAGCCATCAAGCACTGTCATTGGCTATGAGAGGTTTCCCGGGGATGCATGAGGTGTCTCACCTCACCGGCAGTGGGCAACAAGGCCTGTAGGTACACTCTCCCACCACACCCTGCCCCCGCACCTTGAGCGTGTCGTAGTACTGCGTGATGAGCATCAGCGACAGCACCTCCTTGGCCGTCACCCCGCCCACGCCGGTCTGTGGACGCAGGCGCAGGCGCAGGGAGGGATCGGGCAGGAGCAGCGGTGCGTGAGCCAAAGCTGAAGGCCGTTGGTGACACTGCTATTGAGGCCAAGACACAGACAATGCCAGGCTAGCGCAAAGAGCGATAGGGATTCAAAGGATTTCTGTCCTCGTAGCTGCACAATGGTCGGACGAGGACAGGTACCCATAAGTATGTGCGGGCAGCCCGCCTGCCTTCCTCAATGCCCCTCAATGCCCCTCCTTACACATGGGGGACCGTCCTTATTCCTGAATCCGTCAGTAACCAGCCGCCCTGCTGTTGTGCCGCATGTACCGTCTGCCCCGCCCAGGAGCACCATTGAACGTGACAGCAATGTGTATGACTGGACACGCACTTGGAAGTCCGCTACGCTGTCCTTGAGGCCGTTGATGATGGCCTGGCGCTGCCGCGCAATGCCCTGGCCTTGCAGGTACTTGGCCTCGGCCTCGGCCTCGGCGGCCTTGACCACGGACACCTGCGGGGCGAGGGGCCGGGTGGGGCGGACACTGCGCTGTGGGCCCTTACACGCACAGAACAACGGCGAGCCTGTTCACAAGCCTTGACGCTGAGACTGGCGCTACCAGTATCCATGAACGCAGTTGTTGTCCTCCCCCGTTGTCCCACCTTTGCCGCCTCCGCCTTCTCCACCGCCGCCACGCGCATGCGCCTCGCCGCGTTGATCTCGTTCATGGCCTCCTTGACCTTGGTGGCGGGCTCGATGTCGGTGACCAGCACGTGGATGATGGAGTGGCCGTAGCTGGACATGGACTTGGACAGCGCGTCCTTGATGGACTGCGCGATCTCGTCCTTCATCTCGTACGCGTCGTCCTAAGAGGGGGGGGGGGCCAGGGGAAGGGGCGGGGAGGGTGGTGGCAACGGGTATGGGGCGCGCGCAGGTGCAGCGCATTGGGCAGGCATTGGAAAAGGCAAGGACGGACGGGAGCAGTTACACCCACATGACGTTACAGCCCCCCTGCGCCTGCAGATGCCTGATGCTACATGCGCTCACACATGTATACACGTCCTTCTGGTCCTCCACCCACCAGGTTCAGCTTGGGTACGGCGGCGCGGACCTCATCAAACCTGGGGGTGAGTTCGAGGCTGGAGGTTTGTGTGCAGTTTTTGCTTCCGTATCATGACAGCGGAGGTGCCGTTGAAACCACTGGTACCGGTACCCCACTCTGGGTACAAGCGGCACAGGCACACAGACGCGGCGCTGCCCAACAGATTAGGCCCTGCCCAGTTCCCTTGCACCCTGACGTCGTGTGTAGACCCAGGTGTAGGCCTGCCCGTGCCCTTTGGTGTTGTGGCAACAGACCAGCACACCGCTGGGCATCGCACCAGCACTGCCTATCATGCGCTGAAACGCTGCTAACTTGGAATCCATCCAACACTCGCCGGCTCACACGTAAGCGCTGATCTGCTGTCGGCTGTCTGTGAGCTTGTAGAAGGCGTCGTACACCGCGTCACGCCGCACCTGGCACGTGGCCAGCGCAGCGCGGGGGCAGGCAAATATCGCAACTGGCACGGTAGGATCATGGGCACGGCGTGCACGTGAACGGCGTCACAACCTGAGCAGTGGGCGTGCCGGTAAGGGTGGATCACAGGACGCCTAGATCCTAGACATCGCCCTCGTGGCATCATACCAATAATGGTACGGTATCTACATCAGTAACATTAATGTGTGTGTTTTTCAGCGCCTCCTCGGCGCACGGCGCCACGCACCTGGTACTGCACGCTGATGACGATGGTAACAAACACGTTGTCCTTGGTCTTGGTCTCACAGCGCACGTCCAGCTGCTGCACGCGCAGGCTCAGGGACCCTGCCACGCACTGCGCCGGGAGACCCGGGGCAGGCGCGCGCATATGTCGGGGCGGACTGCAACAAGATTATGCGATTGCGCCTCTTGTGCGCTTTGCCAACGACGGTGAAGTAAGGACAAGGCCAGGGCCCCTGGACGAGGCGTGGAGCAGGCAGTGCACGCGCCACTTGCAGCAGCCGTACCAGGCCGTACTGACCAGCTGCTTCTCAGCTCACCGCTCCCAGGCAGACATTGATGCAGTTGAAGCCTGCAATGCGGCAAAATTGGGGCTGGAAAGTGTGACTCGAGCCTTCCGTACATGGATTAGTATGGGCCATGGAAGCTCAAACCACCCAACGGATGCGGAAGGCTCTGTGACGCTGCACGAAGGTAGGTGGCAAGTGCCGTTCTTTGAATTGCCTGAAGGGCTGCTAACATAAGGGAGCTTGGCAAGGGCACTACAGGGCGTAGGTCGCCGGCGAAGGATAGAAGGTGTGGCGTAGCACCCACAGCAAAATGTACAGCTGCAGAGTCGTGTTTGCCCCATGTCCAGCGTCTGTACCCTCCAATCGCCAGTAGATCCAGCCCTTGCTCGCAAGCCGTCACACCACGTGCGGCCAAGCACAGGGCCCGGCCCACGCCCCCACGCACCCGGTTGCGCCACGTGGCTGAACTTGCCGCAGCGCTCCACCACAGCAACCGTCTCCTGCGGTTCAGGAGCTGCTAATATATCGCTATCGTCAAATAAAGTTTCAGCCTTAAGCCACGGTCTTCCATTAATCACGCGGCCCCATAAACTGTGGGCGAGACAGCGGCGAGACTGGTACCAGTCCCCATGCAGTCCCGATGCCTGCCCGCGCACCTGCTCCGGGCAGGCGCAGCAGCAGCCGTTGAAGACGGAGGCCATCGCCGCGCTGCCTGTGACCGAGCCTTGGCTGAGGTGGGAGTGCGTGCGGGCGCCGTGTTCCACGTGGTACACACCTCCGCTGGGCACACGGGCGGACGGCATAGGTGCTCCTGAAAGGTTGCGGTGGCGGGTTACCGGTATGGCCACCTCTGTACCAACCTGTGAGCCAAAACGGTCCCAGCCGTTGAAACTGCACGATTCTGTTTCACACCGTCGTGTTATTAAGTGCATGAGCCCAGCCAGGCGTAATCATCACCTGACACTGCAGTGACACGGCCGATTGCGTGTAGTATCAGGTGCCTGGCACGTTTGGCGTCTCACCGCCCAGCACGAACGGACACAAATACAATTTATGCGCAAATTAGGGGCTGGTAAAGAGGCTGACGCGCTTGCTGAAACAGCGCTGCACAGCACGGTACTTCCGACGCGGAAGTTTCCGACACGAACAGTAAGTTCGCAAAGGTGTCTCCTAGAGAGCGACGAGTCAAAACGTTAGGGCCTGTCAACGGTAGTACTCAGCAAAAGGCAATACGTGCAGTCCTCGGGGTAGCGCGACAGGTTGGAGGCTGAAAGGGTTTACTGGTGCCACCGGGGCATCGGTTGGCGGTTACAATTTCCATGGATAAAGGTGCACGTAACGGCTTTGCCCGGGTCTTGAGAGGACTGCAGCAGGATCTAGTACCAGATGCCAGCTGTGTTGATGCAGCAAGTGCTAGGATGGTGTAAGTGTGTCGACACACTAGCGTCCTCCCTAGCCTGTACTTGGCCAGCACCGCAGTTTCCCCCAGCTCCCCCTTTTTTTTTTTTTTTTTTTTTTTTTTTTTCAGGAGAAGGGTTATGGGATTATCGGAGACCTATT
>VFQN01003355.1_pt1 | contig 23108 bp, 36 predicted proteins | sample 3512371 | NCBI WGS metagenome assembly VFQN01 (sample SAMN10412370, study PRJNA504923) | tailings metagenome | isolation source: Replicate 2 from Balatoc abandoned mine | place: Philippines: Itogon, Benguet | collected 2017-08-28
CGGCCAAGGCGTGGAAGAACGTGCTGCGCTCCGCTGCGTCCACCGCTGCGGGCGCGAGGGGAGCCAAGGGGGAGCTCGCGGCGCGGGAGAACTCGCTGCGCTAATACGGTCGGCGGAGCTCGTCACTGATTCTGTCCAAATAAGTGCAGGTACTACAGGTGGGAGTTACCTGGACAGTCAAACTGGTGGAAGTTGCCTGGACGGTCGCACTGGACTAAGACTTGCCCAAGTATAGTAACGCGGACGCTTATTCATTGGGTTGGATACTTGCCGTTGGGGGAAGGAACTTCGATTGACACGGATTTGTGGCCTCCGCTTCACTGTTGGGACGCTGCTTTGTTATGATGGGCCTCGACATACAGGGACGATGGGGATGTGGGCATGTGTTTGCAGTGCACGCGGCGAGCCGTGTGTGTGAGTTATGTCAGACGTGTCGTACTGCTGGGACACGCGGTTGACGTTTGTGGGTACGCGCGCGTGGGCACGCGTGCTCGACTGGAATTCATCAACGGTTTGGAGCCGGATAGGCTCGTCAGCATGGTGCCTTGTTGTGAGTCTTCGCGCCCGGAATCCATTTCAGTAGCCAGGAAGCTGGGAACACAACGCATGCTTGCGGCGCGCTGAAGCTGTGGCTGCGGTGGCGAGTTCGGGGGTTGGTGGCTAGGGGAGGGCGGCAGCTACTTGCCTTGCCTACGTACTACTACCGCGCCTCATGTTACCCTTTGTGAACCTTATCAATATGCGGTGCTGTGTGGTCGTGTCGTGTGGTGTGGTGTCCACCACACGCTTCCCGCCTGTGGTTACTATACTCTTCACGAAGCAGTGGCTGTGTGTCTCCGCAAATGCCTCGAGTGTTGACACTCTCTGGCCTGATGATGGCTGTGTTGGACGCGCAATAACGGGCAGCATTGAAAGTGTTAGTGATGATCCAGGGCGGCCTCGGATCGGTATCCCGAGTTGATGGCAACCAAGGCCCGGAGGCCGTGCGCTTTTCCCCGCTTTGTACGTTCGTATACTGCTGCCCCGGAGGCGTCTTTTGTTTGACGGTGACACTCAGGGGAGCTTCCCTGGTGACACTGGCTGGTTGTCTGAAGCGGTTGCCATGGCGCTGGGCTGCAGAGTACGCGGCGTACGTACATCCTGCTGCATGTGCAAATTACCGTATGTCTAGCACTTGTGCTTGCTTCTGTTTGGCGCAAACTGCGCTGGGGATGCGTGGGGCGCGCAATGGGGTGGAAGACGGTGGGGGACGGGCGGGGGGTGGGTTTGGAGGGTGCTGTGGGTGGGCGGTGCATACCGCGGTGGTGGCGGGTCTTGCCGGTAATGCCGGGTGCTGTGTATGGAGCTCCACGTGGCAACCAAGTGTGACTTTGAGACTGGTGTGCGCGGCTGACGCCTACTAGTGGTGCGATTTTCGCTAATCTGTTATATGTCTCGTGGTCACAACAGCAGTTTACAGTACCGTATATCGGGCGCTCAGCTTGATGGGGCCCCAGCCATGTCGGATGCGGCCTTTCGAGTCTTCTGCCTTCGAGGGTGTCGCAGCCCTTTGCCTCGTACACGGCGTTGGTTGTTAGGGCAACCCTTTATGAGTGTATCAGTATGCGCTTGGTGTGCACTCTTGTTGAGACTGGGTGTCGGTTGTTCGCGTAACTGTGGCACCTTGGCGGTTGTACTTGCGTATTGGGTTGCCTGACCTGTCTAATCCTCTGTAACGCGGGTACCCTGGCCCCTCTGTACCGGTAACAACTGCCACTAATCCTCTGTGTGCTGGGTGAGGGTTGCAACAGTGCGCTGTGCGTGTCATTGCATGCCTTAACACACGGCTGTTCCTGACAGACCATGTTGCCAAGATGGAGAACAGATTGATAACCTCTGCGTTGCGCTACCTCTGTAAGAAGCGCGTGACCTGTGACCTTTCGCTGCAACCGCTCTGACTTGACCCGGCGTTGCAGTTGGTACGTGCAGTTAGTGCGTGTAGGAGGATGCAGTGATGGCAGGTACAACGCATGTTTCAAAGCGAGTTCAAGAGGTCTAGACCGCGATGGCATGTGCGTGTCGGTGAGCGATGGAGAGGCACACGCACGTGCACCCTGCGACACCCTCACTAGACAGGTAGAGGAGCGTAACCAAGCAACAAGACACGCAAGTCTTCTCCTCACCTTGGTTGGGCCCTACAAGGCCTTGAAGGCACACGCAGCGCTTGCTGCCTCAAGCACACCTTGTTGCGTCATAGCTATGTATGTGGAACAGCGCACCTGTTCCTCACACAATGTGTTTGATTACACGAGCGTTGCACGCAAGACGATGTCTAATCACGCCTGTGCCAGAAGCAAACGGCAGCGGAAAACCACCGCAAGCATGGGAGCTCCCTGACTCTAAGGCTGGGGCGCCTCTTGGGTGGAAGGCAGAAGACAGGAAGACAGTATGATTTACGGTACCCTGGTCTACCTTGCACTGTCGCAATATTTCAACAGCCATATCCATAGGCATAACTGGGCGGCACGTTGTGGCGCAGAGTCCCCTTCTGCCGCAGAAGTTGAGCAGGAGTCCTCAGGAAAAAAAAGGGGGGAGCTCCCCCAGGCCCCGAGGCGTCTCCCTCGGCGGTCTCGGAGGCATTCCTGTGGTTCTCCCCTGCATGGTGTACATCAGGACGGGGTCAAGCAGTCGCCTGCTTCTACGTGACAGATAAAAACACAAACGGAAAATTAGAAAGAGTCCACGGCTCTGGAGTATAAATGTACTGCGCGCTCAAGCATGCAAAATCGTCCCGCCAAGGGCAGACCAGCGCGAATAGCTCGGGCCGCTCTCCTTGACAAGCTGTAATAATAAAAATGAAACCTACTCGTTGGAACAGTGCAAAACAGTATATGCTGCACGCCTTTCAGTAGGCCAACCTTTTGACTCGGTTGTAGCTGGCGCGGGAACAGGGAGGAGGCGCAGCTTGGACCACACAGAGACTTCTTGTTGTGCTGTAGCTCTCAGGTGCTGTATACAGACACGCGATGTCTCGAGCGTTGAAGGAGCTTAAAAGCCTCGCCCCGTGGAACTGGGATAGCCGTGTGGCCAAGCACCCTCCTGGCGAGAAAGCTTTGCGTGATTTCGAAAAGGTGAGATATGATCCTGCTTACCCTATGGTAGACCACACAGGCGCCTGTGTTGAATTTTGACGGGGCAACGACCGGCGGGAAGCAAGAGCCCGCGTAGATACGCTGCCGGTATACATGCAACCAGAATGGAAAGATGTGGCCTATCCTCACAATCTTGAGATAATGGTCGAGGTGAACGGGCTACGGAACTGCTGGTTGGCCGTGGCGGTAGTGCAGTCATCGGGTGTCACCAGCCGTGTATCCGCACAAGGACGGCTTACCGTTAGCAACCCAGATGCTTTCTAAAGCATGGCATGCTTGAAGATGACCTGCTGTCCTCGCTTGCCGACACACTCTCTACCTGGAAGCTGACCGTTGGTGCCTCAGTACTGCCACGACAGATTGAGTCGGTGTTCCTTCCTGGCTGCGGACAACGGAACCCTGACTCTGCACTTAAGGTAAGCATGCCGAACGGTTCAGGGAAGAAACTGACCTACAGAATGCTGGCCACAGCGCACCGATGTGAGTTCAACGGGTGACAGTCATCAGAAGCTTGAACTCACTCCCGCCCCTAGGATGTGTCGGGGACGCCAGGACCTGCCTCCGGTCTCCGCGAGCGCCGGCGCTCCACCTACAGTGCGACGCCGAATGTGGAGGTAGGAAGACAGCTGACCCGGAACACTGACAAGCTCATAATGCCACTTGTTACGGCTTTTCCTGCCAGTACCTCAACATGCCAGGGTTGCCACCCCCGTCATGCTCAACTGACGGGACTTACCACACAGCCGGCCGTCACGCCACTTTTGCCACGTGGTCCCTGTCCTTGCAGTCTTGGAGCACGCCTGCCACACGCAGCCGCCGGTCGGGGAGCGCAGGTGGGCACCCCGGGGCAGTGTAGGTTCGGGTAGGAGGAGCACGGATGCGATGGCCCCCTAAAGCTCGCCCGCAGTAACCCGGTGGCGCACGAAGCTCGGCCCGTGCCAACAGCCTTCGCAGCCCTTTCACAGCCACACTTGTGCGGACGATATGTCGCCAGCACTTCCAACCATTTCGCCCCTCCTGCACAACCAGGTCATTCGCGTGCCCCGCCCCACATCGGTCCCTTTCCCCCCAGACCGCTCCCGCACCAACAACGCCAAGCGCAAGTTCGACATGCACTCCCCCGACCCCCGCGCGCCACCCACGCCCCTGCCCACACCCTACGACGCTGCCGTCCTAGCTGCCGCGGCCGCCGCCCCCGGCACCACCATCACCGCCGGTGCAACCACCCACAAGCACCAACCCGGCCGGGATGACCTCCTAGAGCCCTCTGACCACGGCCTTGACCCAGATCACGACACCGACCCACACCAGGACCAGCACCCATCGGACGGGCCCCTGCCTGGCGCCCTGACCTCCTCCCGCTCCACCCGCCAGGGCGCCGCCACCTCCTCCCTCCCCGCTACCAGCAATGAACCCACAATCGGCGGCGGGCCCAGCGCCAATCCGCCCACGCCGCTGCAGCCCTCGCCTTCGCCCGGCCCCTGCCCCGGTCCTGCAGCTGCCGGGCTGGAGCCCCTGCCGCTGCCCACGCCCTCCGCACCCACCCCCGAGGCGGCGACCAGCGCCAGGGTCGAGCACGCGGCCATGCCACCCCCGCCGCCACGCCTCACGCCCCCGCCCCCGCAAGGCCAGGTGCGGGCGCGAGGCCAAGGCCCGGCGGACGCCCATGACCACCACCAGCAGCCTGCCGCTGCCCCCATGCGCGCCAGCTCCCCAGAGCCCGCTGCGGACAGGTCCGCTGCTGCCACCCAGTCGCAGCCATGTGCAGACCATGCCAACGCGCTCGCCGTTCCCGCTGCCGCTATCTTAACGTCGCCAGGCGCCGCCGCTCCCCAGGGGGTCCTCCCGCGCCACGCGACGGCCATCAAGCTGGTGCCCACAGGCCGCTTCATCCTGCATGGACTCACAGTAGAGGGAGTGTCCTCTGCACAGCCGCGGCCGCGTGGCAACAGCGGCAGCACCTACAACGCGGCAGCCTCCAACGCAACGTCCGCACCGCATGCCCCAGGGCAGCAGGCAGCGTTGGGCGGCGTGCCGTACACCGTGGGCTGCGGGTACGGGCACGGCATGGAGCACGGGGAGGACTTCAACCCGCAGCCAGGTGGAGCCACGGGCAGGCTGGGGGCAGCCGCAGACGGCCTTGCATCTGCTGGTGCTGCTGCTGCTCCGACGAGTGCTGCTCTTGACGGGGGCAAGGACGGACTCGAGCGCAGCTCGCCATCCAAGCCGCCCGCCTCCTCCGTCCTCGGCAGTCCCCGACACAATGCGGCCGCCCCAGTTGCTGCGGCTGCTGTTGCGGCGGCGTCGGCAGCTGGTGCTACGGCCCGGGCACCTCTGGCGGCGAAACAGGCGGCCGCCCCTAGGCAGGTGGCTGGCGCGGCAGGGGCGACACCTGCTCCCCGCAGCGGCACCGCCACAGGCGGAGCAACCGGTGCGGCCGTCCGAGGCGCGGGGTCGGGGTCCTGCGTGGGCGTGAGCGCCGGTGGAGCGGCTGTGCAGGCCGCACTGCCGGGACAGGAGAAGGCGGCTGCCGATGTGGGTCGGGCGCAGCAGCTTTCTGGCGAGGCCGGGAAGGCCAGCCGGCAGCGGGCGCCTGCTGCGGTGCTGCCGCAGGTGCGCGCACGGGAGGAGGAGCAGGCAGCACAACGAGGATCCGTGGGTGGAGTAGCGCCTCCCGGGGTGTCGGACTTGGGTGTGGTGGCGCGGCCTGCCAAGCGCCGGGCGGTGGCGGGTGAGGGCTCCAAGGTGCCCATGCCAGCAGCAGTGGATGACGCCTCCGCCACCGTTGCTGGTGCTAGTGCAACAGCAGCAGCTGGTCAGCCGGGATCAGCGACAGGGGCACATCCTTCCCTGGCATCCAGCGAGCACGCGGCTACCACGGGGCCAGGGACCGCCGAGGCTGCAGCTGGTGCTGGTGCTGCGGCCGCCTCCACTCCCGCCCTGACGCAGCACCAGCTGCTGGTGCTGCACCGGATGCTGTGCCACTTCCGCGCTGCGGGCTGCGTCCACCCCGCCGCCATGGCTCCCGCGGAACTGGTGTCGGCCATCGCGGGCTTTTGCCAGGTGCGGCGTGTTATGCGAAGCATCGCGTAGAATTTGTAAGGTCCGCCCTGCCCCAGCGCTTGCAAGACCACACCATCCCTTAAGCTATCCCCAAGAGTGCCGTACAGTGGTAGAGCAAGGACTTGCGGCATGCCGGCTTGTATGTTTCCAACCTTTCTGCCCCCTTTCCTCGTAGGCCTCGGGTGTGCCCCCCACGCCCGCCAACATCCAGACCCTCGCCTCCTGGCTGGCGGCCCTCATGGCCCTGGAGAGGCAGCCGCCACCGCCGCAGGAGCAGCAGCAGGCGCAAGAGGAGCAGCAGCAGCTCCAGGACCAGCAGACGGCACCGAAAGAGCAGCAGCAGCAGCTCTCTGGGCAGCTGCCAGAGGTGCGCCCCGCGGCAGACTCCGAGGAGCGCCACATGCCCACGGAGGCGCCGGCAGCAGAGCAGGCCCCCATGACTGAGGTGCAACAGTCAGGGCAAGCGCAGGGGCAGCAACAGGCTCAGGAGGCACAAGCCCGTGCCGTCACTGCACCGGCGATGGCTGCTCTCCTGGAGGGCAGAGCGGGTGTGTCGCTTCCGCCACAAGCGGAACAGCAGGCAGCAGCAGCTTCTGGTGAGTCTACTGCTTTCGGCAAGCACCATGTATAACCCCATACCGCATGTGGTGATGGTCATCTGCAACGCCGCATTACCCCTGTGGGACCAGCTAACGGCCTCAACATCCTCTGCCTTGTGCTGCTGTGACTGCCACCGACATCTAACACGACCACCCCATTTCCACTTTGCTTGCAGAGGGCAACGCCACCGCTGAGCTGCCAATGCAGCAAGAGCCCCAGGCCCAGGTCCCTCAACCCGCGTCCCGCGACCAGCAGCATCAGCAGCAACAGCAGGCATCGGCTGTGGCCCCGGCGCCAGCCCCTGCTTCCATGCTGCTTCAACCCTCTAATGCCGCCCTGCAGCTGCCCGTCGCGCCCCTGGTGCTGCCCTCCCACGCCGCCGGCCCCACCCCGCTGTCCGTCATGGAGGAGGAGTGGAACGCGCTGCTGCACCCCAGCGTGACCGCCCTGGCAGCCATGCTGCAGCGCACGGTGGCAGTGCTGGACGCCGCAGGGGAGCGCCAGCAGCAGCAACAGCTGGTGCAGCAGCAACAGCAGCAGCCGGTGGCCGCCTGGCAGCCGCAAGGGGCGCAGGCGTTGCAGGTCGGCTTCGCAACGGCACCCAACATGAGCGACGCGGCTGCAGCGGGAGCAGCTCACAGCCGCGGTGGCAGCCGTAACAGCAGCCGCGCAGCATCGCCCGCGTCACAGCTAGAGCCCCTCGCCAGGGGGCCGGCCGTCGCGCCACAGCCAGCCTCGCGGGCCGCGTCCCCTGCCGCGCCGTTCGCTTCTGCGCCTGCCGTACAGCCAGCAGCACCCCCCATGCAGCACCGGCCGCAAGTCCCTCAGCACGCAGCCGCGACGTCTCCTCCCCCTGCCTCCTCCTGGGAGCCGCACCACCCCCACCACCACGCGGCTCACGCGCGCATGTACCCCGGCTATCCCGCGCGCGGACCGTACCCCACAGCCCACCACCACGCCCCCCACTACCACCCCTACCACCAGCCCTACCCCCACCAACCCGGCCCATACTACCCGGCCCCGCACCCGCACGCGTACCACCACCCACACGCACACGATCCGGCGCTGCTGCAGCCCTCGCCCGCGCCCGTGCCCCGCGCGACCTCGCCTTACACCTCAGCCGTTGCAGGAGCAATGGCCGTTCATGCGCCGCCTGCACCTGCCGTTCCTGCATCCACTACTGTGCCAGCAGCGGAGCCCCTGGCTGCCTCGCCGCTGCTGCCAGTGCAGCGGCCGCAGTGGCCGGCGGGTGCACACATGTCGGAGAGGGGCATGGCGGCAGGCGCTGGCGCAGGGTACGCGACGGCTCGGGCGCCCGCGGGGGTGGTTGGGGTTGCGGGTGCGTGGGAGCAGGGTGCGGTTGGTACCGTGCCGCTGAAGCTGAGGGCGAAGATGATTGCGGCGGCGGGGTTGGGGCAGGGACAGGGACGGGAGGCTGCGCGGATCATGGCAATGCAGTGAGAGAATCGGGAACATGGGGGTGGGGACTGGAGTGGGCGGCTGGGTTGCACCCTTTCGGTAGACTCGGTGACTGAGTGGGTTGTCTCGGTGGAACCGAGATTTGGTGTTGGGATACTGTTCGGTGACGCGGAATGAACACGCTTGATGGTGAGCAGATGGTGGGTGGGAATGTGAAGCGCTTGAACGGTCGGATGCGTCATTGCGTCCGTGCTGTGTGTTTGAGAAAGCACTCCATCCACTGTTGAAATGGATGCTGTCTGTGGGCACGTGAGTTCTGTAGCCCAGCGGTGGTCGTTTAAGGTGCGGTGGCCTTGATGGTAGTAAAAGCTCTAGCATACCGTAATGATCATGAACTGGAACAGTGACCTGGACCGTGTGTCGCACAGGGAGCTGTACTTGTCGGCAGGTACTTTGGGAGGAGGCTCATTAGCAGTGTGGCACTGACCGGCGCTGTGATCAGAAGCGAGGCTCATTAGAAGTCTGGAGCAGTAGGCTGCTCTGCTCTCGCTACCACGTAGCACAGTGGCAGCTTCCGGTGCAGAGGCTGGAAGTCCGGGGCCGGGAATGTTACGCACTATGTGAAGGCACCACGACTCGGCAAGGCGCCAGCCCGAACTGCTTGGGGGCTCAAATGCATTGTCAACTTCAGGCGCCAAGCACATGGGTAAAGGCCAGGGTGTAGGTGCGTGCAGGGCGCTTGGCGTGGTGGTGGAGGGCGTGCCCCGCCACCACCGGCAAGTGCAGTGTAAGGTTGTGTACGGTACTAGTGTACGGTACGCTACGCCTTGAACATTGCAACACCAGTGACCGCGAAGCCCAAGATCTAGTTTTAAGTGCCAGGATTGGTCCAGGGTCCAGGGCTCGAGTTGTTAACCTCCAGAACTGCGAGCCGTGGACCTGCGGCTACCGTAGCGGGTGCGCGACCTTTCAGCTGAGACACGTGGAGCTCTGCGGTACCATCGCCCGCACTTCCGCGTAGCCTACCGCCCTACCGTACCTCAGTCTTCGCCCCAGCGTGCCGGGGTGAAAGGTGCTGTGGCACGCCTGGGAGCTGCTGGGACCCGGGGAGCCCCTCAGATGACGGGAGGGCCCGATCCGACCTAGTCAACCTGAGCCAACGCAAGGGAGCGCCCCTGGGAGCGCCTGACCTGCGCCGTTTAGGAGAGCTGGCTGTCTTATGCAGCAATAGCGGCGACACAGTCAGTGCAGGTTGACGCTTGCACGCTGGGTACACCAGTTACATGCATTGCACTCGGCACACCAGCGCCAGGCCTCCTGGATCCTCTCAGACAGCGGGGACCCAGCCTCACGCAACCGACACGTACGTGTCGCCCGCCGCCCACCGCAACAGCAGCTTCCCACTACACAGCCAACAGCATAATACTTCCACCTATGGCGTCTACCGCCGCTGCCTTTATCGTTTACGGCCCCTTCCTACTTTTCATGCACCTTTGGGCATATAACACCTGCAATATGCATGGGTACCGGTATGCTGGTCAGTGGTCACGTAAAGGGGTTGCAGACCCCGTTTGCTCTCCCTGCACGTCATGGCTGGCCATGCATGCCCTGCCGCGTACCGAACAGCGCCAACGCCAAGGATCAACGCACCAAGAGCCATCTGTTTGCCTAGCGTTGGTCTATCAAAGTCAACGCGGCACGCCGCAAATCACATATCCTGCGAATCCACGCACGAACACAAGAGGCAAAGATCTGTACCTACGGCTAACCAGTGTAGCGGTGGCCACCTTCAAGGACAATGCCGGCATTTGGCCCCCGCACCCTGCGCCCACACCTTTCTGCCGTCCACCGCCTCTGCTCACGAACCCCTGCTCTGCGCCCTTCGTCCCCTAACACCACTCGCCCGCCCGCCCGCAGCGTCCGATTCCGTCCGGCCGGCATCCCTCCCTCACGCCTGACCACCCTTGCCTCCTTCCAGGCCGTCCCCCTTCCACCTTACCCTGCCCCTCTCACACACAATACCGTACCCCAGCACCCCTGATCCCTGACACCTCCTCACTCCGCGCGCCCCGCGTTCTGCCTGGGCAGCGGCATGATGACGGTCTTGAGGAACTCCTTGGGCAGCGGGCCCATGTTGCGCTTGAGCAGCTTGGCCTCCAGCTCCTGCCGCGACTTGTCGATGCCCGACAGGTCCTGAGGGCCGGGCGGGCATGGGAGCACAGGAGTACGGCAGGTTTGCAAGGAGCCGTGTGTTTGGGTGCGAGGAGTACCACTATGTGCGGGCCTGTGACCCAAGCCCCAAGCCGAACCTATGTGCAGCAGTACGCCCGACAGGTCCTGGGGGCGAGCACACGGACACACGTGGGCGGGGGAAGGTGCACTGCAGCGAGCAGAGCCCGTCAAGGCCTTGTTCCCTTCACACATGGACACACGCCTCACACCATAGCTTTACCCTATACCACCGAATCCTTAGCACAGTTGGTTGCCATCACCAAAAGCTCACACCATGCCTCTTTCTACAACCTCGCCCTTGCCCCGCCCCTTGCCTTGGCCCCCACCTGCGGCGTGAGCAGCACGTACTGGTACTCGCTCTGCTCGCGCGCAAACTCCAGCAGCGTCTCCGTGGCCACGTGGCGCACGGCGGGGTCCATGAACACGTCGTACTCGTCCAGGCAGCGGAAGGGGCTCTCCGTGCAGTGCCCCAGCGCCAGCAGGAAGGACACCGTGGTGAACGACTTCTCGCCGCCTGCGGGGTACGTGGGCACACAGCGCATGTAGTGTACGACAAAACGCAGGACCTCCTGAGGTGCTGGTGCTGGTTGCCTGAGAATCTGGGCCACACCGCCGTTCTTTGTAACACCGGGCGAACGCCATAGCCATAGCCCTTGGCAACGGCCCGTCGGTCCAAAGCACAACATAATGGCGCGTATACGATTACGGCTGTACGGAGGCCTTGAACCTTGGGTTCACAGTACCGGTCCGCCAGCTGCTTCAACTCAGCAACCCTACCGGTGCCCGCCCCACTCGATCCCAGCACCCAGCCACGCACCCGACAGGCTGCCCAGGTCCTTCATGGCCCGCGCGTTGGCGTTGGTCTCGGCGCGCGGCTTGACCTGCAGCTGCAGCGTGCCGTGCGTGTGGTCGATCACCAGGTGGCCGTGGTGGTCGCGCCGCCGCATGAAGGACGCGAACTTCATCTGCACCACCTCCTCGATCTTGGCACGCAGCTTCTCGTACAGCGTCCGGCGCGCGGTGTAGCCGTTGGCCAGCTCCGTCACGCTTTCCTTCATGCGGTTGTAGGCCGCCAGGCGGGTGTTGACCTGCAGAGTATGGGCGTAGTTATGGGCATGGGGAACATCGGGTTTGTGACGGTGTTGAGTGAGGTGAGGTGGGCGGAGGGCGTGGGCATGTCGACCTGCCGGGTTTGGGTTCAATGGGCACGATGAGCATAGTGGAACATACAGCAGGGCTTGGGACGGTGAGGTGCGGAGGGCGCTGGAACGAGCCCCATGTGGGAGGATGGCCAGGGCGAGCCATTTGCATTTAATGGTGTAACACCCCTAGTTTTCGCTTGTTCACGAGCGTTGGCTTTGCTGGAACCCCGGCTGAAGCGGGGCTCCCACCGCTTCCCCACCACCTGGACAACCACGGTAACTGGCTGGTCCGCCCACCCCGCCTCGCCCGCCCCGCCCACCTGCTTGGTGATGGCCTGCAGCTGCGCCTCCAGCTCCGCCGCGTCGCCGCCCGCCTCCTTCTCCATGGTGGAGATGCGCCGCAGCACGCCGGTCAGGTCCTTCTCCAGGGCCTGCGGAGGATTACGGTACCGGGGAGCGGTAGTGCGGGTTGTGTTGCACAATGGCTCAGCTCCGAAGCACATCACATGGCGCTTTGGCCCGGTGTTGTCCGGAACCTGCCGAGGATGTTGCTGTTCAGGGACCACACCGGGACCTTATTAGAGCCACCGTCGATACCGGTACACGGTGGGCGTTCCAGTGAGCACAGCAGCACAACAGCTGTAACAGAACGCCGAACACGCCTCCTTGCCACGTCTCCGACATCTGACGACCGCTCCCTCAAAGCACGCCCGCGGCCCCGATCGCCCATCCCTCCCCTGTCCGCTCACCACGTGCTCCATGTTGGCCTGGATGCTCTTCTCCAGCAGGTCCTGCCACCGCGACTGGTCCGCCGCCAGGCCCACCACCGCGGCGTCCTTCTTGCGCAGCTGCCCCTCCAGCTTCTCCGTGCAGCGCCGCACCACCACCTCGCGCACCTCCGCTAGCGCTCGCTCGCCCTCCGCCCGGTCGCAGAACTGCGGGGGAAGGAACGCAACGACGTGCACAACAGCAGATAGCACGGACGCATGGTGAGCAAGGCTGCAAGAGGAGCCAATCGTACCGGTGGCACCAGGTGCTACGCCATACTGTCAACGCACGGGCCTCTCCCGCGCATCTGCCAACCACGTGGTGCCGGTGCATGCATGTTGCCTAGATACCCACGGGCACAATATACAAACCCCACACAATCCATTTCGTGGTCCCAAAGGACTAAGTGAGCTCCCCAGCTGTCGCCGCCACGCACCTTCTCCGCCACGGTCCTGTGCTGGCGCGCCGCCGCCTCCACGACCCCCTGCTCCTTCCGCAGCTTGTCCAGCTCCATCTTGAGCCGCTCGCGCTGCTGCTGCACGTAGCCCTTGACGCCCTCCTGCTCCTGCTGCTCGTTGGCCAGCTGCGCCCGGCGAGAGCGGAGCCGCTCGCCCAACCCGTGCTGCAGGTGTGGTGCGATGATGGTGGGAGGGGAATGGGCTCGGAGGCAACGTACACAAGCATCAACAGAACTACTTTGCGCCATGCTAAACGGGAAGCCGTGACGTTCATGTGTGGGTCTCGACCACAGGGAAGGCAATTGGTGAGCGTTTCGGGCGAAGGCGTGAGCGTGAGGCACAAGGCAGCAAGGGCTACGCTAGACGTGGAGCAAGGTGCTGCAATGACAGCAGGCAGCTGCGTTGGGTGAGGGCCTCACCTGTCCATCCATACGCTCCCTCTCCGCCTGTACCTCCTTCTTCGCCGCTAGCAACACCTGTGCAACGGAACAAGATGGTAGGTGTCCAAGTGAGCGTAGCTGAGTAGTAGGCGCTTCAGTGTCTGGCTGCGCAAACACAGCACCATGCTACCGAAAAGGGCTGAAGCGATGGACACATCTGCCCAGCAGACAGCAACGCATGCTACCAGCTAGCATCCAGGAGCACAGTACCGTAGTCCACAACGGCCGGCTGCGGAAAGCATGGAGAAGCAAGGGAGCACCAGCACTGAGCGGCAGGTTGCTCTACTTTGCAGCCCACCTGGTTTGCCGCCCTGCACCGCTCCTCCAGCTCCTCCACCGCCACCTGCGACTTGTAGATGTCCCCCTCCACCTCCCCCAGCTGCGTCATTATGACGCCCGTGGCCTCGTCCTCCTCCGTGAGGGGCGGCGCGTGGGGCGGGTTGCTGGACAGCCGGTTGAAGTCCGTGTGCAGCCGCATCTGGGGGTCACGGGGCAACGATTATGCTGGTCAGTGGAGACGCGCGCGGCACGTCGGCAAGGCAACGAGGGAAGGCGGGATTCGTAACCGCCGGTCCGGTAGGCGGGCACTAGCCACCACCACCACCCGTCACCTGCGGGGCGTGAAGGCCATGCACGGCTTTCGTTTAGGCTGGCTCGTACTACCCCGGATCGATGCCTCCGGCAGTGCCCGAGTACGCCAGCAGACCTATGGGAACCCCGTGCAGACCGACCGGTGGGACATAGTACGGTGATGCTGCATACCGTTTGCGTGTGCAGCCTCAAAGAGGCTGCGATACGCAGGGTTGGACCACAACGCATGGCGTACGGCATTCACCTTGTTGGCGGTGGCGATCTTGAGCTGCTGCTCAGCCTGCGCCAGCGCCTGCCGCGCCGCCGCCAGCTCCGCCGCGGCCGTGGCCTGGTCCTCCCTGGCGGCCCCCAGCTGCGCCTCCGCTGCCTCCGCGTCCCGCTGCAGGTTCTCGATGTAGGCGGTGGAGTCCACCGTTAGGCGGGAGCCGCGGTTGGCGCTGCGGGTGAACATAACGCGGGTGGGTAGCAGCATGCACAGTTGCTGCAAATGGCCGATGTGTGAAAGTACATGGCATGTACACATCGCAGAGTACGAGTTGATGCACCGCCGCTCGGCCGTCCCAACCAGACCCAGGCCACTGCAGGTGCAAGAAACATTGGTCCTGCTAGGCCACCGCCATGAAGACGCGCGCAACTGTGGCGGGATGGGGTGCTCAGCGCGCTGCCGAACGGGAAGGGTGCACGTACTTTGTTGCTTTGTTCCTGTACCGGACGTTGTCCTTGGTGCAGTACTGCGTGCCCTCCTTGTCCAGGGCCGTGGTGATGTGCCTGCCGGCCGCGTCCTCGTACTGGAAGCGCTGCCCCTCCTGCCACGTGCCGGCAAGCGCAATGCTCTCCACGCGGCATCTGCAACAGAGAACGGTGAAGCAGAACAACAGCAGCAGCAACAGCAGTACGGGCAGAGTCAGCAGCGGAACTGTGGAAGAATGGAACCTCAGTGCTGCTGCTTTTTTGGGTACACACGGGCCGTTGGGCAAAAGGTGCTGAGCAGCGGGGACAGCTTTGGAGGAAAGGACACAAGAAGGCACCACGCCACGTAACACGGCGACGCAGCTTTCGTCATCATTCTGCACCCGTCGCTTGCAAATGCAACAAAAAGGACACGGCAGGTGCCACTTCGCCCGCGCTCACTTGTCGATGAGGTAGTTGAGTATGGGGCCCCGGAACTCCTCCTCCGCCACGCTGAGCTGGTCCACCAGCGCTGGGAAGCCGTTGGCGGGCTTGCGCGCAGGCGGCACGGCGTGCGGCGGCAGGTTGAAATTGACGGTCACCACCGGCGACATGCGGTTCACGTTGCAGGCGTCCATGAGCTTGCGCAGCACGGCCGCGTCCTCGGAGCAGCTCACCAGGTAGGCCTCGAGCGCACTGCTGATGACGCGCTCCACGGCAAAGGCCCATCTGCAAGGGGTTGTGGAGATTGGCGCGTAATCGAGGCGCGAAAGCTCCTACGGCAGGTACTGGTATGTGCAAGGCGACATGGGTGGAACGGACTACGTTACCCACCACGGCAGCGTAACGGTGGTTTTCGTGGGCAGGGGCGTAGGGCTTCGGCTGGTTTGCGACCTTGAAACTTACGACTTGTCGGCCAGCTTGATGTGGGCCCCCAGCGGGCCGATGGGCCGCCGCCTGAAGTGCCTGGCGTTCTGCTCGATCGCCTGCTGCAGCCGCAGAGCGCCCTCCCCTCCAAACATACCCAGGCGGTTGCCCTGCTGCTGCCGCGCGTTCCGCAGTTTCCCGTGCAGCTCTTGGAGCTGACCAGGGTTCACGGCAAGGGGCGAGGATCAAGACAGTCATTGTCATTGGTGCATATTGCTGTACGGATTGGGCAACAGCCGGAATGCTTGGGCTTGCCAGAATGCTTGGGCTCGCCGACAGCGGTCACAGGACCCTACACGTCATGGCCCACGCCTGGCAAGGAAACGACGCCATTCAACAAATGCTGTTGGCTTACCTCAGCTTGCTGTCGCAGGACCTCCTGGCGTGCCGCCTGCTCCTTGCTTATGAGGGCGTCCACTTGGTCCCCCGCGTCCCTGGCAGGACGGTGGCAGCCACATGGACATGAGGCTCAGAGCCAAGTACGGCACCATCTTCCAGGGCTGCGCAAACTCGCCCTTAACCGGACGTAGTATCCTTTGTGTGGCCATATGCGTACAGCAAGTGACTGCACACAAGTTCCACCCCTAGCGATCAGCCGCTTTGCATGCACTCACTTCTTGGCCTGCTGCAGGGCCTGCACGGCCTCGGCAGCCTGCGCCAGCAACTCGCGCTTCGCCGTGAGCTGCGGGACAGTGTTGGGGCACGGTTCTCAGTGCATAGCAAGCTATCATCCAGGGGTCATCCCACGGCTGTCGTTGCCGATGAGCCGTCTGCGGACCACCATTCAGGGCGGATGCAGTGCAGAACGAGGTAAACCACATTACTCAGTGCATGTTGCACACCGATGGTGCGCCGATGTGGAGTGTCGGGTCGCCACTGTACTGCACAACTAGGGGCCAAGCTAACCGGGCAGCTTAAACTTCGATGTAGGGTATGCATTTAAAGTAAACCTTATATGGACGAACTTGACGTGCGCAAGGCGCGAGCACACGGCTCCCACCTGCTGCTGGTACTCCTCCAGCGCCTTGCGAGCCTCCGCTGCCGCTGACGTGTCCGCCGTCTGGGACAGCTGCTGGTCGAGACCCTGCGCACCCACAGCAGCGACAGTCAGTCAGCCATAACATTTCCCACGTGCGACATCCCAGATGCCCCGCGTGGCCCACGGTATGCCATAAAGCGGAGATTCGGGCAAATCTCTACGGTGAACAAGGCAGGTAAACGAGGCCACCCAGCCAGTTTGACCCTGGTGGTACTGCATGGGCTAAGCCACTGCTGCAGCGTGATCTCTTTACACGCCGTTGCCAGAGGCTCGGACCGGCACAAGGGTTCGACACGCAGAAGGGAGACGTCCGCGCGCCGCACCTGCTTCTCGGCTTGCAGCCCCTCGAGCTTGTGCCGCTCCGCCCGCTTGTCGCGCTCCGCCCGGTCCACATCCGACTGCGCCGCGCTCGCGGCCGTCACCAGGGCCCGCACGCGGGACGCCTGGCCGTCCACGCTGTTCTTGTGCTCATCCAGGGCGGCGACCTGGGCGGGCGCACGCAAATGAGAGCTGATGCTGTGCCAAAGCAGTGCAACACAGCACTTGTGAGCCGATACGTGCGAGAAGACGGGCCCGAACGTGCATAGAGGGGCCAGCAATCACGCTCGCTATGCCCGCCACCCCCAGGGAAAGTCCACATGGCACTGCGCCATGGCACCAGCAGTACTACCGGACCAGCTGTTCACCGGACGGGCCCATGCTCACAATGTCGGCCAGCCTGGCTGCGCTCTCCCTGGCCGCCGCCTGCACCGACAGGTCCAGCAGCTGCAGCACCTCCTGCCGCTTGGCCGCCACCGCGTCCAGCTTGTGCCGCACCGCCCGCTCCGCGTCCTCCAGCAGCAGCACCTGGCGCCAGGGGATGGCCTTCTCCAGCATGTCGCGCTGCTGCAGCAGCCTGGAACAAGAGGAAGGCCAGGTACGAAAGCGGAGAGCACGGTGGACTGGAGAGTTGAGGTAAGGGGCGAGTACCGTTACAAACAGGGTGCGCGCGCGTCTCATTTACAGGGCTAAGCAGACCGGTGTCTCGCACCAATTGCAGTGCACGCTTGCGCACCCCCACGCACGTCTGCGAGTCCCTGAGCTTCTGCAGCTTGCGCTCCAGGTCCCGCTGCTCCGCCTGCTTGGCGCGCAGCTCCTCCTCGCAGCCGCCCAGGTTGTGCTGCGCCGCCGCCAGCTCCGCATTGGCCAGCTGCAGCTTCTCCTGCGAGTGGGGGCAGGCAGAGCGCAGAGGGATAAGCGCAGAGCGGCAAAGTGAAAGAACCCGAAACCAGGGGGGTGAGAGGAGCGCACGTATGTGCAGGCAGACAGGAAAATTGGACGCCGGCGCGTCAAGATTTGCGCATCGCGCGTTTGCTCCAGCCTGCCGGCAGGTGCAGTACAGAAGGACAGGTGCAAGCACGATTGAGAGGAGGAGCGCGTGCCATGACGCAGTGCATGAGCCAAGGGGCTGTCGTCTGCCAAGCTGGTGAAGCAGCGGGTTGACCCGGCGCACCCGAATCTGCTCCAGCATGGTGCCCTCCATGTAGGTGTTGTACTTCTTGATGGCGTCCTGTGCCTGGGCTGTACGGCAGTACGACAGAAGGAGGGTAGCATCGGTAAGCAGGTGGTCGCAGCACAAGCGTCGCAATTCCGACCAGCGTAACAAGTTCCCTCGCCCAACCTTGCCGTACTGCCATCCACGCACACGCGCAAGCTTATGCCATACGACTCAACAGTCTCAATCTGAGGTACAATCTGCAAGGCGTTGCCTCGTTACCACCGGACGGTCTTCCCCCTCATCCGCCCGGGCACGAGATCTGTTCCAGTGTCAGCAGACCACCCCATACAAGGCAATAGTCATTGGCCCTACCCATGGTGATTGCCCCTACCTGAGACGAAGGTCTTCGCCATTTCCTGCGTGACGATGGTCAGGGGGTTGCCTCCGTCGATGGAGAAGAATTCCAGGATGGTCTGCACCTCGCGCGCCGCGGACTGGTGCTGCGGCACCACCTTGTGGCCGCGGGCGTTGAACAGGAAGTAGGAGGAGGACTTCTGGGTGATGCGGCGCTCAACGGTGATGGTCTTGCCGTACCTGTGGGGGAGGCGGGGGACGGGGTCTTCACTCGGGAGCCGGAGCGGGGTGTGGCGTTTTGCTATGCACATGCTGTCCACGTGCCTCGCCTTGCTGGCTGCATTCTTACCAGCCCATGTGACGGTGCACCATCCTTGTGCCTACCCAGGCCTGTTGCAAACCCCTGCCCCGCCTCACGTCTCCGGCTGGTACGCGTCCACGCCTGTGTTCCACAGCGTCACGCGCACACGCGCCTCCTCCCGCGTGTCGCGGATGTGGCCCGACAGCTTCTGGGCGCGCCCCGTCTCGCGCGCCGTGGCGCCCAGGCACACCTGCAGCGCCTGCATCACGGCGCTCTTGCCGCTGCCGTTGGCGCCGCTGATCAGCGTCACGTGCGTCCTGGGAGAGACAAAGGGCGCAAGTTAACGATGTACACGGATGCATGGTTGGTGGCCATGGGGTGTCGGACCAGCGGCAAGAGGCCAAAGTTGGAGCGTGCAAATGGTGAACACAAGGTGCGCAGTCTGCCTAGCCGTATGACGTGCAGCTAGCACGGGGACCGGCAGTTGGCCTCACCCGAACTCTATCTCGAAGTTGGCGTGGTTCATGAAGTCGACCAGGTGCATGCTCTTGAGTTGCCCCGCCATGCCTTCCTTGCGGGGTGTGAAGGCGCCGGCGCCGGCGGCCGTCTTGTCCAGCGTGGGCAGCCGCATCTGCGGGGCGACGCACGTACGCCAAAGGTGCCAGCAAAGTTACCGGTAGGAGGGGTAGAAAGGCGGAGGACGAGGAGGCACAAGATAATGATGCCAAGGTGGGCCGAATGCGCAAACACACGTCGGAAGATCCTTGTCAAGAAGCTGCGGATGCCTGCGTACACCCCGCTGGCATCCTGACACGGCGCAAGAGTGCACCTGGGGGAACCCCCGGTGCAGCTTCCGGTACACTCCCCTGTAGGACTCACCCTGAGCTCCCCGCCCTGCGCGTGCGCTTGAGCATCGCCGCGCGCATCCCCGCCCTCCGCCTCCTCCTCTGCGCCGTCAGCCGCCTCATCCGCCTCTGCGGCAGCCTTACGCTTGGCCGCTGCCCGCCCCTTAGGCGCTCTGGCCGCCACCGCCTCCTCGTCGCTGCCATCCTCAATGCCCTCACCCTCATCTGCCTCCTCGCTGTCAGACACACCCTCCTCGTCGTCATCCTCGTCATCCTCCACTTGGGTTACCTTCGATTGCCTGCGTGCGGCCCCCCGGCTGTTCGCTGCTCGCCGTGAACCCGCCTGCTGCTGCTGCTGCTGGTGCTGCTGGCCCAGGGCGCGCCCCTTGCCCGCCCCTGACCGCCCGCCCTGGTCGCCGCTAAGGTCCGTGGGAGAGTCCAGGTCCACGCGAGGTTGTACTACATCTCCGCTAGGTCTGGGCTGCTTGGCCGGACGGCCAGAGCTGTCCTCTGCCTTGTGGGAGCCTGAGTGGGAGGGAGCAGCACCAAAGAAGGACACGAGGTGAGCCAGTGCATGCAAGAATCTCGATGTTGCTAGAACATACCGTGTTCGTCTACGCTCTTAATGCATATGTATGCATAAGGAGTTTACAAGGTAATGTGTGCCGATGGGCGGCATTAAGTGCAAGGCGACGTAGGACGGGGTGGCCAAGCCCCACCTGAAGATGTGCCGGATTGCCCAGCAGGCCCCCGCCCGCGCTTGGTTGCCTGGCTGTCTGCAGACCGCTGGGTGTTTGTCTGATCCTTTAAGCCTGCATACACATGTGCCAGCTTCGGTGAGCGGCACTCCCGATTGCAGCAATGCAGTGAGGGTTCGCGTGGCAGGGTCGGCCGTGCCAGGGCTGCGGGTGTAGTCAGGGGAACTAGACGTGCAGCCCTCTTGCCTTCTTGTTTGACCTCCACTGGCGACATGATGGTGACTAGCTCCTTGAACAGGATATCCTCGCAGTCTTCGTCCTCGTACCTTTGCACACCGAAATGAGACATCAAGGACAGCCGATGTCAGCCAATGCGTAAGTATGCCGGCAGGAAGTTGCATGTTATGCATTTGTGCACAGCTCACTTGATTCTGTAACAAATCTCTCCAAGAAGGCGCGCGACTTCTGTAACCACGCCCGAGTAGAGCCTGTCCTTGCCCGAGCCGAAGGCTTTGCAGACCTTTCGGCCGCAGTACTGACGAGCCTCACTAATAGTTCGAGGCTCGCTCATCTGGGTTTGGCCAAGGCCGAAACGCGGAAGTTGGCAAACTTGAACAAGCGCGCTCGCGGGCGAGCCGCAAGTACTTAAAAGACTTCCATGGAAGAAAACATGCGCATCGTGCTTTGTGTATTTAAGGCTTACACTGTGCCGCTCTGTCCGTCCTTGGTTCCCGCGCATGAGAGGCCCGCAGCACGCCCAGCACATCGTCCGCACGTGGGCAAGCCATGCGCGCTCGCATCACCTCCAGACACCCCAAGACGTCCACTAACCATATCCTCTTGATAGTCTCTAGTACAATACCACCGTAACAGTCGGCCCCGTTGCGGCTGACTGCACTCAAAGCATGCCCCTCTTGATCGCCTCCAGTCTCCCGCTGCGCTCGTACGCCACACGCAGTCCCGCGATAAAATTGAGCAGCTCCCCGCGGCCCAGGCCCCGCGCCGATGACGTCAGCACGCAGGGCGGCAGGAAGGCCAGATCCCTCAGCAGCTCCCGCTTGAAGGCCGTCACGTGCGAGTCCCGCACCGCGGCGCTCAGCCCCTTGCGCCGCTTGTCCGCCTTTGTGAAGACCTGCGGCAGCAGGCATCATACACACACGTGCTTGTTCATTACTGTTCACCTACTGCAGTATGTAAGAGTCAACCGTCCTTCATGACCCAGATTGGGAAAGCTGGGCATCTGAGGTTTGGAGACATACCGGTACAGCTCCGCATGCCGTTGCTGTACCCGTGGGGTCGGAGGCTGGGAGCACGATCACGGTACACAGTTGCAACGCTTGGCACATTACGGCCCATCCAAGTGTCACGACGAGCCAGGGGCACCCACCAGCGTAAACGGCACGTCGTTGTCTGTCAGCCAGTTGGCGTAGTCCAGGTCGATGCGCTGCGGGGGGATGGAGGCGTCCACCAGCAGCAGCACCATGGCCAGGTTGGGCCTGGGGAGGGGCGAGGGGTACGAAGAAACGTTTTGAGAGGATGAGAGGGTTGCGAAGCCGGGGTAACAGCGTCCTAATGTCAGAGCAGAAGCACAGACGCCAGGCGTATGCCCACAAGGGGGTCGGAGGCATTACTGCACAAGTGGGATACTTGCTCAGAATGTGCTAAGCCGGTTGTCTCGGACTGACCGGGTCGGAAACACCGTAAACTGGCGGTGTGGACAGGCAAGAGGGCCCTAATAAGATGGTAGCTTCTACCACACGTCCCCTGCCGTACCTCTGCGTGAGGTACTCCCTCGTGAAGCGGTCAAAGGCCTGGCGGCCGTCCACGCCCACTTTCGCGTAGCCGTAGCCCGGCAGGTCCACCATGTACCAGCAGTCGTTGATGAGGAAGTGGTTGATGCACTTGGTCTTGCCTGCAGCGTAGGGGCGTCGAAAGGTGGGAAAAGCATGGATGTACAGGTGTGCACATAGCAGGTGAGAGGCTGTGCGTTGTGTATTTGGTATGTCCCAAACGCCTGGTAGGATTGCAGACTGCCCCATGCAGCAGCACTACCAGCTGCCCACCCAGCTGCTTGTGTACCACCGCCGACCAGAGCCGACAGCCGTAACACCAAACAGTCAGGAGTACTCGTCGAAAGGAACAGAATGCAACAGTACTCACTCAGCTGCTTGGACACCAGGCCCTATCGCAGCCAGCGCCAGAGCCACTGTACTTTAAAAAGGACTTCGTCCACAAACACGCCCACAACAGTACACACCCGGCTGCTTACACACCAACGGAAACCGCATTGACTACCGTACTTTCACTACTACACAGCGGGCCGACGTCCTTCATCAGGTACACACCCCTGACCGCACTGCCGTACCCACCCGGCTGCTTGGACACCAGCGCCAGGTCCTTGCGGCTGGTGATCATGTTGATGAGGGAGGACTTGCCCACGTTGGAGCGCCCGATGACGGCGAACTCGGGGTAGCGCGGCGCGGGGCAGTCGGCCAGCGTCACGCAGCTCTGGGGGCGGGGAGACGGGAGCGGAGCCGGCGGTATGGGATAAGGCCCATAATGTCGTACAGTTTCAAAAAGAAACGCAGAGTTGACCAAGGGGCAGATTGGTGGGGCACAGGGTCAGTGAGGGCAAGGCATAAAGAGGCATGGGTCATCAGGTATGGCATACCGTGTAGGCTTTCCATGTCGCACGGTTTAATAAAGCGGGGATGCGTCCATGCCATGCCTTTGGAGACTACACATGCATATGTGGGCGTGCCCTGCGCAACGGTGGCCCGCTGACTGAGCATATTTGGTGGTCTTAACCCTCTTCCCCCCCCCCCTCCGGAAACTGGAGACCCGCTGGGCCGCTAACCCCCATATCCCCCCTGTCCCAACCATGGCCTCTTACACCCTCCGCAACCTGCACGGCATGTACGCCCACGTCACTTTTTACCCTCCCGCGACCCTTG